>Ga0315274_10001413_pt1 | contig 36851 bp, 36 predicted proteins | sample YL17G02_20_MG_FD_203700 | JGI IMG/M metagenome (GOLD analysis project Ga0315274, IMG submission 203700) | Sediment microbial communities from Yellowstone Lake, YNP, Wyoming, USA - YL17G02_20 | ecosystem: Environmental > Aquatic > Freshwater > Lake > Sediment | place: USA: Wyoming | collected...
CCAAGCGTCAATTATTCCTCTATCATCCAGTTCAAAATAAAAATGATCTAACGATCCCGCTATCCAAGTTCCATTAGATAATATGGATTGTGTTTGTAAATATGGTATGGCCCTACCACTTTTAATGGTGTACTCACCAGAACCAGATATTAATTCGCTGTCTATTAAATACGGGAAAACAATAATTGGAATTGTAAATCCTGGTGGTAACCACACAAACTTATGATAATATGGATTATATCTTAATGTACCAAATACACCAGTAAATGTATTCACATATGTGTCTACAGACAATAATTGCACAAATAAGGGCATCAAGGTTAAATTGTTTAGAGGAACTCTACTGCTTCTTTGTATGTTGTTTTCTAATAGGTCATATCCTAATACCCATTTTTTACCAACTTTATTTCTTTCCCAAACCAGCGGATCAATTCTAGAAATTGCGGCTGTTGCACCATATTTACCAGATAAGGTGCCAGTATACTGTCGTAGTGTCTGCCGCATGATTTGAAGCGATTCACGATACGCTTCAATATCAGCTGACATATCATTTGGAGTTAACAGTGGAACACCGTGTGCTAAATTAATGTCTGTAGGGCCAGCTTTTGCCAAATAAAATGAATTAAGCGTATTGGTGATTGACGTATCTATGTTGGTAACTTGTTCTGCTATTGCCCCAGTCCAATTTGCATATTCACGTGTTGTTAATGATATTCTTGATATTTCAGTACTAAACTCTCTCTGTATTTCAATATTACAGTCACCCAGAGGCAATTGTACGCCAACTGGGGCGCTGCCTAAACCATCTGTGGTTACAAAATTTGATTGTATACCATTAACAAGAATAAGAAATCTAGTATTTGGGTATGATGTTTGTAAGTTAAATGATGTTGGGTGATTTCTATATGGTATTACTGTACCATTAGAAGCATAAAATGAACCAGCAGGTACATAACCGCACAGCTGATTAAATCTAGCACCATCTTCTGGTGTATTTAATATGAGTTGTATTGTCATGTGATAATTGAAATATCTACCAGAGCTACTCTAGGATATTCGTTGTTGTTAATAATTATGTCTGCGTTTCCAGTTCCACCCTTCTTGTCTAACAATGTAAAAATGAAATTGTCAACTCCACTAATGCTGCGCACTATGGCTTGTAAATCACTTTGTTCAACATCAGCACTTAAACCATAAGCATTGACATTGCTAAAGATGGCCTGAGCAACAGCGTTACTAACTGTGGTCCACGAGAATCCTGGTAGGGTTATCAATCTGGCTGTCATAGCAATAGCAATCTCTACACCAGCTCTTACTAGTGGGTCTTGACCACCAACATCATAATCTGGATTTGTAAATTCGTTTTGTATGTTTTCTATTAAACCATCATATTCATAATCTACAGTAATTACTCCAACAGATGGTAAAGTTACAGCGGTCGATTTAAATTTAATGCCGTCAACAGCTCTGACACTGCCAAATACACCACTAGTGTCTAGTACCAGCTCATAATCAGTGCCTTGAACAAAGGTTGTTGCTCCTTGATACACTCTGGTTATATCAACCACTGGCTGCTTATTGAGTACAATTAGTTGTCCCACCGATATATATGACTGATTTTCGCCCACTACTGGTACGGTCTGAGAGCCACTAATAAAAATGTCAACGGCATTACCATTAATACCAGAACGTGTTACCAAGGCATCATCAGCATTAACCACCAACACGCTACCAGCATCACTAAAATTATTTTTAATGAATAATTTAAGACCAGTTTTAGATGGCAACTGGGTACCAGGAATAGCTATTTTATACCTTTCTAATGCTTCGTCGTTTGTTTCTCTATCAGTAACCGTAGATGTTTTAGAAGCATTAAAAACGGCATCAAATCCATTTAAAGGTCTAAGAGGACGGTTAATTCTGTTTGGTCCAACTTCTCCTATGGTGCCAGCCACAGTACATTGAATTGGGACATTAAGTTCATATTTATTAGTGTTTAAATTATAATATGTTGCGGCAAGAGAAGCATACATGGTTACTGCGGCTGTTGTTGAAAATACCACAGTCTCACCAGTACCTTCGTCTGGTTGTGTGGCTATTGGGTAACCTCTTTGTACTGTAATGTCTGCCGTTGGAGGAGTGGATCTTTGGAATGTTTCAATACCACTAGATCTACCACCAGTATTTCTAATCATTGCCTCGTTATATATAAAATTATCAACGTCTTCGTCTTGGAATACGGCTTGAGAATTTAGAGTTATTAGTTCAGATACTAACAGTATATTATCATTTTGTTGTTCTAATACCTGAGCAGTAGGTTGAACCACAACATCTGGGATTGGTCCCATTTCGGTATCATAACTATCATTTCTGTCATTTATACCAGTATTCAATCTAACTACAAATTGGTCTGCTGTAATCTTTGCAACCGGCATGATAATACCTTAGGCTATAATATTGCCTGACTGAGTAATAGTCTCACCAGCAATAGTGCTAGTATCCAAATAAAATCTAAATGATACATTGTCTGAATTTGGAGTAACTAATAATGTATTAATAGTACTAAATCTCTCATTAAGCGACCTAATTTCTGGACGTATTGCCTGAACAGCCAATATTGATGAAAACATATTGTTTATTTGCTGCATCATTAAGATACTAACACCACTGCTTCCAATAGTTCCCACGGTTCCCTGAAGCTCATTTATGGCTGCTCCCGTACCATTTGAAATTCTACCTATCGACAATGATCTTTGAAGATCTTGGTTGCTTTTCTTTTTGGCCTGAATCGGACTATTGTTGCCCACAATATTACCAATTATTCTTGGTCTACCATTAGATCTATTAACTACTATATCGCCACTTTTAATTTCAAATGTGGTTGCCATATTACACCGGCCTTGATGTCGTTAAACATTCATCAATTACAGCCCTAATATCTGTAAATTGAATTAAAGCAGCATTCAGCTCATTGATTATTGCATTAAGATCAGTACGAAAGCTTAATAGCCTTGTTGCTTCAAAAGCAACATCATCAAGAACTGAAGTTGCCGAATTCATGGTGTCCATTAGGTTTACTTTGAATTTACCAAGCGGCACACAGCCACTAACAACATTTAGTGGTATTAATGCCTCTGAACTTTTAACTTTATCAATAAGTGCTTGTGCTGTATCTCTTGCTGCTTGTACTGGGATGGCAAGTATATCATACTGTAATAGTTGAGATTGAAACATTGTAATTTGAGTACGTATTAAAGCAACCTGAGCATCAATAAGTGCCTGTATTCCCTTTAGTGCGGCGTCTGACAAACCACAAAGGATTTGTTTAACGCAAGGATTTAAATCACTAGCTGCCACTATTGCTCCGTAAATGCCTTAGTAGAATTATAATAATTTGCAGTTACATATGCTTGTAGCCAAGTTTGTAGTGCCGTTACAACTGTTGGATTTAATACTCCTGTATTACCCACACAAAAGGTTGGGGCATTAGACACAAAAACAGTATTAATTAAGTTAGTGAGAGCGGCATTTAATAGGGTACCACATACCATGGGCTCACTGGAGCTTGCACTACCAAATCTAAGTAAATCTCCCTTAACAGTAAATGTTGGTGCTTCTAAGTCCATGCTTACAGATGATTTAATTACTGTGTCCTGGGACACAGATATATTCCATCTTTGCATGGTCATCTTTAGACCAACAGCACTACCAGTAGATGCTTGATTCCATACTATATTTCCTAGATTATCAATTTCTAAAGTAAATACATTTTGAGCATTGGCCTCATCACCAATAAGTATTTGTCCGCGTAATTTAGCACCAGAATCAGAATTAGTTATTGGTTCATTTGCTTCTGTATATAGGTCCCCAAAATGTATTTTTGCCTTAGATACTATAGATTTGGTGCCTGTTGGAAGTGGCTGATTTACGTCGGCCAAAAATTCTTGACGTGTTAATTGTCCATCTGTGGGCTGTGCCACTTCAACGGCATCTGCCTGTTTAGATTTTCTGAATACTGTACCAATACGTAGTTCAGATGTTCCACCAGAACCAATTAAGTGTGTCTCTGACGCTTTAACTTCTGCTCTGTATGCTTGCCTATCTAATTTAATAGTGGCTTGACCACCAGCAAGTAACAATGTGCCACCGGATGATCCAAAGATATATGCGTCGCCACATGATTTGAAATCAAATTCACCACGTTTAAGTGGTTTGAAGGTAGCAAAACCAGATACACCGTCTTCTTGTAATTTCTTTATGGTTGGCCAACCAGCAGATCTGTCTGGAGATGCATTGGCATTATATCCAATTATTGTGGCTGTGCCGTCATTCCTAAATTCTACATCCACCATCTCGGTGCCCATGGGCATATATCTGCCCCAGGCAGACTGACGACCAACAGCAGAAAACCACAGAACAGGAGTAGTAACTGCTCGTGATCCAGGAAAGTCTATAACATCAATTTGACATTTACCAATGTCTTCAGTTACATCTGCGATTTGACAGCGCACCACCCTTGATAGATATTGCTGGTGGTCTCTTAGTCCACGATATGGGTCTCTAACCATAAATTACCTATAAGGAGGACCTTCCCAAGGCGTATCAGATTTGTTTTTTACTATCTTGTTGGCCTTCTTTTTTGCTGGTGGCAGTTTATTTCCAGATGGTTCATTGTTCTTCAAACCAAATAACAGCTTATAATCCAATGGTTGACTAGGAGTTCCACCAATTGGTGTATATATTCTCTTTTTACCATCTCTGGATAGTAGGCCATCCCATCCACGAATATAATTCACATTAATGCGCGTATCCATATTACCCTGTTGTCCCCATGTTATAGAATGAGTGAACGAGGTAATGGTGCCGATACAATTTTTTTGTTTAAAAAATATTGGTCTGTTTAACCACACTCCTAGATTAGGAGCAGCATTGATGCCTAGACTTCTAGCATCTGAATTAAGCTTATTTAAAGTAATATGAGCATATAATCTAGCAGCTTCTGGAGAAGATATAAACCCCTTTGGATTTACAGTTTCAAGTCTTAACCAATACAATGGTACCAAATGTCTAAGAGTAACAACTTCGGGTGGTTGTACTTGTTGTGTGGTGCCGATTTGCTCATAATTTTTTATGAAATACCATGGCGATGATATTTGAGTGCGCACTTTCTCATCTGTAATACCCTTTCTAAAATTATATGTATTATTTTTATCAAATACCCATCTTGGACCAAATGGTCCTCTTTTAATATCTGGTCTATTAATTATTTGAGTCTCACCACCATTAGAATACAATGCAAGATCACTAATTGGTTCGTTTCCACCAAAGTCATCAGGATCAAAATCATATAATGGAAATTCGCATATTATATCTCCCTTAGGAGATTCATAACCAAAGAATTCAATTCTATCAACAACATCAAATATCATACCAAGTCTACTTCTAAATTGGGTATTCATTGCGGGACTATCTATAATATCTCGCATCAAAATTTCTCTATTAATAGATTGATGTAAAGATTTAGGAACAAATACTATTAATTTTCCCCCGTCAACTGGGTATGCTTGTGGGCGTGTTCCAATATATGTAATAATGTTTGTGACATCATCAACTTTATTTGAAAATTGTGGTGTATTATTAAATATTTGTCTGGGTTCGGTTTGGTCTTCTCCACTTAGCAACATATCTAGTACGTCGGCGCGAGTTACTTGATGATCAATCAATGATTGATATTCTGCCAGAGTTTTAACCGTTGCTGTTGGTGTTCCACTGTAGGATAAAGAATCAGAACCACCAGAAGGAGATTCTGGCCCATATTCTACCACAGAAGAACTACTAAAATTAAAATTACCAACTCCGCGCATGCTGATTGGTCTAACAGAACTTTTATTAATAGAGTCCCTTCCTATTGCATATTTGCCGTTATATATTTTGTCTGGGTCGTTTCCAAACACAACAGAAAATAAAACTTCCGGCAGTGTTAGTCCAGTAAATCCAGCTTCATAGAATGATCTGGTTGCAGCATCTTGTTCTGCAACCTTGATTGCATTAATATCTATAATACCCGGATTAGTAGTAATTCGCGCATATCTAAGTAATTTTAATGGCCCCTCACCATTTATAGTTAGTGTGCGTTGATTATTTTCGTCAACATTTTCATCTATACTACTAACATACCCAGTAAAACCATAATACCAGACTTGTGGATTGTATGGGTCTCTAAAAAATATTCTAATTGGATCATTAGCATGAAATATTGGATCTTCCGCTTGTAGTGGATACCGAAATGCGCTACCAGTTAATTGTGCGGCGTTAGGTCCACCTGTTATGTTAGCTATGTCTGGTTGTTGAACACCATCAATTCTGACGTCAGCCTTTTTCTCTAAAACTGATCGTTTGGTTTTGTCGCTGATTTTTTGTATATTTTCTTTAATAATGGCATCTATATAATTTGTGTAGTCAGGAACTTGTGTTTGAATGGGTCCTTGTGCTTCGGACATGGCATCCCACACCGCTTTTATTTCTCTACCCGCCTCTAATATTTTAGGGTCGTTATAAATTAAAATAAGATCATCTGTTGTAAACGTGTATTTTTCTAGAGGATTTGCTATTGATAATGTGCAGGTAGATGGGGCTCTACTAAGTAAGTTATATCTAACCTCTACACCAAATACATCTTCAGTAACTTCAACCCCGAAAATAAAAACTCTAAATGCCGGGAAGGCATGTTTGGCTTGACCAGCAATTGTCATTTACTAGTTACCTGTGATATAGATTGAACCAAAGCATCAATCGATGGGATTGTATTGGTCACAGTAAATCCCATTGAGTAGTCTTTAGAAAATGGTTTGTCGGCAGAATCTGTCCATTCTAATACACCACTGAAGAAACCAACCAACAACATATTAATTGGTATGGCACGAGAAGAATACATAATATAAAATTCATTGGGGGTGCCGTCTTCTAAATATATTGCTTCACGTGTTAAATTCCATAAATTGTGCCATAATAATAGTTTGTTATATGCACCAGTATTAATACCATTTTTGTTGGCGTCTGCGTCTATGTTCATATATCCTGTATTTCCTCTAAACTCCATGGTTAGTATGTCATTATTTTGACGCTTAGAATTTGAAAAATGGAAAAAGATACTACCATTTTGAACATCTCGTTTTACAATGCGCTTAGGTTGCCTCCAGGTAATTGAATTTGGATTAACAGCCATTTCAATAGTAGATGAGCCTGTAAATTTCTTTCTTTCTGCCTTTGATATATTAGAAAGAGCTTCTTGTGTTGTTCCGGCCAATGTCCCAAATGACGAATTTGTCTTCCTCAATCTTTGTAAAGAAGTAAATATCATGGGTAATCTAGTGGCTGTATGTGACCCACCACTATTGCCAATGGTTGTGCTTAGTGTACTCTGGATATTTAATGCATCTATTAGCATGTTATGGTGCCTGTACCCAGTTAGGTGCTGATTCTTGTCCAGCTCCGCCTGATTCTGCTGGTTTTGCTGGTTGTGGAGCTGTATTTATGCTTACAAGGACGCTTAGTGGTATTGCTTGCCCATCTTCTCCTTCTACTGTAATGGCTTGAGCCTTAGATTGTGCTCTTTGTGCAGATTCCAATACCTGTTTCTTTTGTGCTTCGTTAATTTTTCCTGATTTAGTTAATTTTTCTACAAAACTTGTAAATTCTGGTGAGGAACCTGTCTTACTAAATTCCCCCATAATCTCACCCATGATACCAGATGTTGAGCGTATTGTTCTACCACGTGCACCAGAACCCAATACCTGAGTTCCTCCTTCAATATTTAAATCACGCAATCTACTTTCAAGCTCTGCTCCTGCTTCAGTTCTAATTCTTTGGGTTGCTGCGGCCCTTTGTGCTTCCATTTGCATGGGGGTCATTCTCTTACCCCCTTCATAATATCGTTTTAATCCCACGCCTGCTGCTATTTCATCTTCATCTATTACAGAGAATTGACCAAGAGCGCCTGCGCCTGTTCCCATTCCTTTCTTAATTGTTTTAAATCCATCAATTATTGATTTAAATGCATCAGTTGATGCCTTGGCCACCTTTGACATCGCTATTTCAGCTACTAATTGTTCCTTTTCATCTCCCTTTAATATTGCTCCCAACCATCTAATCGAATAATACATACTTTGAAAACCAGAAATTACTGCTTTCAACAGACCCGAACCAATCATTGCTACGCCATTTTGAATTTCCAATAATGATTTTTGAAATTTGTCGGTTTCTGCTTCACGATTTAAGATGGCACCAGAAAGTTCTTTGGCGTGATTTTTTAATGAGTCCTTTATATCTACACCACCAGCTACTTCCGTTCCAACTTGTTGTATGGCTCTTGATCCTTCATAACTAATGCCTGGTAACATTTTTTCTATAAAATATCTCTGTTCTTTATCTGTGCGTCCATTCTCACGGGCCATCTTTGCTATTTCTGCTATTGATGAAGCAAATATTCCTTTTTCTTCGTCATTCTGTCCCTTACCACCAAATCCCTCTTTCATAGCATAATATGCATCAAGACCACTTATTTTACCACCAGATATTCTTTCTCCAATTACTGCTGACATGCCAACGCTCATGCCAGCTAAGCCCTGTGTTATTTGTGACACGGCTCTTTCTGCGTATGCTGCCGATGCTTGTTTACCAAAACCGATATCTTTGGCTACCTGTTGGAATCTAATCTGTGCATCTACAACTTCCATAACATCAACACGTTGTGTCTTAAGAGCGGCAGCAGATTGCATTACTGATGTGGTAAAGGCCTGAACACTAGAACCAGTATCACGCGCAGCCAAACCTATAACAGCTATTTCTCTTGCTGACTGCGCCGCTTCACGATTGAAATCACGCACTAGAGTAGACATTTGGCCAGCAGCAGTACCTGCTGCCTGTTTAAACATAGAATCTAACGCAATAGAGGTTTCTATTACACTATCACCAACTCCTTCAATTGGTATCCCAACATGTTTGTAAAGTACGTCTCCAATCTCCATACCAATAGCAGCAAAGCGTGCTCCTGCCTGTTGGAATTCCCCAAACATGCCTGCCGGCCCCATGCCAAATCGTATACCTAATTCTTTAACTGTTCCCGATATTTTAGTAAGTTCAGCTGATCCAACATCACCAGTTTGCTGAAATATACGCATTGCCTGCGTGCTGGCAGATCTTACCTCTTCAGGTCGCTTACCACCGAGCAACATAAGGCCAATAAGCCCACCAAATGGCACTTCTGCCATCATGCTGCTCTTAAATGATGTTAGGGCACTCTTCATCCCCATTGTCTCTTGGGGTAGAGTTTCACCAACCATCGCAGAGAGGCCACCCTGCTTAACTAATTCTGCCCTCCATTTTGAATACGCATCAACGGCTTTGTTGATGCTCTGCACCATGGTGTCGCCAGCAGTTTCTTGTACCCTCTGCAGATCTTTAATGGCATCGCTAACTTCGCCTATTTCATCTTTTTGTCCCTGGAACTGTTCAACCATATCTTGGCCAAACTGCTTGCCCGCAGCAGCCAGATCCAACAGGTTTCCCTCAAACGTTTCTAAGAAACGTATGAAATCACCAGTATCAATATCAAATTTAATGCGTACGTTAGCTGGCATCGTCAAACTCTATCTTAACTGATTTTGGTTTACCAACATCTATGTGTGGAACATTCGGAGTTGTATTGGTTAAACTAACACCTATTTTTTGTAGTTCTTCTGCTCTGTTTTGAATTTCATTTATAATGTCCTTGGGTGATTCTCCATCGAATATGGGAGACATATCACCTTCTGCTATGGCCGCAGACATTTTTTCAAATTCTGCATCATCAATAGCCTTTGTTGCTGCTTCATCTTTGTCTAATTTGTCTAGTATTATTTGGGCTACTTCTCTTCTGCCGGCTATCAATGACAGAGGTATAAATGATATACCATCCATATCGGTCTGCTGTTTATCTTCTATATTTGGTCTGTCATTCATAAGGTCAAGTCCCAACAATTTAATCATAATAAATTTGAAAGCTTTTACTAGTGAAGATATTTTATCGCCTTCAAATTTTTCCTTCTCCCGCATGGCTTCAAACTCCCAGATCCACTGGGCGTTAGACATATTTACAATGTCTGGGTTACTGGCGAGGATTCCCTTACGGGAGAGGATGAAGCTTTTAAGCTTCCACCAAGGGTCCTCGCTGATGAGTTTTTTAGTTCATCCCAAGATTTATTACGACGTTCTACTAGTTTAACATAGCTAACCCACAATTCATCAACAAGAACTTTGGGCCTGTCACTAAGCCATATCATTAATTGGTTCATGGCCCAGTATCTCATTCTATATTGAGACTGTGTATGGTATTCTACATCTGCCTTGTCTGCGTCTTTAGAAAATTCAAACATCTCTTCTACATTAATGCCATCAATATTTTGGATTGATGCTGCTAAACGAGGAGCACGCATTGAAGACACAGCTGCTGCTGGACTGCTCATATTCATATATGAATCGGCCCAGATTTCTTCATCAGATGTTAACGTCTTCAAAGTGTATTTATGCCCTGTAACTTCAACTACTTCGCTAATTTCAGTTCCATGTAGTTGTGTCGCTATATCGTCAAGAACTTTGTGACGTTGTGCGGTTGGGATAACTATAACTTCTGTCTTATTTTCAGTTTTCTCTGGTCTTTTATCAGCCATGACCTTGGCCTCCTTTTTAAAGGGTGGTTAAAAGAAACTATTTTACTACTTCACTATTCCTCCGTCTATATTACGCGTATCTTACGCGTAAATTCTAGAGTCGCATTTACCTTTATAATTCTATCGTCAGTTGCCGATATGGTTTGACCCATACTCGAAAACCAGCAATTTGCATATAAATATGCTCTCATTCCACCAAATGGATCTCTCCATATCTCTCGAACATGAAATGGATTGGTTTGTAAAACCAATGTATACATATCATTGGTGGGATCTATTAATTGTACACCGAAAGCCTCACCAAGATGTGAAGCATATAATTCATATCTGTTTACTGCAATAGAGTTTGTAGTTTGTACTTGTGGTACTCTTTCAATTGGTTCACCAGTAACATTTGGGCCAACTTCATATAACGTATCCATTGCTCTGGCAAGATTTATGTTCCATGATTGTATTCTTCCAATTTTTATGCCTTTATCTGTTTTAATAACAATAGAATGAGCAGAAGCTGTTTGGGTAAGAGGTGGATTTACCGGTTGTGAACCAGTGTCTTGGTTTTTAATCCAATCACTCGCACCCTTTATAAAAGTATTAAAACCCATTATAGGCCCGGTAAATTCCAATTTTGTTTAGATATTGCTTCTATCGCCTTTCCAAATATGCCCGTAACTTTCTGTTTTGTCGTGTACATAATTGAGGCATTAACATTTACAATTCTGGTATCATCAGATCTTAGATTTCTACCAATGCTGGAAAACCAACATCCATTATAAAGATATCTTTCTTGATCGGTGGTTCCTGGTATATTCCAAATTTCTGTAATAACAAATGGTTCAGATTGTCTAGTTAGCATCACTAGATCTGGTGTACCAAATGTTTCTTCCATTCGTTTAGTATATATATCATATCTATTGACGGCCATAGTCAAGCCACCAATATTTCCTGGCATACATTCTACTGGGTTTCCAGAACCGGATATGTCTAATTCAAAGATTGGAGTAATAGTTCTAGACTGGGCAGGAGTCCACCCATTTATCATGCCTATTGTTTGGCCATTTACTTTGATAGTGATAGAATGTGTAGTACGTACTATCGTACTAGGTACGTATTGTTGGGCTGGGGCCACACCTCACACTCCACTAATTATGCTTCTTTGGTGCGCTTAACGTACTCAAGTGTAGCGTTCACGTTAATGATGCGATCGCCATCTGATCTGTAATTTCTTCCGATGTTGGAGAACCAACAGCCACCATAAATGATACGCTCAATGGTGTTACCATCTGGATACAACCATGTTTCTTCAACACTAAACGGGCTGAGTTGACTAGATAGCATGGTAAGATCAACAGTGCCAAATGCCTCTTCCATTCGCTGCTTATAAATATCATAACGCTGCACAGCGATGGTCATACCGGCGACATTGCCAGGAACCTTTTCAACGGGATTACCGCTTTGAACACCAATATGAAAAGCAGCAATCTGATAGATTGGAGTAATAGTCCTGGTAATGGCCGGATTCCAACCATTAATTAAACCAACCACAACACCACTGTCAGGCACTTTGATAGTTAGCGAGTGGGAAGTACGAACAAGTGTAGAAGGAGGAGGTAGCGTTGCCATATCAAGCTCCTACTTATGCATTCATAAAGGGGTTATCCACTGAGAATTCTCCGAAGAATCTCAGGGCTGGATATCTGAGGAAGAAGAAATATTTAAAGAAGAACTTAGTTGGGTCTGTGGTGCTCTGTTGTGCTTGCACATCCTTGGCCAAACTAATGTCTCTAGATACCCCATTAGCATCACGGAATGGGCCAATAGCACCAACCTCAATCAAAGAGGTTAATACAGACGCAATGTTGATCTTAATATCAAACACAAAATCAGCTAGATCATCAGGAACCACACCAACCAAGTTGTTCTTAATAATCTTTTCAACTGCACGCGATACATTGTCTTTCTGTGAAGCACATTCCCTATATGAGAATTGTGGGAGCTTGCCACCACCCGCTTCAGTGGTAACCGGATCAAGAATTCTGAGAACACCACCGTCATAGGTAACAACCATGACACCATTGGACGCCAGTTGTGCTCTCTCAGCTCTAACATATTGTGGGAAAGTATCTGGAATAAACCCAATGATTGTCTTAGAGGCCAATGAAACTGCTGGAGAAGTAAAACTGGTATGGGTAGCTGCGATAGCAACCGCAATAGCAGTCGAATCGAACGTCATGGTTACCTGAGTACCGTCTTCAAGCAAGAGAGTCCTATCTGCTTGACTCGGGGCTACCAGGACATATCGACCACGAGCTGGACTGTCGGGAGATACCTGGAGAGTCGTAGCGGCCCTATACACAAAGGTATTTGGCGTATCGCTATCACCAATTGCCGTGCCCTTCGGCATACCAAACCAACCAGTACGATAGTTCTTCTCAGTGGGAGAACTTTGAACTTCGATGTGGCTCATGAGATAGGTCTGCACACTTAGTCTGGTATCAGCCACAATTACATCGGTGGTAATCGATGATTGTTTGAGACCATCAATTGCTACTTGAGTTTCAATTACAGATGGTGCACCAGGAGTGGTTGCATCATTAATTTGGCAGCACACAATCGACGGCGCATTATTTTCAAAGGCAATTTGACCATAAATAGACAATAAATTGGCTGGTGCAACAGGAGTCAGATCCTGGATCATCTGTACTTCTGAGTAAAATCTTTTGGCCAGATTATAGTCTTCAGTTGGACGAATATATTCATAAGTAGCAAAATACATAGTACTAGGAATTGGTTTATTACCAGTGCCAAGTACTGTGTATGGTAATTGAGATGTAATAAGCCCAAAGATTGCCTGTACTGCGCTGAGAGCACCAGGGGCTGAAATTTCAACGCTGGATGCTACACCCTGGTTAGGACTTGTAATCTGAACCTTGCCAGCAGCATTAACACCAACCGCTTTATACTTAGGACCATATCCGGAAGCCACAGCCATAACCGCATTAATATTATTGACAAGTTCTGCGGCAGTAGCGGCTGTGTTAACAGCTGGATTGGCATAACCAACTGGTGGGGAAGCCAATGCATCCAATTTAATGGTTACTGCACCTTTACCATCAAGAGCTAAAACAATAGTGTTGTTGGTAGAGACATTAAATGTCTCTGTGTTGGCTCCGGTGAATGATGCGCCGGTATCAGCTGACCAATCTATATTGCCACTGTTGAGTACATAATCGGTATTAACAAAGAAACTAGTTACGTTAGCAAACGACCCAACTCTAACCATGTTGGTGGCATCATACTGTAGAGAATCCAACAAGGTATTAATGGCTACATAGTCAGCCTCATATGAAGCTGTCGCATCATAATAAAGATCAGCAACTCGTAAGACAGTTGGGGCAGCCAACACACCACTGCCAGGAATAGTAAATCCGAGAGCAGCTGTCGCATCATATCCAACAGGAGCACTCGATCCAACAAATGGTCTTACAATTTGAACATCAGAAGCAGATACGGCAGATGGACTAGTAAAGGCCAGAGCTGTACCAGTATTAGTTGTAACAGCCGCATATGCAGCACCATATCCAAGAGCACTGGCTGCTGAAAGAGCACCATTGATGGCGGCAGCAATCTCTGCTCTGGTTGCGGCAGCTGGAGCAGCAAATGTGTACTTGACAGTAATCAACGATCCAGCAATCACAACAGACGGAGCAGCATTGTGGATAAGACTAATGGTGACATCTTGTCCACCATCCATCTTGAAACCAATGGCCTTGGCAGCAGTCATATCGACAGTTGTAATTGCTGAGCCAGTAAGACTAGCCGTTACATAGGTAAGAGCATTGTAGGGTAGCGTAATCGTGGTGCCAGCCAAGGTTCTGCGTACAGTCGAGTTGGTTACGCGTCGATCACCACGATTTACCAACGTTGCAGTGTGTGGGGCCACACTGGCAAGAGTAATGGCCTCACCAAATACTTGTCCACGCATAACGGCTTCATTAAGCGATCTCTTACTTCTGTTGCCGTATGCCACAACAGCCACAACGTCTGGAACAGTAGCTAATGAAATAGCACCGGGAGTAATTACTTCACCAACGTAAACTCCTGGATCTACATAACCACTTATTGACAATGTCATTGTCTGTCTCCTTGGATCCTATTTCCCTTACGTAGATTATCAATCTTCCATAAAGGCTGCAAGTTTGTATAATGACATGCTTTTAAAAATTGGGCGCGGGTACCCAAATTAAAATGTGATAGCGGAAGTATATGGTCTATCTGCCATTCCCCATAGTTTTTCCAAGTCATGCCGTCCTGGAATTGTTTACTTAAATACTGTTTGAATTGTTTAATTGAGCAACCAAGATCATTAACGGCAGAACCTGCCTTATGCCCATTCTTAATTGCAACACATAAACGTTGTCTTAGGCGGCTTGCCATTTTAGCATCTGGATGTTTATTCAAATAATTGAGATGCCATCTTTTATATTTATCTGGATTTTTAATACGGTCTTGTTTTTTACGTTTATTATCAGACAAACGGTATTTATCTAAGTGTATTTTTTTATATTTATAATTTCTTTTTAGTTGTTCGGCTCTGTGAGTTTTACCATATTCTCGGTGTTGATCACGCAATTCTTCAATATTATTTAAATAATATCGTGCTTTATACTCTTTGGCGCATTTTTTACATATTCTACAATATCCATCAGATCGTGATTTATCTTTGCTAAAATTAGCAAAGAATTTGTTAATATGGCATGATTTACAAATTTTCATTTTAATTCTTCTGAGGAATAGTGTCGTCATATGCAACACCGTCTTTATTAATATAGAGCGGTGTAGTGGTTCCTGGAATTAGAACTGCCTTGTCTATATACTGAATTGTTGTAACCGATATATTTATTCTATTCACGAATAATTTATCCTTCTCATCACCAGGTCTTGGAACTTCCTGTTCTCCAGACATGGTCAGTTCTGGTTTAATAATCACCTGATACCACTCATCGGGAATACTCTTAGTAAACACACTCCTGCCCAAAAAGGTAAAGTCTCGGGTATCCATAAAATATGTAAAGAAGGACCAAACTAGATCATTAAGTTCAGTCCTTATGTTATAATCTTCAGCCACTATTTCTATACCAATATCTAGAGACGTGGCTTGGTGATACCTATGGTATGGGATTACACTAGTATACGCGGCAGAATGGCCAATAGTAAATCCCAAGGCAGTTATAGCAGTACCACCAACTATTTCTATGGTCCCACTGGCACTACCACTATTGATTGGCCCACCATATATTAATTGTACTTTACCATCACTTGCAAGACCATGACCATATAACGACTGAAAATTGATCTCATCTATAACTTCTGCTGCTGTGGCCTGTCCAATATTGGCAAACCTGGAATTTCTAAGAATAATGGTAGTAGTATATTCAGTACCATCAGTTGTGATAGTTTTATATATTATAGTTTGCCCATTCATCAAAACGTAAGGTTCTATTATGGTACTTTCTATAAGTGGTGGGTAATGTACCGTGGCCATATATTGACCACCTATACTCATAGGCAGATTGCGACCAGTAGCACCCAAAACAGCTATTAGTGGTAGATTTTCTGATATGTCGGGAAATTTCTGTATTAGGTTAACAGCTGTTTCCTGTGAAGATTCATTTGGTTTAAATGATACATCATATTTCCTAATATTTGGTACTTCTTGTATCTTATTTGCTGTTTGGTATTCTCTGTCAAAGAATTTTCTTAGTTCTAATATGAAAGCATCTTTAGTAGTTTCAACTGGCTGTGCAAAGCGTGGTGGATCTGTGGTATCATCCGGAATAGTTGGTGCTGGGCCTTTAGGATCATTATCGATAATCATATTAATCACCTAGGGCCTTAGTAAGAATATTTTCAATATTTCCTTCTGAAATCCATTTATCCAATGCTTCCTGCATCAATGCGTCAAGTTTTTCTTGTATGTCTTTTGGTAGTGTTCCTCCAGCATATAAACTGGCATAATCATCCTCAAACCCAACAGTAATAGATACATTAGTGCCAGGCATTACATCGACTTTAATACTGCGCATTATAGCCTTAATAGCCTCAGGGTCCTGTGCCTGTCCCACAAATGCTGATAATTGTACTGATCTTGATATTTCTTTAATTATGTATTCCTTAATATCTTTTGCTATTTCATCATATATTTCAGACATAAACCTGGGTATTTCAGCTACCTCTAGTTCACATACTTCACCGTGCTTTTCTATCTCAAATACCATCAAAACACCAATTTGCTATAAAATTCTTCTGCCTGTGTTCTTCTTACCTCAAAACTTTGATGTGTAAAAATGTTGAACTCTTCATTATAGGTAAGTTTAGTAGTTATGAACTTATTACCGGCATTTATACCAGAGATCCTAGCATAAAATGAGTTTTCTTCTATGCGTGCGGCTGATGTGTTGGGAGTTATAGATTCATCAAATAAATTCAGGGGCATGGTCCAAAATCGTTCGGCCATGTTTTCCATTCTCTGGCCATATACCATCCATGTTGGTAATTCTGTAACTTGTGGTCTTAAAATCTTAATGTATGGTTTTAATACATTTGGATGGCGAATTCTGATTATTTCAAATTCTGGACTTCTATCAGCGGCTGCTACACGAGACATAGTTATTCTAATATAAATATTTCCTACACCAATTGGCTTGATGCCTGTATTGTTTATATTTGCTATGGGATTATATGTTGTACCATTAATAGAAAATTCAACAACAACCGTGTTTGTGTCTTTAATGTTTGGAGCATCAACACGATAATCCCAATCGTATTCATCAAGATTAGTATATGCGATTGGTGCTGATACAACAGTACCAGTAAGGAGATTATCTACTAATAAAATTCTGTGTGGTTTAATGCTGGTATTTAGTATGGTGTTGGTAAATGTCAGACCAGGCGAAATTGACGACACAAATAACGTCTGATGTGCAAATTTATCATATCCAGGTATTGTCTTAGTACCATAGCAGCTTGCACAGGTGATGTCTGGACGTTTAGTCGTGTCTTTATTGCACGAACAATAAATTGTTCCTGGCATGGCTGAGTCTACTTGTCTCCACAAATAAACATCTTTGCCACGAGTTAATATTTTATCATATAACAGTGTTAATATCTTATCTGGTATTTTTTCTGCGTCAACACGCTTTGATATGTCTCCTCCCCAGTATCCTGGAACAGAGGATCCCTTTACTTTACAACTCATTTATGCCTCTGATAGACCAGTAATACTGTGAACGCCATTTTTAAAGATGATAACTAATCTATATTCATCATGATTTAATGCTGTCGAATCAGTACCAACGCTCCACGCGAGTGTTGATGCAATAGACAAAGTTTGATTCTTTGCCCCCCTTGAATTAGATCTAGAACTTCCAGATCCATCACCATTATTGCTACCAATTGGTTGTCCCAGATCATACCATTTACCACTAGTTGTTAAATGGATGAGTACGTTTAAATTACCAGTTCCATACGGATCAATATCTGTGAATAAAGTATTATTTAATGTTAATGCCCCATTAGAGGCTGCGAGCTTGTAAATGAAACGTTGATATTCTTGATCTCCGGTAAATCCAGGATAATCAATTGTGTCTGGATATTGTAGTTCTCCATTGTGCCTCTGTTGTGCGTTTCCATTAACCAATGAAACGGTAGAATCAAAGGCAGTAGAGTCACCAGAATATGTGCCGCTGTTTAAAACAATTCTCTTCGCTTCATCAAAAAATGATTCTGTTTTATTGGTAGATACAATACTATATGTATTAACAGGCATTGACAAATTTACAGATGACAGAGCGCTAGTACCGTCAGGTTTTCTAATGGTTGCTGTGAGAGATGGAGTAAGAGTAGACTGATTAGGAGCATTCAACGTTAGTATTCTAGAGACAACAAATGGGTCATTGACGGCTGGAACGGATACTGGGTTATCATTTGATGTTGTATGTCCAATACCACTAATATTGCCCACCGCTGTTGGATGATATGCTTTCCTAAAAATACCAGCCCCTGCAGTATATCCGGCATCAAAAGTAGAACCTATACCATATGCTCTAATTCCAGATAGCCATCTATATGCTGGTGTATTATCAATAATTGACAATGGAGATGAAAATGCTGGCGACGTATTTACATCGTCATAATATGTTGTTAGGTCGTTGGTTTGTCCAGCCTCTGAATGCTTTAGTGCGTGAGCACGTTTTCCTTCAGACATTTGTACAATATCCACGTAGACATTGGCTTTAAGCCAAAATGTATTATAAGCAGACAAAGAACTAACAGTAATAGGAGCCAAAGTGCCAGGACCATGCACACCTATATCGTAGGTAGGTCCATCAACACCATTTAAAACATATGTTAAAATACCAGCAGTGGTTGGATCTGCTGCTTTACCAGCACTAAACTTAGTAGTAGAATCCGGCGATTCAATTTTATATGTATTTCCTACAATTAAAGTATTAATTATGGTTCCAGGCACAAGTGGATTCCAATAAGAGGACAAACCACTTGGTATTTTTGCTGTGTATTGTGGTACACCACTTAATACGGGGGTTGTACCAGTTAATTGACCGGCTTTGGCAGGCACAATATTTAAAATTGTATTAGAGACATCTACCATAGCATTTGGTATAATTGTGTCTGCAGTCCAATTAGTAAAGAAACCATCCTGATATGAACCATTTGTTGGCTCACCAAGTTTATTTAACGATGTCTTGAATTGATCATAGTATGGTGCGAGTTCAATATCATCTCGAACAGCTGGATCTTCTATAATTGCATATTCTATATAACGTTTTAATCTTAATGCCTCCAGCTCATTATACAAATTGATAGGGATGGGAACTTGATCATATTGAATATTAACCACATTGCTCGCGCCTGGTAGTATTCTACCAATAGTGGTAGAAACAGGTTCAGTGCCTGTATTTAATATTTGAATAATCGGCATTATACAACCTTCGCGAATGTATTGCGGAAAAGTGCACCGGATGGAGCAGCGGCCAACAAAGTAGCAAGCCGATAATTTGGGCCTGCTTCAATGTGTAAGCTGCCACTCTGTACGAAATGAAGTTTAAATTGTGGAATAAGTTTATCAAGCCGCTGCATCAGGAAATTTAGATATTGTGCTAATTGGGTATAATGAGTAATTACAAAGGCATTGCCCTGATCATTCCATTGTGGAATGTCTGTATCGATAGCATACGCAGACTGTGACATCATACCAGCAATAAGTGATGTCTCTAATAAGATAAAGTCATAATTCTGATATGGGAAATTATACCATGTAAACGTACCATATGGTTGATATGAATTAATAATTTGAAAACCACTAGTTAAGTATTGTACTAATTGACCGTCTGTATACCCTAAATAACATGGGTCATTTGGGTCACTATTAATCATCTTCATTGATTTGTCGATGAGTAGTCTAAACTTGTTGATTATGGATAGTACAATCGGAGGCACTATTTTAACGTTTGTGTATACAGTATTAATTTTAGAACCATCAATTCCATTGATCAATGGTACAGCAGCAACAGCCCCAACTAGATCGGTGCCTGTACTTCCAGTGGCCAGCGCCACAGTTACAATTTCAGCAGCAACTGTTATTGTTGGTATAATGTTCTTTATGTCATTGGCTGTGGTTGTAATATTTCCAACTGAATTAGTTGCTAGACTTACAGTTATGATACCACCGTTTCTAATAACTGCCAATGACTGGCCAGGAGCCATAGGATCTACGTATTCAACACTGATAAAATTACCGGGTGTGCCATCTGCCACAGCAGTCCATGTAAGGATTGAATTTGGGCCTGTGGTTGGGTCAATAGTGACAGACGCCTTTGTGGATGCTGTCAGTTGAGCATTCCAGGCAAATATATAATCACACATTGCAGATGACTGATCTGTTTTATTTGTTTTGCCTGGGCTTGTACTTCCATTATCAAGGCCAAATGGAAATTCATATAGACCAACACCAGGGTTCAGTATCCTGGGTGGGCTAGGTGTTCTTTTATTGGCCGGATAATAAATGTCATGTAATATTTCTGCGCCACTTATATCAAATACTTGAAGTTCAAGAGCCTCTGGATCTGCTGGGGCACCAGCATCGTTTTGGAATTGAGCACCAACATTTTTAACGGTACCAGTTAATACCACATCTGTATCATGCTGGCTTATATCACCCAATAACATTATGCTCTCCGTACTGCGCCTGTCTCAGCATCAATATCTACTGTATCAATAGTAAGACCCAATTCTTTTAGCTTAATATTGTAGGAATCCTTCCATTCCATTAATTTACCTTTAGCAGATTCCTGGGCTAACTTAGATAATGATATCTGAAGCTGTAATTTTTGTATGGTTTGATCCTCTAATGACACGCGCAACATAATATTCTGCAACGATAATTTCTCTTGTTCAGTCAAAGGAGGAATATCCATATTGTCTCCTTAGGTCACAAAATAATCATAAGATACTATTTTGCAGGTATACTTTTAATTATATAAGAGGCAGCTACCATTACACCTATCCCGCTTAATACTCCCATTACATATACGAATTTGTGGTTTTCGTACCACAGCGTGGTTGGAGGTTTTAAATTAGGGAGACTATTCATGGCCGTATCAAACATTTTCCTGTTCATTTCGGCCACTTCTTTGTATTCTAGACTAGATTTTCTATATAAATCAATCGATTCTTGTAGCGCCAAAACTTGCTTATTTTGAACATCAATAATATCTAGTGCCAGTGGTAGTTTCTTTTCTACCAATTGTAATATTTTGTCGCCGTCTTCGGTAGTAAACCAAATACCCTTCTGACCATTATAGGTCACAACAGTGGGGTTTATACCCTTTAGGTCTTTGTTAAGTTGGGCTCTATCTAGTTCGTCAGCAAAAACAGGACTAGATATTAAGATTACGGAAGCGATTAGCAATCTCGTCAGCATTTAGTCCTCGGGATTCTAATCCGCTCTGCAAAGATTGCTTTTGCTCTGAAATTGCTGCTTCAAGCTCTTTAGCTCTCTTGGCTGCTTCTTGAGCACCCTTTTCATTGCTTGCGGCTAATGCATTTGCAGCAGCGGCTTCGTCTTGTAGGCCTTGAACCTTGTTCCTAACAAATTTTTCTAACAGTAGAACCTCAACTCTTTGTCTGAGATTCTTATTTGAGGCAACCAGTAGCCATAGGACTAATAGTCCTATGGCCACCAGCCCAAACGCTATCCATTTCCAATAGCGTTTAATAAAGTTCATCATTATTCCCCGCTACCATTGCCCTTAATATCAGTGAATGCTTTAGCGCCAATTTTGGCAACACCAACACCAAGAAGCGCCCAAAGGGTATATACTTCACCTTGGCTCACATCTTGTCTAGTGATTGCCTGGCTAATAGCGTTAGCGGTTGCGGGCACAGCAGCCAGATCCAACGCCTTATTCCAGATGAACATACAATGACCAAGAATAATCCAGGTAGCGGCCTTGGTCATAGACACAATCCACATGCCCTCTTTCTTATCCATAAGAAGGCCACCGAATATCTGGAGGGAAATCTTCTTAACACCCTCATATACCACTTTAAGAAACTCTTTAAATCCACCAGTGGTGGGTTTAGTAGGCGTAGTAGTTGTATTTGTTGCGCTTGCCATGTTTTCTCCTTTCAGCCAGAGCTGATTGCAGCGGCCATAAAGACCGTCACAGTAAAAGTAGATGCTCCACTATTAGTAATCTTTAACGATGACTTGATAGGAATTATCCCATCAGGCAATCCAGACGTGGGTGGCCTAATTTCTCCCACTGCAGCTTGGAATATTTTCTTGGCCACCGTACCAACCAATGCCGTTGAAGAACCATCATTGATTCCACCAAACAATGGTTGTGCGGTCGCGGTTCCAACTGTTCCAGACACGAACATCGTCATATTTCTATATGGCGATGCACATTCAAAGTCAACAGTATTACTGGCACTGGCCGCGATGGTTACGGTCTTTATGACCTGCATGCAATCAGTTACTGGCATGATTGTTACTCCTCAGAGGCGCTGTCTTCAGCCTCCTCCTTATCATCTCTTTCTGTTTCCGTGGCCAATTTGCTCATTTCTTGCTTGGCCCATTTCTTCACAGATTTGTAAAATCCATGCGACCTAACATGCTCATAATCATCAATCTTGAGATTGGTGACATCTTGAAGAGCATCTAACAAATCCTTAGCTGGCATCCTCTCTTCTTCGGGAATCTCGGCCTTTACCTGGTTACATAGATGCAAAATGCGTGGATTGATAACATCATCTTCTGAAACCATCTCCTTGGCCGCTACCCTCTGTCTCTCACCAAACATAGGCATTCCGCCAGGACCACTACCCTTCTCAACTACTTCGTGGATTGGCTCCGGATCTTTATCAGTTACCGTCTCACGCAAATTCTTGTCTGCAGTACGACGTCGCCGTTCTTCAGAAGCGTCAATAGCCGCATCTACATCTGGCTTACCTTCTTGAGTGTGTAGCCCCATTGTTGAGGCCTTCTTCTTAAAATACGACTCATATTCCTCTTTGCTTAAAAGTTGTAGTGCTGGTGGCCTTCTGCTTAGCATCTTGCGGAAATCCATGGAATCCTTGATGGCCTGGAAGGGAATGTACTGAGACAAATTAAGTGGGTCTCTGTTATGAGCAAACAGAAACCCCTCAGTACGCCCATGTCCAAGTGGGAAATCCACTGATACCTGTGCGTCAGCAATGTTCTGAACGTAAACGTCCTTCTCTTCCTTGAAATAGTCTGTGAAATTCCGTGGTGCTACCATGTTACTCTTTCTCCTCATCGAGGCGACTGACATCTGGCGCATAAGTATAATTGCGAATGGGGAGCGAGAATATATTCTTGCTTCTTTCCCCTTGAGCAACAGCCTGGCTTTCCCATGGGTAGTATATTCCAGAAATTTCTTCTGGGCATCTAGGACAATAACATCCTGGGAGTCTAGGCCGCCCATGCACGAGAGCAGCTCCTCTTCTCTTGTGCCCCGAAGGACACGGGATTTTAACCCACCTTGCTCAGCACTGGCACCATTACCAGTGGGAGCAGTTTATTAAACCGCCGAAGCGGTCTCCTCATCAGAGATGAGGGTGTTGGTGATAGATGCCACTCACCATTTGAATCTCCTGTAGAGATTCACTAAACGCATAAATAATAACACCAAGAATGGTTTGTGGCAATATGTTTAATTATAAAATATTTTTAAAGTAATTGGTTATGCTATATTTAAATATCCTTCTTTGGATATGGTAAATAAGGTATAATCAATTTGTCTTTTAATAAATTATCAATGATAAATATGTATTTATGCTTAGATGGTGGTTCAATAATCTTTAATCTGTCTTTATAAATTTCTCGCCATGCATTTCTGCCAGTATGCTCTCCATGATATTTCTTAAGAGTTTTTCTTGTTATTGGCTTTTCGTCTAACAAGTAAATAATTTTGGCCCCTGCATTGCTACTAATATAAATCCAATTAGTGGCTTGATACACATAACCATAGTGGCCAACTTCAGGCTGAGAATATGTTATTAATACTTTAATTTGTGGTGCTACAACAGAAATTGCTTTAATACATTCTGATAGGAAGAACGATTCTGTATTTTTCTTACATATGTCTAGACAAGCAAATCTAGATACTTCCATTGCTTCATATCTGTTTATTGGAGTATTAAATATTCCTTTAATTTGTTCTAGTGTTCTTATCATACCAAAAGATGCGGCCCCCATTAGTTTGTCATTATTTGTTAATTTAAAATGCAGTCTAGAATTTATTGGTCTGCCTTTATAGTGGAATTCCTTTAAAAAATTAGATATTTCCGGTACAGAAGCCTGTTCAACCTTATATTCTATTGGTTCCCCACCGACATTTATAATACTTGATTTCGAATATTGTCTGTCTATATTAGGCAATCTAATAGGCGGCAACACATTGGTGTTTTCTACTATTTTATCCCAGGTGGACATATAATTGGGGTTTATTTCCCATGATGGAATTTTATATTGTCTTGGATATTTGTGCCTTACACATTTAATTAAATAAGGTTCAATTATATTTTCAAATTTTTCCATTGATGATTCTAATAATATAATCTCGTGACCAGTTGTTAAACCAGGTACTTTTGAATGAATGGTTGTGTCTAAATCAAATTTTAATTTAAGGTACTTCTGAATTAGCTTTATATCTTCCAATAAAAATCTATCTGTACAAAATCCTACAGTTGTTTTATTGTTGTGTTCGGTCCAAAACCCATCATCTATATAAAATAATGATAAAGAAACATCGGTCATCATATTTAATAAATCACCATCAATTCTTTTTAGTGCCTCTTTCCCATCAAAATATTTTTCAATATAATATCTTTCCCTCATCTCTTTAAATTTGGGGTGACTAATGGTTCTAAATCTATAAAAGGTGTCTTCGCCGGGTTTGTCTGGTGCCTTTGTTACTATTTTTCTATTACTAGTTAAATCACCTAACAAATGGTGTACTAATCTTGTAACATCTCCCTGAGCTATAGAATGCCCATATTCTAGGTGTGGTTTAATATTCTGATAGGCTTTGCTAATATGAGCATCACCAAGATGTATACCACAAATAATAGACATTACTTCTGGTGTGATATCCATATATTTTTCTGGTTTTACAATCTTATATTGTTTGGTTAATGACTTAATTTTATATGTTGAACAATTAGTAATTCTAGCTATTTGATTGTTGGTTAGTCCATCATTTATGTATTTTTCTAGGTCATTTTTGTTTATTGGTTCTGATTTTACTATATTATATTGTTTCTTTAATCTATGTATTGTTTGTCTATTGAACTTTAGTATATTCCCTATTTGAGTGTCGGTTAAATTTGAATTGACTAGTTCTATTAGTTTTTCCTTAGATACTTTGTTTTGAGATGATTGTGGATGCTTTCCTATGACATATTTACGTTTTTTATTGTTGGCCAAAATTCTTCTAATAACAGTAGTACTAACATTCTCTCTAATTGATATGTCTACTATAGATTTACCAAGAGATCTTAAACGTAGTATTTCATCCTTAGTAATGGATGTTCCAATGCTGGGTGGTTGTCTAGTTATTATACTATGTGCTTTAAAAGCATAAGATAATGCCGATTTTGTTACACCAAATTTTTTAGCAAGATCAGATAATGATTGTCCATCAGCATACAATTTAGCTACTTCTGTTATGTTGTATTTCATACCAATATTATAACATATAAAATATTATTCGTAAATTATTTATGTGAGAACATATTGAATAGTTATAATCGTCTTAATTTAGTAACGTAAGAAACAAATATGAAAAGAGCCCCAAGAAGACGTATCTCCATGGGGCTCCGTTCATATCACCTAATTGTGATTACTTGTGGCCCTTAGCAACTGCTCTGGCATTGGGGATACCAAAACCAATAATTTCCCCAAAGGCCCAGCCCTTGACTAATCTCCTGTGGCTGAACATGTTGAATGGCTCACTGAACAATTCAACGCGAACGCCCATCTCACCGAGGTACTCACTACCAGTGATGGCATAGACCGTACCCCGAGGAACCACTTCCTCAACCCCAGTACCGGCTGCGGTGATAATCTGGGTGTTCAAGATGTTGCCGATATAACCAGCGAGAATCAACTCACGCTCGGTCACCGGATCAACGTGATCATGAGCACTCTTGATAATATCCGACAGCTCAGCACGGTTGATGAGGAACTTCTCAACCATCAGACGATGCCGCTCAACCTGGTACCGGATGTCTTCAAACGGTCCCACGCTCAGCGTGCTGATCAAGGTCTGAGAGTTCACAGTCAACGCAGCGCGATCCAGCAGAGCAAGACCTCTCTTGTCTTCCTCAAGCTCGATCTCCTGCCGTGCGGTATCCTGCGCACGATCGAGAACATCGTAGTTCATCTGATAGATGTCTTCGATGTCCACGGTCGGGAACGCAGTAACCTTAAACTCCGAAGGCTGAATGAAACGCCCGTAGAGGCGGGACTCAATGGACTGACCATCTTGCCCAACCACCCACGCGGTGGAACGAACATCCTTCGCAATACGGAACAGCTCACCCTGAGCGAGTGGCCGAACGCGATAAATCTTCCGCGCCCAACCTTCATAGTCGATGATGTCCTTGATCGGGAGCAACAGTTCCTGACCAACAATAGCAAAACCCTCACCAGTGGGGTCCTGCATCGCAGCGGCCAAGACCTTGCGACGATCTTCAGGAGTCATCTCATTAGATGCCTCACGATAGAAGGTACCAGGGGAAGCCTTCTTCGTGACCGTCTGCAGCAGATACGCAATCTGCGTCAGAGCATCTTTGTCGTCAAAGGCATTGACCTGACCCGACTTATCAAACATGCGGTTCGACAGCTTGGTGCTGCCTACGGCTTGCTTGATGCCATCACGGGTAGTCTCGCCGCCAAAGGCGACCGGATTAAACTTACCGGACTCATCCCAAATCTTCTCATCTTCCTTGGATGCCACGAACTTATTGTCCTTGGCGTGCAAGCGATGCTCCGCAACCTGCTTCTCGGTTGGCTTGGTGTCCTGACCTGCATCGGGACGCAACGCCGACCCGGCAGCAGCGAGGCGCTTATACGGGTTCACAACGCTCATCTTAAATCTCCTTTAAAGTTAAAACATAACATAATCAAATGACTAGGAGAGGGGCTGGTCCCCTCTTCTGGCCGGGTCTCCTATTACTGCACAACCGGGTCACCGCCGAGGCGAACGCCCAGGAACGGATCATCGGCAGACGGGATCTGAATGACATGACCCACGAATTCACCTTCAGCGGAGTCATTCGTGAACAAGCCAGCCAGAGCCGGGGTGGTACCACCACAATACAGGTTCTTGCCAACACCGGTCAGCGTGTAAACTCTGGAAGTATCATACTGCGACGTAAACAGAATCGAGGCGTCGGTGATAACCGTCACACGACCATCATTCTGCGACACATCATCAGTATAATTCCAGAAGTTACGGCCTTGGAAATCAAGTTCCGCAACCGAAAGCTGGAAGGTGTAGGACACATAAACCGTAGTAGCCAGTGGGATATTACCACCGCTGCCAGCGGGAATGTGAGTAACAAGACCAGACGTGGTCACGGTATAGTCACCGGGATCACCGTACAGAGAACCACCAAAATTGATGGCGCTGCGGATCTGGACATTAGCCACACCCGAGTTATGCTTGAGCGAAACAACAGCGCCAGCGGTAGCAAACGAGATGGGCTCATCCACGATTGCAGCCGACAGAGCAGTGGTCTTGTTCCACTTAGCAACGCCGAGAACTGGTTTACTAACGCACTTGATAATGGTGCCATCGGTATCCTGCGCTACCAGCATACCAGCTTCGAAAGTGGCCACGAGGCCAGCCTTGAACACACCAATATCCTGCATAATAACAGATCGCCGCAGGTCTAAGCCGCGTGGGAAGATATCCGACTGGAACGCAGCCAAACGCGGGCTCGTAAGATCAAGAGTACCCATTTTCGTAACCTCCTAAAAATTCATTTAAAAGTTCGGAACAATTTAGTATCAAAAGTCACGGACTATCTCTAGCTTGCCTGATTACATTCATGCATTCACCTACTTACATTAGCCAGACTGGCTACCCTTGTGGTACCAACAGCCCGTCTAATGGATGAACGCCTATCGTTACCCATCTCTAGAGCAGACTCTCTGCTAGACGGAGCTAATTGCAGATTACCATTTTTAACTGCCGTTTTCAGATTATCATCGGTATTGGGATTCATAACCACTGAATCATCCAATGGAACAGAAACCACATTAATATTCTTCAGATCGGCTTCGATCTGCATGAGGGCTTCATCGTTCATCTTCATGATGGATGCAGCACGTTCAACCAAACCGTCGATGAAGGATTCCCATGCTGGTTTATCAGTACCATTCACAAGTGGCTCATTGAAGGCCGCTTCGATAAGATGAACCGCAGTCTTCTGATCCATGGGCTCATACTCATAACCTTCACCCAGAGATCGTTTATTGCAAAGTGCCACGCCCATAGAGGTCTTAATCGGAGAATATTCAAGATTAAGGGCCTGACGACGAGCAGCAATCTTCATAGCTTTGATCAATCGATCCCGAAGATTGTTCTTGTAATCTTCTTTTTCTTTCTCAAGTTCAGATACCTTCTTCTCCAGCCGGGTCTTATAAATACCCTCTAAGCGAGCAGCATGAACCTTATTGGCATTCTCGCCCTTCTTACTCTTAGTAAATTGTTCAACATGGTCAAGAGCAATGCCTTCCACTGACCCCTTGCCAAGATCCCAATCCTTGCGCTTTTCACGGGTATCCGATTCCGGATGTTTAACTGACCCACCACCACCCTGAAGCAGACTGGCAGGGCTCTCTACATCATGCTGTTCGTCTTCGACGTCGGTTTCTCTACCCGTAAGAGCGCTATCACCGATACCTTTAGTTTCGTGAGGCTCTTTCGAATCTACTTCTTGGCCTTCGTCAGTAACCGACTTAGCTTCTTGCGTTTTGGCTTCTTGGGTATCATTGTCCTCTTCCTCAAGAATAGAATCGGTTTTAATTCTCTCTTCACCTGCCATGTCATTAACAGCATATTCTAGAACTTGCGAAATGCGAGGACCCATAATGGCATTGGTTCTACGAATAGTGCCACCAATTCCATGTTCAGCGATCATTGTCAAGACAGTTTTAGCTAACTCCTTACCATCTTTGTTGGCAACTTTACCATCGCTTGGAACCTTATCAGGCTTAACCACGAAATAGGTGCCATCACCATCAAAGATTCTAATGTTGCCAGTAGTAGTAATCTCGGCCTTGAGATTCTTATAAGATTGAGCAAAACGGAGCATAGAAGGTCCTCCTAAATTTTGTGACTGTTTAGCACTTGCACCACGTCCTGGAGCAGCCGGTGGCATAATGCCCATAGCTGCTGGTGTTAACACGCCTCCAGGAGGAGCAGGTGTTGCACCAATTGCCTCAGGTGTCATTTCTTCTATCGGCATGCCGGCCTCTGGAGATCCAGGGGCTGGCGGAACTTCTTCAATTGGGGAGGTAGACGATAGACCAACACCAGGTTCAGCACCAGTAGTGCTGATATTAATAACCACTCTACCATCTTTACCTTCTTGAACGGAAATGGGCGAAGGTGCCCCCGGAGCAGTGGGGGCTACTCCAGGGGGCGGAGAGGGCAATGATGGCGGTACAGGCGGAGCAGCTTGTGCATGCTTCGAGATTGAGATTTTCTCTTCAATCTTTTTCTCCAAATCAGCAATCTTTGCCTGTAGCATCAATATGTCTGATTCATTTCGGAGATTATCACTGGTTTCCATCGCAGCCACTCTTTCAGAGAGCTTGAGGATCTCATACTGTTCGGCTTTCGGGTCTGCTGGATCATGAACACGACTGTATTCATCGAATATGGTGCCTTCGCACCACTCAAATGCTTTTGCAATTTTGGTCGGTCTGCCAGCTATTTTCTTCGAATGCCTAATTGTGTATGCGATCGGGTTAAACCCCTTCTCACTCTCGTCATACTCTTTCCCTTTATTTCTTATATGTGCACAGAACTCATTACGCGTGTATGCTACATTATTACAGACATTACACCTGGTTCTGAGACATGAACAACCCATAGACCCATGTTTCAGCACACCATTTATAACACCATTGGCAAAGGTGGGGTCCTTCTTAGTATCAATAGCAACTAAAAGTTCAACAAATTCATCCTTAACCACAGTACCACAGTTGGCACAGTGGATACCGGTTTCAGGATCACGATTACCCTTTTCTGCTGTTTTAGTGCCACATTCTGGACATTCAGCAAGGGAAGCGGCTGAATCATTATAGTGTGCATCTAAGATAAATCCCCGTGCATTCTTAGGATTATCTGCGCGATGGTTTACATGATGAGGTTTCAGTTCATAAGTACGATATACTTGTTTACCAAGTCGATGATCAAACCTTAAAAGTTCTGTCTTGTGGAATCCATCATTATTTTCATTTGGAACATTTGATGTGTTCCCTCTAATAGCTTCAAATACATAATCTTCTGGATTGGGAGAAACATCATACTCTTTAGCTACCATACTAAGGGCAGCCTTTATATCTATCGGTCGATTACTACTAAGGAACGCGCTTTGTTTATTGTCTTCGTACGCAGCAGAGTGCTTAAAACCGTCATCCTCAACGGTAGCAACAGCAATGGTTCTAACCGATGCTGTCTTAATAAAACCGCTAGTTTTTGGCATCCTTAATATTCTCTTTTTTATTTTTATCAATTTCTTTATTGCTTTGCTTCACATCACTCTTATTCTCTTGAATCGGTTTATCAAGAGTACCAATGGTGGTAGTTTTACCTGTTTTATGAAATGGCATACACTTTCCTTCTATGCTTATTAATACTCAATACCAAGCATGTTCTTGGTAATATCAAGACATACAAGGAGTATTGTATGTTTGTACAAATACATGAGAGGGGGCCATGTGGCCCCCTCTCATTTAAAAGTGTGTAAACTAGATGACGCCTGCTGCTACTGAATCTTCACAGCCTCTCAAATCAAACTACCAAGACGATCCCTGGCTGACCGCTTCCCAAGAGCTGTCGATTGGCCTAGATATGGCCCCGTCATTGGACCAGCTCAAATACATCTTACCGTGCGTACTGATGTAGAACTCCAAGACGCTGAAGTAGCTACCACCAAACGGCCCAGCCTTCAGCATGGCTCTTTCCCTTTCTGCACGAAAACCGCCTCCAGCAATCGTTTCGCCACCAACCCCACGGACTCTCTCAGGGAATGCTCCCGCACTTCCCGCAATCCGAGGGATCTGTCAAATGGCCACAATGCCGACACTTCACAAGGCCGTACTCCAGACACCAACACTCGGGATCATCACACGCCACACCGCGGAACCGGGCCTGAGCCTCACGGGCATCCAGATCCGCCCGGCTCGCCTCCCGCACAATGTCCTCGGGCGCCGCCCAGTAGTTCCCGCCGCCATGGCCTTCGAGCCGCACCGTTGTCCCCTGAGGCACCGCTCCCACACCGCCATACGCTCTGAATTGACGCATCATCGCTTCCGGGGGATCGCAAAACTCGGCCATCCGCATCTCGCCGCGCCCGGCCACTACATAGACCTTCCCGACCTTGAGATCCGCCCGCTTCATGATCATAGCCTCCCGCCGAAGAAGCGCCTACGCGCCGCCTCAGCCACCGTGTACTCCGTGAGTTTCTTTTGCTTGGTCATCGTCGCTCTCCTCTCTTGATTCCCTTTATAGCAAATCAAGAGGGACACCTCAAGCAAAAAGAGCATGCCCAGGATCGTGTCTGGAATGGCCTAGTTACCGGGGGGAGCAGCGTCCAAAGCTACCGGAAGATCATTGGCAAGCGCCCGTTGTTGGATCGCTTGAAACGATGGTAGCCGCGCGGACTTGAATTGCACGTGAGGAGCTGGAGCGGCCTCAGCCGTCGCCGGCCGCACCTCCGGAGGCGGAGGCTCCGCTTTCGTTGGGATGCGCGCCGGCAGTGGGGGCTTGGGCGCGTGCGCCACCTCCAAGGCATTCAGCCGCACGCTCATCTCATCCATTCGTTGCGCCAGCGCCTCGTACACGCCTTGCTGGGTCCGCGCCGCCAGGGCCCGGTCAATGATGGAATCGATCTTGTTCCAGATTGCTCCGCCGAAACCGCCAAGCGCGGCCAGCACAAGGGCCAACGCTTTCCAATCGATCCCGGCCATCGCCTTGAGGCATCGGAGGATCAACGGCTCTTTGGGATTGTCTCGTTGCTCTGACATTCAAGCCTCACAAGTGACGGCGAGCGTGGGTTTCTGGCCTCACGCCCGCCCTCACAGAATCAGATCAACTCAGACTACGGATGCGCAGGAACAGTGAACGCTTTGAGCGTCACCTTCTTGTCTGCCCGTCTTGACTCCGCAAACATACTGGTTGCAGACGCTCTCTGTAATGCTTGCGCGTAACCAGCAGGTTTGATGACCGTGTTGGCTGGCAGACCGATCACCCGATTGGTTGTCTGCCATTGTCGTGTTTCCTTTTCTCTAACAGTTTCAAACAAAGGACCAAAGGAGCATCCCTACAGGGATGGGCTCAGTAAAAGATAGGGCACATATGATGTGCCCTACCCTGTTCAATTCCTTAGACCTTTCCAATCGCAACTGCCTCTCCATAGGTGAAGAACTGGGTCCGATTTCCACCTGCGTTGGGGTACATGGCCTGCACATACAGGTTGCCATTGTGGTCGATCCAGAAATCTTTTCGTGAATCTACCGGCATGACGATGGCGGCTACGTTCGTCAGTTGCTTGGACGAAACGTCATACGTCAGCGTGATGGCCCCTGCGGGAATAGTCATAGTACCAGCAGCACCCGGTTCCACCCCCAACTGGAGCGTTGCATAGGGGAATCCTGGTGTGTTGTTCCCGGCGTCTGAATATCCGGTGCTTTCCAATGCCCCTCCGCCCGACGCATTAAGCCCCTGAGCATCAAAGCACTGTAACGAAATCCACTGATTCGCAACAAGGGTTACACCAGCCGCAGCAATCCCCTTGAGGTCAAAGAGGAATAGCGGGTCTGGAATGGGCTCACTGACGTACATGGCGAACGCGCTGTCGAGCGCCGTGTGAAGAGCCTCAACTTCAGTCGGGGTCAAGGTGGAGGGATACGCAATATCCAGACCCACGATACCCGGCAGCTCTTGGACGTTGACCTTGTAGGCAAGGTTGAGCCCGTTGATGATTGTGTTGACATCCTGCTTGGTCAACGACTCCTTCTGAACGGCGGTATCAAACTCTACGATCATGTGTGAGAACGGCATTGTTTTATTCCTTTTCTTTCTGTCTTTTCAAACTTGGACCAAAGGAGCACCCCTCAACTGAGGGGCGGGCTTACCTAACTACAAAGATTTGCTCAAACGGAGCAATCTCAAAATTGCCGAAAGGCAACTTGTCGTCACCCAAATCATGGGCTGATTCCACTGACAGCTTGGCCACAATCTTGTCAGCCGACCCGCCTGTGAAGCCAGAAACCACAAACCCGGCGTCAATCACCGTGTCGGTGATGGCGTTGTTGCCGATGTCGCCCACATAATTCTGGGTCAGCGTCAGCTCGTCATCATCGATGGTCACCGTCATGGCCAGGCTCGCGCCCTCGATGGCGGTCTTCAACGCAGTTGCCATCTGGGCGGCAGTCGATTGCGCGGTGAACGGCACCAGGACGTTGAACCCCACCGCAATACCAGTGGACCTGAAGTCAAACACCTTCTGGACGCCCAGCGCATCTTTGACAGTCACAGTCTGGCCGTTTACCAACTTGTTGCCGCCCACGCACGTAATCGTGCCTGTGGCCGCAACACCAGTCGCATAGGTGCCAGTACCCGTACCCCACGTCAAATACGAGTGGCAGTTGCCATCCTCGATCTCAACTGGATCGGTGGCACTTGGGGCCGGAATAGTCTCATCATCGATGGTGGCCGTCAGCGCAACTCGTACCTGCTCACCTTTAATCCAATAGTGTTGTTTGCCGTTGGCGGGGTGGATGAGCCGCGCAATCAAATGCGTGATGACTTCACCAAGGTCAGCGTCGTTCAACAGTGCGTGACCGACCTCGATCACCTTGGGACTCATCGACAACTCAACACGCCCCATCAGGCCCTCTTGCATGAGGTACTGCTGCTCGTTGAGTTGTTGATAGCGGTTGTTGATGCTTTGAGATTGGGTGGCAGACGCCGTCTTGACGTTGGCAACCTCGGTAACAACCGAGGCAATCTTTTGCTCAACCTTGGCGTTCAGGCCCCGGGACAGTTCTTCGTTGTTACGATGTCGCACCAAGAGCCCACTGGTATGGACTTTGGACAAAAGAGTGAGGTCCCGCATTTTGTCAGCAATCAGATGGAGCATTGTGTTCTCCTTAAAGTGAAAGCGGACGCGAAAACATGGTTGCGACCCACAAGAATCCGCGCCCGCCTTCATAGATCAACTCAGACTACCAAGCCGGCCCTTGGCACACATCATCCCAATAGCCGCTAACCGGATTGGCAACAACGGCGTCATTCGCTGCACTCAGGTACAGTTTGCCATCAGCAGCGATGTAAAACGCCAGCATCCCTGAGTACCGACTAGGGTCCCACGGCGGCGGCGTGCTCGGGGTGATCACAATGTCTTTGGCTCTCGGCGCGAGAGTGATCACGTTCTCATCAGCATCCTTGAGCGTGAACGTAGCTGCCTTGGGCAGCAACGTCACCGCAGCGGCCGACGGTCGCGCCATGAAAAACATCAGGCTGGTGTGAATGTAGCCAAACGGATTTGGCTGCACATAGGAGTACACGTTTCCGCCCGCGCCCGCTCTGAGATACCCGGCAGTCGAACCCGAGTTGGCCCCATACGGTCCCGCGTAATAGCACTCCAAGCCTGTATCGTAACTTGCAAGATACGGGATGGCAGAGTTCGATGCCAGACCACCCGCACCGCTGAACAGGCCGACAGGTAGCACCAACGGGCTAGGGATCGGAGGCGTGTAGCCCACCAACCCTGGCTGACTGTGCAGAATCGCGGTGAGAGTCTGCATCTGAGCATCTGTCAGCTCGCCGTTACCCCACGTCAGGAACGCTTCCGCGAGCGTCCTGCTTTTGGTGCGGCGAACTTCATGCACCTGAAGGGATTTGATTCCCGTGGTGAGGATGAATGCGTCGATGCTCACCTTGAGTTGAGAAAGGGTCAACTCAGGGCTTTGCTGTGTTTCATCAAATTCCAAAATCTGTTTCATGATCGTTCTCCTGCGAGGCTAGCCCGCAAAGTGTTGTTTTACCATCTGAGGCCAGGTTACCAGGCCGCTTGTTCCGCAGCAGCGTCAAACGAAAGCGGAGCGTTGCTGTCGGATATGTTGGCATCGCCAATCGCATAGGCAAAATACAGCTTCCCAACGCTGTCCAGCCAATACCACTGCTGTATGCTCGGGAACCCCGACCTTACCTCCGCAACGATGTCTTTGCCTCTCGACGGAAGCACAAGCGAGGTGCCGGCTGCATCTTTGACGGTAATTGCTGCCGCCTTCGGGATGGTCAACACGGGAAGCACACCCGCTGCAAGTCTACGAATCGAAAACTTGAGTCCTACGCCGGTCAGGTAGTAGGGATCGCCAGGCCATGGATTCGGGGTGAGCGTGCTCGTGAGCACATTGCCACCCACTTCTGCCCGTAATCCCGTGGCTTCGGTGGTCGGTTGACCGGCCAAATTCACGTAAAGCAACTCTGCTAGAACATCCGAGTATTCGGTAAAGGGCAGCGTGGTTGCCAACACCAGTCCACCAGTCGCCGCGACGCCCCCGCCACCGAATGTGTAGGCGTTAGGAATCGGGTTGGTATAGCCCACGAGGCCGAACTGCGCGGCCAAAATCGCCATCAGTTGCGCGACGTGCTCCTCGCTCAGCTCACCTACACCCCAGGTCAGGAACGCCTCATCGAGACGGCGACTTTTGGTGCGGCGCACCTCATGGATTTGCAGCGAGTTGATCTCGTGCTCCACGATGAACGCATTGATCTTTGTCGTGAGTTGCGCCAACGTCAACTCAGCCGGTTGCATGGTCAGGTCAAATTCCAACATCAGTTTCATGATCGTTCTCCTGCGAGCCAGGCTCGCAATGTTGTTCTATCGTCTGAGGCTCGCGCCTCGGTCAACCAGGCAACCGCCCGGAGGTGTTACGCTACGAAATTCACTTCCCACACAAGATCCGCAACCGGCCAGCCGAGCAGCTTGCTGGCTGCATCCGTCTTGACGGTGACGGTCACTGAATCGCCATCTGCATAGGTCTTGGTCGCGCCCTCGTCGGTGTCGAGAGTGATCTCGACCAGCATCCGACCATTGGAGAACTTCGGCGTGCCCGTCACTACCGGAGCGTCAACATCGGCATCAGCTACGGTTTCGGCTGTCGAAATGACAGGCGCGAATGCCGCCCATTCCGCGACCATGTGGCCAGCATCTTCCAGCGTCACGGCAAAGCTCAACTTGAACGTGTCGGCTTCCGCGTCATTCGGGCCGGCAACGGGAATGTCCACAGAC
>Ga0315274_10001414_pt1 | contig 36836 bp, 35 predicted proteins | sample YL17G02_20_MG_FD_203700 | JGI IMG/M metagenome (GOLD analysis project Ga0315274, IMG submission 203700) | Sediment microbial communities from Yellowstone Lake, YNP, Wyoming, USA - YL17G02_20 | ecosystem: Environmental > Aquatic > Freshwater > Lake > Sediment | place: USA: Wyoming | collected...
GGTGAAATCAAACGCGATAGCGTCAGGCGAGTTGACCGGCTGATAGCGCACGAGGTCTTCGATCGCGCGTGTGGGCGCGATGACGGTCCGGTCTTTCATCATCCTCGCCAACCAATCCTGCAATTGCACATGGGTGATGAAGTTCATTTACAGCTCCAGGTTCTCGTTTGGCTTGAAAGTCGCCAGCGGTACGAGTGTCGTCGCATCAATGCCGGCTTGGTAGTCAAAGGTTTGTTGGACCTCGCGGCGGAACCAAGCGTTGAGCAGGTCAAGTCGAACGCCGATCGGGCAGACGCGGGCACACTCATCGCAGCCGACGCAGCGCCCAGCCAGGTGGTAGGCGCGCATGGTGTGAAAGAAGCGCTTCTCCGGCGTACAGATGCCAATGCCAACCCACTCTGGATCAAGTTGCTCGGCGGTGCACTCGACACAGTAGCAGGCGGGGCAGACCTGCCGGCAGGCGTAGCAGCGCAGGCAGCGGGCGAACTCGGCATCCCAGAACGCCTGGCGTTCGCCGGGAGTCATCACCCCCAGCCGATCCAGTTCCTGCCAGACTTCCGAAGTCTCGAAGACTTCGGAAGTCTTCCTCTCACCAATCAGGGAATCGTACACGACGGGCACACGCTCGGTGCAAGTCTGGCAGCGTGGCTGCAGGTCGCCCAGTGTCCGGGTGGCGAAGCCAGCATCCTGGCGCATCCCTTCGCAGACGACGCCGATCAGGTACAGGTCGCCGCGCGGCACCTGGTTCTCGCGCAGGAGCACGTTGAGCGCGCGGGCGTCGCATGCCTTGAGCACCAAGCCCAGTCTAGCCGGTGGAGCATCCCGCTTGGGTGGCACGCGCTTGCCTCGCACGTAGTTTGTCAGGTTGTGAGTGCAGGCGTCGTTCCATATCAGTCGGTCAACCTCATCGGCAGAGCAGATGAACGCCGGGCGTGTCGCGCCGCGCGTGCCGACCTCATAGCCGATGACCAGATCAACAGTCTTGTTCTGCAGAATCTCCCGAGCCGTGGCTCGGATCTGTTCAATCAAGTGAGCGCCTCCAAAGCGTATTGCGTGATGCGTGTTCCGTCATGTACCACACATCACGGATTCGGTCCCAACTCTCGCACCTGCTGGGTGAAGTCGCTGACGACCTGCGCGAATTTCTTGCCCTCGGCGGCAGAGACCCAGTCAATCTTGAGCCGGCGCGCGTCAACTCCAAGAAAGTCGAGAAAGCCGTGCATTAGATTGTACCGGCGCCGCGCGTAGTAGTTGCCATCGCGGTAATGGCAGTCGCCAGGGTGGCAGCCGAGCACCAGCACACCATCCGCACCTTCCTGGAATGCCTTGACCACGAACAGTGGGTCCACCCGACCGCTGCACGGCACGCGGATGATGCGGATGTTGGGTGCATATTGGATGCGGCTAGTGCCGGCTAGGTTGGCGCCGGCATAACTGCACCAGTTGCACAAGAAACCAACGACGCGGGGTTCGAAAGTCGTCTCTGCCATGAATTCTGTCTCCTAACCGATTACCTTGACACTAACTCCCGCTCTCGGAACAGCACGATCATTTGCTCCAGCAACGCTTGGTCGCTGAATCCGCGCGAGGTAATCACCTTGCCCGGACAGGCACTGGCGCATAGCCCGCAGCCCTTGCACAAACCTTCGTTAATCTGTGCTGCCTGCCGTCCATCGCGCAAAGCCACTTTGTCAATCGCGTTGAATGGGCAGACTGCCTCACAGGTGAAGCAACCCGTGCAGCGCTCCTGGCTCACCCAAGAGACCATCGCTTCACCGAGCAGGGTGGGCTGGCTGAGCAAGCCGAGGACCTTTGCCGCGGCGGCGCTGGCTTGGCTGACGCTCTCCGGGATGTCCTTGGGTCCAACCGTCATGCCCGCCAGCAAGATGCCGGCAGTGTTGCTCTCAACTGGATTGAGCTTGGGATGCGACTCGTTGATGAAACCGTAGCCGTCGTACGAAATACCCAGTTTGCGCGCCATCCTGTCAGCATCGGTCTGGGGCTGCACGCCAGTCGCCAGCACCACCAGGTCTGCCTCGACTTGTACCGGCATCCCCATCAGTGTGTCCTCACCCATCACAACCAGGTGGTCGCGCTCCGGATAGACCTTTGAGACCCGACCGCGCACGTAGCACGCGCCGTACTCTTCCTGCGCGCGACGAGTAAACTCTTCATAGCCCTTGCCGCCGGCGCGGACATCCATGTAAAACACAAAACTCTGAACGTGAGGATCGTGCTCCTTGAGCATGATGGCGTGCTTGGCGGTGTACATGCAGCAAATCTTGGAGCAGTACGGCCGCCCCACCCGATCGTCGCGCGAGCCAATACAAGCCAGGAAAACGACGCTGCGTGGGTGCTTGCCATCCGATGGTCTGCGGATCTCACCGCCGGTCGGGCCGGCGGCATTCATCAGCCGCTCCATCTGGATCGAGGTGATGACGTCCGGATAGCGACCATAGCCGTACTCGCCATAGACAGTCGGGTCGAACAGACTAAAGCCGTTAGCCAGGACGATGGCGCCGATTTTCTCAGTTGTGATCGTCGGCTGCTGATTCAAGTCAATGGCCTGTCGGGGACAGAATTTGGAACATGCCCCGCACTTTGGTTTCGTCCGTCCCGGTTCCTCACGCAACGATTTGAGAGCAACACAATTATCGGCGTCAATCACCGGTATGTTGGGCACTGCCTGGGGGAATGGCCGGTAGATGGCCGGACGGGTGCCCATCCCTTCGTCGAACTCCGATGGAAAGTTCTTCCAGGGGCAGCGGGTCAAACATTCTCCGCAGCCGGTGCATTTGGCTGCATCCACGTAGCGCGGCTTGTGCAAGACATCTACTTCGAAATTGCCGACGAAGCCGCGCACCGCTTCGACCTCAGCCCAGGTGTGGAGGGTGATGTTCGGATGCTGGGCGACCTCCGTCATGCGCGGAGTCAAAATGCAGCCCGAGCAGTCGAGGGTTGGGAATGTCTTGTCGAGTTGAGCCATCCGCCCACCGATGGATGGGCTGCGCTCGACCAAGACAACCTCGACGTCGGCGTTGGCGATGTCCAACGCCGCCTGGATGCCGGCGATGCCGCCACCGATGACCAGCGCCCGCCGGGTGACGCCGATCGCGCGCGGGAAGAGCGGCTCGAGCCACCGCGTCTTGGCTGCTGCCATCTCCACGATGTCTGTCGCCTTTTCGGTACCAATGGCTTTATCCGGGTGAACCCACGAGCAATGCTCGCGGATATTTGCCATCTCAATCAGATACGGATTCAAGCCGGCGCGTTGGATCGCCCCCGAGAAAGTCTTAAAGTGCATCGTCGGCGAGCACGCCGCCACGACTACCCGATCCAAGTTGTGCTCGCGGATCGCGTCCTGAATGAGTTTCTGGCCGGGTTCGGAGCACATAAACATGTAGTCAGTCGAGAAGATCACGTTGGGCATCTGCCCAACGGCTTCTGCGACCCGCTTCACGTCCACCGTCCTGGCGATGTTGGAACCACAGTGACAAACAAAGACCCCGATACGCGTCATATTTTCAATCCTTGTTTTCGTGATGCGTGACACGTGACCCTTCGCTTCGCTCAGGGCAATCGTCGCGTTTCACAATCTTGATCGCGTCCGTCAGATGCTTGTCGAGCAACAATTCTTTTGGAGTGAACCCAAATGCCAACCCCATCAACTCCGTCACGTAAAAAATTGGCATGTCAAATGACTCGCCGAACTTTGCCTTGATCTGTCCCTGGCGCGTGTCCAGGTTGCTGTGGCACATCGGGCAGGCGGTGACGATGCAGTCGGCGCCGACATCGCGAGCCATGCCCAATAGTCGCCGCCCCAGCGCCAGAACAATGTCGGTCCGCGCGAGAGCCAGACTGCCACCACAGCACTCGGTCTTGAACGGCCAGTCAAGCACCTCGGCGCCCAGCAGCGCCACGAGCCGATCCATCGTCTGGGGATTTTCCAGATTGTCGGGCTGGATGATTTCAGGAGGTCGCACCAGCAGGCAGCCGTAGTAGCACACGACTTTCAGACCCTTGAGTGGCTTGAGGACCGCCTCTTTGATCGCTGCCTGAATCCCATCGCCGGCGAGGGCTTGGAGCAGTGACACGACGGAGACCTGCTCCGACCAAGACACTTTCTTTTCAGAGATGAGTTTCTCTGATCTCCCCAGCAATCTCTCAACTACCTGGCGCTTGCTCGAATCCTGGAGTTCGTGCTGGGCGACTTTCATTCGGTTATAGCACATCGCGCACGGCGCGAGGACGGGACGACCGTCAGTCGCAGCCAGCATCAGGTTGCGCGCCGGCAGCGCCAGCCCTAGCAATTCGTTGGTGCTGTGGGCTGCCGTCGCACCACAGCAGTTCCAGTCCGCGATTTCGCGCAACTCGAAGCCAAGTTTGCCGGCAACGAGATTCAGCGACCGGTCGTATTCTTTGGCTGTGCCGTGAAGTGAGCAGCCGGGGTAATAACTGTAAGTTTGCATTCGGTAGATGCTCCCAGTCTGACAAGACGCAAAACGTGATGCAGTCACCGATCACGTTTCTTTTCAGCAAATATTCGCTTCAAGTCAACACCGCCCGCCCGGGTCGGCAGAAGGTTCAGTTTACCTCTGACGAACAGCGGCAAGCCAACATCGCTCACATTGGCGAACGGCTTCAGCGTGCCGAGGTTCAGTCCGGCGACCAGACCAACCTCGTACAGCCGGCCTAATCGCTTGACCGACTCCAGGAACAACTCGTGGCTAAGGACGATATTCTTTTCTGCCGGCGGGATTCTTTCAGCGCGAGCAATGTGGCGCAAGCAGTCCATTACCCTGGCGACGTCAATCTCCATCGGGCAGCGGACTGAGCAGGTGTGGCAACTGGCGCACAGCCAGATGGTGGATGAACGCAGCACTAGGTCTGTTTGACCGAGTTGGATCGCGCGCATAATTTGGCGCGGCATCAGGTCCATAAATTGTGCCACCGGGCATCCGGCGCTGCACTTGCCGCATTGGTAGCAGTCGTGGACGCGAACCCCACTGCGGTCGCGGATTCTGCTCAGTAGCGCGTTGCCGGCAATCGGTTGATCGGCTTTGAATGTTACCACTGTTAATCCTCTATTCTGACATGGCGCGTGTCGCCTTGATCACTCTGCCAGAGGTATATTTACCGCGAACGTCGTCCCCTGTCCCAGTTTGCTCTGCACTGTAATTCGTCCACCGAATCGCGTCACCAAATCCCTGGTGATCGCCAGTCCTAACCCAGTACCTTCCTTCTGTAGTGCTTTAGCGTTCGGCGCGCGGTAAAACTCCACAAACAGGTGTGGCAGTGAATCGGCTGGGATGCCAATCCCAGAGTCAGCCACTTCGAGACACGCTTCTTTCCCAGCACGCCGTAGCATCACCGCCACGCGCCCGCCTGTCGATGTGTACTTGATTGCATTCGACACCAAGTTGTTCAGAATCCGATCCACGCCTTCTTTCGTTGCCAGAACACGCAGGGGATGCTCCGCGCTCGGACAATGCCATTCCAACTTGATTGCTTTTTCCTCGGCGGGTACCTTGAAGCGTTTCGCCACATCCTCCACCGCTTCCGCCAAGTCCACTTGAACATGCTCTTCGGTATCCAGTTTGCTCTTGCCCGCAGCCAGATCGAGCAGATCGTCAATCAATGTCTGCAAGAAATCGGCGCGATACTGTGCGCGCGCGATAAGGTCGCGTTGCTGATCCGTCGCTGTCCCGGCATAGCCCTCGCCCAGCGTCCGCAAGAGACTGCGCACCACACTGACCGGTGAGCGCAATTCGTGGGTCACGGTGAGTATGAACTTGTACTTGGCTTCGTCCAGTTCGCCCAATGCGGCGTATGCCATCGCGTTCCCAATCGCGATACTGCCCTGGCTGGCAATGGCGGTCAGGAATGCGGCATCGTCGTCCTTAAAGTGATTCAGTTCCGTGCTGTAGGCGCGGATCAATCCCAGTGGTCCACGCTTGCCCAGCAGAGGTGCCGACAGCATCGAACGAATACCTTCGGCAATCGCTTGCGTGGGATACTGCAGACGCCCGTCCTTGGTTACATCCCCGATAGCGATCACCTTGCCAGCCAATACCTCGCGCGCCAGGGGATTGCGCTCCAAGATCAGGTCGCCTTTCTGCACGTAGGTTTTGCTCAGACCGTGCACGGCGGCGACGTACATCCACGTGCCCGATTCGTCCAGCAGACGAATCGAGCATCCCTGTACGCCCATCGCCTCTGCGGTGGCTTGCACCAACCGCTCGAGGACTGGCTGAAGTTCAAGCGTCGAATTGACCGTTTCCGCGCTGGTATACAACGTCTGCAAACGATTGTACGCGCGTTGCAGTCGCTCGCTCAACTCTTGGCGTGACCGCTTCTCACGTGCCTGGGTCTCAATCGCCCAGACCACGAAATAGCCGACGATAGCAACCGCTGCTGTTTCCAAAACGGCGTCCGCTGGATAAGGAGAAATCAGAAAAGCCCGCGGCAGCATGATGATAATGGCGAGCGCCAAAGTGATCAGCCCGCCGAGTTGACCGAACGCCAAGGCAGCACCCGCCACTGGGAGCAAGAAAATAACTCGTTCTACCGCATGTCGCTCCAGCGAATAAGAAGTCAGGAGAAGAGGTCGCACTTGAGGAGAGAGATAGTGAAGAGCCGTGACGGCGATCAGCACGCCACCCAGAATCCAAAAACTCCGCCGGCTTACGACTTGGCGGAACCGCGTGAGGGACGATGGCACTGATTTCACAGCATCACCCCTACATCGCGGGGCGCAACTACATTGCCGACTTGACGCGCCGCCAGGTCCATTGACAGTGTGAGGATGCGCTCCACTGGCGAAAGGTGGGCATCGGGGGCTTCTCGCAGATCAATCGCCTTGAGGTAGCGATGACAGCATTCACACAGATCAAGCCGATACATTCGCTCACCCATGTTCAAATGTTTTTGCGTTTCAGAATCATCACAGCCGCAGAATGGACAAGTGACGCGCCAGAATGCCCATTCGAAATCACAACGTGAGCACAAGAGTCGCCGTGCGCCGCTTTCTTTTGCAAATGTCGCAAAATCCGGTTCCCCTCCGCAAATCGGACAGTAGGGACAATACCAGATGTTCTCGTCAACGAACGGCGCAAGCACTCTGGCATATCTTCGCAAAAAGGGATGCATGGCTTGGTTGAAGACGAATGTCAGGAGCGTGCCCTCCAGTTCGGCTTCCTCACCCTGGCGCACGCGCCTCTCGACCAAATAAGACGTCGCAAACGTCAAGAGCGAGTTCTGCTCTGCGCCGAGCCAGGTCCGGATGGCGTCGAACGCGGCGGCCTGCTCCGGGCGATAGGCGGCTGCAAAAATGCAGATGCGATGGCAGAGCGTTGCCAACACCACGCGATCCGCCCGGAATTTCTCTGGCACAAGGATGGGTTGCCCGTTCTGCAGGCGCGCGGTTGCCTCCTGGGCAATGACGGCACACTGGGGATACCGGGGTTCGGCACACGTTTGCGCGGAAAGCAAGGACGCATAGAATGTGACCGCGGCGGCCAATTCCGGTGTGTCTTTTGCCCGGCGCTGTAATTCTTCCAGGATTCTATCGTAGCCAATCATCGGGGGAGAGATGAGAGATGAGAGATGAAAGATGAGAGCAAAACCTTTCATCTCTCATCTGTTCATGCTTGCGCCGCGGCGAGTTGGATGCGCGTAAAGTGGAGTCGTTCCATCGCGCCTTCAGCGACTTTGCGCATCATCAGGTATCCCACGCGCGCGTCGTTTTCGCACATCGCGCGCAACGGCGGCGCGGCGATCTTGATGGCATGAATCGTAGTGCCGGCACGCGCGGTATGCTTGAGCGTGTGTGGAGAAATCAACGCCGAAATCGCAAAGGGTTCGCCGGGGTTCACCTCGCCGATGTGGACTTGGGCGCTGCCTCCCAGCGGCGAGTTAAACGACAGATCAACACTGCCTTCCAAGAGCAAAAAGAAAGTATCCGCGTCTTGACCCTCTTCAAACAGAATCGTCCCAGCAGGCACTTTCACTTCCTCAGCAATCATCGCGATGGCTTTCAATTCTGCTTCGTCCAAACCCGCGAAGAAGGGATAGCGGCGTAATAGTTCCAGTGAAATCATAGTTGCTACTCCTGTCTCACGACCGCCGACCGCTGACGGCAGACCGCAGTTGAGCGTCGGCGGTCAGTCGTCGGCAATCTGGCTTAACAACGTTGTTTCAGTACTTCGATGACCGCACCGCGCGCGTCGCGGATCGTCACTTGCAGCGGCATCTGACCGGGCAGTGAATGCGTCGCGCAGCCGAAGCAGGGATCGTACGCGCGGAACGCCATCTCGACGCGATTCAAAATTCCTTCACTCACGACGACGCCTTTCTTGATGAAACTCTCCGCCGCTTTTTTGATGCTCATGCTGATCGGCGCGTAGTTGTTCGTCGTGCCGACGATGAGATTCACTTTCGTCAGCACACCGCGCTCGTCCGTCCAATAGTGATGCGTCAGTGTCCCGCGCGGCGCTTCGACGATGCCCACGCCTTCCGTCGGCGTCTCCGTCGGAACCGCGCGAAAATTGTCGGACGCAATTTCAGGATCGGTGGCGAGTTCGACCCAGCGTTCCGCCGCGTACAACAATTCGATGAGGCGCGCCCAGTGCGTCGCGAGGCGCTGATGCACCGGCTTGCCGCCGAGCGTCTTGAAAAATTCTTCGTACTCGGCTTGCGCGAGCGGCGTCGCCATCCCATCCGCCGCGTTCAAGCGCGACAGCGGCGTCGCACAGTAGATACCCGAATCTTTCCCATCTACAAATCCCTTCCACCCAACTTTTTTCAGGTACGGGAATTTGAGATACGTCCACGGCTCGACATGTTCCGCGATCCAATCGGTGTACTCATCGGGCGCGTACTTGCCGAGGCGTTTGCCTTCCGGGTCAACCACGCTGACCTTGCCGTCGTAGAAATTCACGCGGTTCTTTTCATCCACCATGCCGATGGAATAGGTGCGGTGGGTGTACGCGTCGCCCAAAATCAGGTCAACGTACGCCTTGTTCCCCAGCACGATGTCGGCGAAGAGTCTGAGCGAGAATTGTGCGAACTCGATTGCCCAGCGCCCCATCTTTTCGATTTCGTCGCGCTGTTCGACCGTAATGCCCTTCGACAACCCGCCGGGGATCGAAGTGCACGGATGCACTTTGCGTCCGCCGATCATCTCGATCACGGTGTGCCCAGCTTTGCGCGCCTGAATCACCTTGCCGCCGATTTCGAGCCCGACTTTGTGGATCACGCCCAGGATGTTCCGTTCGGCGACCGGCGCGTCGGGTCCCATGATGAAATCGGGACCGCCGAGCGCGTAGAAGTGCGTCGCATGATCGGTGACGTAGAACGCGCTATACAACAACTCGCGCAGTTTCTTCGCCGTGCGCGGAATTTCGACGTGATACACCGCGTCGGCGGCTTTGGCGGCAGCCATGTGGTGCGCTTCGGGACAAACGCCGCAGATGCGCCCGGTGAGCACCGGCATTTCTTCGACCGGTCTGCCTACACAGAATCGCTCAAACCCGCGCAGTTCGGGAATTTGAAAGTACGTGTTCGCGACATTCCCTTCGGGATCCAAAAAGATTTCAATCTTACCGTGCCCTTCGAGACGGGTGATCGGATCTATTGTGATTCGTTGCATGTTTCCTCCTGGAGATTAGAGATTGGAGATTAGAGATTCAATCCCCAATCTCTAATCTCTAATCTCCGTATTCGATTTCGCATGGCGCATCAAACTATGCGGCAGACTGAAACGATAGAATGTTCCCGCCGGATCAACAATGCCGCTCATAATCTTTTCGATCTCTTGCGGATCCTTGCTCGCGACGACCGACGCGACCGCGCTCATCATCCGCGCGCCTTGATCAATCACATCCGGCGCGGGACCGTAACAGCCGATGCACGGCATATTCGCAGTTGGACAGCGCGCGTCGCAACCGCCGCGTGTCGCCATGCCCGAACACAAGATGCCTTGTTCGAGCAAGCATTGATCCTCGCGCGGCTGGAATGTCGCCATGCGCGTGAACGCGGTAATCGTCTTTTCGCCGCGCGTGCGCTTGCACTCATCACATACCGTACTCTTGCTCGCGCCGATGACCGCGCCGGGTGGCGGGAGTTGCGCTTCGCCTTTCAACGCCTTGATCACCAAGCCGACGACTGCCGCGATCTGATTCGATTCTGGCGGACAACCGGGCATATAGTAGTCCACCGGCACGATTTGATCGAGTGACTTGACCGTTTCGTACATTTCCGGAATGTGAATCGTGCCCTCTGGCATCTTGAAAGTCGTTTGCGGGCGCAAGTCTTTGGGATTGTCAGTCGAAACGGTGCTGAATACCGTGTCGAGGATCGCCTGCTTGCTGGAGAGATTAGCGAGACCCGGAATGCCGCCCTCACACGCGCACGCGCCGAACGCGACAAGCACCTGCGATTTGGCGCGCAGCATTTGCGCGATGTGGGCGTTCTCGTCGTTGCGAATCGCGCCGTTGAACAGCGTCAGCGTGATGGATTTGTCCGGCATCGCCTCGACATCTTTGTATTTCGCGTCCATCGCGACGGGCCAAAAGACGATGTCGAAATTCGCGTCCACGTCGAGAATGCCTTCGTGAATGTTCAGCACCGCGATCTCGCATCCGCCGCACGCTGCCGCCCAGTACATTGCGAATTTGGGTTTGCTCATACTGCCCCCCCCTTGACCACCGACGGCTGACTGCCGACCGCCGACGGAACGTGCCCGTCCTCCGTCTTTTGTCCTCCGTCTTTCCAATTCAACGGACCCAACGCCTTGATCTCCGCAACCATCTTGTCAATCTCTTCGGCGAGGATATTGCCTTCTGCCGCCGATGCCCACACGAGTTTGACGCGCGGTTCTTCGATGCCAAGCGCGGTGAGCGTTTTCTTTAACAGCGCGAAGCGGCGCATCGTTTTGTAATTTTGCTCGACGTAGTGACAATCGCCGGGATGACAACCGGTGATCAGCACGCCGTCTGCGCCTTCGGACAGTGCTTTGAAAACAAATTGCGGATCGACGCGCCCGGAACACATCAACCGAATGAGCCGCACGTTCGGCGCGTACTTGATCCGCGCCGTGCCGGCTAAATCCGCCGCGCGATAACTGCACCAGTTGCACGTGAATCCGACAATGGTGGGTTCGAATGTGTTTGTCATAGTTGTTCTCCCATTTAAGACGGAACAGGCAACACGCAATGCGTGTTTCGTGGTGCGTGTTCCGTTTATGCCGGTACCGCCTCCAACTCTTCTCGCGCGCCATGCCCATTCCCAAAATTCAGCAACACGCCTTCGATCTGCGCCATGATTTGCTGGTTGGTGAAATGTGAACCGGTGATCGCGCCCGCCGGACACGCCGAGACGCACGTGCCGCAGCCCTGACACAGCGCAGGATTGATGTCACTTACCGCGCGGTCTTCGATGAACGTGATCGCATTGAACGGGCACAGGTTGTTGCAGATGCGACAGCCGGAACATTGGTCTTGGTTGATGCTCGCGTGCACCGGCTCCAGCATCACTTGTTTCCGACCGATCAAACCCAGGACGCGCGCTGCCGCCGCCGCGCCTTGCGAGACCGACGACGGAATGTCTTTGGGTCCCTGGCACACGCCTGCGATAAAGATGCCTTCGGTCATTGTCGCGACCGGATCGAGTTTCGGGTGGCGTTCGATGAACCAACCATTCGTGCTGCAGGAGATGCCGAATTTCTGGCCCACTTGTTTCGAGTCGTGGCGCGGCTGCATCGCGGCGGAGAGGACGACCATATCCACCGGGACGCGAATCTGTCTGCCCGCGAGTGTGTCTTCGACTTGAATGATCAGTTTGCCTTCTTCGCCGGGGAAGCGCGGCGCATCGGTCACGTCCGCAACTTTGCCGCGCACAAAGTGCACGCCTTCATCGAGAATGCGGCGATAGAATTCGTCGTAGGTTTTGCCCGGCGTGCGAATGTCAATGTAGAAGTTGTAGACCTTCGCGCCGGTTTTTTCTTTGACCAGATGCGCGAACTTCAAACTCTGCATACAACAAATCGCCGAACAATCAATGTTGTACTTGATGTCGCGACTCCCGACGCAGTGGATGATGCCGACGGTCTGCGGCGCGGTCTCGCCATCGCGCAAAACGATCTTGCCGCCGGTGGGGCCTGCCGTGTTCGACAAACGCTCGAACTCCAGATTCGTAATCACGTTCGCAAATCGCCCGTACCCGTACTGCGGAATGCGCCGCGCGTCGAACAGTTCGTACCCGGTCGCGAGAATGACGTTACCGACTTGCGCCGTCAGCATTTCGTCTTTTTGGTTGAAATCAATCGCGCCGGTGGGACAGAATTTCTCGCACGCTTTGCACGTGCCGCGTTGATAATAGATGCAGTTTTCGACGTCAATCACCGGATATTTCGGCACCGCTTGCGGAAACGGCGTGTAAATCGCTTTGCGCGTCCCCATCCCGGCTTCGAACACCGTGTCAACTACTTTCTTTGGACATTTTTCTTCGCACACGCCGCAGCCGTTGCATTTCGCGATGTCCACCTTGCGCGCCTTTTTGCGAATCTGCACGGTGAAATTGCCGATAAAGCCATCCACTTTTTCGACTTCACTCCACGTCAACAGCGTGATGTTGGGGTGATTGCCGGCATTGAACATCTTGGGCGTCAGGATACACGCCGCGCAGTCGAGCGTCGGAAAGGTTTTGTCGAACTGCGCCATGTGTCCCCCGATGGAGGGCTCGCGCTCGACGAGATAGACGTGGCTTCCTTGATCCGCGATTTCGAGCGCGGCTTGGATGCCGGCGATGCCGCCGCCGACGATGAGCACGTTCGGATTGATGTCCACGATGATCGGCTCCAGCGGCTGGTGATAGACGACCCGGCGCACGCCGCCGGAAATCAACGCTTTCGCTTTTTCGGTCGCGATCGCTTTGTCCTTCGTCACCCACGAGACCTGCTCGCGAATCGAAACCATTTCGAACAGGTACGGGTTGAGCCCGGCGCGTTTGCACGCGTTGCGAAATGTGTTTTCGTGCAAGTGCGGCGAGCACGCGGCGACGACGACGCGCGTCAGTCCCAGTTCTTTGATGTCCTTTTCGATGATCTCTTGACCGGGGCTGGAGCACATAAATTTGTAATCGCGCGCGACGCGCACATTGGGCAGCGTGTCCTCCGCCCACTTCGCAACGTCAGTGACATCCACCACGCCGGCGATATTGCTGCCACAGTGACAGACGTAGACTCCGATTTTTTCTGGCATAATTCCTCCCGTAGGGGCAGACCTATGTGTCTGCCCAGGGCGACCACCCAGGGTCGCCCCTACATTGCCTCGTGTACCAACTCTATCAAATCCTTCACCACAATTTTCGATTCACTGCCCGTCGTTTTCACCGCGTCGCGGAACATCGTCATGTCTTTGGGACACACGGCGACGAATACGGAAACGCCATCCAACGCGACGGCTTCGCGGATGCGCGCTTCGCTCGGTCGTTCCTTGACCGCGCCTTCTTCCATCCAGATCCGCCCGCCGCCCGCGCCGCAGCAGAACGCGCGCTCGCCGTGTCGCGGCATCTCGACGAGTTTGCAGCCGGTCGCCTCGATCACGCGGCGCGGCGCGTCGTACACGCCGTTGTAGCGACCCAGGTAGCACGGATCGTGATACGTCACGATGTAATCGAGTTTCTTGTTGAACTTGAGCCGCCCCGACGTAATCAGCCGGTCGAGTAATTCCGCGTAGTGCAAGACGTTTGAATCCGTAATTCGCAATTCGCTATTCGCCATTCGCGGGTATTCGTGCTTGAGCGTGTTGTACGAATGTGGATCCGTCGTCACAATCGTTTTGAAATTCGCTTTGCTCATTGCTCCCACATTCTTTTCGACGAGCACCTCAAACAATCCCTCTTCGCCGACGCGGCGCGCATCGTTGCCGGCGTTGCGCTCGCCTTCGTACAAAATCCCGAAATCGAGTCCGGCTTTTTGAAACACTTGCGCGGTCTGGCGCGTGATCTCGGTCACAGTGGGACTATACGACGCGTAATCGCCGACAAACCACAGGTACTCGACTGGCTCTTTGCGCGCGTCCTTGAGTTTCGGTTGCAGCGTCTGCGCCCACTGCGCGCGCAGGCGTTCCGATTTGCCGAACGAATTGCCATAGCGACCCAGTTTCGCGAGCGCTTCTTGCAGTTGTGCGTCCATCCGTCCTTCGCTCACCAAATAGCGGCGCATATCCACGATGGCATCCAGGTGCTCGATCAACACGGGACACTCGCGCACGCACGCGCCGCAGGTCGTACACGACCACAACACCGCGTCCTTGATCGCTTCGCCGACGAGCAGCGGTATTTGACCATTCCCGCGCAACAATACCGCGCCATCGCGCCGCAGCGCGTCGCGAATACCCAAGATCACTTGCTTGGGGCTGAGCGGTGTGCCCGCCGCGAACGCCGGGCACGCGTCCTGACAGCGACCACATTCCGTACACGCGTCGCCGTCGAGCAGCTGTTTCCAGGTCAAGCCGCGCAGCGTGCTGACGTAAATGGGTTGTCCCTCTTTCGTTTGCGCGACTGGCTTGAGTTGTCCCATCGGTCTATCGAGTTTTGAAAAGAACGTGTTGAGCGGACTGGTCAGGACATGCAGCAATGTGCCGACCGGCAGCGTGGCTAACGTAATGACGACGGTGAGCAGATGAAGCGCCCACAGTCCCAGATGCCAGGTCGTGAGCGTCTCTTTAGACGCGCCGGTCACGAGCCATAGCTGCGCGATCAGCCAGCCCACCGGCGACCACACTGCCCAGCCCGGTTTTTCCGCCGCGAGCCGCAGCGATTCGGTAATCAGTCCACCCGCGACGATCACGACGAGCATCACGAACGTGAAGGTAAAACGATTGTCGAGCGTCAAGCCGCGCGGCTTTTGAATGAATCGCCGATAGCCCGCGAGTGCCGCGCCGACGAGAAACAAAACCGAGTACAGATCGAGAATGAGTTTGAAGGCAAGATAAATTTCGCCCTTGAGGAACACAAAAGTTTCCGGATTTTTGAGCGCATCGGCATTCCCCAAAAGTTGCAACACTTCGAAGAGATGGCTGTTGACCGCCGCGAGCGTGGTGCCAACGAAGAACACGAAGAACGCCCAGGCAATCGCGACGTGCATCACGCCTGGATAGCGCTGACCCAAAACCTTGGTTTGGACGACGGCATATTGGATCAAGCGCCACACGCGCGTAGGCAGGTGATCCCACCGCATCTCCGGGAGTCCGACTTGCCACCACACGCGCGCGTGCAGAACAAAGCGGACGAGGAGGACGAGCGCCGCCAAAAACATGATGGAATACGCCCACAGCGCCGGATTCCATTCGTGGGGAATGCCCCAAAATTCAGGTCGGATTGGCATGCGTCTTCCTCATTACCCTTTGGCTTGTTGCACTTTCTCGGTCAACACCGGCATCAAATCCAGAATGTCAATCTGCGCGCCGTACTTGGCGAGATTGAAAATCGGCGCGGCGGGATCGGTGTTGATCGCGACGATCATCTCGGCGTTGCCAATCGCTTCGACGTGCTCCGGCGCGCCGCTGATGCCGAGCGCGAGGTACATCTTGGGCTTGACCGCTTTGCCGGACTTGCCGACGAGGCGCGTCTGCGGCAGCCAGTTTTGATCAATCACCGGGCGCGAGCCGGAGACAACGCCGCCCAATGCTTTCGCCAATTCCTCCGCGAGTTCGACGTTGTCCTGATTCTGAATGCCGCGCCCCACCGAAACGAGAATTCCTTCCTTTGCAATGTCCACATCGCCGACCGCGGGTTCGACGTAATCTTTCACCGTCACACGCAAATCGTCGAGCGCAGGCGCGCTGACGCGCGCGAGTTCCGGCGGCTGTGCGGTGTGACCCTGTTCCGGCTTGAATCCGCCCGGCACCATGAGGACGAGCGCGGTGGGTCCGGGCAAATCGCCTTCTGCCATCATCTTGCCGCCGCAAATTTGACTGACGAATTTGATTGCGCCGCCGTCAGCGCGAACAATGCGGCAAGCACTCACCAATGGTAGAGCCAAATGAGTCGAGAGCCACGCCGCGACATCGCCCCCAATCGTCGTATCGCCGAACAGCACCGCGCGCGGCATTTGTTCCCTGAGCAAACCTTCCAGCGCGCGCTGATACGCGTCGGACGAAAAATCGGCAAACGCGGAGTGTTCCATATACATCACGCGGTCTGCCGCGAGATCGGACGACAGCGCTTCGACATCGTGACCGAGCAACACCGCGATCACTTTGCCCTTTGTCGCGTTCGCGAGCACACGCGCCGCCGCGAGCATCACGTACGAAATATCACTCACCTGTCCGCGCAGGTGTTCGACGACAACGAAAATATCTGGGTTCACTGTTCCTCCTCGAATTGACCGCCGACCGCAGATAGCAGACCACACTGACAAAAGCGGCGGTCAGCGGTCGGTCGTCGGCAGTCGTTACAGCACGCCACTCTCCTTGAAAATTTCCACGAGCCGCGTCGCCACCGCGTCCGCGTCCCCTTCGAGCATCGTCGCGCGCACGCCGGTCTCCGGTTGGAACAGGCGAATCGTCGTCGGCGCGCCGGCAGTTTCGAGTTCCATCGCGGGGAATGTTTCAATTTTCGCGGTCTTCATCGTCGCGCGCACTTTGCTGATCGGCACGTAGCGCGGCGGTTTTTCGGCGGCTTGGATGCCGAGCACGGCTGGCAAAAGCACATCCATTTCCGCGATGAGTCCGCCGGGAAATTCTTTGCGAATTTGCACTTGGCTATCGGAGACTGCCACGCCGGACACGTAGCCGACATAGGGCATGCCCAAGTGCTCCGCCAATTGTGGACCGACCGCGCCATCGAGATCGTTGTGCGCTTGCACACCGGTCAGAATCAACTCGGGGCGCAGCGTCTTGATAAAGTTGGCAAAGACGCGCGCGAGCGCATGATTGTTCGCGCCGTTCTGCCAGTTCCCGGTAAGTTTAATCAACCGATCCGCGCCTTTCGCAGCGGCAGTGAAAAGCGCGTCCTCTATGCCTTCAACATCTGGCGCGACGACAGTCACTTGCCCGGCGACTTTTTCCTTGAGCAGAATGGCTTGCTCGATGGCGTGCTCGTCCAGTTCGTTCAGTTTTAAACGCAGCGCATCGGGATCGAGTTTCGTACCGCTCGCGTCAATCACGAGTTCCTCGACGAGATCGGGCACCATTTTGATTGGAACGACTAGGTTCATCGCTATCATCTCCAAGTTGGATAGTTGGATAGTTGGATAGTTGGATAATTCGGCGGCGGGGTGCTCTGTCTCATCAACGACCCAACTAACAAACTAGCCAACTATTCCATACTATCCGCCAACAACTCGACAATATCGCGCACTTCCATCCCGCTCGCCTCGCGCACGCCCTTGACCGCGTCTTCAAAGCGCGGGGGTTCGTACGGGCACGCGACGGCGAGTGTCGTCGCGCTCGCCGCGACGGCTTCGCGCACGCGCCATTCCGACGTGCGCGTGTGCGCCTTCTCCCAGTGGAAACCTTCGAGCCACATGCCGCCGCCACCGCCGCCGCAGCACAAACTCGTCTTGCCGCTGTGCGACATCTCGACCAGTTCGACGCCCGGAATCGCTTTGAGCAACGCGCGCGGTTCGTCGTAAATGTTGTTCGCGCGACCCAGGTAGCACGGATCGTGAAAAGTGATTTTGCCGTTGAGCGGCTGTTGGAGGAGTGGCTTGAGTTGATCGAGTCGTTCCGTGAGGAATTGCGCGTAATGGCGCACCGGATACGAAATGCCGAGCGTGGGGTACACATTTTTGATTGCGTTGAATGCGTGCGGATCGGCTGTGATGATTTCATCGAATTGATATTTGCGGAAGGTTTGACCGTTTTTCGTCGCGAGGACTTCAAACAAGCCGCGTTCTCCGGCGAGACGCTGCGAATCGCCATCGCCCGATTCGTCGGGACCGAGGATCGCAAAGTCCACGTCGAGCGCGTTGAAGATTTTAGCGAGCGCGCGGCTCGTCGCCTGGACGCGCGGATGGTAGGACGCGTAATCGCCGACGTACCACAGCACCTCAGCCGCTTTTTTGTCTTTGCCGAAAATTGGCACTGTCGCCTGAATGCCTTTTGCCCAATCGGCGCGCTTGCGCGGCGATTGCCCCAGCACGTTGCCATAGCGCTGCGAATTTTCGAGCGCGAGTTGCAGTTCGGCGGGGACTTTGCCAGCCAGGATCAGCTCTTCCTTCGCGCGCGTCATCAATTTTTCGGTGAGCGGAATGCCGGAGGGACAAACTTCGGTGCAGGCATAGCACGCGACACACATCCACACGGTGTCCGTGTTCATCACGCGGTCGAAAATTTCAGAACGCAGCGCGGCGATCATTCTGCTCGGCGGATAGTCCATAATGTAGCCGAACGGACAGACGCCGCTACACATCCCGCACTGTAAACAGGTCCGGACACGTTCGCCGGTCGGCGGCGTTTGCAGACTCGCGTAAAATGATTCGTTGAATGAGGGATTGGTAATGGTGGGAATGGTCATCCGAGACCTCCTGTCATCAAGGCAAAAGGATGAAGGCGGAAGGATGAATTGATTTCTTTCATCCCGCGGCTACATCCTTTGCAAGGTTCTCTTTCGCTTGATGCGATGAAAAGAGTAGGACGCAAGACCAAACAGGGACGTCACTGACGGTGTGTTCGTCCCTTCTTGGTCTGTGTTCATTTTACGGGATATGGGGCTAACTTACCATCGGGGAATTTCGGTATTCTTGCGTTACAGAGTTTAGGTATTGAGAAATACAAAGACCTCTCAGGTTTTAGGAACCTGACAGGTCTCTAGTTTCTAATCTCCAACCCTTCGACTCTTCTCAGGGCAAGTCTCTAATCTCCCTCACGCGCTCACAATCCCCTTGCGAATCGCGTACTTGATCAACTCCGCCACGTTATGCGCGCCGACTTTTTCCATTATGTTCGCGCGGTGCGTGTCTACCGTCTTCGCACTGATGCTCAACCGCTCCGCGATTTCGCGACTGCTGAATCCTTCGGCGACGAGAATAAGCACTTGGACTTCGCGCTCGGTCAGAAGCGTTTGCTCTTCGCCGGAGTCGGCGGACTCGGCGACAGCAGTGACGACCGCTTGCGTGATGCGCGGCGGCAGGTACGCGCCTTCGTCATAGACCGCGCGGATCGCGCCGATCACCTCACTCGCGCGCGCGGTTTTGGTGATGTACCCGACCGCGCCGGCGCGCAAGAGTGGCACGACGTATTCTTTGCTTTCGTGTTGGGTCAACACCAAGATGCGGGTAGATGGAAAACGCTTGTGAATCTCGCGGGTCGCGTCGAGTCCATTCAGCACGGGCATCTGAATGTCCATCAGAACGACATCGGGATCGAATTGGACGACTGCGTCAATCGCGCGTTTGCCGTCGGCGGCTTCACCGACCACTTCGATATCCTTGCGCCGCGCCAGCAATGAACAAATTCCTTCGCGGACGATGGCATGATCGTCAACCACTAGCACTCGAATCGGTTTTGGCATTATTCCTCATGTTTGTAGTGCGCGCTAGAGCGCGCCAGGAGTGCGACAAATCGCATACTACGGACCATCTTTCACCGGCGCGCTCAATTGAATCGTCGTGCCGTCGCCCGGCGTGGAGTGGATCTGCAAGTGTCCGCCTGCCGCAGTCATGCGCTCTTCCATGCCCATCAGCCCTAGACCACGCTGGTGGTCAGTCGCGCTAAGAACGGTCGCCGGGTTGAACCCTTTGCCATTGTCCTTGATCCAAACCTGAACTTGGGCGGGCGTAAACTCGAGGACGAAATCGGCGCGCGTCGCGCGCGAATGGCGCGCGATGTTGTTGATGGCTTCTTGCACCACGCGGAACAGCGCCGTTTCGATGGCAGGAGGCAAGCGGCGCGCCGGTCCCACTTCACGAATTGACACGCGGATGCCCAAGCCGTCAAAGCGCGATTCGGCGTACCAGCGCAGCGCGGGCACCAAGCCGAGGTGATCGAGCATCGTCGGACGCAAGTCCAGAATGATACGATGAATTTCGGCGAGTGCGGTCGTGACGAGATCGTGCATGCGTTCCAAGTGGGGCTTGAGATCGGTCGTCGGGAGGATTTCGGCGGTATCGTCCAACGCGTAGGACAAGCCGGTCAGCACCTGGCACGTCTCGTCGTGCAGTTCGCGTGAGATCCGTTTGCGTTCTTCTTCCTGGGCAGAGAAAACGCGGTTCAGCAACTCACGCCGAATTTGCTCTTTCTGTTGTAACTCTTCATACAATTGACGAATTTCCGCGGCGGCTCGTTCGCAGTCGGCGGTTCGCGCGTGGACGCGCGCGTCGAGTTCGCGATTCCACACTTTAATTTCGGCGATGGACTCTTTCAAGCGTACACGCATCGCATCGAAGGAGCGCGCCAGGGTGCCGATCTCGTCTTGACCGTGCATACCCAAGGGGGTATCGAGATCACCAGCGGCGATCCGTTGGGTCGCTGTCGTCAACACTTGAACCGGCGTAATGACGCTACGTGTCGTTAAGTAGACCAAAATCAATGCCCCGACAAGCATAATTGCCATCAACGCAAAGATGCGCACTTGCAGTTGATGGATGGACTCGAAAACCTCGTCTTCACTTTGGCGCACGGTCACGCCCCACTGGGCGCGTTCGAGTGGCGCGAACGCCAGCACTTCGCGCACGGGCCAATTCGCAGTCGCCGTGGTGTGGCAATCGTGACACGCGGACACGGTTTGGCGCTGCGCGCGAATCAGAGTAGCGAGACTCTCCTGGTGATCGCTCTGTGCGCCAACGCGCTCGTGGCGCGTGCTAGCCAGAATTGTACCGCTCAGATCAATCAAATCAATGTATCCGGTTTCGCCGAGTCCGATGGGTTGGGTAAACGTACGGATGTTGGGGCTAGTCAAATCAATACTGATGACGAGTGCACCGCCAACCTTGCCGTCATCGTCAGGGATAGGGGTTGCCGCGATAGTCGAAGAACCGATGCCATTGATCGGACGAGTGAAACGCGAGACAGCAAAGGACTGCCCACCGAGTACGGCGTTGACCGACGCGAATTGTGTGAAGGAAATCGGTGATGTAATCGGAGGACTGGCGGCTATCGCGCGTCCGTCGCGATCGAGGAGAAAAACCTGGGTCGCGTAAAAGCCGAGACGATAGCGTGCGCGTTCGAGGGCCTCGTTGAGATGCGTGGAATCCGACCAGGAGGTTTGTCGAGCAACATCGGGCAGAACATCTTCGATGTTCGCGAGAATATAATCCATGTGCCGCGCGGTGGTCTGCGCCAGGACGACGCGTTCTTGCAGGGTCCGCTGGATATTCTCATTCAGCGCAGCCGTACCCAGGTAGAGAAAAAGCACCACGAGCGCTATCGTGCCGACGACGACAATCGCTGCCATCTTGACGCTGAGTCCAAACCGGGACCACAGCCAGTGTAGTCGCGGCAGTGCAGTGGTACCCGCCCTTTGACCAAACATCCTGATGTCCTCCTTACAAAATCACATCGGCTGTCAGTCGACATCTCGGTGAAAGGGGAAGCCATAACCGGCTGAGCGATGCTTCGACATACAACTCACCCCGAGGGAATCCATGTGCATTCTACAGGGTTTGGCAAGTTAAGTCAAAGAGTTTGCGCACGTGTCAGCCCGTTGTCAGGCATCTCATTGCTCTTTGTGCTATAATAAAAAGCAAGCAACAGAATCTCGGGGCGGCATCAGCATTGCGCCCTGTATCGTGAATGTTAGGTGGTATGAAGCGTATCCATTGAATCGAGATTCGCGATGTTGTCATCCCGCAAATGTTGGAAGACGCGATGAGCCGCCAAGCCCAAGCCGAACGCGAACGGCAAGCGCGCGTGACCCTCGGCGAATCGGAAAAACAAATTGCCGCGAGTTTTGCGGACGCCGCGCGCGCGTACGCCGATAATCCAACTGCGTTACATCTGCGTGCGCTGAACATGCTCTCTGAGGGTTTGAAAGAGAAAGGCGCGCTTGGGATCGTGCCCAGCAGCGCGGTGGATACGATGAATCTGGGCGGCTTGAGCGGATTGACCGCGCTCGCCAAGAACGCGGAGAAGAAGAGCGCGTGAAAATGATTCGTTCCTGCACAGGCGATGATCAAGTCAGTCCCACGTTTTGGTGGGACTGACTTGATTGGTTCTTCTTTTTTACATGTGTGCGATCAGCGTGTCGCCGAACTCACTGCATTTGACTTGTTTCGCTTCTTCCATCAAGCGAGCGAAATCGTATGTCACAATTTTTTCGCCGATGGTCGCATCCATCGCCTTGATGATCAGGTCGGCGGCTTCGGTCCAGCCCATATGCCGGAACATCATTTCCCCGGAAAGGATGACCGAGCCGGGATTCACGACATCGAGATCGGCGTACTTGGGCGCGGTTCCGTGGGTCGCCTCGAAGACCGCGTGCCCGGTGACATAGTTGATGTTGCCCCCCGGCGCGATTCCAATGCCGCCGATTTGCGCCGCGACCGCATCGGATTCATAGTCGCCGTTCAAGTTCATCGTCGCCACCACAGCGAATTCATCCGGGCGAGTGAGAAATTGCTGAAGCGCGATATCGGCAATGACATCCTTGACGATGAGTTTGCCGCGGGCGAGTTCCGCTTTTTGTTCGGCGTTGGCGGCATCTTCACCCTGAACCGCCTTCGTGCGATCCCACTGTTCCCACGTGTATACCTTGTCGGCGAATTCGCGGTGCGCCAGCGCATAGCCCCAATTGCGAAATGCGCCCTCGGTGAATTTCATAATGTTGCCCTTGTGCACCAAAGTCACACTCTTGCGCTGGTTGATGAGGGCGTAATTGACGGCGGCGCGCACCAGTCGTTCGCTACCTTCCTGCGATATTGGCTTGATGCCGATGCCGGACGTTTCGGGAAAACGAATCTTGGCATATTCTTTCGGGAATGTTTCTTTGAACAGTTTGAGAAATTTCTTGACCTCTGCGCTGCCCGCTTCAAATTCGATGCCTGCGTAGATATCTTCCGTGTTCTCGCGGAAGAAAACGACATCCACTTTTTCCGGATGCTTGACTGGCGAAGGGACTCCCTTGAACCAACGGACGGGGCGCAGACAGACGTAGAGATCGAGCAACTGGCGGAGTGCGACGTTCAATGAACGGATGCCCCCGCCGACCGGTGTCGTGAGGGGACCTTTGATGCCGACGAGATATTCACGGAACGCTTCAACGGTCTCGTCGGGAAGCCAGTTGTCAAACTGCTTGAAGGACTTTTCCCCGGCGTACACTTCCATCCATTTGATTTCGCGTTTGCCGCCGTATGCTTTCTGCGCGGCGGCGTTGAGCACGCGCACGCTCGCGCGCCAAATGTCGGGACCGGTTCCATCCCCTTCGATGAAGGGAATGATCGGACGATCCGGCACCTGCAACCTGCCATTCTTGATCGTTATCTTCGCACCGTTGCTGGGGGGAATGGGTTTAGGACTGTGCATAAGCAATCTCTCCAATCATTGTTGTACTATCGGTCGTGCGCGGCGATGACTGCCATCAGAATCGCGACAAGTATAACATGCCTGCAACTTGGAGGCAAGTCAGGCGAATGGCTGGGCTTAACTGCGCTGAGAACGATACCCGCGATGTCCTTTTGCCGGAGGGGCAGTACCTGTTGTATAATGTAATTGATCTGAGCCGAAATGGAGTGTAGTGGTTGAGGAGGAACGATGTTGTACTTTGGACTAGGGATTGGTGTCCTACTTGTTGTTGCGGGACTGGCAACGTACTTTCTTGCGCCGCGCATCGGACCGAATCCGATTTTCGGCGTGCGTGTCGGCTATTCGTACGCGAACCGTGAAGTGTGGGACAAGTCGAATCGGTTTGGCGGCGCATTGCTCGCGTTCGTCGGCGTTGGGACTGCGCTGCTGGGAGTGTTGTTGCAGTTGCTCGGCGTGGCGCCGCGCGAGGGCATCGACATACTGGCTGTCGCGATGATCGTTGCGCTGCTCGCCGTAACCGCGTGGATGTTTGTGTACGCGCGCGCGCTCGCGCAGGGCGCGACCATCGCGCGCGAAATGACGCCGGTGAGATTTCGCTGGGCGTATCTCGCGCCAGTGCTGGTGACCTTCGCGTTGCTCGTCGCGCTCGCGGTGTATTTATATCCGCAGTTGCCTGCCGACCGCGTGGCGACGCATTTCAACATTGCCCAGCAAGCCGATGGTTGGCAAACGCGCGACGAATTCATCCTCCTTTTTCTTGGTATGGCGGCATTGTTTGTTGTACTGGACGCGGTTGCAGTCCTCGTCGCGACGCGCGAACCGCTGATCGCCTTCGGGCGCTGGGGATCAAGTTGGCGGATCGATCCAGAGCGCGGCTTGATTTACACCGGCATCGCGCTCGCGCTGGCGAATCTGATTTTCATCGCGGTATTGTGGGATATCGGTTGGTTCAACACGCGCGGTGCGCACGCGTTTCCGTTGTCGCTCTTTTTCTGGATCATCCTTCCCCTCATCGTAATTTTGGTCGGTTTGTTTTTTGTGCTGGGGAGACGTGAAGAGTAGCCAATAGATCAGAAACCCGTTTTCTTGCGGAAAACGGGTTTCTGATTTATCATATTCACGATGGAAATGTCAATCACCTTGACCGAGATCATTCCTGGACTCTTTCTCGTCCCTGCCGAAAACGACGGGCGTTTTCCGTTCGCGCATAGTTTCCTGGTCGAAGGCGCGACACGGGTGTTGATTGACGCGGGTTGCGGCGTGAGCGCGATCGGCAGGCTGCAACGCGAGCGACCGATTGACCTGGTGATCGCGTCGCACAGTCATCCTGATCACACCGCGCTCAATTGGAAATTCGACGGCACGCCGATCTACGCGCCGCAATACGCTGCCGATACGTTCGGCAATCTTGAATTGCTCAGCGAGCGCTTTGCGGGCCGCGAACTTGCGAGCGAGTGGCGCGCGTTCGTCGGCGCGGCGATGAATTTCAAGACGGCACTGCCGACGCACACTTTTGCCGACGGCTATGTTTTCGATTTTGGCAAAATCAGACTGACCGCGCTGCACACGCCGGGGCACACGGTTGATCACATGTGCTTATTCGAGCCGGTGCACGGTGTCCTGCTTTCGTTCGACATTGATCTGACTTCGTTTGGTCCGTGGTACGCCCATGCTGAATCGGACATTGCCGCGTTTGAGGATTCGATTCGGAAGGTGATGGCGCTCCAGCCGCGCCTGCTGGTGTCCAGTCACAAGGGCATCTTCGCCGAAGACATTCCCGCGCGTCTGCAACGCTATCTCGATGTGATTCCCGCGCGCGATCAGATGCTGCGCGATCTTCTGCCGCGCGTGGAGACGCTCGATGACCTGATTGATCTGTCGCCGTTCTATCGCGGCTATCCGTATGCGCCCGAAGTGATGCGGTACTGGGAAGGGCAGATGATTCGGAAACATCTAGATCGGCTGGGCGTGGTTTTGCCAGAGGAGCCAATGAAGCAATGATGGAAAGACCCCCGGAATCGCTGAGTGGATCGGTTACCCAAGACAGAGGGTGGAAAGCGTGGTTCGTGCGGGATGGGCGACTGCGGTCGGGATGGCGCGTCGTATCGTATATGATCCTCGCGCGGATTCTTCAGATTATTGGCGCGATTGTTTTTGGTTTGGCAGTCGGCGTGATCTTGTTCGTCGCGTGGTCGGGAGCGGGTTGGACGCCTGAGCAGGTGCTGGAGCGCCTGATTGGAGAGTTGTCGACTGTTGCTGCCTTTTCGCCGTTCGTGTTTGGACTCCGATTGTGGGAGACAGCCATCCTTCTCGTCATCGTGTTTGGGTTTCGTCGTCTCCTTGACCGGCGTTCATTTGGCTCACTCGGTTTTCAACTGTCGCGCGGCTGGTGGCGCGAAGCGCTTGCGGGGTTCGCGTTCGTCATCGTCGCGTGGGGCGCGATTTTTGTCTTGTCGCTGGTTAGCGGCGCCGTGGCGATTGACGGATTTGCGTGGGAGGGCGAAGGTGGGTTAGCGATTCTTGGCGTACTCGCGAATGGGTTACTCTTCAATGTTTTAGTCGGCATCGCAGAAGAGACCGACGCGCGCGGCTACATTCTGCAAAACCTCGCGGAAGGGATTCGATTTGTTCCGGCGGTGATAGTCTCGTCCGCGTATTTTGGCGCGCTGCACTTGCTGAACCCGGGCGCGGGAATGTTGTCCACCGTCGGCATTTTCTGCGCGGGCGTTTTGCTCGCGATGGGTTACTACGTGACGCGCCGTCTCTGGTTTTCGATTGGAATGCACGCGGCGTGGAATTTCGCGGAAGGACCGCTGTTCGGTTTTCCCGTCAGCGGACTGGATATGGGCGGCTTGTTTCGTTTGAACATCACAGGACCCGACTGGTTGATGGGCGGCGAATTCGGTCCCGAGGCGGGCGCGCTCGCGATGGCGACAGAGATCGCGATGATTGTGGCTCTGTGGGCGTGGATTCGGCGATCGCGACTTGGCGCGACCCAGCCAACAATCAACCGTTCGCCCGCGGACAACCCTGAGTGAACTGGGAAAATCATGGAATGGATTTCGACGGACAAAGGCACAGCATCTGAATTTAGAACGACATCAGGCATTTGTGCGATTACGTCGGAGCAGATCGGTTTTTCGCGAGCGGACCCAGTGTCACCGCGCGGTTCTTCACGCGCGACAGTGGTCTCCGTCTTGTTCGCGAGTTTGCTGTTTGGCTTTGGCATTTTTCTTTTTCTGCAGGGCGACACGATGACGGCGGCTATCTTGGTGATACTTGGACTCGGATTGCGCTGGCAGCAAGTCAGGGGCAGTTCGGTCGCAGTCGCGCCAAACATCCGACGCCAAGCGGTCCGCAAGGTAGAAGCGCACGCGCCCCTACCACTGCTCATACAGGGCGATTTTGTCGTGTGGTACGAAGTGGACGGCAGACTGTTACGGCAACGGATCATTGTGCAAGGCGGCAAGGATGAGTACTTGCGCGCGGTGGAAGCAATGCGCGCGGCGGGGTTGCTGCAAACGTGAACGGTAAAGTCTGCATGGTGACTGGCGCGACGTCGGGCATCGGCGCGGAGACCGCGCTGCAATTGGCGCGACTGGGCGCGGCGGTCATCGTCATTGGGCGCAACGCGCAAAAGAGCGCGGCGACGGTCGCGCGGATTCGGCGGCAGACCGGTAATGCGTCAGTCGAATACATGCTGGCGGATTTGTCGTCGCAGCAAGACATCCGCCGGCTCGCACAAGAATTCAGCAGCAGGTATCGGCGGCTGGATGTGCTGGTCAACAACGCGGGAATTGTGACGATGCGGCGCAAGGAAAGCGTGGATGGCATCGAGATGACTTGGGCGGTAAATCATCTGGCTTCTTTCTTGTTGACCAACTTGTTGCTCGACATGTTGAAAGCAAGTACGCCTGCGCGCATTGTCAATGTGTCATCCGCTCTGCATCGCCAGGGCAAAATCAATTTTGACGATGGGCAAGGAAAGAAAAACTACAACGGGCTTGCGGCGTACAACAATTCGAAATTGGCGAATCTATTGTTTACGTACGCACTGGCAAGGCGGTTGTCTGGAACGGGTGTTACGGTTAACGCGCTTCATCCGGGCGCGGTCAGGACAAATCTGATCGCAAGCAACGGCTGGTTGTTCAAGTGGATTGTGCAACCGCTATTCAACTTGCAAGCGATCAGTGTGGAACAAGGCGCGCAGACGAGCGTGTATCTCGCCAGTTCGGCAGAGGTCGAAGGTGTGATGGGAAAATATTTCGCGCGATGCAAACCGCGCGCGTCATCGCCCGCGTCGTATGCTGAAGCCGCGCAAAAACGGTTGTGGCGGGTGAGCGAAGAGATGACGGGGCTAAACGAAGGATGAAGGCAGAAGGCGGAAGGATGAAAAAACAACTGCTCGTTTTTGCAATCTCGCTCATCGTCTACGCGTTGCTCGCTTTCGCGACGGTCGTGTGGGAGTTGGATCAACTGACCACCGGACAACCGCTCTCGCCGGAACTTGCCGCGATGCCGCGCTGGCTGTTGGGGCTGGTGAACGCGGCACTCGTGTTCGTCATCTACGGTGTGTGCGGTCTCGTCGGATTCTGGTTCGCGCGCAAACTTGGCTTGCCCGGCATTTATCGCGCAAACGGCACCTGGCGTGATTGGGTCTGGCTGCCGCTCGTTATCGGCGTCGTCGTCGGCATCGCCATGGTGATCGGCGACCGCGCGCTGGCGATCATCGGGAATTGGCGCGGTTTCGCGCATCCGCCATTTCCACTTTCGATTCTCGCCTCCGGAAGCGCGGGCATCGGCGAAGAAATCATGTTCCGCATGTTCGTCCTCGGCTTGTGGGCATTTCTGCTCAATCTGATTCTGCGCCGCTGGCGACCGACCCAGGTTGCGCTCAGGATCGCGAACGTCATCGCCGCGCTCGCGTTTGCCGCCGGGCACATTCCAGCGGCGATGATGCTCGTCGGCGCGGCGACGCCGGGCGCACTGCCGCCCGTCGTGCTCGTCGAATTATTTTTGCTGAATGGGATCGTCGCGATTGTCGCGGGCGAACGTTACATTCGCGATGGTTTCGTCGCCGCGGCTGGCGTCCACTTTTGGGCGGATGTCGTCTGGCATGTAATTTTTCCATTAGTGGCGTTGTGATGTTTCTCGTACCTCTTTTTGTTTTTCTTTTCGGCGCGGCTATTGTTATCGGCACAATTTCGTCGGCGGTGCGCACGTTCGTCGTGCCGCGCGGTGCGCAAGATTGGTTGAACCGTGCGGTCTTTTGGTTGGTGCGAGCGTGTTTCGAAGTCGCGAATCGCTTGGCGCGCACGTACATCGCGCGTGATGGCATCATGGCATTTTATGCGCCGATTAGTTTGCTCTGCCTTGTGCCGGCGTGGCTTACGTTGATTGCACTTGGCTATACTTGCATGTTCTGGGCAACCGGCCTCGAATCCTGGTTCGACGCGTTCAAGACCAGCGGTTCGGCGTTGCTCACGCTCGGTTTTGCTCCAGTGGAGGGATTGCCGCGCACAGCAATGTCGTTCACCAAAGCGATGCTCGGGTTGATTCTGGTTGCGCTGTTGAGTGCGTATCTGCCGACGATGTACGCGGCGTTCCAGCGGCGAGAACTCGCGGTGACGTTGCTCGAAGTGCGTGCGGGCAAGCCGCCCTCGGCGGTTGAAATGCTCGAGCGCTTTCATCGCATTCATGGGTTTGAGCGATTGGGAGAAATGTGGGAAACTTGGAACGATGGTTTGCCGACATCGAAGAAAGCCATACCTCGCTCCCCGCGTTGAATTTCTTCCGATCGCCGACGCCGGATCGTTCTTGGATCACTGCCGCGGGGGCGATCCTCGATGCTGCCGCGTTGTCCCGTTCCACGCTCGATATTCTGCCAGACCCGCGCGCCGATTTGTGCATCCGCGCCGGTTTTCTCGCGCTCCGACGCGTCGCCGACTTTTTCAATTCTCCGTACGATCCCGATCCCAAGCCGACGGATCCAATCAGTATCACGCGCGCCGAATTCAACGCGGTCTGCGACCGATTGGCGAGCAGAAGTGTCCCACTCAAGCCCGACCGCGATCAAGCATGGCGCGATTTCGCTGGCTGGCGCGTCAATTACGATACCGTTCTCCTCGCGCTCTGCATTTTGACGATGGCGCCGTCCGCGCCGTGGTCGTCTGATCGCGCGCCAGAACACCTCCGCACGCTTTTCCGTCAACGCAAGGAGCGCGATGGAATGGCGCACTAAGCGCGTTCTTATCACGGGTGCCAACGGATTTATCGGCGGGCGATTGGCGGAGCGACTTGCGCAGGAGGAGGGCGCACGCGTGCGCGGGTTGGTGCACGACGCATCTCGCGTTACGCAATACGCATCACGCAACACGCAACACGCTTTTGAACCCGCCATCGGCGACGTGGTTGACGCGGACGCGGTGCGCCGCGCGGTGGACGGCTGCAGGGTCGTCATCCATTGCGCGGCGATGCAAGGCGGACGCGCGCGCCTGGACGAATATCGCCGCGTGAATGTGGGCGGCACGCTCAATGTACTGCGCGCCGCGCGCGAAGCGGATGTCACGCGATTCATTCACATCAGCACGATCAATGTTCACGGGTTGCCGCCGCCGCGAGACGCGCACGCGGATTCGCCGTTGTCCTTTCGCGGCGATTTCTATTCCGTCAGCAAAGCGGAAGGCGAATGCGCCGCGTGGCAATTCGCGCGCGCAAACAGAATCGCGTTGACCGTCATTCGACCTGCGTGTACCTATGGACCTCGCTCAAACGCGTGGACGGTGACGCCGCTCCGGCGCGTCAAGCGCAATCGTCCTGTGTTGATTGGCGGTGGTAACGGAATTTGCAACGCAATCTACATTGACAATCTGGTTGATCTAATTTTGCTCGCGCTGAAGAACGATGCGGCAATCGGGCACGCGTTCATCGGTGCGGAAGGACGCGGCGTGACGTGGCGCGAATTCTACGGCGCGTACGCGCGAATGCTCGGCATCAGACGATTGCACACGCTGCCGCGTCTTGCCGCGCTTGCGTTGACGATGCCGTTTGAAATGCTCTCGCGCCTCAATGGCTACCCGTCGCGTATCGCGCGTTCGAGCGTTGAGTTCTACTCGCACCGCGTCGTGTTCGATATTGGGAAATCAAGACGTCTGCTCGGCTACGCGCCGCGTGTGTCGTTCGAGGAAGGGATGGCGCGGACGCGCCAGTGGTTAGTCCAAGAAAGAATGATAGATGAAAGATGAGCGATGACAACAAGTGAAAGCAGAAAAGACAGATCGAAAATCGCAAATCAAAAATCGAAAATTCCCTTGATCGTTCTCGTGAATGACGACGGTATCCGGTCACCCGGGTTGCGCGCATTGGCGCAGGCGATCAGAAGCATCGGCGAAGTGTTGATCGTCGCACCACGCGATCAGCAAACTTCGACGGGACGTTCGCTCACGGGCGGCGGCGTGGCCGAGCCAGTGGATTTTCCGATTGATGGCAAGCGCGTCCGCGCGTTCGCAGTCGCCGCGTCACCTGCGATGGCGGTGCGGTACGCGATCCTGGTTTACGCGGAACGTCGCCCCGCGCTGGTTGTGTCGGGGATCAATTACGGAGAAAACGTTGGTAGCGGCGTGACGATTTCAGGCACCGTCGGCGCGGCATTGGAAGCGGCGAGCATGGGTTTTCCTGTGCTGGCGGTATCGCGCGTCGTGCACGCGAAATATCACTTTACCCACAGCGGCGAAATTGATTTCACCGTCGCGGCGCATTTCGCCAGAAAATTTGCGCGGCGGATTGTCGAACACGGGATGCCGCGCGGTGCGGATGTCATCAACTTGAACGTGCCGGAGAACGCGCGCGCGACGACAGGGTGGCGCTGGACCCGCGTGTCGCGGCGAAACTATTATCGGTCTTTGATCACGCAAACGCCGCGTGGCAAATCGCTGGATACGTACGAATTGTGTCTCGATCCTGAGACGCCGGAGCCCGATTCGGATGTGCGCGCCGTGATGATCGATCACGTCGTTTCGGTTTCACTGTTGTCACTCGATTTGACGGCGCGCGTGGCAGAGAAGGAAAAAGCGCGGTGGGGGAAATGAGCAAATAGCCAATCGCGTATGGCGAATAGAAGGCGTAACCTATGTTGGAGTTGTGCGTAAATCGAGTAGTGAGTTTTTCAGTACGCGCGCCATGACATCAGAAGGTCGTCGCGGCGCGGGGTGCGCGAATGGGAGTGAAGCGAGTAATCGCGAGAAAAATGATCGCGGCGAAAACGCCTGAAAGCGCCGTGAGGGGCCACAGCGCAATCGGCGCGAGATGATCGCTGATCAAGCCGCCGACGACTGGACCGATGCCAAAGCCCACGCTCCACGTCAATCCTAACATTCCCATATAGCGTCCGCGCAAATCGGCGGGCGCGAGATCGGCGGTGATGGCGGTGGACGTTGGCACAAGAATCATTTCGCCAAAAGTATAAACGACCATCGCCGCGATGAAATGCGGGAACGCGCTGCCGAGCGCGACGCTGCCCACGCCGAGCGCGTACAGCAGCGCGCCAGTGGCGGTGAGAAAGAGGCGTGGAATTTTTCGCGTGACGCGCGTGATCGGGAGTTGGAGGAAGACGACCATCGCCGCGTTCGTCGTCATCACCCAGCCGAAATAAGTTTCGCCCAAGCCGAATTGATCTTTCATATACACAGGCAGGACAGCCATCATTTGCCCAGCCAGGATCGTGCAGCAAATCCCTCCGATACAAAAGACGACAAAGCGCGTGTCGCGCAGAACGGTCATCAGATTGCCCGGTGCCGCGTCGGTTGCGTGATGCGCTGGCGTGTTCGGTTTGGTCTCGCGCATCAGAAACGTTGTGATGAGGAAATAGGTAAACGTCGCGCTGGCGCTGCTCAAGAAGGTGATGAGGTACGACTGCGCCGCGAGGAAGCCGCCGATCGCGGGACCGATCGCAATCCCCAGGTTCGCGACGACGCGGATCAAACCGTACGCCTGCGGTCTTTTGTCCGATGCGACCAGGTCGGCGATCATCGCGTCGCGCGCGGGTTGATACAGCGCGTTGACGAAACCCGTGATGCTCACGACGATTGCCGCAACGACGAACGAATCGGCGAAGCCGAACAGCGCAAGCATGATCGCGTTGCTGGCGAGACTGACAACCATCAAGCGTTTGCGGCCAAAGCGATCCGTGAACGATCCACCGACGATTTGCCCGACGAGCGCGCTGACGGACCAGAACATCAGGATCACGCCAACGTAGGTCATCGAGACGTTGAGACGCTGGCGCAGATATAGTGTGATGAATGGGAACACCATCCCGCTGCCCGTCGAATTGATCAGCGTGCCGCCGAAGATGATCCAGAATTGACGCGGAAATTCCGCGCGGAGATTATAGACGCGTTGCATTGTGACTCCAGAGAAAAACGATGCGACTATACTCGTTGTTCAAGCGTTTGTCAAACCAATCACGGATTTTCGATTGCCGATTGCCGATTTTCGATTGAAGAGGATAAATCGAAAATCGAGAATCTAAGATCGAAAATTCAAAATGGAGGAAACGATGAATTACGGCAAGATTCTGTCGCGTGCGTTTGAGATCACGCGCAAGTATCGCGCGCTGTGGCTGTTCGGTGTTTTGCTCGCGCTTTTTGGTGGCGGCGGCGGTGGCAACTTCAACTTCGGGAATTTCCCAACGCGCGGCGGCGGTCGCGGCACGGGCTTGGGGGAGATGCCGACTCTGCCAGGATGGTCATCCGAAATTTGGCAACTCGTCACGATTCTGATCGCCGGGCTCGTGTGCTTCATGCTCGTCTGGCTTCTGCTTTCGATCATCTTGCGCTTTGTCAGCCGCGCCGCCTTGATCGGTTTGGTGCAAGAGTTGGAGGTGAATGAAACCAAGCCGACAATCAAGCGCGGGTTTAGTATCGGCGGGGAACGCTTTTGGCAATTGCTTGGCATCGCGTTGGCGATCAACATTCCACGGACGATCATTTCGCTTGTGCTGGTTCTGCTTGCCGTGTTGCCGTTGATTGTCTCGTTGTTGCCGCTGATCAGCGCGGGGCGCACTGCGCCGAACGAGTTGATCGGCGTGGTGATTGCAGGTAGCATCGGTTCGCTCGCCCTGTGTTGTTGCGTCATGATGATCCTCGCATTGATTGGCTTGGTCATCTACCCATTCTACGAATTCATCGTCCGAACGTGCGTCATCAAAAAGAGTGGCGTGATCGACTCGATCCGCGAGGGGTACCACATCGTGCGCGGGAACCTGGGTAACGTCGCAGTGCTGTATTTGCTCGCGATTGGTATCGGGATTGGGTGCGGCTTGCTGATGATTCCGATTGCACTAGTGCTGATCGCAATTCCAATCGGCGCTGGATTTCTTGTCTACGCGTTGGCGAATTCGATCACCAGCGCGATCATCGCGGGCATCATTCTGGGAATCCCGATGCTCCTGATCTTGTTGTTCATCAGCGGACTGTATCACGTGTTTGAATCGGCGTATTGGACGGAAGGGTATCGCGGGGTTACAATGCCGACCCCTGTGTCAAATTGATCTCATCGTTATTGCAGAGGGGCGGTGGAGGAAGATTTCCCTTGCACTCCTGTTCCCCTGCGCGCATTGTAACCTTTGCGAAATTCCCACGTAGATAGCAGTGAGAGGACAAGGTTGGAAGAGCAGTTGCTCGTGACGCGCGCGCAGCGCGGTGATCAAAAAGCGTTCGCCCAACTCGTCGAAATGTATCAGTCGCCCGTGTACAACTTGGCGTATCGGATGTTGGGCAATGCGGACGATGCCGAGGACGCGGCGCAAGAAACCTTTCTGCGTGCGTACTCGCGCTTGAAAACGTTCCACGCCGATCAGAAATTCGCGACGTGGTTGCTTGCGATTGCCGCGCACTACTGCATTGACCGCCTGCGCCGCCGCAAGTTCCTTTGGCTGTCGCTCGAAGAGGACGCGCTGGACGAAGCGTTTGCGAGCGATGCGCTCGAGCCCGACGACGAGGTCCTGCGAAATGAGAATGCGCAAGAGATCGCAATTCTGCTGGAGCGACTGTCGCCCGCGTATCGGTTGGTCGTTGTGCTCAAGTACTGGCACGATCAATCAGTCGAAGAGATCGCGCGAACGACAGGCGATTCGGCGGGCGCGGTGAAAGTGAAACTGCACCGCGCGCGGCAAGCGTTGGCGCGTGAGATGACTTGTAGAACGACCGCCGAGCGACGACGGACGACCACTGGGCTCGCGACGGTCTGCGATCAGCCCTCAGCAGTCAGCAAAGGAGTACCGTAGCCATGCAAAACCACAGTCACTTGGCAATGGTCTCGCCCGCACCTGGCTTTGCGGTTCGCGTGATGGCGCGCCTCGCCGAACGCGAACGCGCGCGGGCGCGGCGACGAGCATTGATCGGATCCGCTTTGCTCGCCGGCGCGGCAAGCGCGATGCTGGCGTTCGCCGCGATTCAACTGGTGTCGGCGATCTGGATTCTGGTGACGAATCCGCAAGTGATCGTCACGTTGTTGAACGCGTTCGAGTTGCTGGCGTTCTGGGTAGACAAACTGCTTGGTGCGCTCTGGATCGCGGCAAATGTGATCGCGGAAAACCTCGATCCGATGCAAATGACGCTGTACGCGGCGGCGGTCTTCGTTCTGACGATGCTCTGGGTGCGCGTCGTGACTGGCTCGTTCCAATCGTCCTTCTCGACAAATCACGTGGGAGGTCTATGAAAATGAAACGCTTGATGGAAATCTTGATCGCACTGTTGTTACTTGTGTTCCTCGCGACGCCTGCCTTTGCGGACGGTCCGCTCGGTGACCGTGCCTGCTTTGGCGGAAGTACAACCGTACGATCCGACGAAACGCCAGGGAGCGTCGTGTTGTTCGGTTGTGGCGCGCGAATTCAAAGCGGCGCGCAGGTACAGCGCGATGTCGTGTCGTTTGGCGGCGATGTGGTACTGGAGGAAAACACGCGCGTCGGAAACGATGTGGTCGTCTTTGGCGGCGATGTCCAAATCGCTGGGCGGGTCAGCGATGAAGTCGTCGTCTTTGGCGGGCGCGTGACACTCGCGCCAACCGCGGTCGTCGAGCGCAACGTCCTGATCATGGGCGGATTCTTGGACAAGAAGGAAGGCGCCGTTGTCCGTGGAAACATCGAACGCAATACAGATTTCTCCGCGCCGCGCTTTGGGTGGAACTGGGGCTTGCCAATGTTCGCGCCATTTAGCACGGGTTGGAATTTCCGGGACAACGTGTTCTATGGCTTTTTCAAGAACTTGATCAACACCCTGGCGCTCGCCGCGCTCGGCGCGCTGATCGTGGTGTTCTTGCCGACGCAGTTGAATCAAGTCGCGGCGGTTGCGGAGAAATCTGCCGCGCCAAGTCTGGGCGTCGGTTGTCTGACCTGGCTTGTCGTCCCGCCGCTGATCGTTCTCTTCATCATCACTTGTCTCGGCATTCCGCTTTCGTTGGTGCTGGCAATCGCGTTTGTTGCGGCAATTGTGCTGGGATGGATTGCGATCAGCGTCATCATCGGCGATAGATTGCTGAACGCGCTGAAAGCGAAGAACATTGTGCCGATTCTCGCGATGATCGTCGGCGTCGTCGCGCTGTGGCTTGTGACATCGGTACCGTTTGTGGGTTGGATCGTTTGGTTGTTCGTCGCGACGCTCGCGGTCGGCGCAGTCGTGTTGACGCGATTTGGGACGCGACCGTATCCGCCAACCACGCCTGCGTCAGTGGCACCGAGTGCGCCTATGCCGAAGTCTTCTGCGGACGAGAATCCTTCGATCTAACGCTTGGAGTTGTAGACGCGCAGAGGGAAGGACTAGTCCAATTCGCAACGCGGCGTTGACAGAGCCAAATATGATCCGCGAATCACGCGAATCACGCGAATAGAGAATATTCGCAAAGATTCGCGTGAGGGGCGGATCATTCTTATTTTAGAAATACAATCTCGGAATTTCGGGTGTCCCTTGGGGTTCAAGTGGTATACGTATCTCCGCTGTTACAACTCCCGGAAGGTTTGCAAAAAATCGGCTATCGTGGTATTCTCCTCAACGGCGATCATCTCCGAGCGCGGAATCATCACCTCGCGCACCAACTTGTCGTCGAACTCAAAAACGTTGTAGAGCATTTCTTTTGCGCGCGGCTCCAATTCGCCGTGCTGCTGGGTCTCGGCGACGAGTTGCTTGAGTTCGTCCACCGTGTGATGCGCGCCGAGCGGTTCCATCCCAACCGTTTTCACCAGCGCGCTGGTCACCGCGTCGAGCAAGGGGACGATTTCTGGATTCATAGAACAGACTCCTTGTCGCAATCATATCGTGAAAGATGGATACTGCAACAGCCCCTGGCAAAATCATTCTCTTTGGCGAACACGCCGTC
>Ga0315274_10001417_pt1 | contig 36753 bp, 37 predicted proteins | sample YL17G02_20_MG_FD_203700 | JGI IMG/M metagenome (GOLD analysis project Ga0315274, IMG submission 203700) | Sediment microbial communities from Yellowstone Lake, YNP, Wyoming, USA - YL17G02_20 | ecosystem: Environmental > Aquatic > Freshwater > Lake > Sediment | place: USA: Wyoming | collected...
CCATAGAAAAAACTCCTTTCATTGGCCAAGTTTACGTAAGTCCTTTGCTGGCGCAAGTTTAAAATCTACAAATACTTAGGTTATGAAATGGCTTGTAATGACTTCAGAATTGATTCGATACGCAGACGCGGGCATCAGGCCGACAAAAATGAGCCAATATACAACTATAAACGGGGCTACAAGCTTGAGGCATTTGACACGAACAATTACCTGTTGCGTATCTGTGCCGAACAGTGTAAGCAGCGAAACAATCGGCGATTTGTCTTTTAACGAAGGGCCGACGATTGTTGTCGCCGAAAAAAGAATAAACAGCAGCATCACAAGAAACTCAAGATAGAAATACCCCTGGGCCGCAATCGAAAGAGAGCCAAAAAGTGATGCCGCCGCCGCGAGCCAGACGATTTTCCATCTACTCAGCCACCGAGCAATAATAGTTAGCACTACCTCCGCAAAGGCGATGATGATAACGATGATGATGATAATTGGCTCAATCAGGTCATCCAGAAACAACTGTTCGTACTTCAGATATTCCGCCAATACCAGAACCCCAAAACATCCGGCAGTAACAGCCGCTAAAAATATCGCTCTAACCCACCATCGGCCTTTCCTGGATATTTGCAAAAAGAGCAATCCGGCTGCCGGCACGGCAAGAAATATCACGGCCAAAATCGGCTCATTTCGCAGAACATTCAGAGCAATTTTAGGCGGATGAAGCATCTCCGTATAAAAACTACAACAACAAATATCACCAAGAGCCAATCGAACAAAGATACCTCTTGCGACAAGGAAAAAAACAAGACAGGCAAAGGCGAACATCAGCGTTTTGACGAGGCCGACCTTTTCGCTTTTTACATAACCATCCGCAAGACAGAACAATGCGAGAATAAGAATAGCCAATCCGACGGACACGAACATTCTGCCGAAATAAGGCGCCAGCATTATTGCGACAATCGCAGAATTCGATTTACGTTCATCATTTATTCCGGTTTGCGGCCTGACATAAGGTTTCTCGCTGTCCGCAAGGAGGTTTTCAGGTATTCTTGCGCACAGTCGAAGCCGGTTTTCTCTGGCTCTATCTTTTGAAAGCTCGATTCTTTGAAGTTCAAGCCCCTCAGGGTTATACCAGTGGCCAAAACTGATTGGCGAAGACATAAGGTTCAGATTATTCAGGGCGATTGCCCTCAGGTTTCCGGCCAGGACGTGTTTTCTCTGCATTTCATAGACAGCATCACATATTCGCGTCCCGACGAGATTATCCCCATCAGCAAAAGACGCGGCAGCAAAACTGATTAGGTTTCTGTCTAAATATGAGGGGCTTGGCTCCAATCTTTCATAATCAAGACGCCGGATATCTATCCGGCTAAGCTTGGCTTTCTCCATTACGTCGATTACTCGTTGTTTGTACCTGTCGTAAGGGATGTTATAGTCGCTACACCGGTTGCCATGTTCGACCGCATTGAGGACCAAGTTGATGTTGTTCCCGCGGGCCAGAAGGGCATCCGCCAGAAAGTAATGGTAAAACGGTTTTTCGGGATTGAGCGATACTAAACGTTTAGCCACTCTAAGCCGAAGATTAGGGTCGTAGGCACTGTTATCCGAAATAAAAGCCGCAAATTCGCCCAGAAGAAATTCGTTTAGGGGATATTTGACAAGTCCTTCAGCAGCAGATAACAAACGCTCATCCTGTTCGTGATACCCCAAAATCTTTTCCGCTATTGTTGCCGCCTCGGGGTCATCGCGAGCAATATTTTCGGGAATTAGGGGCTTATGATAAACAATGCTGTCGTTGCGATAATCATAATATCGCCAGAAAGCGTTATATTCCCGCCAGAAGATTGAGAGGTTTTGTCTTTGCCAGATACCGAGGGCGGAACAACCGACAATAGCAATCAACCATAAGGTCGTTCTTATCTTCATACATTCTCCCTGCGTCAATCGCAAACGCCAATCTCGACAAAGACACTGCCATTATACCGTTGGCTGGGGATTTTGCCAGTACACTGGCAAAATCGGCGCCTTCTGATACTATTTCTGCGATGAAGAGCAAAAAAGAATCCTGCACCCTTTTCCTTTTCCCTTAATTTTTTTGTCGCATTTTTGGGACAGGACGGCTCTTTATATGCGGAAGCGCTTCGGTAGGAGTTTTTGAGCGCAGACAGACGCAGAACTGGTAAAAGACGTCTTAAACGGCGAAAAACAGGCCTTCGCCAAGCGGATTTGCTCGGCCTTATTTTATTGCGTGACCAAACCGTTCGGCGTAGCATACCTGCTATGAAGATTCCGCTGACAAAGTATGGTTTGCCGCAGATGGTTATTTATCCGGCGGCGGTGCTGGTGTTTATGGTTGTACTGTGGTTTGGGGCACATCCGACAACGCCTCTCTGGGTGTTTCAATACGTCGAGATTGCGCTGGGGGTGGTCTTTGTGTGGACGTTGTCGTTTTTCCGTGACCCGCAAAGAATTGTGCCGCAGGACAAAAATGTCCTCCTTGCCCCTGCCGACGGCACAATAACAGACATCGAGACCGTCGATGAAAATGAGTTCATCGGCGGGAAAGCCCTGCGAATCGGCATATTCCTCAGTATATTCGATGTTCACCTCAACCGCTCGCCCTGCAATGTAAAAGTCGAAAAAATCACATACCGCCATGGTCAATACCTCGATGCGAGAAATCTGGAATCCGGCAGGGTCAACGAGTCAAACGACCTTTGGCTAATCAGGGCTGAGCCCCCTGCCGATAAACTCATTGTCAGGCAAATTAGCGGGGCAATTGCCCGCAGAATCGTCTGCGAGGCAAAAACAGGCCAAAACTTGTCGGCAGGCGAAAAATTTGGTATGATAAAATTCGGCTCAAGAACCGAAATTTATGTGCCTGCTCGGCAGGATGTGGTGTGCACAGTCGGCAAAGGCGACAAAGTAAAGGCAGGCCTTACGCCGATAATAAAATATAAGAGTGTTTGATGCCCGACGAATCTGAAATAGGAAATCCAAACGCGACCAGATTCAGGACGCAGGCCGCAAAGGAAAATTTACTGCGCCGGATGCGAAGGCAGCGGCTCAAATATATCACCGTTTTGCCCTCGCTTGTTACAATCCTCAACGGCCTGTGCGGCTTTGCTGCCATCGCCTTTGCAGGTCAGGCCGTCTATGCCGAAGCAGGCGTCTTTTCTTACCATAAACTCTCCGTTCCATATTTTGCTATGGCCGGCTATATGATTCTCCTGGCAATGATTGCCGATATGCTCGACGGACGCCTCGCAAGAATGAGTAAAAGCACATCCAGCTTCGGTGGACAGCTCGACAGTTTGTGCGACGTCGTCAGCTTCGGCGCAGCACCAGCTTTTCTGATGCTAAAAATTCTCGAATACAAAATCGTCGGCATAGCGGACTTCAGTCCAATTGTTGAAAATCTCCTCGAACGATTCGTCTGGCTGGCCGCAGGAGCGTACGTAAGCTGTGCCGCCATTCGCTTGGCGCGATTCAACGTCGAGAACGAAGAAGACGAATCGTCACACATGAGTTTCATTGGCCTGCCCACTCCTGCTGCCGCAGGTGTTATCGTCAGTTTGATTATCTTTCACCAGGAAGCACTGCCCGATATTTCGGAAAAAAGTACCGTTGCCTATGTGATTCTTGAGAACGTCATCATTTATTCCCTCCCCGTGCTTGCAATGGGCCTTTCAGTCCTGATGGTAAGCAGAATTCGCTATCCCCATATCCTCAACCAGTACATTCGCGGCAAAAAACCCTTCGCGCACTTCATAAGGGCCTTACTGTTCTTCGGCCTGATTATCTGGAGCAGACAGGTCGCTTTTGTATTGATTTTCTGCGGCTTCGCCGCAAGCGGTTTTGTCAAATGGCTCTACTCCAGAGTCATCCACAAAAAAGAAGTCGTCCTCGACCCCGCCGTTCTCCAATAGTCGATTCCATCCACCTGCGAACAATCGTCCACGACCGTCTGTGCTCAAGATTTCTTGCCCCTGCTCCGCTAATCCACTATGATTAGCAACCCTATGTATGATAGCAACAAAGCAAAAAAATACAGTCTCGATAAACTCGCACTCTTGGGGCTTTTCGTCCTCTCGCTGGCCGTAGCAAAGCTGCTCGTGGTCTCGAAGTCGGCCGTTCGCCTTTCATCGCCGATAGAGCTGCCATACTCGGGGCTGTCCCTGTCTTTACCCTCAGGCAACGGCTGGCAATCTGAGCTGAAGTGGAGATACCAGCAAAACGGTTTTACCCTCAAAAGCGCCCTGGCAGTCAAGCAGTCCGTCTTCCGCGCACACGCCCAGTGTCGATATCTGCTCGCCGCCGACAGCCGACCGCTGCCGGAGCTGTTCAATGAACGCGAATCTGCAATTGAAGGCCGGGCGACCCAGACCGGCCAAACCAAAATCGCCAACCTTACAATCGACTGGGCCAGAATAGAAAAAATAGAGCGTTCAACCGTGTTGTTCTTCGCAACGGCCCGGCTGCCGGACAACCGTCAGCTTGATATCGACATCCTCGGCTCCGCGGACGAATCAGGTACAACCGAGCTGGTCTTTAACCTGATGATAAACAGTATAAAATTCACCGACAACAACCTCCTGCACGCAGGCGCCGATATCGTCGCCCAAATCAGACAGCAGGGTCTCAATGCAATCCTCGCTTCGACGCCGCCTTATAATAAAAACTCGCAGCTCTTCTTTCTCCTCAAAGACCGGCAGGAACGTCCCATTGGGTTTTTAATGGACCTCTTCATCGACACCGGCGAAAGCGAGCCGCTCAACATTCGGGCCGCGGACTATTATTACTTCCGCGATGTTTCACCGAGCGAGCAGGCCGCGTTCTTTCAAGCAGACAGCCGCTTCCAAAAGTTTGTCTGGCGGACTGAAACCGCAGGCCGCACCGGAACCCAGATTGTCGCAGACGACCCCTGCCTGATAACTGTTACTCGGTTCGATAGAACCGCCGAAGAAAATGTGTATCAGCTTAATCCCGCCGCCATCCCCGATATGCTCCTCGACCTAGCCGTCATTAAAATGCTGGATTCCGGATATGACAAAATTATTCTGGATGTGATAAATTCGGACGGAATGGTTGTGCCGACAACCGTCACCAAAGTCCGTCAGGGCCAGAACGCCGTCGGATGCGACAACTACCCCTATGTGCTCAAGACCGAAATGCTCGACGGACGCGGATATTCAACTCTCACCTGTCTTGACGACCAAAAGCAAATCGTGAGATTTCTGCTTATGCAGGAACAAACGTATGTCGTGGAGCGCGTCGCTGAAGACGATATATTGCGTCTGTTCCCCGAACGCTCCGATTTCGTACGGCACAGACAGGAGCTTCTCAAACAGGACAGCTTGTGACGCGCCGACCCAAAAAGAATTTGTTATGAAAGATGCGACATTGGAAAACAGATTGGGGATTAACCTGGTGGACTTCGACGCCAAACTTAGCACGGCTTATACGATTGCTACGATTTAGGAGCGCCTATGGACCCGACTAATCTGGCAATCGGCGTCGTCTGGTATCTGGCCTTTGTCGTTTCGACAACCGTCCACGAGGCCGCTCACGGCTTGTCCGCAAAAAAATTCGGAGACCCGACAGCTTATCACCACGGCCTGGTTACGCTTGACCCTATACCGCACATCCAAAGAAGTCCTTTCGGAATGTTGATTATCCCGATTCTTTCTTATGTGCTGAACGGCTGGATGCTCGGCTGGGCTAGCGCACCCTACGACCCTTACTGGGCGCACAATAACAGAAAGCAGGCCGCCCTGATGTCACTCGCCGGACCAGCTTCCAACCTCATCCTCGTGATTGCCGCGGGCTCGCTTATAAGAATCGGTATGCTCCTCGGACACTTCCACCCACCTGAAACGATAACCTTCACCGGCGTAACCGCAGCCGACTCACCCGGCTTGGCAAATTCCTCCGCCATAGTTATAAGCATCTTCTTCTCACTCAACCTGATTTTGCTCGCCTTCAATCTTATTCCGCTTCCGCCCCTTGACGGCAGCGGCGTTCTGATGTTGTTTATGCAGGAATCCGCCGCAGAAAAATATGAGCACTTTCTCTCTCAGCCGGGTATCTCACTTTTCGGAATCGTCGTCGCCTGGAATATTTTCGACAAGGTTCTGCCTGTGATTCAATCGGTGGCTCTGGCAATTCTCTACCCCGGTCTGACTTACCAATAAATTACTGTTGTAAGCCCTGCCCTATTGAGGAGACCAAAAGGGGTTGCCTGCGGGGATAAACTGCACTGGAACCTCTGGAACAAACTCGGCAAGCCATTTCGTAAAGTGGTCCATACCGGCTTCCTCCGAGTTGACATGTCCGAGCAGAATCAATGCTTTTGGCTTACCCGCTGCAACGGCGTCGCGGACGTACTCGACGGTTTCCCATTCATGCGTCTCACCGGACACAAGGACCTCGACATCCGGTCGCTGCAACATCTGTATCTGTCCTGGCGAACCCGGAGAACCGACCTTAAGGCCGACTCTGCTGAACTGCATTTCGGGGTCGCCGACTATGCGAATCGGTGCGCCGTTGAATTTGTGTTTCAATGTCGCGGCAAATTCGCGCAGCGTTGTCCGGGGAAACTCAAACACCTCCATTTCGCCCTTACAAAGGTTCTGTCGCCACCCGAGTGAATCGACCATGCCGGCCACAATACCGTCCGGCCTGGTCCGATGCGCGTGGTCGTGAAATCGCCAGACAACCATCTTGTGCTGTTCGACAAAATTACGTTTTGCCAGCAGGACCTCGTCGCTTTCCAGCTGCGTAGTGTCGTCCTCGTGTTTATAGAATGTCGGTTCGTGTGAGATTACGAAGTTCAGGCCGGCGGCCTCCGCTCGTTTGAGCACGTCGAAGGTCGCCGCGTGCGTCATTGCGATTCCGGTCACAGGCGTATTTGGGTCGCCGCACTTAAACGTATCAACCGTCTTTTCCTGCCACTGACTCTTGAAACGCTCCTTTATTCGCTGCACGACCTGCTTTGCGGTGATAACTGGTGCACGCACAGCGGCCTCCTTCGAGGGTAACGCGTCGCCGCAAAATATAAACATCGCTGTCACACCAAGAAAGCAAATCCCTGAACCGCTCTTAACAGGCATTGTCTTTCTCATTTCTTTGCCGAATCAATAAACTTTATGCTTTTCGCGTTTTCAATCCAGAATTGCCCGTCTTCCGCGTTCTTAATCGTCTTGCCGTGAATGGTCAGGTTCTCGAACGTGACGTTCTCGACCTGGTGTTTGTCGTCGAAACCGTAGATAATCGAAAAAGGCGTTCGTCCGTCAACAACGGAGATGTTCTTGCAGTAAACGTTTTTGATATGGCCTCGCTTTTCCGAATGCTCCTTCCTCTGCTCATCATTCACGCTCCATACCCCGTCCCACGCCCCGTGCAGATACCGCGTCTGTCTCAAATTCGGGTCGCGCGGTCTGTCCCCGCTGTACTGCGAAAGGAATATCGCAAAATCGAACAGCTTTTGCGTCGAATCCTCCACGCGAATATCCTCGAAGCGGATGTTGGAAACCGTCGCAAAGTCGCCGTTGTGTATGCTGAAGGTTGCGCCGTCCTCCACGTGTATGATATCGCAATTCTTAAACGTCACGTTGTTTACCGCGCTGGCTCGCAGCTCAAAACCAATCTCCAGCGCGTTGCCCCACGCGGAGTTCCAAAAGACGCTGTCCTTGACGAGCACGTTATTTACATCCGGCCCCGGCGTGTTGGCGTCTCTGCCGGGATATCGCGGGCCGCCTGGAAACGCCTTTATCACCACGCAGTCGTCTTTGGTGTGCACGAAGCAATTCTGGATGGTGACGTTCCTGGTGCTTACAATGTCTATCCCGTCGTCGCTGCCGTTGTCGCTTACTATCTTGACGTTGCGTATCGTGACGTTGTTGCAGTTAGCCGGCATAATCTGCCACGTCTTGCTGTTCGACAGGATTATCCCTTCCACCTCGACGTTGTTGCAGTCGGAGAACTGCACGAACCGCATGCGGCGGCTCCCCATAAGATCGCGCATCTTCGTGCCGTCCAGGATGCCTCTTCCGCAAACCCTGATGTTATTCGCGTTATTCGCCAGTATTGCCCCTTCGACTACCGCGCCGCCCGCGATGTAAACGACCTCGCCCTCATTCACCTCAATAACGCCGGGCGTGTGAACCTTGCCGGCCTCGAAGTAATGAACGCCCTTGTCTCCCGGCTTCGGTGCGTTCTTCTCAATCGGATTGGCAAACAAAAACAGCGGATGCCGCAGCGGGTATTTGTTCAGCTCAATGCTCAGCGTGCACGGCTGCGAAATCTTGAAACGAATACAATTGTCCTTGACCTTCGGCTTTATCCCCAATCGCATCGGCCGAATATCCACCCACTTCACGTCCTTCGTCGGTGTCACCGCAATCTCCGCCTCGCCTTCGAAATCAAACGCCGCTATCGCAGCCACAGGATTGTTAAAAACAAACACCTCTTTGCCGTTGACCGCGACTTTGTAGTCCCCGGCCATATTGCCGTCTGCCGGTGCAGGATAAACCACAACCTTCGATTCTGCGCAGGCAGGCAATGCCCAGCCAATCCAAAAAAACGCTAAACAGCAGGTAAAACATCTTCTATACATCTTCATAAAACGTTTGCCCCTTTTATTTCAAAGTCAGATTCACGGCCGCCCTTTGCCCCACCTTGCCCTCCGCGTCCCTCATCAGCTTTATATCTTCTGCGGCCTCGACAATATCCGGTATATCAGATGCAAGAGGCGTATCCTTCTCGACCGACTCGGCAAATTCGTCATAAGGCGTCGCCGGCAAATTCTCTACCACCCAGGTACGTTTCTTCCCCTCGCGCGACGCCGTTATCACCGTTTTCCCATCCGCTTGACCGTCCGTCAGCCGCCAGCCCTTGTCCGTAACCATATACGTAATGTCGATGTGCTCGCGGTCGTTGCCTTCCTTGCTGAAAACCTGCAAATCCGCCGCCCACGTAATAAACAAATGCGCCGAACTGTTGCTTTCAAAATCCAGCTTCATAAACTCAGTGTCGTTGCATTTGAGCGTATGCGCATGATTATCCGAAAAGTATGTGCACCGGGTCGGTTTGCGACCCATCAGATACCTCGCGATATTCATATTGTGAATCATCGCATCCATAAAAGGCCCGCCGTTCTTCTCACGGTCGGTCGCCCAGTCGTTCCACTGCGGATAGTGGTGAATCCAGTCCTGCTTGTAGAGCGCTAATTTGCCCACCTCGCCGCTTTCAAAAATCTTCTTGTATGTCTCAAATACCGCGTTGCCCGTCCGCCTGTAAAACACCCCGCACTTGACGTCGGCATTGCGAACCTCCTTGACCATTGCGATGCAATCCTTCACGTTCGGCGCAAGCGGCTTTGTCGTGATGATGTGTTTGCCCGCCTTCGCCGCACGCACAAGCACGTCCTTTCGCACAAAAGGAGGAACAAAAAGACAGACGATATCAATCTGGTCGTCCGAGAAAATTGCATCGGCGCAATCAACAACGCCGCCTCCCACAACCTTCGCAAGTTTTTTTGCCCGGCTGGAATCCAAATCAAACAGCGACTTGACCTCAATGAGTTTGCTTCTCTTTATCACTGGTGCATCCCACCGTGATACGTAATCGCCGCAGCCGATAATTCCTACCTTATGTCTTTCTGCCATAAATATGTCTCCTCATAATTATTTTGTTTTGAATGGCTTTTTGCTGATAACCGATTCCTGTCTCTTAATACACCCCGAACTTCTCACAAACCTCAACAAGTTTGAATATATTCTCTTCAGGCGTGTCCCGCCCGCACTGGTCGCCCGTTGAAAGTATGAATCCGCCGCCTTCCATCGCATCATCAAGACATTTCTTCGCTTCTCGCTCGACGCCCGCAGAATCCATCTGCAGCATCACCTCGGTTGTGTGCAAATTTCCCTTTAGCGCAAGTTTCTTACCGAACTTTTCCTTTATCTCACGCAGATTGCAGTCGCCCATCGGCGGCACCTCTAAAGGGTCAATGCAATCAAGGTCGGTCTCCTTCGCCGCAAGCTCCACAAGTGCCCGCTCCTTGCCGCAACAATGCAGCGATGTCACTATCCCCGCCTCCTTGAACATCCTCGTCAGCACCTTCAACGCTGGCGCAGTAAACTCCTTCATTATCTCCACCGACTGCATCGTTATCATTCCCGAATTCGGAAAAAACACAAAATCGGGCCTTATATCCTGCTCAATAATCGCCCGCCCAATCTTAATGAGATGTTCCGTCCATCTTTCAATAAACGACGCAAGCAAATCGTGATGGTCATAATAATCGTAAAACGCCGCCTCGACCGGCTGACGCCATTGTGTCAAAAGCGTAGGCAGCAGCACGCACAAACCCACCACACCGGCATCGCCCATATATCGCTGAATCTTCCTGTAGGTTTCAAAGCTGATATTGTTCACGTCCCCAAAGAAAAGATACTCGAGACATTCATATTGCGCCGCAAAATCAGTTACGAATTTTTTCGTCGGCGTCGGCGGCTCATCATAAAGAAACGTCTCCTCCTGCGTCAGCTCTCCCGCGGGGCATTTCATCGTTGTCTGTACAATCAACCGCTGTTCGGTCTTTTCAACTACCTCCTTCTTCCATTCGCTGCCCGGGTGCGGCGGCAAATCATACACGCCATGATGGCTGAAACCATCTATGCCGAAATGCCGAACACAATTATTGTACGCCTTCCAGATAGGCGGGTTATTGTAGTAATAAACGTTCCAGAAAGGCCCCCCAACAAGCCGGGCGGGTATCATCCAGTTTGTATCGGGAGACGCCGGCACCCTGTCCGGAACACCACCCGTCATCGCCGTCAGCATCCGCTGCCTGCTGTTTAAGGCCATATACAAATCCTCATCTCTTGGGCAGCGCCTTTTCGTATGCCGCAATCACACGGTCCATAAACTGATTGTACTCTTTATCCACAACACAGCGCTTCGGGTCTGCTTCAAACCATTCGATTGAACGTCTCACGCCCTCAGCAAACGGCATAGTCGCTGCATAACCCGGCACAAAGTGCTTTATCTTGCTGTTGTCGAATACCGAACTCCACTCCTTGTCCCCAAGCAAGCTCGCACCTTCGTCCGCGTTGAATTTCGCAACGAAGTCCGACGGGATGTGCACTATCTTCGGCTCAGCCCCCGCCGCCTTGCCTATCGTTTCATATATCTGATTCCACGTCAAAACCTCATCGCTCGTTATGTGAAATGCGTGGCCGATGGCCTGTATATTGCCCAACAGGCCCACAAATCCTTTCGCCAGGTCACTGTTGTGCGTCACCGTCCAAAATGATGTCCCGTCCCCGTGAACGATAATCTTTTTTCCCTTGCGAATCCTGTCAACAATCGTCCAGGGCTTGCCCCAGCTGTTAATCGCCGCAGGTATCATTGTCAGCCCGTATGTCAGCGTTGGCCGCACAATCGTAATCGGAAAACCGCCGCTGCGGTATTCCTTCATCAGCCGGTCCTCACACGCAATCTTGTCGCGCGAGTATTGCCAGTAAGGATTCGCTAACGGCGTCGATTCAGTAATCAACCAGTGCGTCGCCGGCTTCTGATACGCCGATGCCGTACTGATGAATATATACTGGCTCACCTTGCCTGCGAACAACCTTATGTCGGTCTCAATATGCTCAGGCACAAAGCCAATCCAATCCACCACCACATCAAACTCCCGCCCCTTCAATACCTTCGCCGCCCCTTCGGCGTCCCTTATGTCACCCTTGATTACCTTTGCGCCCTTCGGTACAAATTCGCTCCGCTGCCCGCGGTTGAGCATATAAAGCTCAACGCTTTTCTCAACTGCCAGTTTTGAAACCGCCGAGCTGATAATCCCCGTTCCGCCAATAAATAACACCTTCATTTCAATTCTCCTTATAACGTTCTTTTGCCGTTTCTTATAAATGCTTCGCACCAATACCGCGTTCAGTGCCCCTTAATATACCCTTATGGGCAGTATTACAAAAGGAATGCCTTGGCGATACAGTTTTTTCTGTAACGCAAAAACAATGTAGTTGTGCAGCACCCGCAGAGCAAATGAGTCCTTTTCAAAGACAAGCTGTCCGCCAAAGAACATAGCTCCAGGAAACCGCTCCATAATCCTCGGAGTGATTTTCATAACTTCCTCAATTACATCGACGCCTATCTCGGAAATGCCTTCCGCATAAAATCCGTTTCTCTTCATAAACCCGACATAACGGCCCACCTCGCCCTTTATCTGCGCCTCTAAGCGGCCGACTTCCTGCGCCCCCTTGAAGTTCCCAGCGTCTATAACGCCCACCTCGACAAAAACAAAATTCTTGAAAATCCCTCCAAATAACCTCATAATGGCAAAAAGCGTGTGCAATCCCATCCCGTTAAATCCGCTCACAAGCAGTACCGCCGTTTTCCCATTCGCGTCAAACTTCGGCTCCGCCGCTGATGCTGCCGTCGCGCCCTGCATTAAATCCCTCTCAGAGAACTCAGGCCTGTCCACAAGACTGTCAAGCCGACCAAGAAGCAGCCGGATATTATGGTAATGCCGCCTTATCAAAATCGCCGTCACAACCAGCGTTCCTGTAATCAGCAGTGTTATCCATCCACCCTCAAAAAACTTGAATGCAATCATCGTTACAAGGATAGAAATAGTCAGAACCAGCCCAATCCCATTAATAAGCACCTTTCTATGCCACCCCCTCACCCCAACGCGCGTACTCCACCAGTGCCGAACCATTCCAAGCTGCGAAAGAGCAAAAGTTATGAAAACGTTGATGCTGTAAAGAACAACCAGGAACCTGACCGAACCCCTCGACAGTATCATTATCACCAGCGACAGCCCACCCATTATCAGGATTCCCTTTTGAATTACCAGCCGGTCGGATAACGCCGAAAACCTCGTCGGAAACCACCGGTCCATAGACATATTCGCCAGTACTCTGGGCCCATCCAGAAACCCGCACTGCGCGCCGACAAAAAGCAAACTCGCCTCCGAAATGAGCGCAACAAAGATAAAGACAACGGCGTAATTCGTCCCCCAGCCCGTCGTCGCCCGCTCAAAAAGAATTGCATTTAAGGTTTTTCCCGTCTCGGGCACCACCCCGTAAATCAGATACCCCGCCATTAAGCCCAGAACCATAAAAGCCAGCGAACCAGCCATATACCGCATTGTGTGCTTGGCGGTCTCCGCCCTCGGCTCCCTCAAAACTGGAATCCCGTTGCTCACTGCCTCAAGTCCCGTGTACGTGCCGGCTCCCATACTGTACGCACGTACTATCAGAAAGGCCGTCCCCCAGAAACCTGCTTCAGAAATGCTGCCCCGAATATCGGCGCCGGTTGAAACTGCAACCTCTTTTAAGCCCGGCAGATGTGTAAATACCGCATAAACAATTATGAAAACGTGCGTCAACAAAAACGCAAGAAAAATCGGCACTAACGGAAACACCGACTCCTTTATCCCCCTCATATTCAACAGCGTCATAACCACCACAACGCTCGCCGCAAACGTAAGCCGGTATGATTGCCACTCCAGTGGCAGAAGACTGCATATCGCATCCGCGCCGCTGGCGATTGATACCGCTATTGTAAGCACATAGTCGATAAGCAGCGCACAGCCGGACAGCATTCCCGCCGTAGGCGATAGCAGCTTGCTGGCAACCAGATACCCCCCGCCGCCCGTGGGAAACAGCTCGACAATCTGCGAGTAACTTGCGCTGATAATGAAAATCGTCAGAGCAGTAGCCACCGCTACGAACACCGACAGGTATGGGTGATTGCCCAGTGCCCGAAACGCCTCCTGTGGACCATAACAGGAAGACGATAGACCATCCGCTCCCAACCCCACCCAGGCAAAAAATGCCACTAATGAGAGTTTATGAAAAATAGTCGTATCCTTGGGACTGCGGGATTTGCCTATGATTACGTTCTTTAATGTTTGCGTTAAGTTCTGTCGGGATTCCATCAAAATTCAGTACCGCGATTTATAATGTCTTTACACAAACCACCGCCACACAAGCCGCGCAACATTTTCACGGTTCTTAAATGTAACCGATTTGCCGGCCAATTCCAAGCAGCAATACCCCGTTGGATTGGGAAGTGCCCTGTCTTCCCGCACAGCCGGCATCCACAAAACAGTTGATAAACACGCCCGTACGCAATATCCTATCGCCTGAACAAGCGGATTTGAGGCGGTTCGGTTATGCGCACAAGAAAATTGGGTAATACCGATTTAAAACTAACCGCCGTTGGCCTGGGTACCTGGGCCATCGGCGGTCCTTGGCAGTTCGGCTGGGGACCACAAGACGACGATGAAGCCGTCGCCGCCGTCCTCAAAGCCATCGACCTCGGCATCAACTGGATTGACACCGCCGCCATTTATGGCTGCGGCCATTCCGAAGAACTCCTCGGCAAAGCGCTGAAAAAAACCAAAATAAAACCCATCATCGCCACTAAGTGCGGCCTGCTCTGGAACAAAAAAAGAGAAAAGGTCAACTGCCTCAAAAAAGAAAGCATCCGCAAAGAATGTGACGACAGCTTGAAACGCCTTGGCGTAAAAGTCATCGACCTTTATCAAATGCACTGGCCTGTCCCCGATGAGGATATCGAAGAAGCATGGCAGGAAATGGCAAATCTCCAAAAACAAGGCAAAGTCAGGTACATCGGTCTGTCAAACGTCGGCGTCTCTCATATTGAACGACTCCGCAAAATTGCTCCCGTCGCCTCCGTTCAGCCGCCGCATAGTATGATTCGCCGGGAAATCGAAAAAGACCTTCTTGGCTATTGCGCAAAACACAATATCGGCGTTGTCGTTTATAGCCCTATGCAACGCGGCCTGCTCACCGGCAAATTCAGCAAAGAACATTTGGCCAAACTTCCGCCCGATGACCACCGACTGCGAAGCCCTGAATTCCAGGAGCCGCAATTCTCCGCCAATCTCGAACTTGTCGAAAAACTAAAACTAATCGCAAAACGCAGCGGCCGGACACTGGCTCAACTGGCAATCGCCTGGGTCTTGCGCCGGCCCGAAGTGACCGCTGCAATCGTCGGCGCACGAAATCCCTCCCAAATCGCCGAAACCGCACCCGCCGCCGACTGGATACTAACCAAAACCAACATCGCCGAAATCGAAAAACTACTCGCAGAACGTGAGAAAAAATTGTAAAAAAGTGCAGTGATGTCAGGAATAAACTATGAGCAAGGAAAATCTGCCGAGAATTGATGGCGACGACCGCATACAGTCGCTGCTGTTACCGTATTGCAGACTGAAATATGGGCAAATTTGGCAGGACCCACAAAATCGACACAAAATTGCCTGCCTTGACGCCGCAAATCCTGAAGATATTCAACGCTTGACGGCAGATGAACAAGCAACATTAGCAATTCAGGACCCTCCGTATAACTTCACGGTCGGTAACGCCAACAGCGGTAGTTTAAGGCAGATGCCTATAAACGAATACATAGAATGGAGCAGAAAATGGATTCGCAATACCTGTGAATCTCTGCAAAACAACGCGAGTTTATACGTCTGGCTCGGCGCAGACCAAAACGCTGACTTTCAGCCGCTGCCGGATGTTATGGTTATGATGAGACAATTCAAAGACCTATCGTCTCGCAGCTTAATCACTATGAGAAACCAGCGTGGCTACGGCACACAGAAAAACTGGATGGCGGTGAGGCAGGAACTACTGTATTACACAAAAGGTAATCCCGTCTTCAATGTTGAAGCGGAATACACAGACATTCCCAAGATACTGAGGGGGTATTATAAAAAAGTTAACGGCCAATTAACTGAAAACCTTGAGCGAAGCAAGTCAGAAAACATAAGAGCCGGAAATGTCTGGGTGGATATTCAACAGGTCTTCTACCGGATGGAAGAAAACGTCCCCGGTTGCTATGCACAGAAGCCGCTTAAAGCTATTGAAAGAATCGTTTCCGCCAGTTCCAATGCCAGCGATATCGTTATAGATTTCTTCGCCCACGCAGGGACGACTCTGATTGCCTGTGAAAAGCTGAACAGGCGATGCTTCACTGCCGACATTAATCCTATTTTCGCTGAAATCACAATCCGCCGGCTGGAACACTATAGAAAAACAGGCCAAACCGGCTGGCAGTTTAAAACGCCTTTCCCTGAAGTAACCGCTAAGGTAGCCAGCGCACACAGACCCAAAAAAGATATGAGACAAGTAGTTGAACAAGCCGTCGCCTAAATAAAAAGGATAGAAAATGGCAGACAACACAAATATCTACACAAGTCCGTTAGTTGAAAGAAACGCGTCGAAGGAAATGGCTGAGCTTTTCAGCCCGCAGAAGAAATTCAGCACCTGGCGGCGAATCTGGCTTGAAATGGCAAAAGCCCAGCGAAAACTTGGCCTTAAAATCAGCCAGTCGCAAATTGCCGAAATGGCCCGGCACTTGGACGACATCAATTTCAAAAAGGCCGCCGAGTATGAAAAAAAGGTTCGACACGATGTTATGGCGCATATCCACACGTTCGCTGAAGTTGCACCAAAGGCAGCGCCCATAATTCATTTAGGCGCGACAAGCTGCGATGTTACCGACAACGCCGATTTGATTATCATCCGGGATGCGCTACAAATCACCGCCGGCAAACTCGCCGCCGTAATCAATCTGTTGGCAGGGTTCGCTAAAAAGCACAGAGCAATGCCGACGCTGGGCTTTACGCACTACCAGCCCGCTCAACTCACCACCGTTGGCAAACGCGCGACGCTTTGGTGCTACGAATTTGTAATGGACCTGCGAGAACTTGAGCATCGGCTGGATACATTGCCATTCAGAGGCATAAAGGGCACCACAGGCACACAGGCGTCCTTCCTCGCCCTCTTCGATGGCAACCATAAAAAAGTCGAACGATTGGACAAAATGGTCGCCGCCGCCTTCGGTTTCAAAAATACCTGCGCAGTAACGGGCCAGACGTATCAGCGGAAAATCGATACGCTTGTCATAAATACTCTCGCTTCAATCGCTCAATCGGCCCAAAAACTCTGCACCGACCTGCGCCTTCTGGCAAACCTCAAGGAAATCGAAGAGCCGTTTGAAAAATCTCAGGTCGGCTCATCCGCGATGCCCTACAAGCGTAACCCGATGCGGTGTGAAAGAGTCACGGCTCTGAGTCGATTTGTCCTGTCGCTTGCCACCAGCCCCGCTATGACCGCCTCCCAGCAATGGTTAGAACGCACCCTGGATGATTCCGCCAACCGCCGAATTGTCATCCCTGAAGCATTCCTGGCCATCGATGGCATTCTCGAAATACTGACCAACGTATTAGATGGTCTTGTCGTCTATCCCAGGGTCATCGCTTCGCACGTCGTTGCGGAGCTGCCCTTTATGGCAACCGAAAATATCCTTATGGCCGCAGTAAAAGCCGGCGGCAACAGACAAGCCATCCACGAAAAAATACGCCGGCACTCCCAAGAAGCAGCCGCACAGGTAAAACAACAGGGCAAACCCAACGACTTGATTGCCCGCTTGAAATCCGACCCCGTCTTCGCCAAAGTCGATTTCGCAAAGGTCCTGAATCCGAAAGATTACGTCGGCCTCGCCCCCCATCAGGTCGATAAATTCATAAAAGAAATCGTAACGCCAGCAATAAGAAAATATAAACAGCAGCTAAACCGGAAAGTTGAACTTAACGTGTAGAAACGGCAGGAAAAAAATGGAAGGTTGGCTTAGAGGTTGGATTATAATAATAGTTGGCCTTTATTATGTTTTGGTTGGAATGTTTTGCCTTTTCATACCAAACTACATAAAAAACTGGATAAATAAACAGCCCGTAATATCGCTAAGACTTCTTGGTGTTTTTATTATCTTTACCGGAGTTTTGATAATCAGCCAATTATTAGCCTTTGGCAAATTGTTCCATCTGCTCATTACTTTGGCCGAACCATAATCGAGAAAGAAATGAAATGACCAGAGAAGAACTGATAAAGCGCATTAAAGAAACATCGTATCTCGAAGGCGATTTTATTCTGCGAAGCGGCAAACGAAGCAAATACTATCTCGATAAATATCTCTTCGAGACCTGCCCGGATATACTCAAGGCCTTAGGCAAAGAATTTGCCAAACACGTCAGCGATGATGTTACTCTCATTGCGGGCGCCGAGCTTGGCGGCGTCGCCATTGCGGCGGCAACGGCGATGGAGACCGGCAAAAACTGGATTATTATCCGAAACAGCAAAAAGGGCTACGGCACAGGAAAACTGATTGAGGGCGTCTTGAACCAAGGTGACGTCGTGCTCCTGGTTGAAGATATCGCAACAACGGGAGGCCAGGTGCTGGAGGCCGCAAAAGTAATCACCGAAGCAGGTGCAAAAATTAAAAAAATCGTCGCCGTTATCGACCGCAAACAAGGCGCCGGCGAAAATATTACAAACGCCAGCTACAAATTCGAATCCATCCTGACCAAAACCGACCTCGGCATCAAGGATTAGGTAGAGTTCTGCCGGCCGTCCGACAGGAAACACCATATCGGCAATCTGTCGGTTCAGGCATCAAGATTTTTGAATCGACGCTTCCAGTATCAATATAGCGTCTTCCCATCCATCAGGTGTTGAAAATGACTGCACCGTCGTATTCGGAAAATCGCCAATCAAACGCAAATCGCTGGTTTTAGGATCAACCCAGAATGCGTTCGCTTTATTTCCGGCAGTAATCTTATTCATATTGATAGAAAAAGCGGTTTTGTCGCCTAAATACACCATTATCCATTTTCCGTCTTTGTGACGGGCCGCGAGGTTAAGTACCCTTCCCTCGGTGTTGCCGCCGCTTGCAAAAATCGATTGGTCGGGTACAAGGTACCACCACTCTTTTCGTTCCAGAAATATTTTCTTAAGGACGCCCATTTGGAAGGCGCCTGGCGCATCCAGCGCTTTTTTCCAGGTGGGGAGCACGCGCCAGCTATCGTTGTGTCCGTAAGTGTGATACCCTCCGGCAAGATATGAATAATAGGCCTGTCTGCGAATCCACAGGGGAGTTACTTCAAAACCATATTCAGAGCCTTCCTCATAGGCGCCTTCACCCATCAAGACGGGCTTTACGGGCTTAAGGTTATAATCCTTGCTCACCATCGGATAAATCAGGTCAACCCTGTTCCATGTTTGCATACAATTGAACGCCAGCCAATTCTCCTCGTGAATGAAGCTGGATGAATATGGCGATGGGTCTGGCTTAAAGGTGATAATATGGGAACCTCCGTCTCCTTCTCGAAGACCCGCTGCCAGTTCCCGAAGAATCGGAACAAACTCCTTTCTGGCCTCAGGCGTCATAGTCCAGACAATATTAGGCACATCCTTGTATCGCAAGCCCAGCCATTTTGCCCATTCACGGGCTTTCCTTAAAGGTATATTATTGCGGGCTCGCTGGTGATAAATGGTCAATGATACGATAAGATTATTTTCGCGGGCTATCTGGATTACAGAATCAACGTTCTTGAAATACTCCTCGTTCGGTGTAAGAGGATTGTTATCAATCCAGGGCTTTTGCCCAGACAGATTGGGCTGCGTGCCGTCGCCAACGCCCATAAGCATCGCCTGAACAACGGTGAATCCCTTGCTTTTCACGTTTTCAAGAATCAATCTGGCTTCGTCCAGGGTATATTCCCTGAAGATTTGCCATTGAGTGGTGCCTAACCAGAAGACGGGCTGCTCGTTCTGGTCTATAAAATACCTGCTGTTTTTACTCACCTTAATTGGGTAAACCGGCTGGTCAGCCAGTGAATCTGCTGCAACTATCAACAATAACGGCACAAGCAGAATGACTTTTTTAATCGTTGTCCTCATGTTCTTATCCTCATTTCTTGTGAATAATTAAACACCCTCCATAGCTCTTATGGCAATTGCCCCTCCGCTTTTTGCATAGCACGCGCCTTCTCTAAACCAACCTGAGCATCCTTATTGGCCGGGTCGATTTTCAAAACCTGCTCGTATTCGCCTATTGCCTGCTCGACTTGCCTCTTTCGCAGCAACAATTCCGCCAGTTTGCATCGAGCGGCTGTATCGTCCGGCGAAAACTCAGTAACCTTGCGAAAATTTTCGATTGCCTCGTCAATCAGTCCCTTATCCGCAAGGGTCCGGGCAAGGTTGAAATGCGTATCCGGATTATTCGGTTCAAGAACGACGATATGTCGCAAACAGTTAATCGCCTCGTCGATGGCACCCATCTGCGCCAGCGTCACCGCAAGATTCCCGTATGCCTTGACATAGTTCGGCCTTGCCTGAATCGCCTTTTTGTACTCGCCAGCCGCCATCGCCAGCCGGTTCTGCGAGAGATAAACATTTCCGAGATTGTAGTGTGCTTCGGCATTATTCGGGTTTATCCGAATCGCCTTGTTAAAGTGCTTAATCGCCCCGGCGCTGTCACCCTTGGCCGACACCGCCAGTCCCCAAATGACACATATCGCCGAATCCGCCTTCAGCTTCACCGCTGTCTCTAGCTCCACAATCGCCTCATCAACTCGCCCCATCTGCAACAACAGCGAACCAAGCCCGCCGTGCAAATCTCCATCTTCCGGATGGAACTCCAGCCCCTTTCGATACAAACCTACTGCACGTTCAAACTCTCCCCTGTTGGCTTCTATCAAGGCAAGGGCATAATAAGCACCAGCGTCACCCGGCGCAAGGGCCAAAACACTGTTGTAGCATTCAATCGCCTCGCCGGTCCTGCCCTGCAGATCCAGTCCCTTGGCAACATTGTAAAGCGTGCCGGTATCCTTCGGCTTCATCTTCAAGGCAATCTCAAACTCGCGCATCGCCGTCTCAATATCGCCCTTCTCCGCATAAGAAACGCCTAAACTACTGTGCGCGACATAATTGTCGGTGGTGACGGCGGCCGCGTGCGTGAACAACGTAATTGTATCTCGCCAATACCCGACCTGCCTGAACGTCAAAACACCCAGCACAACAATAACCACAGAACCGACGACACCAGCAAAAACAGCTTTGTATCGCCACCCGGCTACTATGTCAGCAACCGCCCAGACCAGCATAATAGAAATGCCTGTCAGTGGTATATAGGTGAACCTGTCGGCCATCGCCTGCTCGCCCACCTGCACAAGCCCGATGACAGGCACTAATGTCCCCAGATACCACAGCCACCCCGCCAACAGATACCGCCGCCGCCGAAGCAACATCACCGCGATTGTAATCGCCAAAAGGAGCGCTACGGATGCCGCTATCTTCCAGCCAGCAATCTTTGCCCACGGATGAGGATACAAAACTGCTAATCCAACAGGCCGAAACATCTTCAATATATAATCGCAGTAAGAAACCAGAGCATTGCCGATGCGATAACCAAACGAGAACATACTGAACTTCGTTATCGCCCCGCCGCTTTTTGCCGCGATAACGGTAATCATGCTCGATAACATTGACATCACAACCAGCGGCAATTTCTCCATTATCAGCCGGGAGATTGCAACACCATCTGCGATATTCTCTGTCGCACTGCCGTCCTGCTGCGGTACCGACGGCCAGAGGCGCTGGAGCGGCCAGTAATCCATAATTAGCAGCACGAACGGCAGCGTCACCAGCATCGGCTTTGCCATCAGACCCATCGCATAAAGCACACAAATAGCAATGTATCGCTTGACCGTAGGCCCTTCCAAATACCGCACGTACGCCAGCATCGTCAGCATCCAAAACAGCACGCTGAGCACGTCCTTCCGCTCGGTTATCCAGGCAACAGACTCAACTCGCAGAGGGTGCAGTCCGAAAATCGCCGCTACGAAAAAACTCAACCACAACGCGCCGCAGTATCGCCGCAGCACCCAAAAAAGCAGCACAGTATTGGCGATGTGAAGAATCACGTTTACAAGATGAAAACCCCCGGCTCCCACTCCGAAAATTTCCCTGTTCAGCATTAAAGACAGCCACATCAGCGGCGCCCAGTAGCTGCGATACATCGTGGTAAACGCCCACTTGACGCCATCCCAGGTCAGACCCTCCAGCATCTTCGGGTTGTCGCTCACATAAATCGGGTCATCGTAGTCAACAAAACTGAAACCTGTGGTTTTCCCGTACACCACGGCTATGCTGACAACCAAAAACAAACAGAGCCAGAGGGCAATCCTTCGCTGGCGGTCATCCAAAACCATCTTCAGGCGAGATCTCGTCAGGCCCATCTAATCCACCCACACTAATTGCTCAATCATCCGTATCAGCCGGCCGGCGACCTGTCGTTTGGGGGCCTTGGCAATTCGCCGCCACTTGTCTCCGGCCTTTCTTACCAAGACTTCGCATCGCTCGTTGCCAACAGTCGCAGGCGTGTTAGCAACAACCATATCCAGATTCTTCTGATGCATCTTACGCTCGGCGTTAGCCCTGAGATTTCTATCTTCAAGAGCAAACCCGACCACAATCTGCTTTTTCCCTTTTTCCTTTTTACTTTTTCCTTGTTTATGTTCGCCCGCCCATTTTAGGATATCCGGCGTCGGCTTTAGCGTCAGCGTCAGCATCTTGCCGACCCTTCTGATTTTCGCCCGCGAAGGCCGAAGCGGAGCATAATCCGAAACCGCAGCAACCATAATCAGACAATCGCAGCCATGCAGGCGCTCTTTCACCGCCTTGAACATCTCAGAGGCCGTCTCAATGCGAACAACAGTGACCGCTTTAGGAACCGGCAGATTCGTCGGCGCCGTTACCAAGGTAACCCTGTGCCCGGCCGCAACCGCCGACCGCGCAAGCTCGTAGCCCATTCTACCGCTGCTGGCGTTTGAAATGAAACGAACCGGGTCGATATACTCGCGCGTGCCCCCCGCGGTGATTAGAAACTTAAGCCGTCGGTATCCTCTCAATGAGCGCATTTTTGCGGGCGTTCTACTTTTTTGTGCGTTTGATTTTCGCGGCGATTCTCTCAATCGCTTCTAAAATTTGCTGCGGCTCCGACATCCGGCCTATGCCTTCTTCGCCGCAGGCCAGCCGGCCGACTTCCGGCCCCGTAATTCCTATACCCGTCTGCTTTAGCACTCGCACATTTCGCTGTACCGCAGGATTCTCCCACATCCTGCTGTTCATCGCCGGCGCCATAAGCATCGGCTTGTCCCAGCACGCGCACAAAACCGTGCTCATCAAATCGTCACATATCCCGTTTACGAACTTGCCGATGATATTCGCCGTTGCCGGCGCCACAACAATAATGTCCGCCCAGTCCGCCAAACTGATATGCCCCATTGCAAACTCGTCACAGCCGCTCCACAAACTCGTGTAAACCGCCCCACCCGTCACCGCCTCAAAGCTCTTCGGCCCCACAAGCTCGCAGGCGCTCTGCGTCATCACCGTCCTGACTGTCGCTCCCGCCCCAGTCAGTTTGCTGGCCAAATCGACCGCCTTGTACGCCGCTGCGCCCCCGCTGACGCCCAGTACGATATTGACCTTGTCGAGATTTGTCTTTCGCTTGGCCATTCACGACCTGCTTATTGAACGGTGCCTGGCTTGTCAATGTCGCTGTGCTCGTAGTCAATCGTTATCTTGTCACGCTTGATTTCCTCAACCACAATCTCAAGCTGCGTCTTGCCCTCCGTGTCCTCAATCAGCGGTCGAGCTCCCTGCATCAACTCTGTCAGCCGCTTCTGAATCAGCGCCGTCAGCTTAAATCTGCCGCCAACCTTCTTAACCAAATCTATACTCTTCAGCTCTTCTATCATTCGCTTCGCTCCAACTGCTTGCGGCGGGCCCCGGCGGATTTGTGCCTGACTCCTCGGGCCGCCTCGATAATTTCTATAACCTCTTTTACCGCCTCTTCGAGGTTGTCGTTTATAACCATGTGCTCGTAATACTGCCACGCTGTCGCGATTTCGGCGCTCGCCGCGTCTAACCTCTTTTTCGCCGTCTCCCCGTCTTCCCTGCCTCTGTCGGACATCCGTTCCGCAAGCTCCCTCTGTGTCGGCGCCAAAATGAAAATCATCACCGCGTTCGGATATGCCGCCTTAATCTGTTTGCCGCCCTGAACGTCTATCTCGAGAATAACGCTCCTGCCGGCTACCAGCGCCTCATCAACCTTGTCTTTCGGCGTCCCGTACATATTCCCGAACACCTCCGCATATTCCAGCAGCAATCCATTTTCGATTCTCCGCTGAAATTCTTCTCTGCTGACGTACCAGTAGTCGGCACCATCGACCTCCGTCTTGCCTTTCTCTCGGGTAGTGACTGAAACGCTCAGATATACGTTGTCCAGCCGCTTGACGACCTGCCTGCATATCGTGCTTTTTCCGACTCCGCTTGGCCCGCTTACGACCACCACTACACCCTTTTGCACGCTTTGTTTGCTCATTGCACCGCCCTTACTCCACGTTCTGAACCTGTTCTTTGATTCGTTCTATCAGGCACTTGATATCGACTACGCGATGAACGACATCGGCATCGAGTGCCTTGCTGGCGATTGTGTTTGCCTCTCTGAGCATCTCCTGACAAATAAAATCCAGTTTGCGGCCGGCCTGGTCGTCTGTCCTGACTGTCTTCTCAAACTGCCCCAGGTGCGAATCCAGCCGCGCTGTCTCCTCCGATATGTCCGAGCGGTCGCTGAAAATCGCAACCTCGCGCGCAATCGTCTCGTCGTCCAGCCGCAACTTTGCCGCCGCCAACATCTCGTCTATTCTCCTTTTTAGTTTCCCCGCATACTCCCTCGGGCCGGCTTTGCTGCCAATGCGCACCGTTGCCAAACTACGCTCAATCGCCCTGCAGTGACGAGTAAGGTCTGCACCCAGGGCGGCGCCCTCTTCGGCACGCATCGACTTGAGACCCCGCAGGGCCTGGCGAGTAACTGAAAGCACCTTTCGTGTTATTCGCCCCGCCATCCTCGCGTCAGGCACCGCCGGCGTCAGTATCCCCGGTAACGTTAAAAGACCGCCAACATCAAGCTCCCACTCCACACCGCCTGAGGCGTTGATTTTGCCCAAACGATTCACCACCGTTTGCAACGCTTTCTCATTTATGTCAAAAAGCGCCTCGGCAGGCATATCCTTGAGCCGAAGCGTGTAATTAACCATACCACGCGAAAGCTCCTTTCGCAGCAGCCGTTCTATTTCATCTTCGAGAAACGCAACCGTCTCGGGCAAACGTATGCTCGCCTTGAAATAACGGTTGTTGACCGTCCTGATTTCAACGGCGTATGTAACGCCCCCGATGCGCCCCTCAGCAGCCCCGTATCCGGTCATACTCTTTATCATATAGACCTAACCTTTTCCTTGTCTTGCCCAATCATCCCGCGTCCCGCCGTGCTCCCTCAGTTCAGAGGTGCTTCACTGCCACTCGCCTGATTCATATCGCTAACCGGCGCCTCCTGATTTATGTTAACTCCCTCATTGACATCCGCGGGAACCGATGACGCCGGCACGTCATAGTCGCTCCGCACCACCGGCTTGTACCACCTGTCCATTACCAGCGCGAGCACCAGTAACACCCCCACCACTCCTATCGTCACCCACGTCAGAAAATCGCCCGTCTTTGACCCAAGAATCCCGCTGGCGCCAGAACCCCCAAAGGCGCTGCTCAATCCGCCGCCTTTGCCTTTCTGAATCATTACAACCAATATCAGTACCGCACAGCTCAGTATGAAAAGAAAGCCCGCGATTTTCAAAACGAAACCTACTGCCAACACCGGACAACCTGTCATATCCGTTCCCCTATATCGTAAATTGCAATTGATTATTCGCCTTTATGAAATAGCGCCCTTGATTATCGCAACAAAGTCGTCGGCCTTTAAACTTGCCCCGCCTACTAACAGCCCGTCCACGTCTTTTTGCGCCATAATTTCTTCGGCGTTGTCGGGCTTTACCGACCCGCCGTACTGTATCCGAATCTCCTCCGCCAGCGCTCTGCTGTACATATCAGATAGCAGCTTCCGTATCAGCGCGTGCACCTCCTGCGCCTGCTGCGGTGTGGCCGTAAGCCCTGTCCCTATCGCCCAGACCGGCTCGTATGCAATAGTCACAGCGGAAAGCTTCGCTTCACTTAAATTCGCAAGCCCCTTCTTCAACTGCCGTGTCACCACCTCTGCGGTCTTGTCGGCCTTTCGCTCTTCTATCAGCTCTCCTACACACAATATCGGCAATATACCCCCCAATATCGCAGCCGTTACCTTCTTGTTTATCAGCTCATCGCCCTCGCCGATAACGTGACGACGCTCCGAGTGCCCGCAGATTGCATACGTGCAGCCGGCATCCTTCAGCATCGCAGAGCTTATCTCGCCCGTAAAGGCGCCCTTCTGCTCAAAATAAATATCCTGTGCCCCGAGCGCCACTCGCGATGAGCTAAGCGCCTTTGAAACCGCCTGCAAATACACAAAAGGCGGACACACCGCCACATCGACTTCGCCGCCTTCAATTTCCTCGGTACCCGAGACAACACTCGCAGCCAAAGCTACACTGCTATGGCTGTCGGTGTTCATTTTCCAGTTGCCCGCCACAAACGGCTTTCTCATAGAAGCTCCTTTTCCTGTTTATTATTGATGATTACGCCTGGCCTGGCAAATTACCAATAATCAATTATCAATCATCATTAACCAAGCACTTCCGTTGCCCTCGGGAAACTGCCTAATATCGACAGTTGCAGACAGTGCTTTCGTGCCTCCTCCATCGCTTTTTGGACCCTTTCTTCGGTGCGGTGACCAAAGAAATCCACGAAGAAATAATACTCCCACTGCCTCTTTCTGCTCGGACGCGATTCTATGTTCGTAAGATTTACGTCGTATGCCTTTAAAACGTCCAGCACGTCGGCTAACGCACCTGCCTTGTGCGCAGTGCTGAAAAGTATCGCCGTCTTGTCCTCGCCGGTCGCCCTGGCGTCTTCCCGCGAAACCACAAAAAAGCGGGTTATGTTATTTGCGACGTCCTCAATGCTCTCACATATTATTCTCAAGCCGTATATCTCCGCCGCAATTGCTGAACCGATTGCCGCCGCCTTCGACTCTTCCGCCGCCATTTGCGCCGCCTTTGCCGTCGAGGCAACAGCTATCGTTTGGGCCTCTTTGAACGTGGCGCTTAGCCAGTTGCGACACTGCGTAAAAACCTCCGGCTTTGAATAAATCTTCTCGATTTCCTCCAGCGGGCAATTCGCAAGCAGGTTATGATGAACCGCCATCAGCACCTCAGAGCACACCTTCACATCCGACTCAATCAGCGCATCTAACGTCTCCACCACCCCCCCGCCTAAAGTATTCTCTATCGGAACAAGCCCCAAATCGCACCTGCCTTTGCTCACCTCGTCAAATATGCTCCTGATATCGGTAAGCGACTCGTATTCTACGCTTTGGCCGAACTTCAGCATCGATGCCGTATGGCTGAAACTGCCCTCCGGACCTAAATAAGCAATCCGCAAAGGCCGCTCAAGCACAAACGACCCGCTCATCAGCTCACGCCAGATTGCCGTCAGACACTTGTCGGGCAGCGGGCCTTTGTTGACCTTCGTTATCCGCTCGAAGACCTCTTTCTCGCGGTCTGGTGCATAAACGGGCTTACCACTCTTGCTCTTAACCGTGCCTATCTCTATCACGATGCGCGCACGCTCATTGAGCAGCTTCACAAGCTGGTTATCAATCTTGTCTATCTTCTTTCTTAGTTCATCAAGCGACATATATCACAAGGGCCTGTCCTGGGCCTGCCGAAGGATTTGACGCAAATCATATTACAGGCCTAGGATAAAACCTGCTTATTTAACACAATTTTCCACTTGCGTCAATCAATTTGCCGTGTAAATATGATTTTCTGATGTATGGATAAACAGATAAAGTACATAGTTTTCAAGACAAAATGGGGCTGGTTCGGCTTGGCCGCTACCGAAAACCGCCTTTTCCGCACCTGCCTGCCGCACCACAATCGTAAAACAGTCAAATCCTGGCTCCTAAAAGGCCTCGACACCCCCACTTACGACAAATCCCTCTTTGCTCCCCTCCAAAAACAAATAATCGCCTACTTCAAAGGCCGAACTGTTAATTTCCGTAAAGATGTTCCTCTCGCCCTCGATTATCTTTCACCCTTTACTAAACAGGTCCTCACTGCCTGCAGAACCATCCCCCTCGGCCAAACCGCTACCTATTCCGCTCTCGCCAAAAAACTTGGCCGACCCCGCGCCACCCGAGCCGTCGGCTCCGCCCTCGCCAAAAACCCCGTCCCACTCATTATCCCCTGCCATCGCATCATCCGCTCCGATGGCCAAATCGGCAAATTCTCCGCCCCAGCCGGCCCCCGCCTCAAGGCAATGCTTCTCGATTTAGAAGGTGCCTCTCACCGCCATCGAACATCATAAACCTAAACCTTTATGTGTCCACCTTGACTTTTTTGCCGATATGTTATATGTACAAACGCTTTCCAACACTGTTTGTCTGGCGTGTCTATGTCCGAAAAACCTATGGCCAAAGTTAAATCTCGTTTGTTGTTTCTGGTCGCTCTTCTGACCCTGGCACCCCTTCTGTTTTCTGCCGGCTGTAACCCCGCCAGGAGCAACCTGGCCGTGTTCAATACTCACTTCGAGATGCACGACTACCCAAGAGCAGCCCTCTTTGCAGAAAAGAAATTAAGGATAAAAGGAAACCCCGCAGGCGAAGACCTGCTCTGGGCACTCCAGCTTGCGACTGTCGAGCGATTATGCCAAAACTATCAGAAAAGCACACAGGCCTTCGACAGGTCCGAAGATATGCTCAAATACTATGATGAGCAATTCAAAATCGCAGACGTCATCAGCACCACCGTCGTCAACGACAACGCCCTCCCCTACAGGGGCGAAGAATACGATGGTATTATGCTCAATACGTATAAGGCCCTGAATTTTATGGCCGAAGGCAATAACGACCTCGCCAGGGTCGAATTCAACCGCGCTCTCGACAGGCAACGCCGCGCAAAGGAAAAATTCAACGAAGAAATCAAAAAACTCCAGGAGCAATTGGACAAAAACCAGCAGGCAAATTCTGCCGATGCCAAATCCATTGTCGAAGACCCCAACACACTGACCATTCTCCAGGACAAATACCCAAACCTCTATGCTTTTGAGGCATATCCCGATTTCGTCAATCCCTTTGCAACTTATATGGCGGGTGTATTCTTTAACCTCGTCGGCGACCACGCCAAAGCCGTCGATTTGCTCAAAGAATCCTGCGGTATGGCCAAAGATAATCCTTACTTAGCCGATGACCTCCTTGCTACCGAGGAAATACTCAACAAGAATACCCCGCTTAAAGGCACTTGCTGGCTGATTTTCGAGAACGGCCTCGGCCCCGTCAAAGAAGAGTTCCGCATCGACCTGCCACTCTTTCTCGCAACCAACAAGGTTCGGTACTTCGGCATTGCCCTGCCGATGCTCAAATTCCGCGATATCGCCTATCCGTACTTGACCGTAGATGTAAACGGCGCTGCATACCAAACCCGCCCCGTCGCCGATATGGACAGGGTCATTCAGACCGAGTTCAGCAAGGATTTCAAAGGAATCCTCACCCGGGCCGTCATTTCCGCCACCGCCAAGGCCATCGCACAGTATGCCCTCGAAGACCAGCAAAACGGCTCCTGGGCGGCAATGCTTGTCGCGGCGTACAGTGCCGCCACTACCGCCGCTGACGTCAGAATATGGACATCCCTGCCAAAGGATTTCCAGGTCGCCAGGTTCCAAATACCCAAAACCGGCAAATTGACAATCACCCCTCCCGGCGATTCATCATTTGACGTAGGAATTCCCGATTGTAATAATATGATTGTCTATGTTAGAATTACTGCAAAACAAGCCGTCCCGATATGGGAAGTTATAAGCTTCTAAATTTTGTTTGTCTGTAAACGGAGGTGCTTATGAAGACAGTATTGAACATATTGATTTGTGTGCTCGCTCTTTCGGTATCAAGTTGTTATCAGCCATACGACCAGAGGATTAATGTCCGCGAGGGCATTCGAAGCGACAGTTTGGAAAACAACATCGCCACCCGCCCGGTCCTGACGGCCCTTAGCGCTCTCATCGGCGAGGGCATTGACGTAACAAAGCTAATCTCCACAACCAACCAGGCCGGCTTTATGGAAATCCAGGTCAGCGGCTTCAACAGGTCTTATGAGACCCGCAGATTCCAGTTCAAAGTCGAGTGGTTTGACGGCAGCGGTATGGTAATCGGCTCAAAGGCAAGCACCTGGCTTCCCGTCTCGGCGGTCGGCAAGTCGCCCTTCAGCTTCTCATCCGTTGCACCCTCACGTGACGCAGCCGATTTCAAGCTTAACACAAGAAGAGAACAATAAAGAAAGGATAAAAAATTATGAAAAGCAAACCTCTATTGATGATTGTTTTTGCCTGCCTGTTTCTGTGCAGTTGTGCGCCCGAAACCGCCAACATAGATACCGTTAATGACGAAGGCAAAGCCGTGATGGCCCTCGACTACCGCGACTTCGACCGCGCCGCAAGCGAAATGGTCCAGTCAATGATTAAGTCCGGCGCACTCGCCAAAAAGGGCGGCGGCAGATACGTTATGACCACAGGCCGTATCACCAACGACACTATGCAGCGCATCGACACCGACCAGCTTATGGCCAAGGTCGAGCAGGACCTTATGAATAGCGGCCTGGTCGTTATGACCTCCGCAGTCGGCGGCAAAGGCGCCCCCGACAGTATGGTCCACGACGTAAGAGACATAAGACGCTCCGAGGATGCCGATGAATTCGACCAGAATACCATTGCGGCAAAAGGTCAGTTGATTGCCCCCGAGCTCAGTGTCGCCGGCAAAATCTTCCAGCGAAACATCCGCTACGACAACAACCGCCAGCAGGTCGAGTACTACTTCCAGCTTATGGTCACCGACATTAACACAGGCCTTAGATTCTGGCAGAACGAAACCGTCATCGGCAAGCGAGGCAGCAACAGGTCCGTCTCCTGGTAACGGGCCGCAAATACGTCTTTTAAATTGTATGGGGATGCAAAAATGAAAAAACTCTTTTTGCTCTTAATCGCTGTTGTCTTGGCCAGCTCATCGGCCCTCGCCGTGGACAACTCAGTTGTGAAGGAAACGAAAGGACAAGGCGCAAGCCGCGATGAGGCAATCAAAAATGCCCTCTATCAGGCCGTCGCCCAGGCCAGGGGCGTCAAAGTCGGCACCGGCGAATATTCGTTCGGCTTCGATTCCGCCTCAGCAGGTATCGATAGACAGGGCACCAAAAGACAGGTTGACTTCGACTCCGTCTCCGTCCAGACGGGCGGCACTCTGACCACCACACAGGCAGAGGGCCTTGTCAAAACATACGAGGTCTTAGACGAAAAGCAAACCGATGACGGCAAATACGAAGTCCGCCTCAAGGTCTGGGTCTATGACTACCAGCCGCTCGACAAAACCAACCGACCCAAACTCGCCGTTATGCCAATAAAGGCCGAAAGCCCCGCCTTCACCTTTGGCCCCCTCGAAACATCAGCCGCGGAACTTTCACAACAGCTCTCTCATAAGCTCAGCGTAGGACTGACCGAAACAAATAAATTCGCCGTCCTCGATAGAGAATACGTCCTGGATTTCGCCCACGAAAGAAATATCCTGCTCTCCGACGATACCTCGCTTGATGAAAAAGCCAAGCTCGGCGAAGTCCTCGGCGCCGACTATATGCTCGTCGGTACTATTTCCGATGCACGCCTGGAGATAAAAAGCAGAGAAAGCGCTTCTCAGGCAATCGGCCATAAGTCGGACGAATACAAGGCATATTTCGTCTTCAATTACCGCGTATTAGGCGGCCCCACAAGACAGGTCAAGCTCGCTGACATCGTCAACATCTCCCTCGAGACGGAAGAAGTAATGAAGCTCGTCAAAAGGTGGGAGCCGAAAAACCTCGAATACCGGGAGCTGCGCGATAACCTCGTCTCAAAGGTCGCCAACCAGGCGGTCGAAACAATCACCGACCGGCTGTACCCCATACGAATCGCAACCATTGGCCCCGACGGCAAGGTCGTCATCAATCAGGGCGGCAGAAGATTGCTCGAGGGCTCACTGCTTGATGTCTTCGTCGAAGGCAAAGACATTATCGACTCCGACACCAAAGAATCCCTGGGCAAAACCGAAACCCTCGTCGCTACCCTGAAAATTGAAAAAGTCGCCCCCATAATTTCCTACACGGCTGTCGCCGCGGGCGATTCGTCAAAACTCTCTGAGGGTATGGTCTGCCGACCAAAAAAATTGCAGCAAATTGCCCAGCCAGGCTCAAAAAGCCAGATTGAAAGAACCCCACAGGGCGGCGTTAAACTCCCCTTTGAGAAGTAAAACGCACTTGAGACGTATAAAGCGGTTCTCGGTCTGCTGCGGCAATTACTTCTTTGCCGTCAGTTTCTTTATCAGTTCAATTTCTCCCTTGTCGAAAGGCCTGCCGTCCTTTCGGAATATGTCGTGATGCCAGACCTTCGGCTCCGGCCCATCCAGAGGAGCATCCCAGGGGAAAATCGTCTGCGTCTTGCCATAAACCAAGCCCCAGTTTATCGCCCCGACGTTCTGTGCCTTGAGCAAAGGCAGATGCGTCTCGAACCTGCTGTCAAAACCCCTTGCCAGATACTCGGTGCAAATGACAGGCCGACCGTATGATTTGTACCTGGCGATATCCTTTTTCATATTCTCATACTTCGAATAGTTGTGGAAAGTAATGATGTCGCTGTTGCGAATCTGAAAGTTGTTTAACTCCAGGTACTCCGGCCCCCACTTCCAGACGCCTATTGTCAACGGCTGCGACGGTTTTGCGTGCCTGGCCCACTCAAACACCTTCTTAACAAGCGGCAGATTCTCCTGAGGATAGTGATTGTTGCCCGGCTCATTATACAAATCCCACATCAGTATCCTCTCATCCCGGCCGAAGCGGGCAAGCAAATCCTTTACATACCTTTCAAAGACCGGATACATAGCTTTGTCGCTCACCTCGGCATACCGCGGGCACTGCAGCCAGTATGAATTGTGAAGTCCCGCGTCCGGCTCGGGCTGCCTGCCCAACTGGGCATTGCCGTACCAGCAGTCGTCAAACAAGACAAACATCACCCTGATATTGTGCCTGGCGCATATCCCCAAGAAGTCATCCATTCTCTCCTTGAACCCCTCCGGATTTTCCTGCCAAACCAAGTAATGCAGAAATACCCGCACAGTATTAAATCCAATACCTTGCGCCCAGCCAAGCTCGCGGTCGATTGTGTTCGGGTCATACGTCTCCTTCTGCCACATCTCAAGCTGGTTTACCGCAGTGCTGGGTATGAAGTTGCACCCGACCAGCCAACCCGACTTACTGTACCAGGCATTGACCTTCTCTTTTGACATAACCGCATTAGCGTCAAAGCGGGGCAACGCAAACAAAATAGTCGCTAATGCGATAAATATCGTTTTCATAATCTCTCCATAGTTATTTTATTTGAAACGGTTGCTCACCCCATTATTTCCCAACTTTTCCAATTCGGCTGTATCATGATTCAAAGCTCGCATAAACCGCTGCATCGAAAATACACGGTAGAACGTTAGCCACTTCACACAATTTCTGAATAGCATCCAAAATACAACAGTAGTAGTTGATATCAGATAGCGCAGATGAAGAAAGAAGGTAAAGGGGGTCGTCGCCGCCGAGGCCTCTAAGCCAATTAATCAAGCGACCATCTATTGGAATTTCATATTGAGTGAGCCCAAGCCATTGCAGCAGATTTCTGGATTGCTTTGGCCCAAATCCGTTCAATTGTTCCCGGATTTGCTCAGCACATCGCCGCTCTGTATCTTTTGGTTGATTATTCCGTTCAAACGGAGCAAGCCAAAAATCCAATTTAGCCCATCCGCCATTTTGCAGCCATTGCAGATTCTGTTCGATGGATTTAGCAATTTCGTTGTAACGGGGTATCTCGCCAAATTCTATGATTTTATTTCTGGCGAAGTCCGCTACATTTTCTTGTTTCGTGCACATTTCTAAAGGCAGTGGGAACGGTTTTAAATGAATGAAGCGATTAACAGGAGAACCCTCTTTTGTCTTCTGCCGAGTGGTGAGCAAACAGCCAACATGTATTTTCCATATCAAGTCAGGTGACAAAACAATACCATTTCGTTGGACATTCCTGCTAATTCTCTCTGTCACGATTTTATGCTCAGCCATTCTTTCAACTATTTCTCGGACACTTTGGGCGTCGCTTTCGTCGAATTTAATTTCAATTTTCATTCCTCTGCTCCATAAAATTCAAAATATCCTGGAAAAATCGGCAAATCTCCGGTGGATGAATTTTTACCTCCGCCTTTTTCTTGCAATTGCCGCACCAAGGCCGAGGAGCAAAAGCGTGGCGGGTTCAGGAACAAGATATACATTGTCTAAATACTGTAAATCAGTTGACTCTATTTCCAAAGTAACCCCCTTTATGTATTCGTTACTCGAAATGGAGGGAAACGATAAAGTTCGACTCCATACCAACGAATTATCATTTACCCTCCTAATTTCTCCAGCAATAATTTCAGTTGTTGGTTCATTCCAAAATATAATCTTCCACCACTCTCCTAAAGGTTGACTTGGTATCTGTGGATAATCGGGGTCTTGCTGTATCCACTCAGGACCACCACTCGGATTTTGAGCAACCAGCCAACCAGTATGACCACTATTTGGCGCAGTACTTGCTATCATTGTCTCTAATATAGAATCGTTTTGGCCATGTAATCCTAAGATGAAATTAAATTCATCCGCAAACGGTGATACCGCATACTCAACTTCAAAGTAAAAGCCAGTAGTAAGTGTGTTTGCTGGGGTCACGAAACATCTATGGGCAGTCATTGTGCCAATAGCCTGTAGAGAAGTGTTATTACTTCTAAAAGGATCTGAAACTATACTATGCGCACCTATGTTGGGATTAGTAACAGACCATGTCGGATTATTTGTTAAATCGCCATCCTCGAAATTATCAAATAGATTCGCATTTGTAACACGATTCAACATAATAAGAACAGCAAGCACCAATAGTGTCTTTTTCATGTTCTCTCTCCTCAAAAAATTATATGGCATTTGCCATATTAAACGCTTGGCCACTCAACCAAGCTTTTCAATTCCGCAATAATATCAAAACCTTCCTCGTATTGCAGTAATCCAGAGTATTTTTTCACGGATTTTATAATAATGAATAACAGATAGTAACCAATAAGGACAACCGACATTATTAGCTGCTCTTAATATTCCCAGAATAATGGAATAATATTCCGCTCTTCAGCTCTCCTGCGCTAAAGATTACTCCAGGTGAACGACGCTGGTCTTGCGGTCGGCGTCCAGCGACGACTTCTTGATGGCGTCGTAGAGCAGCCGGGCGTCTCGGACCTTCTTAAAAACAAACTCCGGGTCGCTCTTGTCCGTCGTTGTCAATATCACGCTGCCGACCCCGACTATGCAATCCAAAAAATTCCTCCGCAGTTTCAGGTCAATTATCCGAAACATATCAAGATTATCAACCTGCCGGTCCAATAGTCCCCTGCCGTACTCAATCCGGTCGCCTGAAATCTCGTAATATGTCGTCTTCAGCTTCACCGCCTTTAGCAAAAGAATAAGCACGACCACAGCCGACACGCCTAACCCTAAAACGAAACGATACTTCCCGACCGCCATTGCGTGCTCCGCTGAGAGATTGAACAGAGAAATCTTCTCAATGTGGTAAACCATCAGGAAAATCGCAACCGCAAGGACAACCGCGCCCTTCAACATTGCTCCTGCCATTGCCCAAAGTGATGGCCTTGCTGCAAACAGAACGCTGTCGCCGTCTTGTTCGTCCTGTTCGGTGTTTTTCTCCGGCTGGGCTTCAGGCCTGCCCGCTCGTGCCAAAATTGCCTTTGCCCGGTCGGTATTTAAAAACTCACCGCAATACCGGCACTTCACCGCCTTTGCCAGTATCGTCTCCGCGCAAAACGGGCACTCCTTCGTTGCTGGTGTATCGATATTCATACATTATCTATATCGGAAACCCCGGCCCATTTCGTGACCATCCTTTGCCTTCGGGCGTGACCCGTGGCTCGTGGCTCGTGACACGGGGTGTGCGATTGGCTGGGGGCCGAGCTTGAAAATTGGGTTCGTTTTGTAAAATCGTGGTTCGTGACCCGTGGCTCGTGACTCGTGGTCTGCGCTCGGCTGGGGGACAAGCTCGAAAATTGGGTTTGAATTGGGTTTGTTTTTCGGGTCATCGGGTGAGCATTTTTCTTCGTAAGTCATTTTTAGACAGGGGTTTGGGTTCATTTGCACTTTTCCTAAATTGGGTTTGTTTTGCAAAATTGCACCTTTGGCCCCGCACCTATTTCTTAGGGCGAGGGTTTGTTCGGGGTTGAAGGCGGCTGGGTTGGCGGAGGTGACAGGGAGGGCGCTAACGGGGTTCTGGAAAGAGGTGCCGGCCCTGCGTTGCGCTGCGAGTTCAGAAGAAATGGTGTGCACAGGACACCCTACGTTCTGAGTTTGAGGCGGATTGGAGGTTTCGGGACAATCACAATTTTGGGCGGGAGGGGCAGGAGATTCTTTGTACCGAGGGGACTGAGAATGTCGGAAGATGTTAAGAAGCGGATTGACGGCAGGGTTGAATTCTCGTGTGAGGTTGAGACGCTGGAGTTCAGTAATAGTTTTGAAGAGTGAGTGCTCGATACGGCGTTCGTACATTAAGAGGCGTTCGATGACTCTTGCGTTAGAGAGGTCTTTAACGACGGCCCGGCCGAGGGCGAGAGAGGGGTCGGGGGGATTAGTGTCGGGTTGCGGCAGGTGAGCCATTTTGAAGGCGAGGGAGTCAGCGAGTTTTGCCAAGGGGTTAGGGGGAGGGGGTTCGAGCATAACGTCGATGGCCTGGTTTTGGATGGAGA
>Ga0315274_10001418_pt1 | contig 36748 bp, 30 predicted proteins | sample YL17G02_20_MG_FD_203700 | JGI IMG/M metagenome (GOLD analysis project Ga0315274, IMG submission 203700) | Sediment microbial communities from Yellowstone Lake, YNP, Wyoming, USA - YL17G02_20 | ecosystem: Environmental > Aquatic > Freshwater > Lake > Sediment | place: USA: Wyoming | collected...
GGTCTTTTTGGTGGCCAAGGCGGAAGCGAACCAGTCGAACATGTGGTTTTTCGGCAAGAACTGCTTCCAGCCCCGCTGGACGGGCTACGGTCTTGCGGTGGAAGGCTCTTCGGTCTCTCCCTGGCCGCACTTGGGTTTGGGACGCGCCGGACCGGAGGCCAACGGGTGTGTCAAGTTCGCCCGGGACGTTCGCAACGATTTCGCGCTTGTGGAACTGGTCTATGACGGACAGCGGCTTTCCGGAGCGCTGAATGGCCGGAGAGTGTCCCGAGTGGTTTCCGGTCCTGTGGAGGCAAACGACAAGGAACTGTTGATCGGCGCCGGGCCGCAAGCGGACCCAGCCGTGGAATTCCTCGAGGGAGACATTGCCGAGCTGCTTCTCTACAATCGTGCTTTGGGGCCCGCCGAGCAGGAGCAAACGCGACAGTACCTGGTTGAGAAGTACGGGCTGACTCTGATAGATGCGGAGCAAAGCCCGGAAATCGTGGTCATCGAGAACGGCTACCTGCCAGTGACGGTTGAGAACGCCGCCACGCCTCGGACGCGGACGCTCTCCCCGGAGCAAGCGGACGCTGTGCTGCGTCGCGACTGGTTGTTTCAGGCCGACGGCCGTCCCACTTTCCAGCGGGCGCTGGAGGAGATCGGATGGACCCGCCAACTGGCAGCCAGACTGCAGCGGAATGCGCGAACGCGCTGTTTGTCGACAGAATTGGCTGAACTCGACGCCCTGGAGAAGCAACTATGCTCCGGGTTGCGAGAGCCATCCAGTCGTGAAGCCGCGCCGGGCGCCGCCAAGCCGCCTTGCGACTCACGGCCAAAGCTGGATGAGCGCTACTGCGCGGTGCGCCGAGTCAAGCGCCGGATCGCATTCAGCAATCCGGCGATCGACTTCGACCAGTTGCTCTTCATCGACCAACCCTACCCCGCGGGGCCGGAGTGGAAACACGAAGCGATTCATCGGATGGGCCATCGGGCCGTTCCCGGCGGCCGCCTGTTGGCGCTCGACGGGTTGGGCCCTGGAGGCCAGACCCGCCAGTTGTTTCCGCCGACGCCGGGCAGTTTCTGGCGGCCGGAGCTTTCTTTCGACGCAAAGCGCGTCCTCTTCAGCTACAAAGCGCATGACGAGCCGAGCTTCCATCTGTATGAGATCGGCCTTGACGGCGCCGACGCGCGGCAGCTAACCCACGGCCAGTATGACGACATCGACCCGATCTACCTGCCCGACGGACACCTTCTGTTCACGACGACCCGCGGGAATACCTACGTGCGGTGCGGCCCGTACATCTACAGCACCGTGCTGGCCCGCTGCGACGCCGACGGCCGCAACGTCTATCTGATCAGCACCAACAGCGAGCCCGACTTTGTGCCGGCATTGTTGCACGACGGCCGGGTCATCTACTCGCGGTGGGAATACTCGGACAAAGACCAGTTGCGGATACAGAGTCTGTGGACCACAAACCCCGACGGCACCGGCACAGCGGCGTTTTGGGGGAACCAGAGCATCTGGCCGGATCACCTGGCCGAACCTCGGCCGATCCCCGGCTGCGGACGGGTGATGTTCACCGGGGTCGGGCATCACGACTGGTTCTCGGGATCCCTGGGCATCGTCGATCCCGCTCGGGGGCCGAACTTCCCCCAGGGCTTGACAAAAGTCACTTGCGATCTGCCTTGGGCCGAAGTCCCGCCGCCTCCCGTTGACCCGCACGAGTCTTCCCAATACCACGCCTCGGGACGCTACACGGGGTATCTGGGCGCGTACCCGATCTCCGAAGAAGACTTCCTGGTATCGGCGCGGGGCGAGGGGGATCAGTTCCGCATCTACCTGATGGACGTGCAAGGGAACCGCGAGTTGATCTACGAAGGCGCCTACAATGCCTGGTACGCGATCCCCGTCAAACCGCGTCTCGCGCCGCCCCGCCGGCCGGACCGGGTCGCGTGGCCCGGCGCCGGCAAGGATCGCAAAGCGGCGCAGCCCGGATCGTTCTTTAACCCCGACGTCTATCAAGGCGTGCCGGGGTTGGCGCAGGGCAGCGTGAAGTACTTGCGCGTCATCCAACAAGACGCCAAGACGTACTCGACCTGGCACAAGACGTTCCGCATGTCCGGCCCCCCGGTCTCGATCATCCAGGAAGAAGCCGTCAAGCGAATCGTGACCACCGTTCCCGTAGAAGCCGATGGTTCGGTCTATCTCGAGGCGCCGGCCGGAAAGTCGCTGTACTTCCAACTCTTGGATTCCGACTGCCGCGCACTGCAAACGATGCGTTCTTTCACGGGCCTGATGCCGGGAGAACGGCGCGGTTGCGTCGGCTGTCACGAGACGCAGAATAGGGCGCCGGCGGCAAAACCCGCTTTGGCCCTGCGCCGAGAGCCCACTGCGGCAACCCCGCCGCCCTGGGGCGATGAAAGCATCGGGTACGAGCGGTTCGTCCAGCCGGCGCTGGACCGCTATTGCAGCGAGTGTCACCAGGGAGAAGGCGAGGGGCGAAAGACGCTCGACCTGACGTTGCGCCCCGGTTGGGATGTCTTCAAGGAGCCGTATTTGACCCTGGTCGGGTCGGCGCTCTGGGTCCCGGGCGGCCGCGAGTACGCTTCCGTTCCGCTTCCGGTTCCGGACCGGCCGGGCTATGGAATCGCCGCGCCAATTCCTGTTTACATGCTCGGAGGTCGATACGATGACCACGACGACCCGGACACCGTGACCACCTTGCGGCCCATGCAGTACCTTTCCGTCAAGAGCCGGCTGATCGAATGCGCATCCAGTGGCCGACATTACAAGGTGAGAGTGGATCCGCTGAGTCTTCAACGCCTGATCGCCTGGGTTGACGTCAACAGTCCATACCTGGGCGAGGAAGAGCTGCGCGCGATGGACGATCCGGAGTTCCCCGGCATCGATCTCCTACCGGTCCGGCCGCGGCTCCGGAACGCTCCGGCGATCGAAAGGCCCTAAGGTGAATTCGGCGCGTCGCGCCTTGCGATCTTCCAGGGCTTTCGGACCGGCGCCGTTCCCCCGGATTAGGGGCAGATTCGCCGTCTCTGCAGGCTCCCGACGGGACAAGGATGGCATATATGTCCAGAGGTGTGAGCACACCATTGCGGAAAGGAGATTGTGCCATGAGAATCAGAGGCCAAGGGTTCACGCTCATCGAACTGTTGATCGTCGTCGCGATCATCGCCATTTTGGCGGCCATCGCCGTGCCGAATTTCCTCGAGGCGCAGGTTCGCTCGAAAGTGGCGCGCGTGAAAAACGATATGCGCTCCCTCCGCACGGGACTTGAGGCGTACCGCGTGGACCACAACATCTACGCCCCCGACTGGGGCTATTCCGAGGCGCACACGTGGGCGCAACTGACGACTCCCATCGCCTATATGACGAGCATCCTGGGGAATCCTTTTCCAGCCAATAACATGACTTACCAAGACACGATCGACAGGAGCGTATACGCCTACGGGTCGCTGCACTTCCCGATCGGGGGCGAGTTCGTTTACCTTCCCTACGACTCTTACGTCGCCATCGGCATGCACTACTGGATCATATCCGCCGGCCCCGACCTCTACACAAGCATGCAGGACGCGTCTTGGGGGAACATCGGGGATTTCTGGATTCGACTGGATTCCATGACCGATCATCTGGAGTATATCTACAACCCCACGAACGGCGCGAGATCCGGCGGAGACCTGATCTCCACGAGCAAGGGAGCCTTTGATTGACGGTCCGTTCAGCTCCTCCTGAACCCGTCCATCGCCTCTCCATCGGAAGGACGAGCGGTGACAACGGAATGCTTCCGTCCAGGGCGCGGACTTGCGGTCCCGGTCCTTCTCGCCGTGATGGGATCGCCACTGCGCGGAGAAGGAGACACCATGCGGGAGTCCTTCATGAATTCCATCGGCATGCAACTCGTCCGCATTGAGGCGGGCAGTTTCCTCATGGGCAGTCCTGAGGGAGGCGACTTCGATGAGCGACCCGCTCATCGCGTCGCCATCGGCGAACCTTTCTACATGAGCGCGACCGAGGTGACGAACGCGCAGTACGAGCAGTTCGATCCCCGACACGAGACGCTGCGCGGAAAGCGCGACCTTTCGAGAGAAGACGATGAAGCCGTTATCTTCGTCTCCTGGAACGAGGCGGCGGCTTTCTGCAAGTGGCTGAGCGAAAAGGAAGGCAAGCCGTACCGCCTGCCGACCGAAGCGGAATGGGAGTACGCCTGCCGAGCCGGCGCCTCCACCCCCTACCATACGGGGGAAACGCTGCCCGAGGCGTTCCACAAACACCAACGCTTCGAATGGCGCCCGCAGCCCGTCTCCCTTGCCGTGGGAAAAACCCCGCCCAATGCGTGGGGGCTCTACGACCTGCACGGCAACGTCGAAGAGTGGTGCCATGACTGGTATGGGCCCTACGAGGCGGGGGACCAGACGGACCCAGTCGGTCGCGCCGAGGGGGTATTCAAAGTAACGCGCGGAGGAAGCCACAACACGGGGTTGACTCACCTGCGCAGCGCCAATCGCCTCGGAACGCTGCCGGAGGACAAGCACTGGCTGATCGGCTTCCGCGTCGTTCAAGGCGACCTCCCGCGATCGAAACCGCTGCCCAAACCCGAGCCGCCCCTCTGGGCCCGCGACGTGGACCAGACTCCCTACGACTGGCCGCGGAAGCGCGACATGTCCAAACCCTACTTCGCGGGGCCGCGGCGTTTTGTCCATATTCCCCCTGACTCCAACGGTCCTCTGTTCTCCAAGCATAATCATTGCCCGTCGATCGCGGCGTGCCCCAACGGAGATCTGCTCGCGGTCTGGTTCTCCACCAACAGCGAGGGCGGGCGGGAGATGGCGATCGCGGCGAGTCGGCTGCGGCGCGGCGCTTCGGAGTGGGATCCCGCCTCCGTGTTCTTCAAAGCCCCCGATCGCAACATGACCGGCTCGTCCCTTTGGCGCGACGGGAAGGGAACGCTCTTTCACTTCAACGGCCTCGAAGCCGGCGACGGCTGGGCGAATCTCGCTCTCGTGATGCGCACGAGCGCGGATAACGGCGTGACGTGGAAAACGCGTCTGATCGACGCCGAACATCAGCCGCGAAATCAGGTCGTCAGCGGCACGTTCCAGACGAAAGAAGGATACATCGTTCAGCCGTGCGACGCCGTTCACGGCGGCAACGGCGGGACGGCGGTTCACATCAGTTGCGACGGCGGCAAGACCTGGACCGACCCCGGCGCGGGCGCGCCGAAACCGAACTTCGCCGCCGACCCGAGCGGCGGCACCATCGCCGGGATCCACGCGGGCGTCGCGCAACGGAAAGACGGCCGCTTGCTGGCTTTCGGCCGCGGCGACAATCGCCTGGGGAGCGACGACAACATCAACGAACGCATGCCCAAAAGCGTCTCTTCCGACATGGGAAAAACCTGGACCTACAGCGCCAGCGCGTTCCCGCCCATCGACGGCGGACAGCGCCTCGTTCTGATGCGTCTTCGGGAAGGGCCGCTCCTCTTCGTCTCCTTTACGGACAGTTCGCGCGACCTCAAGAACCCCCGCGGCATCGCCATCCAAGACGCTTCGGGCAAGGAACGCAGGATCCACGGTCTCTTCGCCGCCCTTTCGATGGATGAAGGGGACACCTGGCCGATCAAACGCCTTGTCACCGATGACGGGCCGGGGCGCGAACTGGACGGCGGCGCGTGGACCGGCGCCTTCACGATGGACCATTCACACGCCGAACCCAAAGGCTACCTGGCCGCCACCCAGTCTCCCGACAACGTGATCCATCTGATCTCGAGCGCCTTACACTACGAGTTCAACCTGGCCTGGCTCAAGACCCCCATGCCACCGTTGCCGCGCCGTGATTGAGCGCGTCGCCGCCTGCTCCGCTCCACACCCGCACCCGCGGCGCCCCGGCGCGACGAACCAGACGAAACCCGGCCGCGACCTCCCATTTTGGCCGCGGCGACAGAGGCCGGTCTCGGCGGGGAAAGGTCTTCTCGCCGGCGCAACAACGCCCGCATGGCACAATTCTTGCCCGAATCTCGTTGACAAGGCCCTCCACCCTGTTTAGAATTCGCGCGTGGCGGGCATCAGTCTTGCTACCGCGCGCAATGCATTGGTTTCCAAAGGATTAGACGACCCCCTCCGATGCATCTCGGAATGCAGCAGGTCCAGAAGCTCTCGCAGCGTCTCATCATGACGCCCCAGATGCAGCAGTCGGTCAAACTGCTGCAGATGAACACGATGGAACTCGAGGCGCTGGCCCAACAAGAGCTGTTGGAAAACCCCTTCCTGGAAATGGAGCAAGATGATTCGGACGGCGAGCGCCCGACGCCCGAGGACGGACAGGGCGGAGCGGAGGCGGACGTGCTGACGCAGGGGCCCGCCGAGCCGGACGAGGCGGGAGCGGCTTTGGGCGATGGGTACGAAACGGCGCCGGACAACCCCGGCGCCTCGGAGTCTGCGCCGCAGACCCTCGAGCGCGAGGAAGGCTCCGGCGACGTGGCGGTCAACGTCGAATCCAACCCCATTGAGAATCAACCCGAGCAGTTCTCCGAAGTCGATACGGACTGGGAAGAGGTCTTCGACGACACCCCGTCCTACACCTACTCGCGGCCGCGGGGCGAAGACGGGGACGAACGCAGCATGGAGGAGACCGTGGCCGGCGCCACGAGTCTGTACGAAGCGCTTCAGTGGCAGCTGCGCGTGTCGGCCCTCGAGGGAAAGGACGTCGAGATCGGCGCCTACCTGATCGGCTGCATCGACGAACGGGGCTACATGCGCGCGTCTCTGGAAGAATGCGCCGAGCGCTTCGACGTCGAGGTGGAACGCGTCGAGAGAGTCCTGAAGGTGATCCAGGAGTTCGATCCAACCGGCGTGGGCGCGCGCGACCTTCCCGAATGCCTGCTCTTGCAGCTCGAGGCCCGGGGCCGACTCACCCCGCTTGCGGACGAGGTTCTGCGCAATCACTGGCCCCAGGTGATGAAAAGGAAGCTGCGCGAGATCGCTCGGGCGCTGAAAGTGGATGAAGCGGAAATCCGCGAGATCTTCTCCCAGGTCCAGAAGCTTAACCCCGCGCCCGGACGGGCCTACTCGAAAGAGCAGCCCATCTATATCACGCCCGACGTCTACGTGCGGAAAACGGGCGACAAGTACGTCGTTTCCCTCCAAGAGGGGCAGGTGGCCCATCTGCGCCTGAGCAGCGTGTACCGCGACCTGCTCGTGCGGGGTCCCGGCCCCGGTCAGAATTCCAAAGACCGCGAGTATGCTCTGGACAAGTACCGGTCGGCCGCCATGTTCATCAAGAACATCGAGCGGCGCCGCAACACGGTGCTGCGCGTCACCGAAGCGATCATGGAACACCAGCGCGAGTTCCTGGAGAAAGGGGTCGAGGCGCTGCGCCCGCTCTCGCTGAGCGAGATCGCCGAGAAGGTGGGTCTGCACGAGTCCACGATCTCGCGCGTGACGTCCTCGAAGTACGTCGACACGCCTCAGGGGCTGTTCGAGCTCAAGTTCTTTTTCTCGAGCGCCATCGAGTCGGACTCGGGCGAAGCCGCCTCCTCGCGGTCCGTCAAGCGGAAGATCCAGGACATCATCGCCGACGAAGATCTGCGCCGCCCGCTGAGCGACGACAAGATCGCCAAGATACTCAAGGATCGGGGATTCTCCATCGCCCGACGCACCGTCGCCAAGTACCGCGAACAACTCAAGATCCTTCCCACAAACCTCCGACGGCAGACCGGATAGCGGCTCCCGGACGCGCCCCGTCCGGGCGGGTTGTGCCGCAAGAGCGCACTTGACTGTATGCCGCCGGGTAACGGAATATACAGAGGCCGACCTCCACAGAACCCCGGCAAGCCGCAAAGGGTTTCGAGGAGGGAACAATGAACCCCGATCGGTTTCTTTCCTTGCGGGTCAACCCATCGCGGGTCGCACGCGTGACTTGGGTTTTGGTCGTCTGCGGCCTGGCAATCATACCTCTTGCCTACGGCGTCTGGGCGGGCGTTTCCTTGGCATTGTTCGCGGCATACCTGGGCGCGTATCGTCTGCTTCGCGCCCGCGCGTCCCGCATGCCGACTCCGTCGCTGCCGGAAACCGAGGCATCCTTCGAAGTTCGTCTCCCCAAGGCGCAGCTTCCGTGCCTCAAGTCTGCCACGCTCGCCATGCTCGCGCTGTCTGTTCTTGCCTGCGGAACCGCCTTGTTCGCTCCCCTGGCCGCGCCCAGTCTGCGCCCAGACCCTTTGGAGCTCTCTGCGCTCACCATCGGCCTGCCGCTTTTCTGCGCTGCGGTCCTTCTTCTGGCGCTCGCCTATCCGTTCGCAAAGTACCGGCAAGAGGCGCCTCTCTCTGTGGGATCTCAGAACGGAACGGTGTTTGTGACCTATCTGCTGAAGCAAATTCGCTTTCGGTTGGGGCAGTTGCGCGTGCGGCGCGTCCTTGGCGTGAAGGACGACACCCTGTGCGTCATCCAGTTTGAGGACGACCGGCGTTCCATCTCCATCGCCTTTCGCAAGGGTCAGATTGAGGAACGAGAATTCTTTGAGGACTTCGCGGGATGGCTGGCGCTGAAAGGCGTGGAAGTCGAGGTGGAAAAGCAGCTTATTCCATCCTCTGTTCCGCGCCTCCTGGGCATGCTTGCCTTGATGCTGGGCATGTTTGTGACTTGCTTCGGATTGCCGCAGACGGCAATCGTCACGGGCGCGTTCTGGTATCGTTGGGCAACCCAGGGCAGCGCTGACTTCTGGTTCCTGTACGTGTGGGGAGGCATGCTTGGCGTTGTCGTCGGCTGGGTCGTTCTTTTCGCTAGTCCCGTAGGGGGCTGGTTGTGGAAACTTGTTCAGGGGGGCTGGAGGGCGCCGAAGCAGTTGCGAAACAGTGTCCGCGTCATTGTGGAGGAAAGATGCGCGGGTCCGTGGCGCTATCAGTCGCGTCGCGGGTTCCTTCGGATCGAAGACGGTCAACTGGTTTTGTCGGTGGGCGACGCGCGCTGGGGAGTCCAGCGCGATCGGGTGGTCGAGGTCGAGCAATTGGGGTTCCGGCATGGGCTGCGCCTTGGTGAGACGGGGCGCTGTTGGATCCGTCCTACGCTGCTCCGCTGGCGGGGCGGGGGCAAGATGATGCACTCCTTGGCGCTTGCGTCCGATCAGGGCTGGTCGTTCGCTCGCGATCGGAGACTGGACCGCGAACTCTGCCTCGCGCTCAAGGGCTGGCGAGATGGAGAGGCAAAGAGCGGTTTCGCGGAAATGTCTCCGGGTCCTCGTCGTCTCGCGCCGTTTCTCGCCTTGGCATTCCTTATTGTGGGTTTCGCGATCCCATTGTCCCACAGGCATGTATTCACGAAGTATGTGGCAACCGGTCGACTCTTGCCTCCTGCGAGTATTCAACCAAAGGGCCAACTCTGGCCGCACGCATTCGATGTCGAGGCCCTCTCTCCTGGCCCGATGCTGTTAGATGAGAACACCGGGACAAGCCTGTGGGCGATGAGTCTTGATCACTCGCGGATGTGGGTGGGCGGTCCCATTCGGCGGCGCTGCCGAGTCCTGCCCATTGACTACCACTGCGTTCCCTCGCACCCGGGGAAACTCACCCACGTGTTCTGTTCGGCGGAAATGTGGAGTCCGCAATCCTCGTCGGGTCTGTTTCCGGCCGGGTGGTTCTCCCTGCCGCCGCGGCTCGTCACCTTGGAGACGGGTCAGATGCAACCGATATTTTTGGTTCCCCGAGGACTGCTCACAGACTCGATCGCCCTGTACCAGGACAAGCGGATCTTCTACGCTCGCCGAGTCGTCCGCCGGCAGAAGGATTCCCCCGTGGAGATCGGCTGGATCGATGCCGAAAAGAACATTCACCATCCTCTGGGCGAGATCGATGCGGGAGAGCCGGATTACGGCTCACTGGTGTTTTTCCCGGGCGGCCGCCAGGTCCTCTTCAACTGGCGAATCATCGATCTCGACACCGAGGAACGAAGACGCGTGACGCTTCCTGACGCCCATCCTGATGAAGAGCGCCGCTCCTGGCCAACGGAGTTCAACTCCTGGCCGGCGGGTCTTCCATCAAGAGACGCGCTGCGAGTGCGAATAAGGCGCGATAAAGAGAGTACCTTTCGAACAGTGCCCGGAACGGAGGTCCGATTGCCGATAGTGATCCGATTTCAGGAAGAGGTGTGGGAGATCGATCCCGCCTTGGCGCGTCTCGACGTGACCTGCCGGCTGCCGGAGAACGCTAGTCTCTTGAGCGCCGACGGCGACCGATGGCTCTTGTCTTACCCCCACAAGGAGGAGAAAGGACCCATGCTTGTTCTCTATAACCATGACACGGGTTCGAGTCGGACGCTTCCTAACGTTCAGCCCGGATGGCACTATCTGGTCGCGGGAAAGCCGCTTCTTCTCACCTGGTCGGAAGCGGGCTGGGCTGAAAGCTCCATCTCTGAATAGCGGCGGAGGGCGGGTCCGCGCCGCCGGCACAACGGGGAGGGGGCGCTCCGCCGGATCAAAGCCGCGCCCCCCCGAGAGACTGCGCGGGCAACCCGTCCGGTGGTGAAAGGAGGCCGGCATGGGAGAGGACCCCCTACCGAAGTGGACAAAGGGGATGATCGTCTGGGCGGCGTGCGTGGTCCCTTTGGCTGATTTCATCGCATGGTTCTCCGGGGGGGTGAGATTCAGGGAGATTGTTGTCTGCGACCTGGCTTTCGTGCTTGTAATCGCGCTGTTCTATCTTAAGAAAAGAGATAGACTGTCGAGACTTAGCCTAAAACAGGCTGTGGTAATACTGCTCTGCATATTCGGCATTCCGATGGCAGTCCTTGTTTGTATGGTTCTCTACTTTGCGACGGGGAGGTCAACCATGGAAAAGGAGAAGGAAACTCGGACGGGAAGCGCCAAGGAGAGCGCGTTGCCCCTGTACGCGGGATGGGCGTCGGCCGACATAACGCCGGAGCGGCCGGTGAATCTTGTCGGCCAGTTGCACAAACGCATCGCGCGATCCGCGCGCGACCCGTTGACGGCGACGGCCCTGGCCTTGGAGACTCGCGGCGAGGCGGGCGACGGGGAGCAGGCCATCCTGGTCTCGTGCGACGCGTGCATGATCCGCAAGCCGATCCAGGAAAGGCTCAGGGCAATGGTGGGGCCGGATCTGCCCGATTTCGACGTCGGCAAGCTCTTCTTGAACGCCACGCACACGCACACGGCGCCCGGCTTCATCGACGGGGCTTTCAAGGGTCTTTACGACGTGAGCAAGGACGAAGGCGTCATGAAGGCGTCCGAGTACGCCGAGTTTTTCCTTCCCCGAGTCGCCGAAGCGGTCGTCGCGGCCTGGCGGAACCGAAGACGCGGGGGCATGAGTTGGGCGTTGGGCCACGCGGCGGTCGGTTGGAACCGCCGGGCGCACTACTTCGATGGCTCGTCGAGGATGTACGGGAACGCGAATCAGGAGGACTTCTCAAACATCGAAGGCGGCGAGGACCACGCCGTGGAGATGATGTTCTTCTGGGAAGGAAAGGGCAAACTCACCGGCGTCGTCATCAACGCGGCCTGTCCTTCGCAGGAGACGGAGGGCATCTCCGAGATCTCGGCCGATTACTGGCACGACGTGCGCCGGGAACTCCGCAAGAGGCATTCGAGCGGCCTCTTCATCCTTCCTCAGTGTGGAGCGGCCGGCGACGTGTCGCCCCATCTTCTCTTCCGCCAAAGGGCGCAGGAGATCATGGACGAGAGAAGGGGGTTGACGAGACGGCAGGAGATCGCCCGCCGCATCGCCGACGCCGTCGACGAGGCATTGCCGTGCGCCCAAAAGGGCATTCGGACGGAGCTGGTCTTCAAGCACGCTCAGGCGAACGTCGATCTTCCCGAGAAAGATCCGCCGGCGCCCCCCTTCTACGAAACCGACCCGGTGAACCCCATCGAGTTCCACGTCATGCGGCTGGGGGAGGTCGCCTTGGCCACCAATCCGTTCGAGCTTTACACCGATTACGGGGTCCGCATCAAAGCGCGCAGCCCGGCCGTTCTCACCTTCGTGGTGCAACTCGCCTGCCAACACAGCGGCTATCTTCCGACGGCAAGGGCCGTGCCGGGCGGCGGCTACAGCGCCGACCAGTACGTGGTTGGGCCCGAAGGGGGACGCATCCTTGTCGATGAGACGGTGCGGCGGATTCAAGCATTGTGGGACTGAGAGTCCCTAACGGAAAGACAGAGGACCGACCGGGGCGCGGCCATCTTGGCCGCGGCGCACCGGCTGAAAGCCCGCGCCACATTCATTCAATCAGCGACTCCAGGCCGCACGCGTCTTAATGAAGAGGGAGTTGGCGCCGCCTCTCCGCGCCAACCGAAGCCGTCGATCCCTATCTGCCGACGATCTCGTCCGGATCGATGCGATCCAGGCTCTCGAAGACCTTCCTGATTCCCGCCGCGATCGCCTTCGCCGCCTCCGGCCCGTTGGGCGCTCGAAGCGGCGTCGTCATTCCGAAATGCGTGTCCGTGTGTTTCTGGGCGATGGGGAAACGCGTCGGATCGTAGTCGACGTCTTCCGCGCCCGGACAGGACCACGGGCAGCCGCGCCCGTAAGCGTTCTTGGCTTGGAACACGGTCATCGCCGGAAGGATGAAGCTCTGCCAGACGCCGACGGGGACGCCTTCCTCGTTCAGCGCTCTCATAACCGCGTCGCGCAAACGCGACCGCTCGCCCTTATGCCTCGCCGCGTCGGAATCGATTCGGCACGTGAAGTTGTACCAGTTGTGGGTGCAGCCGCGCGGCTCCGACGGTGCGATCAAATGCGGCGTTCCCTTGAGCTCCTCCAGAAGAACGGCGGCATTCTCTCGCTGCGTCCGAAGGTAAGAGTCGAGTTTCGCCAGCTGAGCGCGCGCGAAGGCCGCCGAGAGATCGTTGCTTCGGTACATCCACCCGAGAGCGTAAGCGTGGTAGTCGCGCTTCTGAACCGGGGAGCGAGTCTCGCCGAAGCTCCAGACCGACCGCGCGGCCTCGTAGATCTCCTCGTTGTCGGTCAGGAGCGCCCCGCCCTCGCCGCCGCACAGGCATTTGTTCTGGTTGAAACTGAAAGCGGCGCAGTCCCCCCATGTCCCCACCTTGCGGCCCTTCCACGCGGCCCCGTGGGCTTGGCAGGCATCCTCGATCACCTTTAGACCGCGCTTCCTCGCGATCGCCATGATCCTTTCCATGTCCACGGCGAGTCCGTGAAGATGGACGACGATGATGGCTTTCGTTGTTGGGGTGACGGCGGCCTCGATTCGGTCGGTATCGATGCACATCGTGTCGAAGTCGACGTCGACAAACACGGGGATGGCGTTGTGATGGATGACGCACGTTGCGCTCGAGCTCCAGGAATAGGCGGGAACGATGACGCGATCGCCGGCGCCGCAGCCGCACGCCGCAACGGCCATGTGCAGGGCCGCCGTGCCGCTGTTCGTGTTGATGGCGAACTTGTTTCCGTTCCACTCCGCGAGTTCCCGCTCCAGGGCCGTGCAGTTAGGACCATACGTGTGGTTGCCGCCTTCGAGCGAAGCGAGCACCGCCTCTCTGTCGCTGCGGTCGATGGGAGGCCATGGTTTGACCGTTCCATCGGGGACGGCCTTCTTGCCGCCGAAGATCGCCAGTTCGTTTGTCATCACGGATCTTTTCCTCCCGGGCCGTTTGTTAGAAGGAGATTATCCCATGCATCGGCGTCGGGTCAAGTCCTTGGGATCGCAGGGGCGGAATACGGACGCACCCACCGCCCCCCCCACGCCGGCGAGGACGCCTCTCCCAATCGTTTCGCGGCCGGGACCGACCTCGACCAACCGGCCTCTCTTCACCATTTTCCTATAGGCAAGCCCGGCGGGATGTTCCATAATGCCCGCCGCCAGGTTTTGAAGCAGGACTGCGAGGTGGGCAAATGAGACTGACGGTTCCCGACATCGCCCGGATGATGGATTTCAGCGCCGTGCAGGCGGAAAGCAGCGAAGAAGACGTGCGCGATCTGGCCCGCTGGGCGAAGGAGTGCCAGTGCGCGGCCGCGTTCGCCTTGCCGAGCCAAACGCCCCTGGTCGCCGAGCTTCTCGCTGACGAACCGGCCATTGCCATTGGAGGCGTGGTGGGTTTTCCTTCCGGCGGAACGACTGCGGAGTCGAAAGCGCGCGAAGCCGAGGAACTCCTTCGCATGGGATGCGGCGAACTCGACATGGTCATCAACGTCGGCATGCTGCGGTCCAGGCGAAACGACCGCGTCGAAGACGACATTCGACGCGTGGTGGACGCCGCGAAGGGGGCGCCGGTGAAAGTGATTCTCGAGTGCCACCATCTCTCGGACGACGAGATTCGCACAGGGTGCGAACTCTCCGTGAAGGCCGGCGCCGCCTGGGTGAAGACCGGCACGGGATGGGCGCCGACCGGCGCGACGCTGGAGAATGTCGCCTTGATCAGATCGTGCGTCGGAGACGCGGTCGGGATCAAGGCCGCCGGCGGCGTGCGCGGCCTGGAAACGTTGGTCGAAATGTACCGCCGCGGCGCGCGGCGTTTTGGCGTGGGCACGGGTTCGGCGGTCAAAATCCTCCAACAGTGCGCGACGCGGTCGGGAGGGTTCGTTGAGTTCTGAGTTCGGGGTCCAGGGTTCGCAACCGGTGGGAAAGGAGGTCTCTGAATGGCGCCGTTCATAGTCGCCTACGATCTTGGAACCGGCGGGAACAAGGCGTCGCTCTATGACGTCGACGGCAACTGCCTGGCCTCGTGCTTCGTCGCCTACCCGACGCGCTATCCCGCCGCCGGGCGGCGCGAGCAGCGGCCCGCCGATTGGTGGGACGCGGTCGTCGAGAGCACGAATCGCCTGCTCTTGGACGCGAAGGTCGACAGGCGCGAGATCGCGTGCTGCGGGATCTCCGGCCACAGTCTCGGAGTCGTGCCATTGGACAAGGACGGCAACCTCCTGCGGGACGGAACGCCGATCTGGTCCGACTCGCGCCCGGACAAGCAGGTCCCCGAGTTCTTCGAGAAGATCGGCGAAACGGAATGGTACCGCCTCACGGGAAACGGCTTTCCGCCCCCCCTCTACTCGGTCTTCAAGATCATGTGGTACCGCGACAACGAGCCCGAAATGTTCCGGAAGATCGACAAGGTCATCGGCACGAAGGACTATGTCAATTTCAGACTCACCGGACGGATCGTGACGGACTACTCGTACGCCTCGGGCAGCGGCGTCTACGACCTTCTCGAATGGGATTACGCCGACCGGCTTCTCGAGGCCGGCGGCCTTCCGCGCGAGATCTTCCCCGACATCGTTCCGTCAACCGGGGTGATCGGCGAACTGACGACTGAAGCGGCCGAGGCGCTCGGTCTGCCGAAGAGCGTAAAAGTCGTCGCAGGCGGCGTGGACAACTCCTGCATGGCCCTCGGCGCGCGCAACATCGAAGAAGGGCGCGTCTACAACTCCGTGGGATCCTCGAGCTGGATCGCCGTCTCCTCGCAAAGCCCTTTGCTCGACGATCGCGCGCGGCCTTATGTCTTCACGCACGTGATCCCGGCGATGTTCACTTCCGCCGTCGCGATCTTTTCCGCCGGAACGAGCTTTCGATGGGTCCGCGATCACCTGTGCCACGATCTTGCGGCAAAAGCCGAGCGAGAGGGCGTGGATCCCTACGACCTCATGACCGATCTGGCCGCCGCATCGCCGCCCGGCGCGAACCGGCTGCTCTTCAATCCGAGCCTGGCGGGAGGGACTTCCCTCGACGCCAGCCCCAACGTTCGAGGGGCCTTCATCGGTCTCGATCTCGGCCACACGCAGGCGGACGTTGTCCGCTCCGCCATGGAAGGCATCGCGCTGGGGCTGCGCCTCGCGCTGGACGAGATGCGTCGGCTGACGCGTCTGAGCGACGAGATGGTCATGGTAGGCGGCGGCAGCCGGAGCGCGTTGTGGCGTCAGATCTTCGCCGACGCCTACAACATGAGGATCGTCAAGACCAACGTCGATCAGCAGGCGGCGGCGCTCGGGGCGGCGGCGTTGGCCGCCGTCGGCGCGGGACTCTGGAAGGACTTCGCGAAGATCGACGAGATCCACCGCGTCGAGGCGACCGCCGAGCCGATCCCGGAGAACGCCGTCGTCTATGAGCGTCTTCTGCCGGTCTTTGCGAGGGCCGGGAAACATCTGGCCGATCTCGGCGATCTTCTGGCGCAACAGGCGGAGTGATGCTGCGCGCGGCGACGAGAGGGCTCCAGGTCGAGGGAACGCAATCTGCGCAATCTGCGGATTCGGATCTGTTTCTTGATCCACGGATTTCGCAGATGTCGCGGAAGAAGACTCCCAGGGCCGACACGACGCCCAAGGATCGCGGGGGATCGCGCGAGATCGAGCGCGAAGCCTACCTGAGCGGACATCCCCTGGCCTTTTCCCTGAGCGACTGCGCGATCTGCGAGCAGTGCGCCGGCCGGCGCGGAGAAGAGTGCGTCAACCCGAAAAAAACCCGCCCCGCCTTTCACAGCATCGGCACCAACGTCTTCAAAACGGTCCACGCCTTCGGACTCCCCCTCAAGACCCTCGGAGATCCCCACGAGGAACAGAACTGGCATTCGGCGGCGTTTGTTGAATAGGGCGAGCCTGGAAACCGCCGTTCGCGCCGGCCCCCGCCTCCTCACATGTGCCCTCTCTTGAGGTCCACGTAACCGGTTTGCTTCCCGCCCCCCCCTGGGTTTCCACGGGTCCACTCCGCAGGAAGGGGAGGGGCTTGGAGGCAGGCAAGCGCCTTGACATGCTTGGCTGGCCTGCATATGCTCACAGATGGAGGGCTGGGCCGGCTCTCGGCGGCGAGAGGCGCAGGCTTCTGGAATCCCGCCGGGTCGGAGAATCGGCTTCGCGACGTTCTCTGTCTTCGAGATCCACGCTGGGGCTCAGGGCGGGGCAGCTCTGCCGAGAGGAGCAATCGTGCGGCAAACTGTGTCAGGACTCAATCCGGCAGTGCTCAAGTGGGCTCGTGAGACGGCCGGGTATTCGCTCGAGGAAGCCGCCGACCTGATGGGCAAACGTCAGCGTCCGCAGGTGATCGGTGCTTGGGAGTCCGGAGAGGACGCCCCAACCTACGTACAACTCGAGAGGTTGGCCTACAAGGTCTACAAGCGCCCGATCGCCGTATTCTTCTTTCCCGCTCCGCCAGAGGAACCAAGCCCCGGGAGTTCGTTCCGAACGCTCCCCGACTTCGAGGTGGAGTCGCTCCCGGCGACGGTCCGGTATGTGGAGCGGCAAGCGAGGGCCATGCAGTTGGCCCTACGGGACCTGACTGATGGCCAGAATCCCGCTGAGCGTCACATCTTCCGCGACATCCGGCCGACTGAAGAAGACGACTTCCCGGGGATTGCGGCCAGAGTTCGGCAGTACATAGGGGTCTCGCCCGACGCGCGCCGGGCCTGGAGAAGCAACGATGCAGCGCTCCAGTGGTACCGTGACCGTCTCGAGGATGCCGGTCTCTTCGTCTTCAGACAGCCCTTCAAGACGAAGGAGGTGTCTGGGTTCTGTCTCGCTGATTCTGAGTTCCCGGTGGTATACCTGAACAGCGGCACGGCCCCGGCGCGTCAGACCTTCTCTCTTCTCCATGAGCTCGGACACATCCTCTTTGAGACAGGCGGCGTGACGAAGCAGGATGACTCCTATATCGACGTGCTAACAGGAAGAGCGAGGAGAGTAGAGGTGTTCTGCAACGCCTTTGCAGCCGAGGTGTTGCTTCCCCAAGCCGAGTTCGAGATGTACAGGAGCAAGGACTTCTGCGACGCGACTGTGGTTGCCGGGATTGCCAAGAAGTACGGGGTCAGCCGCGAGGTTGTCCTGCGGAGAGCTCTGGACGAGGAGCTCGTCACCACAGACTACTATGCGAAGATGACCGCCATCTGGAACCAAGAGTACGAGAAGGGGCGCGAGACCAGACAGGGAGGAGGCAACTTCTACCATAACCAAGCGTCCTATCTCGGCAGGGCGTTTCTTGAACTCGCCTTCAGCCGCTATCATCAGGGCCGATGCACTATCGAGCAACTTGCGGACCACCTCAACGTCAAGGTCCAAAACGTACCCGGTCTGGAGGACTTCGCGATGGAGAAGGTCTTTGCGCGATGACGTATGTCTTCGACACGAGCAGCTTCATCGTGCTTGGCCATTACTTCCCCGAGCGTTTCCCGTCATTCTGGGATCGGTTTGAGCAAGCAGTCTCCGAAGGGAAGATCGTGTCGGTTCGGGAGGTTCTTCGCGAACTTGAGACCGAGGCGGCCAAGCCCCACCTCCAGGAGTGGATAGGGCGGAACAAACGTGTGTTTCTCACGCCCAGCCAGGCGGAGACTGAGTTTGTTGCCCAGATCTTCGGCGTGCATCACTTCCAGCACATGATCGAGCAAAAGCGGCGGCTGAAGGGAGGCCCGGCGGCCGACCCCTTCGTGATTGCTGCGGCAAGGGTCAGGGGTGGATACGTAGTCACCGAAGAGACCGACAAGCCCAATGCCGCCCGCATCCCGAATGTCTGTCGCCATTTCGACATAAGGCGGACGAATCTGGAAGGCTTCATGAAGATGGAGTCGTGGCGGTTCTAGCGTGGACCTCAGACGCGGCCTCTCCGGAAGGCACTCAGCCTCCGCAATTGGGGCCATGCTGCCCCTGCGCGCTCGGGCAATCTTGACTGTCACGCTCCCGTCGGGCGTCTTTCCTTGACTTCCTCGACAAGCGCGGCGACGCAGTCGGCCAGCGGCGTGACGCCTTGGTCGCCGATGGTGTGGCGGCGGATGCTGACGGTCCCTTCCGCCGCTTCTTTCTTGCCGACGACGAGCATGACGGGGACCTTCCGCATCTCGGCCTCGCGAATCTTGTGGTTGATCTTCTCCGAGCGGAGATCGGACTCGGCGCGCAGGCCCGCCGCGCGCAACTCGGCCGCGACGCGCTCGGCGTAGTCGTTCTGATCGGCTGAGAGAGAGAGCACGCGGACCTGTTCGGGCGCGAGCCAGAGGGGGAAGTTGCCGGCGCAGTTCTCGATCAGGCGCCCGAGGAAGCGCTCGATGGACCCCAGGATGGCGCGGTGGATCATGACGGGGCGGCGCCGCTCGCCGTCCGGGCCGACGTAGGTGAGGTCGAAGCGTTCGGGCATGGAGAAGTCGACCTGGATCGTGCCGCACTGCTCGGAGCGCCCGAGGCAGTCCTTGAGATGGAAGTCGATCTTCGGTCCGTAGAAGGCGCCTTCGCCCGGGTTGAGCTTGTAGTCGATCTTCTTTGCTTCCAGCGCCTCTTCGAGAACGCGCGTCGCGAGTTCCCACATTTCGTCGGAGCCGATGCTCTTCTCGGGGCGCGTGCTGAGCTCGATGGCGGCGTCGTCGAAACCGACCACGTGGTAGACGTGCAGCATGAGGTCGATGACGGCCTCGACTTCCGGGCGCAGTTGCTCGGGCGTGCAGAAGACGTGGGCGTCGTCCTGCGTGAAGCAGCGCACGCGCGACAGGCCCTGGAGAACGCCCGACATTTCGTGCCGATGCACGAGGCCGAACTCGGCCACGCGCATGGGGAGTTCGCGATAGCTGTGGCGCGAGCTCTTGTAGACGAGGAGTCCGCCGGGGCAGTTCATCGGCTTGACGGCGTAGTCGCGCTCGTCGATCCGCGTGAAGTACATGTTCTCGCGGTAATGGTCCCAGTGGCCGCTGCGGCGCCAGAGCTCCTCGTTCAGAATCATGGGCGTGCGGATCTCGGAGTAGCCGCGCGCCGCGAGCTCCTCGCGCATGAAATCGAGGAGCGCGTTGTAGAGGATCGTGCCCTTGGGATGGAAAAAGGGGAATCCCGGGGCTTCGTCGTGAAAGCTGAAAAGATCGAGGTCGCGGCCGATGCGTCGGTGGTCGCGTTTCTTCGCTTCCTCCAGGAAATCGAGATATGCTTCGAGCTGCTTCTTGTCGGGGAAGGCCACGCCGTGGAACCGCACGAGCTGCTCGCGGGACGCGTCGCCCTTGCGATAGGCGCCGGCGAGACTCTGGATCTTGAAGGCCCTCACGGGACCCGTGGACGGGAGGTGCGGCCCGCGGCAGAGATCGGCGAACTCGCCCATTTCGTAGACGGATATGGCCGCGTCTTCGCGCAACGCTTCGATCGTTTCGATCTTGAAGCGCTCGCCGCGCTCGGAGAAGAGGGCTATCGCGTCGTCGCGCGAGAGGTCGCGGCGAACCAGCGGCAAGTCCTCTTTGACAATCTTCGCCATCTCGGCCTCGATCGCGGGGAAGTCTTCGGGCGTGACGGTCTCGGGCATCTCGATGTCGTAGAAGAAGCCGGTTTCGGTAGGGGGCCCGTCTTCCAAAGCCGCCTTGGGGTAAAGTCGCTTGACCGCCGCCGCAAGGATATGGGCCGCCGTGTGTCGGAAGATCTGCTTCCCGTCCGCGTCGCGCCAGGTGACGATTTCCACGGCGCCGTCCGCGTCAATCCGCGTTGAGAGATCGCAGAGAACGCCATTCAGCTTGCCCGCCAGCGCCGAGCGGGCAAGGCCCGGCCCGACGGCCTCGGCCGCCTGGCGAAGGGTTGCGCCTTTCTCGACCTGGAGCGTCGATCCGTCGGGGAGTGAGACTGTTACGGACATCGCGCGGGACCTTTCCGTCCGGAGTGTACCGCAAAGAGAGAAGATGGATGCAAGGGAAGTAGAGGGCTGTCTCAGGACTTCCGGCGTGCGCTCGGCTTTGTCCTCCCAGGCCCTCCGGCTGAAGGCAGACCTGGCGCGAGAGTCACTTGAGCTTCAGGACAAAGTCCTTCGACCAATGTCGCCGATTGTCCTGATCGACCCAAATGCGTCCCTGCCCAATCTCGTCGAAGTCGCGAATGAGCCCCGCGTTGGAGACCGCCAGAATGTAGTCGCCCCCGACCGCGGCCACGTCGCCGATCCACTGAACCTGAATCGTGACTTCCTGGCCCGTCTGCTTGATCCCGGTCAGTTGAACCCCTTCCCTCTGCGCGATCTCCTCCAGCTGAGCTCGCACTGCCGCCGGCGAAGGGGTAGCAGGCGCGGCGGTCTGGGAGGGCGAAGACTCCCGTCGGGCCACGAAATACCCAATGATCGCCGCGATTATCAGAAAAAGAACCAGGTATCTCATCGCTGCATCTCTCCTTTCGCCTGGGCGGGCGGGGCGTTCTTTCGCCTGGGCGGGCGGGGCGTTTCCGAGATCCCCCCGTAGAAAACTCGCCGTTTCTCCTTTGGCCTCGGGGGTCGGGGCCGAGTCGCACGGGGCCTTGCCGCCGGCCCTTTGCGCAACACAGATTCTACCATGCGCCGCTCAGAGGAGCGAGAGCAAATCTTTCACGGGCGTTCCATGGCAGGGCCGTTTCAAAGTCGGCGCTTCCGCCTCGAAGGGGCGGTTCTGGGAGTGCGCAGGCTTGCGTGCGCTTTCTCGGCGCGGCGGCTTGCCGCCGCGCCAAACCTCGTTCGGATGGGGGTGAAACCCCCGCCTGCCCGCTCTGGCAGGTCAAAGCGACGGCAAGCCGTCGCAATCCAAAGACTCTGAGATTGCCCTGGCGCCATCCCCGCCATCCCCCAAACCCAAGTTTCCCTTGCATTCCCCCCAAAGAAGGAGTCAAATCCCCTTCAGGCATCCGCTGGTTCAATCAGGGTCCGAAGAGGAGGAAAAAGAGCGCGCCCTGGAGGGGAAAGAAGGCGCTTCGAGGGAGTCTTCGAAAAACGGGACTGGCTCCGCAGCTTTTCGCGGTGCCTGTCCCCGGTTTTCTCGGCCTGAGCCTCATGTCAAAAACCCAGCGCGGCGTCTTGAGAATGGGGAAATGGATATTGTCTCCCCCGAATCAGGGCGACGGCTGGGTCTTCCTCGACTGGAAAGCGCCCATTGACGACGGCACCGTCTCCGCCTACAAGATCGAACGCCGGGAGCGCCCCGCCGGCCCGTGGGAGGAAGTCAAAACCGCCTACGACAGCGAGATCACCCTCATCAACCAGGAACGCGGCAAAGAGTGGGAATACCGCACCTGCTTGATTGCAAGCAGGCCATCGCACGGAAACAAAGCCGGCGCCGGCCCGGCCAGCAACACCGTCGCGGCGGTGGCTTGACCCCAAACAGTCGTTGCAGCACACGGGCCAGATCGAGTAAAACAAATCCGGACCATCCCCAACGCCCCGGCCCATAGCCGGGCGTTGGGGTACGGCAATGGGGTTTCATCAGGTTTCCAACTCCGTGAGGAGTTAGAGTATGTCGTTTAGTTCTGAATGGGAGCTTGTCCGTTCCTTCGCTAGATCTGTCGGGTCGAGACGTACAACCCTTCCAAAAATGTCTTTGTGTTTCGAGTTTCTCTTCATGGGGGGCAAAACTGACGTGATTGGTGTGACAGGGAAGGGCACAGTGTATTCCTTCGAGGCCAAACTTAAGCGCTGGCGCAAGTGTCTTGATCAGGCATACAGGAATACATCGTTTTCCCACTATTCCTATGTGGTGTTGCCAGGCGACACAGTCCACAAAGCCCTTCAGGAAGAAGAATTGTTTCAGAAGCGTGGCGTAGGCCTCTGCTCCATGGAGGGCGGAAAGCTCCGCCTGCATATCCGACCAAAGAAGCTGCAGCCGCTGCAACCCTGGCTGACGCAGCGTGCGGTGACCGCCGCTAGGGAAGGAAATCCGTAATGAAAACGCCGAAGTTCGAACATGTTGCCAAGAGCCTTTCAGGCAAGCTCGGATACTCTTTTCTGCGATACGTTGCGTCCGGTGCCTTCAAGGAAACCTACGAAGTACAACAGGTGGGAGGGACAAAGGCCGCCCTCAAGGTGATGGATCCGGCGAAATGCAATCTTTGCAGGAATGAACGCGAGATGAATTCAATGAAACGCTGTCAGCACGTAGGCATCGCTCGGTTGCTTGAAAGCGGAGAAACGTTTGACGATGCAGGCCAATCCTTCTATTTCTCGGTCGAGGACTTTTTCGATGGCGGCTCGCTTGCAGACAGGCTTAAGGGAGGTTCTCTCTCAGTAGAACGCGCTATTGAGTACGGTAAACATCTTGCAGGGGCCTTGGAGCATATGGCGTCCGTCAACCTTGTTCATCGCGATATCAAGCCGGAAAATATCATGTTCCGGGACGCCGCGCACGATCCTATCCTCGTAGACTTCGGGCTGGTTCGGGATCTCTCCCGGTCGTCTTTAACGCAAACGTGGCTGGCTAGTGGCCCATGCACTCCTTTATACGCATCTCCAGAGCAACTCAACAATGACAAGAACCTGATTGACTGGCGAACAGATCAGTTTGCAGTGGGTGTGGTTATGTCCTACTGCATAACCGGAAAACACCCTTACCTGAAGGAAGAAAGCGCGTCAGAAGTGACCGCCATAGAGTCAGTCGCCCAAAGAGAAGACGTAGCTACCTGGTTCAAGCAGTTCGCAAGAAGAAACAGGATTGAGTTCCTCATAAAGATGTTGCATGCATGGCCCAATCGGCGGTTCACATACCCGACCGATTTGGTGACCGCATTTGCCGAGAGGAGGTAGGGAGGATGGCCAGCTATTTTCAGATGGGGCACGATACGGAAAACCTTGTGGGTGAGGAGGGTCTTGGTACCTATGCGGGTATCATTCTCAGCCCGGTAAACAGAACGCCAGAGGAGTTGGGTAAGGATATAGCGACATTCAGAGGAAAGGGCGATTTTGATATCGTTTTGGATCCTCAGCTATATTTCCCACGATCCGACCGAGGGGAGCTAAGAAAGCACCCTCACTTTGCCAGTGACTTCGATACTGCCGACCTATCCAGTGCCAATTGGTGGAAAGAACATACGAGTATACTTGCCCAGTATGCGCTTGGTCTTGGGGTAACATCCGTCGCCACTCCAGCGTTTATCCCCAGAATATGGGATGACGGGTTCTATTCCCTTTGCGCTGAGTTGTCATCGGCGCTGATGGGCAACCTCGCGGGCAAGGATGTGAAGGTGCTCACCAGCGTCGTCATAGGCACCAGCGACCTAACCCACAAAGACAAGCCCTCTCGCATTGCGTCCATTCTTTCTAACAAACCTAGCGACGGGTACTACGTCGTATTCGTCTCCGACATAGACCCAAGACGTGAGATAGCGGACGAGGACGTGTTGTTCGGTATGCTTTGTCTGATCCGGGAGCTCCGCGCATCTGGCCTGCCTGTGTTGGTGTCGCATTGTTCCTCCGACATGATCCTCTTTAAGTATGCAGAGGCCGAACACTGCGCAACGGGGAAGTTCTTCAACCTTCGCCGCTTTACCAAGTCGCGGTACGAAGAGCCTGCTGGTGGCGGGGGCCAACTTCCGTATTCGTTTGAGCATTCTCTTTTGGCTTTCCTACGCCAAGCTGATCTGCTCCGTCTTCAGCGAGACGGTCATGCCTCCATGCTTTCCAATTCCCACTCCCGGAACTGCTGGAGCGAGAAAATCCAGGAAAGTCTCAGAGAAAATCCTGAAGAGCCATGGCTTCGTCTAGGTTGGCGTCAGTACTTGGCTTGGTTCGCCGAGGCCGAGAAGGATCTTTCAGGCGAGCGAGAGAAGGCCACAGCTTGGCTCAAGAGCGCTGAGGAGAATTGGCTTGCCTTAGAAGATGACAGTATCCTCCTTGATGAACCACGAAACAACGGCGCGTGGGTTCGGCCTTGGCGTCAGAGCCTTATTCGTCTCAAGAAAAGCACAATTTGAACCTCAAGTGATTGTGAGCACAAGGGCCACCAAGGGTTGATTGACATGGAAAACGTGCTTTATTACGGCGATAACCTCGACATTCTGAGGCGGCACCTTAAGAAGGATGAGTCGGTTGACCTCATCTACCTGGACCCGCCTTTCAAGAGCAACCAGAACTACAACGTGTTGTTCAAGGAGAAGGACGGGACGCGGGCGGCTTCACAGATTCAGGCGTTTGAGGACACGTGGACGTGGGATCAGGAAGATGAAGCCGTCTATGCCGACCTCGTGACCGCCGGGGGGAAGGTTGCGGACGTGTTGCAGGCGTTCCGCACGTTCCTCGGCCCCTGCGACATGCTCGCCTACCTCGTGATGATGGCCCCGCGCCTCGTGGAAATGCGGCGCGTGTTGAAGTCCACCGGGAGCATTTACCTTCACTGTGACCCGGCGGCAAGTCACTATCTGAAGATGCTCATGGACGCCGTCTTTGGGCCGGAGAACTTCAGGAATGAAATCGTGTGGCGACGGTCGCACCCGAAGGGACATGCTTTCACAAGGTTTGCCAGTACTCACGACGTTATTCTCACCTACGCAAAAGTCAGCGGGCGCACAAAATGGAATCCCATGTACGCGCCGTACGACCCAGAAAACGCGGCCAAGCAATATGCGTTGGTTGACCAAGACGGTCGACGGTATCAATTGACCAGTCTTCTCAATCCGAATCCCGACCGCCCGAATCTGACATATGAATTCAAGGGCGTGACAAAGGTTTGGCGTTGGACAAGAGATCGAATGATGGAACAAGATGCGATGGGCCGGATTGTAGTTCCGAAGGGCGGCAAAAGCATTCCGCGTTATAAGCGATATCTAGATGAACAAGAAGGTGTTCCGATTGGCGATTGGTGGGGTGACATCGAAATCGTGTCCGGAAATGAACGTCTCGGTTATCCCACCCAGAAGCCGGAACCGTTGCTTGAGCGAATCATCCGGGCCAGCAGCAACGAGGGGGACATGGTGCTCGATCCATTCTGTGGTTGCGGAACGACGGTTGCGGCGGCGCAGAAGCTGAATCGGCGCTGGATCGGCATAGACATCACGCACCTTGCCATAACCCTGATGAAGCGACGGCTCAAGGACACGTTCGGCGAGTCGGCTCAGTTTGAGGTCGTGGGCGAGCCGGTGAGCGTGCCGGATGCGGCGGCGCTGGCGGCGGCGGACCCGTATCAATTCCAGTGGTGGGCGCTGGGTCTTGTGGGCGCGCGTCCGGTGGAAGGGAAAAAAGGCGCGGACAAGGGCATTGACGGAAAGATCGTCTATCAGGGCGACGAGGCCGGAAAGTTCGATTCGGTCATCCTGTCCGTGAAGGCCGGGCACGTCACGGCCAATCACGTGCGCGACCTGCGCGGCGTGGTGGAGCGGGAGAAGGCGGCGATAGGCGTTCTGGTTTCCATGGAAGACCCCACCGGCCCCATGCAGTCGGAAGCCGTCACCGCCGGATTCCATGAGTCGCGGATGTGGAATCGGAGATACGCGAAGATACAGCTTCTGACGGTGGCCGATCTTCTGGCCGGGAAACAGATAGACATGCCCCCGATCAGACAGGTCGGCGCGACGTTCAAGAAGGCGCCGAAAGCGACGCGGCCAAAGGTGGAGACAGCGGATCTTCCCGGGCTGGGGGACGGGGAGTGAACAGAGGCGGGAACAATTGAGAATCACGAATCGCGAATTGCGAATTGAGAATTGAGAGTGAAGAGGAAACGACGTGAGCGAGACGGCGCCGCAGGGTGAGATCATCCTTTATCAGACGGACGACGGGCGGGTGCGAGCGCGTTGGAGGGGGAGATAGACAAGTTGGCGTCTGCGCTCCACGGCCTGCTGCCGGAGAAGATCAAACTCCCGGAGGAAAGAGCAAAGAAATGAGATTGCCCAATGCCGAACGAGCTGTTGTCGAGCGAGAGAAGATCGCCGACTACCTGCCCAACCCGGCACATCCCGATAGCGGGGGGAAGGCCGCGTTGTTTCTGGCGCTTGGCTACAAGCGGGATGACTGGCCCTCGTTGGCCGCCGCACTGCGCCGGTTGGTCGTGACAACGGAGGTCGCCAAAAGCATAGAAACGGCGCACGGGATCAAGTATGTTCTGGATGGCGGCATGGAAACACCCGGCGGCAAGACGCTGGTCGTCCGCACAATCTGGATTGTTGACCGCGGACTGGACAGGCCGCGACTGGTCACGGCCTATCCGCGCGAGGAATGAGAGGAACCTATGATAAGAGAACACGAACGAATCGTGCTGAATGTGGCAGTGCCCGCCGAAGGTCTTGAACCTGGCGACGTGGGCACGGTGGCGCACGTTTACCGCGACGGTCTGGCCTACGAAGTGGAGTTCACCACCCTGGACGGGAAGACCGCCGCCGTGGTGACTTTGGGGGCCGCTCAGGTGCGCCCCGTCGGCAAGCGCGAAATCACCCACGCTCGCGAACTGGTTGTTAGGTGACCATCGAATCCTTGCCGGCGGAACAGCGGCACGCCCGCGTAAAACGGGTAAAACGGGGACATAAAACGGGGACAGGTTATTCTATTCGAGGCGACGTTTTACCGCGCGGCGTCGGGTATCACCTGGCCGCCTGCGCCATCTTCGCCCCCGCCGACGCGACGGCAAAAGGCCCGGAGTGAAGGCCCGAGTTGGTCGGCGGCCGCCTCTCGGAATCCCGCACTTTTCCCTTGCTCCCGCCGGATGGGGAGCAAACAATGAGGCGGTATGCGCATTCTCTTCTTCACCCATCGGTTTGGCAAGGACGTTGTGGGCGGGGCCGAACTGCACCTCTGGAACCTGGCCGAGCAGATGGCGCGCATGGGATGCCAGATTGACGTGGCGACGGCGCGCGAGAAGGATATCGCGCCCTTCATGCGTTTCGGACTGACGTGGTCCAGTCCCCACGGCGCCGCGCGCGAGGAAATCGCCGTCGACGGCGCGGCCCATCCGATTCGCGTTTTCCGCTTCCCGGTCAGACATCTGCCGAAGGCCGTCGGCGCAATCTGCCAGAAGCATCTGCAACACCGCTGGGAGCGGGAGGAGTTGGCCATGGAACCGGCCATGCCTCTCCCCGCGCCGCCCGGAACGGAGACCCCCCTTCTCCTGACCGGTTGGCACCTGCCCGAACCGGTCGGCGGCAGGTGGGGGCGGTGGACAACGGGACGCGCCGTGCTTCAGTTGCCCGCTACGGCGAACGCGTCGCTTCACCTGCAAGGCGCCGCCCTCAAGCGCGTGACGATTCAGCTGGAGCATGCGGGGCGCTCGCGCGTCGTGTTTCGGGGCAAAGGCGATTTCCACGTTCCGGTCAAACTTGACGATCATCCACCGGGGCTGGCGGCCCTGACGGTCGAGCCGACTTGGCGACCCCTGCGGGACACGCGAACGCTGGGCGTCATGGTGACGCAAATCTCGCTGTCCAACCACGGCCGCATCGAGCTGACTCCTTTCAACTCGGACCACCGCACGCTCCGCGCGCTGGACCATAAGAAATTCATCGAGGCCTATCTGGCGCGCGCGGCGCGGCGGCCGCGACACTATGGCTGGCTCTTCGATCAACTTCGGGGACCGCACTGTCCCGGGATGGCGGGATTCGCCAAGGCCCACGCGGCGGAGTACGATTGGGTGATCGGGGGAATCCTCCCTTTCGACACCATACCCGCGTTGACGCGGATTCGCCGTCGCCACCCGTTTCGTCTGGCGTTGCTCCCCCTTTTCCACGTCGACGACGATTTCTATTACTGGCGGCACTACGTCGACGCATTGAAAGAGGCGGACGTCTGTCTGGCCAACTCATGGTTCTCGCGAGAGATCTTCTTCCCCGCTTTGGGGGCCACGTCCATCGTGGCCGGGGCGGGCGTGGACGAGAGACTCTTCCGCCGGCCCGGGATCGACGGCGCCCGCTTCCGCAAGAAGTACGGGATCAAGCCGGACGAGAAGATCGTTCTTTCCGTGGGACGCAAGAACGCCGGCAAACGCTACCAGGCGATCATTCACGCGGTGGACGACGTCCAGTATCGCCGAAAATGCCGGCTCGTGTTGGTCGGGCCGGACGAAGATCGCCTGGCGATCACCTCGCCCAATTGCCTCTACGTCGGCACGCTGCCGCAAGAGGTTCTTCTGGACGCCTACGACGCCTGCGACGTCTTCTGCCTGATGAGCGAGTCCGAGAGTTTCGGCATGGTTTTCGTCGAGGCATGGATGCGCGAGAAGCCGGTCGTCGGCAACCGCAACTGCGCCCCCGTGTCCTACCTGATCCGTCATGGCGAGACGGGACTGCTCGCATCCGACCGAAGAGAGCTCGAAGATTGCCTCGTGGATCTCCTCAACGACCCGCAGAAGTGCAAGGCTTACGGTCAAGCCGGCCTGGTGCAGGTTCGCCGCGAGCACACCTGGCCCGTTGTCGCGCAACGGGTGCTCGATTGCCTGGAGTCCATGATGGGCGGGGGCGAGCGATCCGGGACAGGGACTGGGCCGTGATCGAGGAGCGCGACAAGGAGAGCATTCGCTGTCGACGATTGGGGCACGATGTCCCTTTCGCTTACTGCCGAGTTGAAGGAGGCATGGCCGCCAACTCTCGCGTGAGCGACGGCGTCCGCGCCGATTCCGGCGCCGGACATTTGCCCTGTCCTCTCGTCCTTGACTGCTGGTGGGAGCGCTTCGACGTGCAGCGCTTCCTTGAAGACAACTTGCCCCGAGACGCCTACGAAGAGATCATGCGCCGCAGTTCCGCGCCGTCGAAAATCCAGAGATTGGCCGGCGCGGTCGCGGAGGCGAAGAGGCGCTTGACGCGCGAGCCGCTGGACGGCGGATGAGATCGGCGGGCGGATGTCCCGCGCCCGCCCGGCAGCGCCCCTTGAGCCTCACTCCCCCAGTTTCATCCCAAACAGCGTCATAACTTCCGACCGGCTCTTGGCGCTCTGCTTGAAGATGCCGGTCAACTCGCTGGTCATGGTTTTGGCGGTGGGTTTCTCCACGCCGCGCATGGCCATGCAGAGGTGAAACGCCTCCATAACGACGGCGACCCCCAGGGGCCGCAGATGCTCGCCGATGCACTCGGCGATCTGGCGCGTCAGCCGCTCCTGGATCTGGAGACGGCGCGAAAAAGCGTCGACAATACGGGGGATCTTGCTCAGACCGATGACGCGCCCTTGGGGGATATAGGCCACGCTGCACGTGCCGAAAAAGGGCAAGAGATGATGCTCGCAAATGCTGAAAAAGTTGATGTTCTTGACCGCCACGATCTCGTCGTAGGCCTCGGTGAATATGGCGTCGTTGACCAACTCGTCGATATCGAGGCGGCGCCCGTTCGTCAGGCTGTTCCAGGCGCGAGCGAACCGCTCGGGCGTGCGCTGAAGCCCCTGACGGGCGGGATCTTCCCCGATGGCTTGGAGAATGGCGCGTCCGATCTCGATCAGTTCCGGTGGGGCAATGGTCCCGTTGTCGAAGGTGTTGTCGTTTGGGGAAGTGGCGTCACTCATGTTGGGGTCCTTGCTAGTCCGGCCGAGCCGGATACGATATAGGAAGAGCGTGCTGCCATGCGGACAGGAATCTCCCGTATCCCGGCGAAGAGAGCCAATCCAGCCGTTGCCTCCTCAAGACAACTCGAGCATCTGCTGCAGGGCGCGTAGAGCATCGCGCGCAATCTCCGGGTCGACGTGAACTACGCCTGCCTCGCCCAAGTGCTCGAGACACCACAGGAGATTGCCGAGCGTGATTCGCGCCATATTCGGGCAGAGAGACGGCGACAAGGGGACGATCCTCACCTCGGGGCGCTCGCGAGCGAGCCGCGCCACGAGGTTGATCTCCGTCCCGATGCAGATGGTCTCGCCCGCCGCCGCTTCGGCGACCCTGCGCACGATGGCGGCGGTCGATCCGTTGGAGTCGGCCGCGGCGACGACTTCGCGGGGACACTCGGGGTGGACGATCACGTGGGCGCCGGGATACTGCGCGCGCGCCCGTCGGACCTGGTCGAGCGTGAAGTGCGTGTGCACATGGCAGTAGCCCTTCCACACTACCAGGTCGGCGGTCGCGAAACGCTCGTCTCGTTCCTCCTGTTGCGGCCGCGCCGGGTCCCAGACCAGGACCTCCTCCGGCGCCATGCCGCACTGGACGGCCGTGTTGACCCCGAGATGCTCATCGGGGAGAAAGAGAATGGTGTCGCCGCGCCGCCACGCCCACTCGAAGACGCGAGCGGCATTCGAGGAGGTGCAGACGGCGCCGCCCTTGCGGCCGCAGAAGGCTTTGATCTCGACGTCCGAGTTCATGTAGGTCACGGGCACAATCCGGCGCTTGCCCTGCATGGCGGTCAGGAACTTCCATGCTTCTTCAACCTGCTCGATGTCGGCCATGTCGGCCATGGGGCAGCCCGCCGTGGCCTCCGGATGCTGAACGACCTGGTCCGGCCGCGCCACCACGCGAGCGCTTTCGGCCATGAAACGCACCCCGCAGAAGATGATGTACCGGGCGGAAGCGCAGGCCGCGTCGCGGCAGAGCTTGAAGGAATCGCCGATGAAGTCCGACAGGGCGATGATCGCCGCATCCTGATAGTGGTGGCCGAGAATCGCGATCGTTTCGCCCTTTTGGGCTTTGGCGGCGCGAATCGCCTCGGTCAGTTCTGCGTCCGATCGCCGGAAGTACTCCCGCGGGCAGGTCTCCAATTGGCTCATCTTGCCGCTTGCCTTCCGTTCAGAATCAGAGGCCGGGGGGACGGTGTCAACACATTTCTCGGCTTCCTCAGGCGCCCGCGCCCGACGCCTCCGAAAGGTCGCCGGGGAGATGCCGCCAGCGAACGGGGACCTCCGTCGCCGCGATCCGGCTGAGCTCGGGAGGTCCCTCGACGAGGAAGCCGATGACGCGCACGTGCAAGTCGCAAAGCGAGGCCTTGTCCTGGATATCGCCGCGCAGCGCGGACCCCGAGCAGATGGATGCAATGGTCCGGTACCGGCCGGGTCCCAGGTCCAGGCGCTCAATGCGGAAAACCACGACCCCGCCACTGGGGCGAGGTCGGATCGGTTGATTCATCTCGAGCGTTGAGATGCAGGCGGCGCCATGGCCTTTGTCGGATTGCACGTAGACCATGCAATGCATGTCGGGCACGGGTTCGTGCACGTGATAGCGCATGCGGATTTCCATGGAGCGGCCATGGACGAAGGTATGGCTGACGCGCCCGTTCTCGTCTCGGAGATCAAGGAAGTCGAAGGTTACGAGGCCGCTCCCGTAACGCCCCTCCCGGCTCTTCGCCGCCTGCTCGCGATGGGCGAGAGGGATGGGCTCGGGATAAGCGGTCTCGAACACCCTCCTCCTGTAACGGTGAACGATCCGGGAGGGGGCGCCTCGCTCAACGATTCGCCCCCGGTCGATCCAGACGACCTCATCGCAGACGCGCTCTGCCAGGTTGATGTCGTGGGTCACGATGAGCAGCGTGGTTCCCCGACGGTGCAGTTCCCCCATTCTCCCGAGGCATTTCTGCTGAAAGTAGAGGTCTCCTACGGCAAAACCCTCGTCCACGAGAAGAACGTCGGGCCCCACGTGCGCCGAGATCGAGAACGCGAGACGAAGGTACATGCCGCTGGAGTAGTGGCGGACCGGCATGTGGATGAAGTCCTCCAGCTCGGCGAACTCGACGATGGAGGGCAGCATTTGGCTCATCTCCGAGCGCTTGAAGCCAAGAAGCGTCCCCTGAAGGAGAATATTCTCGTAGCCGCTGAGATCCGGGTGGAACCCAGCGCCGAGCTCCAGGAGAGGAAGAACCCGTCCTTTCGTGCGGATCTCTCCGCGCGTGGGCGGCGTGATGCCGGCGATCAGGCTCAGGAGGGATGTTTTCCCCGCGCCGTTGGCGCCGATGACGCCGAGCGCTTGCCCTTCGGGAACCTCCAGGCAAACGTCGTCCACCGCCGTGACCGTGTCCTCCCGGGCGCGCCGCTGGCGGAACAAGGACAGAGCCAGATGTTTGAAGCTCCGGGCGCGGACGCTTCGCAAGGGATGGATCTTCGTGACGTGAACCAGCTCGACGGCGGGCATGGGTTCTCTAGCCGATCTCGCGGCACAGATTCGCCGCCTCGATGGCGGCCATGGCGGCCTGGAAACCCTTGTTGCCCGACTTCGCGCCGGCGCGTTCGATCGCCTGCTCCACCGTGTCGGTCGTCAAGACGCCGAAAGCGACCGGCACGCCGCTGGCCAGCGCGGCTTGGGCCACGCCTTTCGCCACCTCGCTGCTGATGTAGACGTTATGGGGCGTGCCTCCCCGGATAACGGCTCCCAGGCAGATGATCGCGTCGAACTTGCCCGACTTCGCCAGCTTGTCCGCCACCAGGGGAATCTCGAAAGCGCCCGGCGTGCGGTAGATCGCGATGTTCTCGTCCGCGGCGCCGTGGCGCGACAAGGCGTCGAGCGCGCCCGCCTCGAGTTTCGACGTGACGAAGTCGTTGAACCGGCTGTTGACGATGGCGAACCTCAGACCGGCGGCGTTCAGGTTGCCTTCGTAGACCTTTGGCATAGTGTGACCTCCTGAGGAAGTTGAGAGTTGCAAGTTCAGAGCTCCGAGTCGCGGAATACCAGAAACAAGTAAGACGTCGCTGATTTCGGGGCCTTGATTCCCGCGAGGGTCCTTGGCGCCGCGCCCGGTGCGGCGCCATGCAGAGGCCACAGCCGAGGGCGGCTGTGCCACGATCTTGTCTTGGGATGCCACCGCCGAGGGCGGCCGTGCCACAATCTTGTCTTGGGATGCCACAGCCGAGGGCGGTTGTGCCACACCATCGCTGTTTCAGTCATCGCTCTCCCCGAACAAGTGCCCCATCTTGGTTCTCTTGGCTTTCAGGTACTCCCGGTTCAGATCGTGCTGCCCAGTCTCGAGGGGAACGCGGGCGACGACTTTCAGGCCGTAGGCTTCAAGGCCGACGATCTTCCGGGGGTTGTTGGTCATGAGCCGCAGTTCGTGCAAGCCCAGATCGCGCAGGATCTGAGCGCCGATCCCGTAATCACGCAGGTCGGCCTGGAACCCCAGTGCCACGTTCGCCTCGACCGTGTCCTTCCCCGCGTCCTGCAGGGCGTAAGCCTTGATCTTGTTCTTCAGGCCGATGCCCCGGCCCTCCTGCTGCATGTAAAGGAGCACGCCGTGCCCCTCCTGGGCGATGGCGGCCATGGCCGCTCGCAGCTGGGCGCCGCAGTCGCACCGGAGCGACCCGAGAGTGTCGCCGGTGAAACACTGGCTGTGAACGCGCACCAGAGCGCTTTGCCTTTGGGCCGGGCTGCCCTGGACCAGGGCGGTATGCGCCTCCCCGTTGATCGTGTTCTCGTAGAGGACCATGCGCCACTCGCCGAACTCGTTAGGAAGCGCCGTTTCCGCCACGCGTTCGACCAAACGTTCGGTCTCGACCCGGTAGGCGATCAAGTCGCGGATGGTGGCGACGCGGAGCCCGCGCTTCTCCGCGATCTTCTCGAGATCGGGCAGCCGCGCCATTGTCCCGTCCTCGTTGAGGATCTCACAGAGGACCCCGACGGGTCGGAGCCCCGCCAGCCGCGCCAGATCCAGCGCGCCCTCCGTATGTCCGGCGCGCCGCAGGACGCCTCCTCGCCGCGCGGCGATCGGGAAAATGTGCCCCGGTCGAGCGAGATCCTCCGGCCTGGAATTGGGATCGGCCAGCACGCGGATCGTCTCGGCGCGGTCGGCGGCGGAAATCCCGGTCGTGGTGTTGCGCGCGGCGTCGACCGAAATCGTGAAGTTCGTTCCCATGCGGGCCGTGTTGTGGGTGACCATGGGGGGCAGATGCAGCTCGGCCAGGCGGTCTCGCTCCATCGCGACGCAGATCAACCCCTTGCCATGGGTGGCCATGAAGTTCACGATCTCGGGGGCGATTCTCTCAGCCGCGCAGATAAAGTCGCCCTCGTTCTCGCGGTCCTCGTCGTCCACGAGGATGAGCACCTCGCCGCGCCGGATGATCTCGATCGCCTCGTCGATAGGTGCAATCATGGACCTGACGCCCCACTCGTCGTTCTCGGGATCGCGCTCGCTCGAGGGTCGGACATGAAACCGTTGCGCTGCAGGAGTTCCAGCGCTGAACCCGGACCGGGTCCGTCGCGTTCCGATCCGCGGCAGGCGCTCGCCGCCTTGGCCGCGTGTTTCGCGATGAGGTCCGACTCCAGATTCACTCTGTCTCCCGGCTCTCGGAGATGAAGTGTCGTGCCCGTGTACGTCCGCGGGATGACGGCGACCGTGAAATCACTCGCGCTGACGTCGACCAGCGTCAGGCTGATGCCATCCACGGCGATGGACCCTTTGGGAACCGAAACGGCAAGAATCTCCTTGGGCGCCGCCACCCGCAGAAGCCATCCCCCGTCGCGAGAGTCGAGGGCGAGAAGCTCGCCCGTAGCGTCCACGTGACCCGCAACAAAATGCCCGCCGAGACGGTCTCCGACCCGCAGGGCTCGCTCCAGGTTGACCGCGCGCCCCCCCCCCGCTTCGCCGAGCGTGGTCCGCGCGAGGGTCTCCTCCGAGGCAAACGCCACGAACTGCCCTCCGCCCGTACGCTCGACCGTCAGGCAGGCGCCGTCCACGGCCACGCTGTCCCCCACGTTCAGATCCCCAACCAAGGCGGAGGAGGCGGCGATAGTGAGGTGCGCCGTTCGACCATGGGCCTCGACGCATGACAGACGCCCGATCTCCTCAATGAGCCCAGTGAACATATCGCGCTCGCCTCCCCCGCGCCGGACGGGGCCGGCATTCGTGTGGCACAGCCGCCCCCGGCTGTGCGCATGGGGCGTTCTCCTCCGCCTCGGCGCGGGCCTTTCACCCAAAAAAACCCAGAGACGCCGAAGGCACTCTCTGGGGGAAGATTCCGGGGGGTTGTCCTACGACAATGCGGCGCATCTCCGCGCAGGCCGGCATGCGCCGCTCGCCGAACACTTTTTCCCATCCTGACTGTCACAGTCGGCCCCGGAGTTGCGCCGGGTCGGTCCCAAAGGACTCGCGGGCTTTCACCGCCGGTATGGAATTGCACCGGTCCCCAAAAGTGCCGTGACTATTGCGTTGTGGTCTCGACGGTCTTGCCGAGACGGGGTTTGATCTCCTCCAGTCGCGCCTTGGCTTCTCTCTCGAAGGACATCTGGGCCAGAACCTCGCGCAGGTTGCCATGAACGATCTTCACCTGCTCATCCCGGCTCTTGCCCGCCAGGTCGAGCGTCTCCATGTCCGGCGGCGCTTGGTAGTCTTTCCCGTAGAAGGGACGTTTCTGGATGATTTCCTCGTAGATCTTGGCCGCTTGGTCAAGCTCCCTCGTGGCCGTATGCAGCCCGGCGAGGCTCAGCATCGCGTAGCAGGCCTGGTAGGACAGATTGCCGTCGGGGTCCGTGCCAAGCTCGCGCGCTTTCTGGTAAGCCTCTTTGGCTTGGCGGCTCCGGTCCTCGTCCCCGCGGTCTCTGAAGTAGCGGTCCTCACAGACGTATCCGAGGGCGATCTGCCCCCTGGCCTTGTCCTCGCTTCGTGCAGCCTTCTCAAGGTACGCCTTGAAGATGGATTCGGCTTGGTCCAGCTCGCGCAGGAGTTGGTAGGCGCTGCCCTTGACGTAGAGCGCTTCGAGAGCGGCGTCCGTGGAGCCGTAACTCGCAATGACGTCGTCGCACCGGGCTATGACCGAGTTCAGTATCTGCTCCCGGTCGCCAGGTTGCTCTTTGCGCGTGGCCTCCAGGAGTCTCTCGCGGGCTCGGCTCACTTCGGTTGCCGCGTCGCGCCGACGTCCCGCTGCAAAGCCGCTCGCCACGCGGAAAAGAACGACGATGGCCAGGATGACGCCCGCCGCCATGAGAATCGTCTTCTGGTGGTCGTGCAGGAACTCGAACACGGACCTGCCGGCCTCCGCCACCTCGTCCGTTTTCAGTTCTTTGCGCGTGATATGGCCTGTCGGCATGCATCTACCCCCGATGTCCGCTTTTCCCGCCTGCTCCGGTGCGGACCAACGTTCCTCTCATTGCTTGGTATCAGAGCCGGTCGGAATCCGCAAGGTTTTTCGCCGCGGTCGTTCGCAGGCGCGTGCCGTGCGAGCTGCCTCATAATAAAAGCTACCGAAGGAGGGGGGGAGGAAGAGAGGGGGGTGTCGGGGGGAGAGGCGGTTGCCTCATAATTCGGGTTACCGAACTCGAGGAGGCAGCCAATGGAC
>Ga0315274_10001420_pt1 | contig 36737 bp, 32 predicted proteins | sample YL17G02_20_MG_FD_203700 | JGI IMG/M metagenome (GOLD analysis project Ga0315274, IMG submission 203700) | Sediment microbial communities from Yellowstone Lake, YNP, Wyoming, USA - YL17G02_20 | ecosystem: Environmental > Aquatic > Freshwater > Lake > Sediment | place: USA: Wyoming | collected...
CCGGGTGAAAGCCAGGATGTCTCGGACGGTCTCATGGCGGCCGAACCCGAGAAGGCTCAGGCTGTTGAGGTAGGCGTCGGCGCCGAAGAACCAACCGAACCCGGGGCGTCCTCCCGTGCCCGACAGTCCGAGCCCGGCCACCAAGCCCTCGCCTAGGTCGGGATTGTCGACGATGAGGTTGTCGTAGGCGATCTTGGCCCATTCCCAAGCGAGGTTGAGACGGGCGTCGGGAGTCCTGACGCCGAGAGTCTCGGCCAGGAGCCGGTCATAGTGGGCTGCGGCGCCGTCGTAGACGGCCTTGGGATCGGCCGCGAGACGTTCATAGACCTTGCGGATGTCCTCTCGGGCGCCCTTGCCTCCGGCCATAATAATGGGAATGAACTTACCGCGCAGGGTGCCCGGATCCGCGACCTCGATCTTGAACTGATTGGGGACATCGGACAGCATATGGGCAGGCGTATAGGAGATTCCGTGGCCAGCCGGAGAGCCCAAAAAACCATGGTTGCGCCGGGTCGGTTCGGAGATCAGGTAAGCCCTCAGCTTTTCGTCCCAGTAGGCGTATTGACCGCCGATCCCGGCCGGCCACATCGGCTGGAGGACGGGCAGGAAGGAACAGACGACCGTCAGCGGTTCGACACTGTCTATTGCAAGCAGGATGATGGCCCCCGGTTCTTCGATGGAGGCGACGTAGGTCGCGCGAACGGTGAAGGATTGATAGACATAGGTCAGGGTTGTCGCGGCCGGGGTGACCGTGATATATCGCACGATATTCCGGGCCGGGAGGGGTTGGGTGCTTGACCCTATCAGAAAAGACAGCTCCGCGTTCCTGAAAAGCTTGAGGGGATAGGCCCAAGCCTCGAAGCTGCCGCTCTCGAGCCCCAGTACGGCGAAGCGCCGTCCCGCTTTGTCGAAGTACGTTTGGGGTTGGGCAAGGCGGGACAGGGCGATCGGAGACTTATCTACGGTGAATCTCTGGATGAGGCCGTCTTGAGCCCGTAAAACAGGGCTTCCGGCCGCCAGAATGGCCAGGAACACAATGCCGTTTCGGAAGGTTCTTTTCATGATTCCTTTTTAGCGTCTTTGGGCCGGACTGTCAAACACTCATACTAAGCCGAAAACGGCTTAGTATGAGTGTTGACCCTGAGCCTCTATGCGAATGGGTCAAACGCCGGACAGGCGTCCTTGAAAAGGAACACAGCGCCGGGTTCCGATTTGCAAAATTTATTTACAGCGATTCCAAAAAATGGCAACTATTTCAGGCAGAAATGGCCGTTTTTTGAGGATATAAGCTTTCTCCCCACTTGGTACGAAAATTGCATATAGTAACAATAGAATGAAATTTCAATTGAGATAGCGGGTGCGACAATGAAAAAAATATTTCTTCTGATGCTGGGGGTTTTGGGAGCCGCCGTGGTCTTGTTCACATTCCTTCCGAACCGGAAACAGGACAATTCTCGCCGAGCCGATATCCGGCACGAGGACGCCGCCTGGTTCTGCTACCCCGACCGTAACTGATCGCGGAAGGTTGGAACGAGGGAACGCGCCCGGCAAGATTCGAACTTGCGACCTTCTGATTCGTAGTCAGACGCTCTATCCAACTGAGCTACGGGCGCATCGCGCGGCCGAAAAATCCCCCTTACTATAACGCAATCTTTTCCCTTTTTCAATCGGCCTGATCGGCTAAAAGCATCTCGATATTAATGATTTCCGAAGAGGGGTTTAGAAGATGTGATAATCTCGGGCGGCCGCTTTTTGGATTTATTTCCCGATCTTAAGGACGGCGGCCCCTTTGATCCGGCCTTCCTTGAGCTCGAGAAGGGCCTCATTGGCTTCTTTGAGCGCGAAGAGCTTGGTCGTGGTCTTAATCGGTATCTCGGAGGCGAGTTTGAGGAGTTCTTCGCCGTCCACCCGGGTGGCGTTGGCGACGGTTTGCAGTGTCCTCTCCCAGTAAAGATGCCTTTCGTAATCGATTTCCGGGAGGGGCGTCATCGTGATTCCGGCCAAGGCCACCGTCCCGCCGCGATCCGTGTTCTCGAGCGCGTTGAGGGCAACCTCCCCGGCGGGCGCGAACACGACCGACGACAGGTGTTTGGAGGGAGGCTCATCCTTGTAATCCCCGGCCCAGGTCGCTCCGAGCTCGCGCGCGTGCTGGCGGTGTTTCTCGTTCCTGGAAAAGACATAAACCTCACAGCCCCAGCGCTTGGCCACCTGGATGGCGATATGGGCCGAGGCGCCGAAGCCGTACAGGCCGAGCCGCGATCCGGCTGCCGCCCCGCTCAGGCGCAAGGCCCGGTAGCCGATAATCCCGGCGCAGAGAAGAGGCGCCGCGTGGAGGTTCGTAAAGTCTTCCGGGATCCGATAGGCGAACTTTTCCGGAACGATCATGTATTCGGCGTACCCGCCGTGGACATGAAACCCCGTGAACCGGGCCATTCGGCATAGATTCTCCTGTCCGCTGAGGCAGAATTCGCAGAATCCGCAGGCGGCGAAAAGCCAGGCGGCCCCGGCCTTCCGGCCGACCGGAATCTTTTCCCCGGCTCCTTCCCCGGCCTTGACCACGATCCCCGCGACCTGATGGCCGGGGATGATGGGGAGCCGGGCGTCTTTGAGTTCGCCTTCGACGATATGAAGGTCCGTATGGCAGACGCCGCAGTATTCGATCCAAAGCAGGATCTCTCCCTGCCCCGGGTCGGGGACGGGCTGGTCCATGAGCTTGAGGGGCTTGTCCTTGACGGGATGGAATGCTTCGAGGACCATAGCTTTCATTTTGTCCTTCCCTTCAGCGGCCGGGGGGCTGAGGCCCGGCGGAGCTTCGCTTTGAGCCTTTCGATCCTGTGCCGGAAATCCTCCCGGATGGAATCCGCGGCTTCATCCATGGCCAAAGCCAAGCCCTCCTCGGAGACGCTAAGGGCCAATTCGAGGTTTTTGTCGCGATGCTCGTAATGCATGGCCAGCTCCCGGAAGCTGGCCAGCTGGTCCGCTTCGGTCATTTCCCGCCAAAGCGCGACCGCCCGGTCGAACTTCTTGGCTTTCTTGAAATGGGTCGAAAGCCTCTGACGAGCGGCCGCGGCCGTATCCCTGGACAGACGGCCCCGCAGGGCCCGTTCGTAATACCGGATGGACGTCTCGGCGTCCCCCGTCCGCTCGAAGAACTTTCCCGCCCCGTAAAGGTCCATGGCGTCGGCCGGCTCCCCTTCGGCGGCCGCGCTCTCGGCATCGGCGATGAGTTGGAAACCCGAAATGACCACCCCGAGCAGGGACAGGATATCTTCCTGGTTATGGTAGAGAATGGGCTCGATCAGGGAGAAGTCCCGCGTCCGGAGGTATTCGAAATAGCGGGCCGGAATCTCGGCCGAGGGTATGTCCTCGAGACGGTCGGCCTGGACGACTTCCCTGGCCAGATGGGAAAGCCGGCAACTCTCATGTTTGTGCTTCCAGAGGATCCGGGCCGAAAACAAAAAATCAAGATGAGGCAGCTCGGCCAGCGGAAACGGCGTCCGGTTGAGGATGAACCTCGTTTCGAGAAGCGGGAGGTCGAAGAGCTTGCCGTTGTAGGTGACCAGGCTCCGGAAATCCATCTCCTCGAAGAATCGGAGGAGGCCGGCGATAAAGGCTCCCTCTCCGGCCGGGTCCTCGAGAAAATGCTGGACGATCTGAAAGCGATCGTTCCTGTAGAATCCCATCCCCGCCAGGAACGGGAGGGTTCCGGTCCCCCCGGCCAAACCGGTCGTTTCCAGGTCGATGAACAGAGCCCGGCCCAGGTCGAATTCTTCCGGTTCATCCTCCCGGCTCGAAGCCCGGACGAGCTTGGCCACGAGATCCCGGTCGAGTTGGAGCCCGGACGCGATGGAGATCCTTCCGTAGCGGACGTGGAGAGGATAGGAATTCTCGAAAATTCGCAGGGGTTGGGCCGGCGCGGCCGGAGCTTGCTGAGAGCCGCCCCTCCCCGTTCTCGAAGCCCGGCCCAGATCCTTGTTAACCGTGAGGGAGATCAGATTCTGGAGTTTATCCTTTGTCGAAAGCCCGTCGTCTTCGTCGATCCTGCGCCAAGCGTCCTCGACGGTCCGGCCCCTTGGCCGGGAAGCTCTCTGCTTACGGATGAACTTGATGTCGTCGTCAAAGGCCATGTCCAACTGCGCTTTCAAGTCTATGATAAGGGAAAAGGCCGCTTATTGCCAAGCGCGTCCAGACCGAATATGATATCCACAGACACCAGACAGATGAGGGCCGAGACCGTCCCGGATGACCGAGGGAACCGCAAGGAGAGGCCGCGCCGCTTTATGGCCTTCGACCTCGGGGCCGAAAGCGGACGGGCCGTCCTGGGCCGTTTTCAGGAGGGCAGGCTGGCGATCGAGGAACTCCACCGCTTCCCCAACGAAATCCTGACGCTCAACGGCCGTCTCCACTGGAATATCCACAAGCTTTTTTCCGAGATCAAAAAAGCCCTTTCGATCTGCGCTTCGGACGTGACTCCGGATATCGACGGTGTGGCCGTCGACACCTGGGGCGTCGACTTCGGCCTCCTGGCCAAGGACGGAACCCTCCTCGGCCTCCCCTATTCCTACCGCGACCTCAAGAGCCTGGGGGCGATGGAGGAGTTCTTCAAGAAGGTCAAACCCGAGCGCGTTTACGAGATGACCGGGATCCAATTCCTACCCTTCAATTCGCTGTTCCAGCTTTTCGGGCTGGTCCGGGACCGTTCCCCCCTTCTGGCCGCGGCGGACCGCCTTCTGTTCATGCCCGACCTCTTCCACTATTTTTTGACCGGTCTGGGGAGGACCGAATATACGATCGCGTCGACCTCCCAGCTCCTCGACCCCCGGACAAGGACCTGGAACAAGGTTCTTTTCAAAGCGCTCGGCCTTTCGCCCTCGATCATGCTGGACCCGACCCCGCCCGGGACCGTCCTCGGCCCGCTCCTCGCCCCGATCGCCGCCGAGACCGGCCTCGGCCGGATCCCGGTCATCGCGACGGCCACGCACGACACGGCCTCGGCCATCGCGGCCGTTCCGGCCGAGGATTCCGACTATGCCTATATCTCCTCGGGAACCTGGTCCTGTATGGGGATCGAGATCCCCGAGCCGGTCATTTCCGGGACGACGCTCGCCCATAATTTCACGAACGAAGGCGGCGTTGAGGGGACGATCAGGTTTCTGAAGAACGTCATGGGACTTTGGCTTATCCAGGGTTGCCGCAGGAGTTGGGCGAAGCGGAGAAACTACAGCTATGAGGAGCTGGCCCAGATGGCCGAGACGGCCCCGGCCTTCAAGGCCCTGATCGACCCCGATGCGCCGGGCTTTCTCAATCCGCCCGATATGCCGGACGCGGTCAACGCGTTCCTGGCCCGGACCGGACAGACGCCGCTCGAATCCCCGGCCGAATTCGTGCGGACGATCCTGGAAAGCCTCGCCCTCAAGTATCGGTTCATCGTCGAGGAAATCCGGGAGGTTGTCGGCCGTCCGATCGAACGCATCCACATCATCGGCGGCGGGTCCAAGAACGAGCTCCTCAACCAGCTCACGGCGGACGCGACCGGACTGACCGTCGTCGCCGGCCCGGCCGAAGCGACCTCGACCGGCAACATCCTGGTTCAGCTCAGGGCCCTCGGCCTCATCCGGACCCGCTCCGAAATGAGCGCCGTCGTGCGCGCGTCTTTTCCTCTTAAAACTTTCCGGCCGCGACCTTCGGCCGCCTGGGAGGAATCCTACCGGAAATTCCTCGGTTTGCCGGGAGTCCGGAGAACCGACATCGAAAGAGGGAGGCGATGATGATGGCATCCAAAGACGTCGATAAAACCTATCAAAGCGTCCGCGAGCGCTATGCCCGTTTCGGCGTTGATACGGAGTCGGCGCTGGAACGCCTGGGTCGCTGCGCGCTCTCCCTCCATGTCTGGCAAGGAGACGATCTGGCCGGGTTCGAACGCCGTGCCGAGAGGGCGCCGGACGGCGGACTCCTCGTCACCGGAAACCATCCCGGACGGGCTCGGACGGTCGATGAACTCAGGGCGGACCTCGAAAAAGCCCTCAGCCTCATCCCGGGCCGGCACCGGGTCAACCTTCACGCCATGTACGGGGAGTTCGGGTCCTCGCCCGTCGATCGCAACGAAATCGAGCCCTTCCATTTCAAGGGCTGGGTCGAATGGGCCCGGGAACGGGGGCTTAAGCTTGACTTCAACGCCACCTGTTTCAACCATCCTCTGGCCGCCTCGGGATGGACCCTGAGCCACCGCGACAAGGAGGTCCGCAAGTTCTGGGTCGAGCACGTCAAGCGCTCGCGCCGCATCAGCGCCGCCCTGGGACGGGAGTTGAGGGGCGCTTCCCTCCACAACCTCTGGATTCCCGACGGCAGCAAGGACGCGCCGCTCGACCGCTGGACCCATCGGGCCCTCCTCAAGGAATCCCTGGACGAGATCTTCGAGACGGAATACAGCCCGATGCAGATGAAGGACTCTCTCGAAAGCAAGCTGTTCGGGATCGGGAGCGAATCCTACGTCGTCGGGTCCCATGAGTTTTATCTCGGCTACGCCCAGGCCAAGGGCAAGATGGTCTGTCTCGACCTCGGCCATTTCCATCCGACCGAGAGCGTCGCCGACAAGATCTCGGCCATCCTCCAGATCCATCAGGAGCTCCTCCTCCACCTGAGCCGTCCCGTCCGCTGGGACAGCGACCATGTCGTCATCCTCAACGAGGATGTCCTCGGCGTCCTCCAGGAAGTCGTCCGGGGGCAGGCCCTCGAACGCGTCCACCTCGCCCTCGACTACTTCGACGCCAGCCTGAACCGGGTCGGCGCCTGGGTCATCGGAGCCCGGGCCGTCCTCAAGGCCCTTCTGATCGCGTTGCTCGAGCCGGCCGACCGGATCCGCGACGCCGAAATCCGGGGGGACCTGTTCGGCCGTCTGGCGCTTTTCGAGGAGGCGAAAGCCCTGCCCTGGGGTTCGGTCTGGGATGTCTTTTGCCTCCGGGCCGAGGTCCCGGCCGGCCCCGACTGGATGGACGAAATCCGCCTCTACCAGGAAAACGTCCTCGGCCGGCGCGGGGGGAGCTGAAGCTCCCTGGATTTTGGAGCGCCTGTCCCCGGAGCGGGTCCTTCCCGGCCGTTCAACGAGATAGTGTCTAGGTTTTCCCGCGAAGGGGATTGAAATAGCCCCCGCTTTGGCTTATCCTGAAATCTGGTCAATCATTCGTTCCGGGATGCCATGGCTGCCGAAGAGACCAAAAATCAGATCCCGTCATCTTTAAGAGAACAGGCCTCCGACTCTGCCGGCCGCTCGACGACAGGAAAGATACGGGAGATACTGAAACTCATGTCCCAGGCCGTCTCGACCATGAAAATTTTCCCCTCGAGCCATTCGTCCCTACGGAGGCTCATCGACGAACTGGCCGGACGGTTCAAATCGTTTTTGGACGAGCACGGCGCCATCGAAATCGGGATTCAAGAGCGGAGCTTCACCTATGCCGGCCAACCCGTCTTCAGGGACGATCATGCCGTGCGCAGCCTTCCTTTCTTTTTCTTCAAGGACGGCATGCAGATACTTTTCTTCTATCCGGGGCTGGATCGCCAGGAGATCGTCGAGTTTCTGGAGATCATCAGGCGCGAGTCTTTCCTGCCCCCCGACGAGGCCGACATCGTCAATGCTCTCTGGGAGAGGGAGTTCGGGAACATCCAGTATTTCGCGCCGGACGATTTCCTGGAATCGCGGGTCCTCAAGGAACGGGACGAGTGGGCCCAGCAGATGCACGTCGTCGAGTCGGAAGGGATCGTCCTGTCCGAGGTCGAAATCAAGGTCGACAAGGACAACTTCGGCCGGGGGCGGATCGAGCTCGACGCCGAGGATAAGGCCCCTCCCGACCGGGCTGATTCAGCTTCAACCGAGATCCGGGAAGTCGAATCCGAAACGGACGGCCAAGCCGGCGATCAGACGGGCGCCGAATCCCCTCTTCATAAGGCTTCCCTGAACGAACCGGAGATCGAGCGGATCGAGTTCATGATCCGGTCCAACCGGGAGCTTCCGCCCCACCAGGAGTACATCGACCTTCTGATCGAGATCCTGTTTCTCGAGGACAGCCTTCCCATGTTTCACTCGACAACGTCGGTCCTCGAACAGCATTTCATGGATATGGTCCAGCGGGGCGAATACGATCAGGCCCGGCTGCTCGTCGAACGGGCTCGTCTTCTGAGGGCGCACTTCGAGCAGGAAAAGAATACCTCCAAAGCGGCGCGCCTGGACGAGTTTGTTAAATTTGCGCGCGACGAGAAAATCCTGGCCGTCATCAAAGCCCAGATATTGAGCCAGGATATAGCCTCTCCGGAAGGTCTGATGGATTTCCTGCGGACTTTCGGGCCGTCCGTCCTCCAAGTCCTGGCCGAAGTCTACGAGCGGATCGAGAACCTCGACTTCCGGCGACTGGTCCTGGAATATATCCGCGCTATGGCCCGCGAGGATTTCCGGACCGCCATCAATCTCGCCAACGACCATCGCCCCCTCTTGACCCGCGAGATCATCGGGCTTCTGTTCGACCTCAAGAATAAGAAATCCATCCCCTTCTTCGCGAATTTCCTAAACTATACGACGAAAGACATCAAGATGGAGGCGATCGACGCTCTGGGCGCTTTCGAAGACGAGACGGCCAATAAGATCATCCTCGAGTTCATGAAGGACCCCGATCCCGAAATTCGAACCCGGGCCGCCCTCCGCCTCCGCTACTTGGGCGACCTGGGCCGGCTCAAGCAAATGATCCTCCAGGCCCAATCGCGGGAATTCAGGAAGAAGAGCCCGATCGAACAGACAGCCATATTCACCTTCCTGGGAAAAAGCCGGACGGACGAAGCCTGCCGATACCTGAAGAACGTCCTGATGACGCCCTCCCTTTTATCCTCCAAGGTTACCAGCCTCAGGCTCCTGGCCGTCGACGCCCTGGAGCTGATGAGGACGGACGGGGCTCGAGAGGCGCTCGAACGGGGCAGCCGCCTCTGGAACATCAAGATCCGCAGGGCCTGCCTTCAAGCCCTGGATGCCATTGAGGCCCGTTCCGCGCGGAGCGAAGGACAAGACCATCTCCCACCCGAGGCCGACGCGCCATGACCGAAAAGGCCCAGCGGAGATCGATTCGTCGGCTGGCGGCCAGGCCCGAGCTCCGGCCGGTCGTCCGGAGCGCCATCGACCTCCTCGTCCGCTTCCATATCATCTATAAGAACGCGCGTCTCTTCGAACCCAACAACATCACCTTCGATGTGCAGACCGGGAAGCTCTTGGATCTGATGGTCGACATCCACGACCAGGAGTCCGAGGCCGCATTCCATCTCCGCCAGAACTCCCTGTTTTTCAACGGGACGCGCCTCAAATTCGGGTTCCAAAACTACGGCATCTTCAAGTTCATCGTCGATGAACTCAAACGGAATGAGATCGGCGGAATCATTTTTTATCCGGGTGTCACGGGGGACGAGCTGCGCAGCTTCATCTTCCTCCTGGCCAAACGGGACGCCCGCGCCAAGCGGTCCTTCGTCGGGTTGGAAGCCGCGGTCCGGGCCGCCGGGGTCGAAAGGATCGACATCGAGCCGATTCCATTGTCGGAGATCAGCACCGACCAGGAGAAAAACTCCGCCAAGGTCTACTTTTTAAGCATTCTCCACCTCAAGGATTCGTTCGAGCGGGATCGGAATAACGAGAATATCCGCCTGGAGACCTCGCGCCGGCTTGTCCAGTCCATCTACAACCACATCGTCGACAACGAGTCCTTTGTCTACGGGCTGACCAACCTCAAGAACCACGACGATTACACCCTGAATCATTCCGTCAACGTCTGCGCCCTGGCTGTAGGCTTGGGCAGGCGGATCGGCCTTCAGCGGAGCGAACTGATGGATCTGGGGATCAGCGCCTTCTTCCACGACCTGGGCAAGCTCGACACGCCCAAGGAAATCTTGGAGAAGCCGGCCGGGCTCGACCCGGATGAAAGAGCCGTCATCCAAAAGCATCCCCACCAGGGCGCCGAGAAACTCCTCCACCTCAGGGAATTCCGGAACCTGCCGCTCCGGGCCATCCACGTCGCCCTCGAGCATCACATCCGGGAGGACTTGTCGGGGTATCCGATCTCGTTCCGGAAGCGGGAGGCCAACCTGTTCAGCAAGATCGTCAAGATCGCCGACTATTTCGACGCCATCACGACCAAGCGGACTTACCGGGCCAAAATATTTACCCGGGCCGAAGCCCTCGACCAAATGCTCGAGTGCAGCGGCACGGAGTTCCATCCTCTCCTCCTCAAAGTTTTCGCCAGCATGCTGGGGCGCTATCCGATCGGGAGCTTTGTCCTGCTGGACAGCTGGGAAATGGGCATCGTCGTCGACACGAATTCCGAGCCGCAATTCCAGCTTCGCCCCAAGGTCAAGCTGGTGACCGATGCCGAGGGCAACAAGATCGACGGAGACGAAGCCGACCTGGCCGAGATCGATCCGTCGTCGGGGCGCTTCAAGCGGACGATCGTCCGCGTCCTCGAACCCACCAAGTATGAGATTAACGTGTCGGATTACTTCTTCGCCCAAGCCGCCGTCCGATCCTGAGGAGATCCGCAGTGCCTCTTCGGAAGCCGCGGAGCCTTCGTTGCGAACATGTCGCGAACCCGGACGCCGTCGACTTGTTCCGGCCTCGTCTGACCTGGCGTCTCGAATCCGCAGGTCGCGCTGAAAGGCCGGCCGCTGTCCAGATTCTCGTCTCTTCATCACGGGCCCTCGCCCTGCGCCGGACGGCCGATGTCTGGGACAGCGGCCGGATCGCGGAGCCCGGAAACGGCCTTTTGGACTATAGGGGGCCTTCGTTGCGAAGCTTCCGCCGCTATTTCTGGCGGGTCCGCTGGTGGAACAAGGCGGGAGATGCGTCGCCGTATTCGGAGACGGCCTCTTTCGGCACCGGAGCGCTCGATCCCGACGATTGGACGGCCCGCTGGATCTCAAAAAAAAACCCGGTGGAATTCGGGACGAAAGGGACCACGCTCTTGGGCGAGTACCTGGGCGACGTCCTCCAATACCATGCCATTTACCTGAGGAAAGATTTTGATGCGCCCCGGGACGCCGCGAGGGCGACCGTCTATGTGTGCGGACTGGGGTGCTGCGAATTGACCCTGAACGGCCGTAGGGTCGGGGACCATGTCCTCGATCCCGGCTGGACGGATTATTCCAAGAAGGCCCTTTATGCCGCCTATGACATCAGCGGGCTTCTTAATCCGCGCAATGCATTCGGCGTCGTGCTCGGGAACGGCCGCCATATCCCCTACTACGGCTATGGCCCGCCGCGCCTCTTCCTCGAGCTCGTGATCGAACGACAGGACGGCTCCCTGATGAGGGTCATTTCGGATTCCTCTTGGAAAGCAGCCTCCGGCCCCCTCAGGGAGAACGGCCTCTATTTCGGAGAACTCTATGACGCCCGGCTCGAGAGACCGGGATGGGACCGGCCGGGGTTTTCGGATGAAAGCTGGGAGCGAGCCGTGGAGATCGAGGGCTACCCCTTGGCGGCTCAGCTCATGCCCCCGATCCGGGTCGTCCGGACCCTGCGGCCCAAGCACTCCCGAACGATTTCGCGCGGCGTCCGGGTCTACGATTTCGGGCAGAACTTTGCCGGGTGGGTCCGGATCAAGGTCCGAGGGCCGCGCGGGTCGTCCGTCCGCCTCAGGCACGCCGAGCTCGTCCACGAGGACGGCTCACTCAACATAGCTTCCAATCAGAACGCCCGGGCCGCGGACGCCTTCTTTCTCAAAGGCGCTGGGACGGAAGTTTACGAGCCTCGCTTCAGCTACCATGGCTTCCGCTATGTCGAGATCGCCGGCCACGCTGTCCGGTCCGGCCTTCAGAGCGTCGAGGGCCGCGTCGTCCATTCCGATCTCGAGTCGGCCGGGCGCTTCCGGTCGTCGCATCGCCTGCTGAACCGGATCCACTCCAATATCTTATGGGGACTGAGGTCCAATTTGATGAGCATCCCGACCGATTGTCCCCAGCGGGATGAGCGCCAGGGCTGGCTGGGAGACGCGCATCTGGCCGCCGAACCGGCGGCCTTCAATTTCGACATGGCGGCGTTCTGGAATAAGTTCGTCGAGGACATCCGGCTCGCCCAGCGGGCGGACGGAAGCCTTCCCGACCTCGTTCCTCCCTACCTCAGCCGGCTCTATCCGGCCGACCCGGCCTGGGGCTCCGCGTTCGCGATCCTGGCCTGGCTGCTCTATTGGCATTATGGGGATGAGCGCGTCCTGGAGCGGAACTGGGGAAGTCTGAAAAAGTACGTCGATTTTCTCTGGGAGCACTCGGACAACGGCCTTTTAGGCAAGCTCGGAAAATATGGAGATTGGTGTCCGCCCGGAAGCATCGCCCCCGCGAAAACGCCCCTGGCTTTGACCTCAACCTGGTTCATGTACCACGACACGGCCTTGTTCGCCCGGATAGCGAAGGTTTTAGGAAGACACGCAGAGGCCCGCGACTACGCCGCGCGCGCCGAGGCCATCAAGGAGTCCTTCACCCGCGAATTCCTGGCCGGCGGAGAATACGCGGCCCGCCGCTTCACGCCGGTCGATCGCGCCCCATCCCAGACATCGCAGGTTCTGCCCTTGGCCCTCGACATGGTTCCCCGGGACGCCAAGGCATCCGTCCTCGCCGCCCTTATCCGCAGCGTCGTCGAGGACCGGGATTACCACCTCGACACGGGTATCATAGGGACTCGCTATCTTCTCGAGGTCCTGACCGAGAACGGCTTCGGGGAAGCGGCCTTCCGCATCGCGACCCAAACGAGCTACCCGGGCTGGGGCTACATGATCAAGGGGGGCGCGACGACGCTCTGGGAACGATGGGAAAAGATGACCGGCGGCGGGATGAATTCCCACAACCACATCATGTTGGGGAGCGTGGACGCCTGGTTCTATAAAGCCTTGGCCGGGATCCGCTGTCTGGAGCCCGGTTGGAGACGCATCCGAATCCAACCCTTCATCCCGCACGGGATCCGCTTTGCCAATGCCGAGATCATGACGATTCGGGGCAAGGTTCGCTCCTCCTGGACGAAGGAGCCCGGGGTTTTACGCCTGAGCCTTGAAATCCCCGTCGGTGCCGAGGCTGAAGTCTTGATTCCGGCCCCGGAAGGCCGGTGCGTCGTCCGGGAAGGCTCACGCATCATCTGGAAGGACGGACCTTTCAGGGGGCGCCGTGTCCCCGGCATTGTTGACCCGTTCGCCGACGCTAAGCCCCGCCTTTCAAGGCGGGGACGAGAAGCGACACTTTTGTACTCAGCCCCTTGAGAGGAGATGGGGCTGAGTGGGCTCAGGGTTAACCCTGAGCAAGCCCCGGCATTCATGCCGGGGAGTCGAAGGGTTGATATGGGCATCCGAGGCCGATCGCTCGGATTTGGGCTTGCTTGCGGGCAATACGACCTCTGCCTGGTCGGGAGCCGGATCCGGACGAGCCGGACCTAGCGGTACTTCCTGAACAGCCGTCCGACCTCGGCGCAGGCGTCGATCGTCTTTTGAATGTCCTCGTCCCCGTGGGCCGCCGAAACGGCCCCCCCGCCGTGCATGACGTGGACGCCCTCGTTGAGAAGGGCCAGCTTGAGGATTCTCTCGCGGAGGTCGAGGTCCGAGAGTCTCTGGTTATTGAGACTCTCGGGACTAAAGCCTTCCGCTTTTAAAGACGGGAAATGGATGAAGAAAAGGGAGCTTCCCGGGATGACATCGTTGCCGCCGCCCGTGCAGCGGGCTTCCAGTCCCGATTCGGCGAAGGCCGATTCGATGCCGCGCCTCAGCCGGTCGCCCAGGCTCGTCAGGCGCGGATAAATCTCTCCGGCCCGGGCGATGAGATGCTTGACCATGGCCAGCCCGGCCGTCATGTACTCGGCGTGGGCGGAGAACGTCCCGCCCTCGAAGAAGGCCCGCCGCATACCCGCCGCTTCCGGCTCGCAGACGCGCATGACATCCCCTCGGCCGACGACGGCCGCCACGGCATGTCCGCCGCCGATAAGCTTCCCGAAAGCCGACAAATCGGGTTTGACGCCGTAGAGGGTCTGGACGCCCGAGGGACAGAACCTGAAACCGGAGATGATCTCGTCCAGGATGAGGAGAATGCCGCGCCGCTCGGTCAGGCGCCGGGCCTCCTCGAGGTAGGCCCTCGAGACCGGCAGGAATCCTCCGGCGCCCAGGAACGGCTCGAGGATGAAGCAGGCGATCCGGTCGCCCTTGGAGCTCAGGATCCTCTTGAGGTCGTCGAGGTCGTCGAATCGGGTGATGAGCGTCTTCCGGATCAGGCTGCGGGGAACGCCGGCCGAATCCCCGTGATCGAATCCCTTGTCCTTGTCGTACTTGATTCCCTTGAGAAGATAGGGAGATGCTCCGTGCCAGCCGCCGCCGATCTTGAGGACCAGGTCCCGGCCCGTGAAGGCCTCGGCGACCATGACGGCGTACATCGTCGCCAGCGTCCCCGAAGTCGTGAATCGGACGCGAAGGCCGCCGTCGCCCAGCTGGCCGACGATGAGCTCGGCCAGTTCGACCTGGCGCGTTTCTTCGAAACCGGTGTGGAGGGCGCCCTGTTCGTGGATGGTCCGCAGGGCGTCGGTGATAAGCGCCGGGTTATGGCCGAGGATGTTGGCGTAGTGGCCCTGCCAATAGTCGATGTAGGCGCTGCCGTCGGCGTCCCAGATCAGGGGCCCGCGGGCCCGGCTCATGCTCAGCGGGTAGGGATGCCAGAGACGAAGGGTGTGGCTTCCGCCCCGGACCATGACCGTCCGGGCGCGCTCGTGGATTTCGCGGCTTTTCGCCGTGCGCTCCCGATAGCGCTCCTCGAGGACGGCCAGGAGTCTGGCGCGGGCGCGTTCGTTCATGATGGTCTTTCCCACAAAGCACTCAACTTTAGCTCAGTCCTTCAGAATCTCACGGAAGGCCGCGATCCCCCGGTCCACATCCGCGTCATCGACGTCCTTATGGGTGACGAAGCGGATGCCGCCGAAGATGGCCAGGGCGAGGACGCCGCGACGATCGAGCTCGGCCAGGAATTGGGCGACGGTCAGCCGCGGGTGGTCAAACCCGATCAAGATAATATTCGTCTCGACCGTGGCCGGATCCAAAAAAACGCCGGGAAGGCCTGCGATGGCCTCGGCCAGGCGTTTGGCCCGCGCATGGTCTTCGCCGAGCCTGTCCGCCATCTCGGTCAGCGCGATCAAGCCGGGAGCGGCGATGACTCCCACCTGTCGCATTCCTCCCCCCAGCGCTTTGCGCAGGCGGCGGGCCAGGCCGATGGTCTCCCGGTCCGCGGCCAGAACGGACCCGATCGGAGCCGACAGACCCTTGGAGAGGCAAAACTGGATCGAGTCGGCCAGCGCCGCGTATTCACGGACGGGAACGCCCGATGCGCGGCTGGCGTTGAAGATCCGGGCGCCGTCGATATGGACCTTGACGCCGTGTTCGACGGCGACCTCCCGGATGGCCTTCATATTGGAGATCGGGACGACGGCGCCCCCCCAGCTGTTATGGGTGTTTTCGAGGCAAATGAGCGAAGTCCGCGGCGTATGGACCGAAGCCTTGCGAATGTTCCGGCGGACGTCGTCGGGGTCCATCGCCCCTCGGGTCGAGCGGAGGGGGCGCGGCGTCACCCGCGAGATGAAGGTCATATGGGTCGATTCCATGTTATAAATATGGGATTTTTCCTCGACGATGACTTCCTCGAGCTCCCGGGTCCAGGCCTTGACGGCGATCGAATTCCCCATGGTTCCGGAAGGGACGTAGAGGGCCGCTTCCTTGCCCATGACGGCGGCCGCCGTCGCCTCGAGCACTTGGACGGTCGGGTCGTCGCCCAGGACGTCATCCCCGACCGCGGCCTCGGCCATGGACCGGCGCATTTTTTCGGTCGGCCGGGTGACGGTGTCGCTGCGGAAATCGGATATGCGATTCATTGGGGTGCTCCTTCGAAAGAAGTTATTATAAAGCAAATAGCGATGCTCATCAATCGAAGCGGTTTGCTGGAACGTTTTGGCTGTTTACTTGGTTTTGGTTCTATGGTAAAAATGGAGCGTATTCTTCTCAAATCGTGAACAGATCATGGGCCAGGTAAAATTCTTAACGGTCGCCGTCGTTTGTCTCGTCGCCCTGAACCTCTTTTTTCTGAGCGCCAACATCTCCTCCCAGATCATCCTTCGCCAGGAACTGGTCACGATCCCCGACTGGGTCGGGAAGCCGATCCAAACGGCCGAGGCCGAGGCCGACAAGAAAAAGCTGACCCTGTCGGTGGCCGGCGTCCGAACCAGCAGCGACTTCGCCCGGAACCGGATCATCTTCCAGGAACCTTCGGCGGGCTCCCGGATCCGCCCCGCGAAGCCGATCCGGGTTATCCTCAGCGCCGGAAGCGAGATCGTTGCCGTTCCCAAGCTCGAAGGCCGGAGCATCGAAGCCTCGGTCGACATCCTCAAGGAGGCCGGGCTCGTCCGGGGCCGGATGACCCAGATCCATACCTCCCTTTTTCCGGCCGGTCGGATCCTGGCCCAGCAGCCGGCTCCCTTGTCCGAAGTCCCGAGGACGACGGCCGTCGGCCTCCTGGTCAGCCAGGGCGAACGCGAACAGAAATTCCTGATGCCCGACCTGTTCTATAAAAAAGCGGCCGCGGTCGTCGAGCGGCTGAAGAGAATGGATTTTCAAGTCTCGAACATCCGTTATGTCTCCTATCCGGGCTATGAGCCGGGGATCGTCGTCAATCAGGCCCCTCCGCCCGGCTTTCGAATCCAGCGCCGGAACCTCATCTCGTTGGAGGTCAGCAAGTAGCATGGTCCGCATCGCTCCATCCATCCTGGCGGCGGACGCCGCCCTGATCGAACAGGCCGTCGAACAGGCGGCGGCGGCCGGCGCCGATCTCATCCACGTCGACATTATGGACGGCCATTTCGTCCCCAACCTCTCCTTCGGGCCGGAGCTGGTCGCGGCCGTCCGCAAGCGGACGGCCCTCCCGCTCGACGTCCACCTCATGGTCCGGAAACCATCTCTCTTCATCCCTCTCTTCAGCGAAGCGGGAGCGGACTGGATCTCGATTCATCTCGAGGCCTCCTCCCACCTTCACCGGGATATCTCCTTGATCAAGGGCTTCGGCAAGAAGGCCGGCCTGGTCCTGAATCCCGCGACGCCGCTGGCGGACATGGAGGACATTCTTCCCGAGCTCGACTACGTCCTGCTCATGTCCGTCAACCCCGGATTCGGCGGCCAGTCATTTATCCCGGCCACCCACGACAGGATCCGGCGTCTTAAGGAATGGATCCGGTCCCTGAAACTCGACGTCCTGGTCGAGGTCGACGGGGGCGTCAACCTGGATAACGCGGCCGCCCTGGCCAAGGACGGCGTCGATATCCTGGTCGCCGGCTGTTCGATCTTCGGGACGCCCGATCCTGTGGCCACGATCAAGCGGATGCGCGAGGCGGCCAATCCATGAGCCGTCGAGAAACCTGCCTCGTGACCGGCGCCGCCGGTTTCATCGGATCGCGCCTCTCGCTCGGGCTTTTGGATGGCGGCCGTTCCGTGATCGGCGTCGACGCCTTCATGGACTTCTACCCCCGCTGGATCAAGGAGAAGAATCTCAAGGAGCTCGTCGCCCGTCCCGGGTTCGAATTCATCGAGGCCGACCTCAACGATTTGAACCTCGATGACCTCGTCGGCCGGTCCCAGGTCGTCTTCCACCTGGCGGCCCAAGCCGGCGTCCGGACCAGTTGGGGGCGGAACTTTTCGGTCTATATCCGGAACAACATACAAGCCAGCCAGAGTCTGCTCGAGGCGGCCAAGGACCACTCCGCCCTCAGGAAATTCGTCTACGCCTCCTCCTCCTCGGTCTATGGGCTTTCGCCCGATCTTCCCGCCTCCGAAACGAGCCCCTGTTATCCCCTCTCCCCCTACGGCGTCACCAAGCTGTCGGCCGAACAGCTTTGCTTTCTCTACCAGAAGAACTACGGCGTTCCGACCGTCGCCCTCCGTTACTTCACGGTCTACGGGCCCGGACAGCGTCCGGACATGGCCTTTCATATCTTCTTCAAGGCCATGGCCGAAGGCCGGGAAATCTCGATCTACGGCGACGGGAGCCAGACCCGGGATTTCACGTTCGTGGATGACATCGTGGCCGCCAACCTGGCCTGTCTCGACCTGGACAAGTCCGGAGAGGTTTACAACGTCGGGGGCGGCCACCGCGAAAAGCTCAAGGACATCCTGCCTCTTTTCGAGGAGATCACGGGAACCAAGGCTCGGGTTCAACTGGTCGACCGCCAGAAAGGCGACGTCCCCCATACCTTTGCCGACATCCGAAAGGCCCGGGCCGACTTGGGCTTCGTTCCGCGCACGACCCTGCGCGAGGGCCTGGCCCGGGAGTGGGAATGGATCCGCGCCCTCTATGATCGATAAGGACGCCGCCACCGACATCGAGAGGATAGACCACCATGGACAAACGAACGCTCGTCATCCTGATCGGCATCGCGCTCTGCGCCGCCGGGCTGACTTCGACCGGCTGTAAAAGTTCGAAGACCACCCTCTCGCCCGAACAGACGGGATCCGAGGAAACCTTGTTCAAGTTGGGACAGGAGGCTCTCAAGAAAGACTCGGAAAAAGGCCGCCTCTACCTGCGCCAGGTTATTGAATCCTTCCCCAAGGGTTTCTACGCCCAGCGGGCGAAGATCGCCATCGCCGATTCCTACTTCGAGAAAGGCGACGAGGGAAACATGATCATGGCCGCGAACGAATACCGGGAATTCATCTCTCTTTTTCCCTTCAGCCCATCGGCGCCCTATGCCCAATTCCGTATCGCCATGACCTTCTACGCCAAGATCCTAAAGCCGGACCGGGATCCGACCAAGACGATCCAAGCCCTGGCCGAATTCAAGCGCCTCCTGACGGCCTACCCCACCAGCGACGAGGTCCGGCAAGCCCAAGACAAGATCAAGGATTGCGAGGAGCGGCTGGCCGCCAATTCGCTCGGCGTCGCCATCCACTACAACAAGGTCTGGGCCTTCTCTGCGTCCGTTTCGCGCCTGAACGAGATCCTCCAGACCTACCCGACCTTCTCCAGGATGGACGAGGTCTTTTTCTATCTGGGGGACAGCTACCTGAGATGGGGCAAGATCGACCAGTGCGAGGCGTATTTCATCAAGGTCATCACCGACTATCCCAAGAGTCCGTTCGTCAAGAAGTCCCAGGAGAATCTCAAGCTTCTCGAAGCGGCCAAGAAAAAGGCCGCTCCCAAGAAATAGGGCTTGATCGGGGCGGGAGGCGGTCTGACCGGAATTTGACTCGGCGCCGGAATGAGGAAGATTCTGATGAGTCCCGGCCATTTTGAGATCGGGGGCGAGGTCCGGCACGTCGTATTTTTGGGATGGGATATGGAGAGGGCGCTCGTGGGGCTCAATGAACGGGGTACGGCCCGGGTCAAACCGCCCGCGCCCCGGACACGATCATGATCGGCTACCTGAGGATAGCGAACTTAGCGACCATCGAGGAGCTCGAGGCCTCTTTCTCCGAAGGATTCACGGTTTTGACCGGAGAGACGGGCGCCGGCAAATCCATCATCATCGACAGCATCCGGCTCCTCTGCGGAGAAAAGGCCGCCTCCGACCTGATCCGGACCGGGAAAAAGGAAGCGTCGGTCGAAAGCGTTTTCCGGATCCCCGATCCGGCGCCGGCTTCCGCCGAAGGGCTCGTCGCCGAGGGGGAGAATGAGCTTATCATTCACCGCCAGATGACCGAGCAGGGCACGGGCAAGGCCTTTGTCAATTCCGTGCTCGTCCCCGTCAAAAAGCTCAAGGAGCTCGGAAACGATCTGGTCGACATCTACGGCCAGAACGATCATGTCTTTCTCCTCCATCTTGAAAACCAGCTTCAATACCTGGATGCCTTCATCGGCGGACTTCTTCTCAGGGCGCGGGTCCAGCGGGCGGCCCTCGGCCTGAAGGCTTCCCTGCGCGAAAAGCGGGAGCTCGAATCCCGGGATCGGGAGCGGACCCAGAGGTTGGATTTTCTCTCCTACCAAATCAAGGAGATCGAAGACGCCGCCCTTCAGCCCGGCGAGGACGAAGAGCTTCTTCAGCAAAGGAACATCCTCCGCAACGCCGAAAAAATCGGCTGTCTCATCGACAAGGGTCTCGACCTGGCCTCCGCCCGGGACGAGTCCCTGGCGACTCTTCTCTCCCGGATCGAGGCCGTCACGGCCGAATTGGCCGTTTTCGACCCGTCGCTGGGTTCATTCCGGGAAGCGTTCGCCCAGTCGGCGATCACGGCCCGCGAGTTCGCCGACAACCTGATTCGTTTCAAGGGCCGGCAGACCCTGTCTCCCGAAAAACTCGAGCAATCCGAGGAAAGACTCAACAAAATCGAAAAACTTAAGCGAAAATACGGCCCGACCATACCCGAGATCCTGGACTTCGCCCGCGAGTCAAAACGGGAAGCCGCCGACCTCGCTTCCAGCCAGGAGAAGCTGGGAGACCTCCAACAGCTGATCAAAAAGGAATTCGCGGACTACGTCTGCCTGGCCGGGGAGCTCTCGGCGTCGAGGACGCGGGGGGCCGCGGCGCTCGAAAGGCTGGTCGAAAAAGAAATCGCCCTGTTGGGCATGAAGAAGGCTCGGTTCGGAATCAAGGTCGTCACCGTCCCGCCTTCGGCCTCGGACCCGGACAAAGTCCGCGAGTGGGGGTGCGAGGAGGTCGAGTTTCTCATCTCTCCCAACCCGGGGGAAGAATTGCGGCCTCTCCGCCGCATCGCGTCCGGCGGAGAGCTGTCCCGGATCATGCTGGCCCTGAAATCCATCGGCAAAGAGCGGGACCCGCTCAAGACGCTGATCTTCGACGAGATCGACGCCGGGATCGGAGGCAAAACGGCCGAGTCGATCGCTCAGAAGCTCAGGGACCTGTCCCGGACCCACCAGATCATTTGCATCACCCATCTGCCCCAGATCGCTTCGTTCGCGCGTCATCACTTCCGGATCGAGAAGACGGTCGACCGCCAGCGAACCTACACGTCCATCAAAGCCCTCGACTTCGAGGAGCGCATGGCCGAGGTGGCGCGTCTGGTCTCGGGCAGCCAGATCACCGAAACATCGCTCCGGAACGCCCGGGAGATGCTCGAGCGGAATCGGGAAGAGACCTGACCGGCTCGAGGCGCCGGCTTTTATGCTAAAATAACCGCTGATTCATGAAGAGCTTCACTCCAAGGAGGATTGGGAATGACGACCCGACCCGAAAAATCCGTCGCCTGTTTCAAGGAAGGCTTCAGCTGTTCCCAAGCCGTCTTTTCCGCGTTCGCCGAGGAGGAGGGACTTGACCGGACGGCGGCCCTCAAAATCGCCCAGCCCTTCGGCGGCGGCCTGGCCCATCGGGGCGAAATCTGCGGGGCGGTTTTCGGCGCCCTGCTGGCGATCGGCCTGAAGCACGGCCGGATACGGGTGGAGGACCTCGAAGCCAGGGACCGGACTTACCGCCTCGTCAATGAGCTGATGGACCGGTTTCGCGCCGCCCACGGTTCCCTCGATTGCCCGACATTACTCGGGGCCCATATCGGAACCCCGGACGGCATGGCGGCGGCCAAGGCCCGGAACCTGTTTCAAACCGTCTGCCCCCAATACGTCCGGACCGCAGCCGTTCTTCTCGAAGACATTCTTTAGGCAGCCATCGAGCCATGGCCGGCATCCTCCAGGGTCTGTCTTATTTCATCCGGACGTTCGGCTGTCAGATGAATGAAAACGATTCGGAGCGGATCGCCGGCTTGCTCGAGGCCGAAGGGGCGTCCAAGGCCGATCTTGTCGAGCGAAGCGACTTGGTCATCGTTAATACTTGCGCCGTTCGGGCCAAGGCCGAAGAAAAGCTCTATTCGTTCCTGGGACGGCTCGCCAAGCAGACCAGGGGGCGGGACACTCTGGTCGGCGTCGTCGGCTGCGTCGCCCAGGTTCAGAAGGCGGCCCTCTGGGAGAAGAAAAGGCTCGTTCATTTCATCCTCGGGCCCGGACACTACGACCTCATCCCCGAGATCGTCCGGGATAAGCGGAGGGAACGGATTCTTGTCACGTCGCAAAGCCGCCTTTGGCGCGAATGGCCGGCCGGGCGGGTTCTCCATAGCAATCCCTGGAGCGCGTTTATCACGATCATGGAGGGTTGCGATAATTTTTGCTCTTATTGCGTTGTGCCTTTCGCCCGCGGCCGCGAAAAATTCCGGCCCGGCCGGATGATCCTGGACGAAATCCGGGAACTAGCCCGCCGCGGCGTCCGCGAAGTCCAGCTCCTGGGCCAGAACGTCAATTCCTACCGGGACCCGGAGACCGGGGGAACCTTCCCGGGCCTCCTCGAGGCGGTGGCCGCCCTGGACGGCATCGAATGGATCCGCTTCCTGACCTCCCATCCCAGGACCTTTGCAACCGACCTGGCCCTGACCATGGCCCGCAACCGCAAGGTCTGCCGCCAGCTCCATCTCCCGGTCCAGTCGGGATCCGACGCGGTCTTGGAGCGGATGCACCGCGGCTACGGCCGCAGAGAATACCTGGACAAGGTCCGCATCCTGCGGGATTTGATGCCGGAGATCAGCCTGAGCGCCGATATCATCGTTGGTTTCCCGGGCGAGACCGAGGCCGAGTTCGAGGACACCCTGCGGCTGCTCGAGGAAGTCCGCTTCGCTAACATTTTTTCCTTCCGCTACTCCCCCCGCCCTTTCGCGGCCGCAGCGCGGGAACCCGATGGCGTGCCGCTGGACGTCAAGCGTCAACGGCTGGTCGCCGTCCAATCCCTCCAGAAGGCCGTCCAAATCGATACCCACCGGTCCTTTCTCGGGCGGACCTTGACCGTCCTCTGCCAGGGACGGAGCAAGAAGGGCGCCGGCTCCTTCGCCGGCCGGAGCGAGGGCAACCAGGTCGTCAATTTCAGCTCCGAGGCCGAACCCGAAGGTCCGTTCGTCCGGGTCCGCGTAACGAGTTGCGGCCCCTACAGCCTGCGCGGCGAGCGCTCCGGCCCCGATCCGGCCGGACCGATCTCAACCTGAATCCGCGCTTCGATTGCTATATTTCCCTGTTTCTTTTATAATGCTTCTTTCGTAAAATCCTGATACCGGAACGGCGCAGAGGTATGGATAGGTGAAGATCAACGTCTGGAACACGATCCTCCAGCTCAGCAAAGAGCGGGGCGTGGGAACGTCCATCATCATCGCCGCCATCGAGGAATCGCTCCGGGTCGCCTCGGCCAAATACTTCACCCATCAGGAAGACGTGATCGTCGATTTCCGGCCCGAGAAGGGCGATCTCAGGGTCCATGTTTCCAAGAAGGTTGTCGAAAACCCTCAAAACCTGGCCTCCGAAATCGCTCTCAAGGAGGCCCGGGCGATCAAGGCCGACGCCCGCCTCGGCGACCTGATGGATATCGACCTTCCCTCCGACACGCTGGGCCGGATCGCGGCCCAAGCCGCCAAAAAGGTCCTTTTCCAGAAAGTCCGCGACGCCGAACAGGAGAAAATCTTCGGCCAGTTCGCGCCGCGCACGGGAGAAACCGTGACCGGGATCTTCCGCCGTTTTGAGAACCAGACCGCCATCCTCGATGTCAACGAAACCGAGGTCATCCTTTCCCTCCGGGACAAGCTTCCCATGGAGGAATTCCGGCGCGGCGACAAGGTCAAAGCCGTCATCCTGCAGGTCCAGAAGGGCAGCAAGGGTCTCCAAATCTACGTGTCCCGCAGCCATCCCAAGTTCCTTCTCAAGCTCCTGGAGCTCGAGATTCCCGAGATCGCGGCCGGCGTCATCGTCATTAAAGACGCCGTCCGGCAGCCCGGCGAGCGGGCCAAGGTCGCGGTCATGACCAAGGAGAGGGATATCGACCCGGTCGGAGCCTGCATCGGAGTCAAGGGAAACAGGATCTTGGCCATCTCCAAGGAACTCCAGGGAGAAAAGATCGACGTCATCGAATGGTCGGCCAACCCGGGCGGCTACGCCAAAGCGGCCCTCAGCCCGGCCAAGGTCGATAAGGTCGTCGTCCTCAACAAGGAGGGGAAGGTCCTCCAGGCCCTCGTCCCCAAAGATCAGATCTCGCTGGCCATCGGCAAGAAAGGCATCAACGTCAAACTCGCCTCATGGCTGGTGGGATGGAAGATCGAGATCAAGGAAAACTAATCGAGAGACAGCCCATGGTTAAAAAAACACAGACACCCTCGAAACCGGCCGAAGCAGCCCCCGTCAAGCCCAGGCCCAAGCTCGTCCTCCGCGAAGCCATGCCCCTCAAGGCGGCCGCGGCGCGGGCCAAGGTCGGGCCCAAAGACCTCAGCGAAAAGCTCCGGGCCAAAGGCGTTCTCCTCAACCCCCAGGATATCGTCGATGAGGCCGCCCTGCCGGCCCTGTCCCAGATCCTGGGCCGTCCGGTCGAACTCGTCACGATCGAGAAGGAAATGGAGATGCAGGCCCTCAGTAAACCCGAGGAGCTCACCAATCATCCCCCGGTCGTGACGATCATGGGCCACGTCGACCACGGCAAGACGACCCTGCTCGACGCCATCCGCTCTTCCCACCTCGTCGATAAGGAGTCGGGCGGTATCACCCAGCACATCGGAGCCTACCGGGTCCTCCACAACAACCGGGCCATCACGTTCATCGATACCCCCGGCCACGAGGCGTTCACCCAGCTCCGGGCCCGCGGGGCCAAGGTCACCGACATCGTCATCCTGGTCATCGCCGCCGACGACGGGGTGATGGCCCAGACGCGGGAGGCCATCAACCACGCCAAGGCCGCCGGCGTTCCCCTCATCATAGCCATCAACAAGGTCGACAAGCCCGAGGCCAACGTGGACCGGGTCAAGCAGCAGCTATCCAAGGAAGGCATTCTGGTCGAGGACTACGGCGGCGACGTCATCAGCGTCGAGGTCTCGGCCAAGCAAAAAACGCGCATCAACGACCTGCTCGATATGATCATCCTCCTCAGCGACATGCTCGAGATCAAGGCCAATCCCAAGGGGCGGGCCCAGGGCATCGTCCTCGAGGCCCGGCTCGATTCCAAGAAGGGGCCGTTGGCCACGGTCGTCATTCAGCACGGCGCTCTTCTTCCCGGGGACGCTTTCGTTTCGGGGATGACTTACGGCAAGGTCCGCGCCTTGTTCGACGAACACGGAAAAGCCCTTCTTAAGGCCGGCCCGTCCATGCCGGCCGAGGTCCTCGGCTTCGCGGAGGTCCCGCTGGCCGGGAACATGTTCCAGGTCGTGGAGGACACGGAGACGGCCAAGATGATCGCCGAGCATCGCCGCTCCAAGGTCAAGAAGGAAGAGCCGGCCAAGACCGAACATATCACTCTTGACGACCTGTTCAAGCGGATCAAAGGGGGCGACTTCAAGGAGCTTCCCCTTCTCCTCAAAGGCGACGTTCAGGGTTCGGTCGAGGTCCTGATGGAGCTCCTTCCCTCCCTCAGCAGCGACAAGGTCAAAATCAAGATCGTCCATGCCGCGAGCGGAAACATCTCCGAATCCGACGTCCTTCTGGCCTCGGCCTCGAACGCCGTCGTCATCGGCTACAACGTCAAACCCACCCCCAAGATCCAGGCCCTGGCCAAGGCGGAAAGCGTCGAAATCCGCAGCTACCGAATCATCTATCAATTGACCGAGGACATCAAGAAGGCCATGGAAGGCCTGCTCGAGCTCGTCATCAAGGAGACCTATCTGGGCCGGGCCGAAGTCCGAAAGGTCTTCCAGATCCCCCGGGTCGGCACCATCGCCGGCTGTCTCGTCGTAGACGGCCGGATCACCCGCAACGCCGAAGTACGCATCCTGCGCGGAATAGAGGTTGTCCTGAAAACCCGGATCGCCTCCCTCAAGCACCTTAAGGAAAACGTCAGCGAGGTCAAGAAGGATTACGAATGCGGAATCGGGGTCGAGAAGTTCAAGGACTTTCTGGCCGGGGACGTCATCGAGGCCTTCCTGACCGAGAAAGTCAAGCCCACCTGAGCGGCGGCCGTCGAGAGGGTCATGATCATCGGGTTGCTCCGTCTTGAGTTTTTTCTCCCCTACGCCCATTCGCTCAAGGACAAACGAATGTTCCTCAGGAGCCTCAAGGACCGCCTGCGGACCCGGTTCAACGTCGCCGTCGCCGAGCTCGATTTCCACGACAAATGGCAGCGGGCGGCGGTCGGGATCGTGACCCTCAACCAGCAAAGAGCCTTCGTCGAACAGGTTCTGGACAAGGTCCTCCGGGATATCGAGGCGACGGCCGAGGCCGAGATCGTCGGGCGCCGGATCGAATTCCTCTGAGGCCGGAACGGACGCCATGAGCGGCTATCGGGACAAGCGGATCGGGGCCCTGATCAAAGAAGCCGTCTCGCCGCTTCTGATCAAGGAGTTCCAGGACGCCGGTTCGGGCTTCCTGACCGTGACCCGGGTCGAGATGACAGACGACCTGAGAACGGCCCGGATCTTCATCTCCGTCTTCGGCTCGGCCGATCGGGCCGCCCTGCTCGACCGGCTCACCCGAAGCGCCGGATCCTTGCGCAAGGCTGTTGCCTCCCGGGTCAAATTAAAGTATAATCCACTGCTTATTTTCGCCCTGGACCCGGGCCCGGACCATGAGGCCCGGATCGACGAACTTCTCAAGCTGGCGAAGAAGACATGATGAACGACAGCACCCGGCGCATCGCCGACAAGATCCGCTCCTGCCGGCGGATCGCCATCACCTCCCACCTGAGACCCGACGGCGATTCGATCTGCACCAGCCTCGCCCTGGCCCTGATGGCGGAGAGCCTGGGAAAAGAGGCCTGCGTCATCAACAAAGATCAGACGCCGTCCCCCTTCCACCGTTTTCCGGACGCGGATCGGATCAGGATCGGCCAGATCGCCCCGCAGCCCTTCGACGCCGTCATTCTTCTCGAATGCGCCGACGTCTCCCGCTCCGGCCAGGATAATCTGGACGGATACTTCAAGATCAACATCGATCATCATTACTCGAACACCCCCTACGCCGACATCAACTGGATCGACCCCGAAGCTCCGGCCGTCGGCGAGATGGTCCTCGCCCTGGCCCAGACGCTTCCGGTCGGGTTCACGCCGATCATGGCCAATCATCTCTACTGCTCAATCGTCTCGGACACGGGATCGTTCCAGTTTTCGAACACGACGGGCCGGGCGCTGGGGGCCTGCGCCAGGCTGGCCGAGTTGGGGGCGAGCCCGATCGATGTCTCCGAGCGGCTCTACAACAACAATCCTCCGGAAAAAATCAAGCTCCTGGGCAAGGTCCTCACGACTCTCCAGCTCAACGCCCGGGGCAATGTCGCCGTCATCTCCATGTTCAAGGACGATTTGAAAGCTCTCAACCTCAAGGAAATCGACACCGAAGACATCACCACCCTGGTCCGCTCGATCAAGGACGTCGAGATCGTCCTTTTTTTCAAGGAAATGGACAGGGACACCTTCAGGATCAGCCTTCGGTCCAAGGGCCGGGCCAACGCCGCCCGGGTGGCCGAACAATTCGGCGGAGGCGGCCATGTCCACGCCGCCGGGTTCACCGTCTACGGCCCTTATGACCGGCTGATCAAGGAAATCCCGCAAATGGTCGAAAAGCTCCTGACCCGGGACGCCTGACCGGCTCCGGACCGGACCATCCCCAAGACCATGGACGGAATCATCCTCGTCGCTAAACCCGCCCTGAAGACGTCCCACGACGTCGTCCTGGAATTGCGGCGGATCCTGAGAATCGGAAAAATCGGACATTTCGGAACGCTCGATCCCATGGCGACCGGGGTTCTGATCGCGGCCTGCGGCCGGGCCGCACGCCTTTTTCCCTATTATTCCAGGCATGACAAGGCCTACCGGGGCCGGATCCGCCTCGGATTCTCGACGGATACCTATGATGCCCAGGGGAAACCCACTTCACAACCGGCGGATAGATTACCCGAGGAAGATGAGCTTCGCGCAGCCATGGCCAGTTTCCTGGGAAGCCTGAACCAAGTCCCGCCGGCCTATTCCGCCAAGAAATTCAAGGGGAAACCTTTGTATCGCTTGGCTCGGAACGCCGAACCCGTGCCCCTGAAACCATCGCCCGTCGTCGTTCACGCTCTCAAGCTCGAATCCTACGCGCCGCCCGACTTCGATATTTCCGTCCGTTGCTCGGGAGGGACCTACATTCGATCGCTCGCCCATGACATCGGTCTCAAGCTCGGCTGCGGCGGCCATCTCTTGGAGCTCGTCCGCACGGCCGTCGGGCCGTATACGCTGGACCGCTGTTCATCCCTGGAGCGCATCCGGACGCTGGCCGAGGCGGAAGCGATCGGATCGTTCTTGCTACCCCTAGAATCCCTCCTCCCCGAGTTCCCCAAGCTGATCCTGACCGAAAAAGGGGAACGCTGCGCAAAAAACGGCAATTCGATCCTGCCCGAACACATTCTGTCCGCCGAGACGCCCGGGCCGCCGGCCGTTTCCCAAGCCGAAGACGAGGCTTTGTTCCGCCTGTTCGGACCCGGAGGAAGGTTCATCGCCCTGGCCCGAAGGGCGCCGGACAAAGCCGTCCTCCAGCCTATCCTCGTTTTCAACTAAATCCAAATCATTGAATTCCGTCCTTGAATTTTCCCCCCTGATATTGTATTGTATCAGGGTTATGAGGCTGAACAAAAATCAGATCGAGCACCTGAGTTTCGTCATAGTCCGTAATTTAAACAAGGACGGCAAGGTGCTCATCGAAGACAGGGCCAGGATTCTTGATGAAGTAACGGCCCTGATCACCGAGGAATTCATGAAGGAGGACAAGCTGGACCAGGAGGTCCGCGAGATCCTCAGCAAGCATATTGAGAAAATCCGCCGCGAGAATATCGAGTACCAGACGATGTTCCGGATGATCAAGACCAAGCTGGCCAAGGAAAGGAACATCGTCCTATGAGCAATCGTCTGTCCAGGGAAAAGATCAATTTCATGGCCCGCCAGGTCCTCAACTGTCTCATGAAAAACGACCAGGTCGAGTTTCTGGACGACGATAACGAAATCCGCCTCGGCATCGTCCACTCCATCGAAGAAGAGATCCGGCTCTACGACCAGCTCGACAAGAAGGCGATCGAGAAAATCCAATCACAGAAACGGGCCATCGAGGAAGGGAGCCGGGAATGGGAGATCCTCTACCGCAAGTATTATAACGAGGAGCTCTCGAAGCTCGGGAAGCTCACCGAATAGCCCTCCCCCCTTTTCCTCCTCCAGCCGGCCGATAGGCAGATCAAAAAGCAGTCCTTTCTCAGGGCTTTTTTCCGGTCAAGTAGTCCCCGAGGGCTTCTTGCCATGGGGAAAAGGGCGAAAGCCCGACGGCCTTGGCCCTTCGATTCTCGAGGACCGAATAGGCCGGCCGGCGGGCTCGGGCCCCGAATTCCTTGCTGCTGACCGGCCGTATCTCGGCCTCGATCTCGGCCAGGGCGAGAATCGTTCGCGCGAATTCATACCAGGTGCAATCACCTTCGTTGGTCAGGTGATAAAGGCCGTAGGCCGAGGTCCGGATGAGCTCGTCGATCGTCCGGGCCAATTCCCGGGCCGATGTCGGAGTCGCTCTTTGATCGTCGACGACGCTGAGCGGTTGACCTTGCCGGGCCAGGTCGAGGATCCGGTCCACGAAATTCATGCCTTTTTCGAGACAGCCGGCCGCGCCGTAGAGCCCGCAGGTCCTGATCAGGAAATGCTTCTCCCAATACGTCCGGAGCAGGTATTCACCCGCCAATTTGGATACGGCATAGACGCTCAACGGGCGGGGCGGATCCTCCTCGACGTAGGGAGAACCCTTGGCCCCGTCAAAGACATAATCCGTGCTGAAATGGACGAGCGGGCAGTCCAGCTCCCTGCAAACCAGGGCGAGGTCGCGGACGGCCGTCGCATTGACTGCGAATGACTTATCGGGATGAAGCTCGCATTCGTCGACCCGATGGTAGGCGGCCGTGTTGATGACGCAGTCTGGCGCGAGTTCGGTCAAGACGCGGCGGACGCCGTCGGCCCGGGTCACGTCGAAGTCGGGATAATAGAGCGGGAGGAGGATGTCTCCGGTCAAGCGTCGGACGAGGTCGGACCCGAGCTGTCCGTCCGCCCCGATGATGGCGATCCTCATGACTGCAGATTATTATAACGCGGCCTCGGCCCGAATAAAAAGGGCCGGGGGGGCTTCAACGCGCCCCCGGCCCCTTGTCAATGCGGAGTCGGATCTCTTAAAAAATGTACCTGAACCCGAGCGCGAACTTGTGATAATCGTCAAAGGAGCGATCGCCGCCCAGCGGTGAGCGGAACTCGAAGAACAGGGCGCCGGCCGAGCGACCGCGGCCGAAAAGGTCGACGCCGACCTGGCCGACGAGATCGAGGCCGGATTTGCGGGTCACCTGATCCTTGCCGCTGTAACCGAGGCCGCCCGCGATGAAGGCGGGCCCGGCATGGAGATTGAGGAGGGCGTTCGCCAGGAAGAAAGTCCTCCAGGGGTCTCCCTTAAGCCGCGGCGCGACGCCGGCCGCCAGGATGAAGTCCAGATTGCCGGGGACGATATTGTAGAGGAAGCCGCCCCGAGCGAAGGCGAACATCGTATAGGTCCCCTTGGCCAGGAGCGGGCCGGCTTCGAAGAGGAGGAAAAACCGCCGCTGGGTGATATCGAACTCGAGCCGGCAGGGCTCCGTCGAAACGGCGCCCAGGTTGTCGGCCACGACGAGGGTCACGGCGTATTTCCCGGCTTTTTGGAAAACCTTTTCGAAGGTGTACGGCTTCTCGCTGTCGACGAAAGTGTCGATGACCCGGCCCGTGGCGTCCGTGATTTCGAAGGTCGCCTTGACGATATCGCCGTCGGGATCGGTCGATCCGTTGGCGTCGAAGACGACCGGGCGGCCCACGTAGTCTTCGCAGGGGAGGCAGGACGTCCACAGCTTGCAGACGGGCGGGAAGTTCACGTAAACCTTGGCCGAGCAACCGCTGCCCGAAAGCGAGCCCTTAAGATCGAAGACCCGGGCCTTGAAGGTGTACTCGCCCGCCTTGGACAGCGTCGTCTGCCACTTGGGCGATTCGGCCGTCAGCGTCTTGGAGCCGACTTTGGTTCCGGTCGCGTCGAAGACGTCGACCTCCATGGATTTCGCGTGCTGAGTCCCGCTCATGTCGACCGTGATCGGATCGTTGACGTTGCATTTACCGGGGCTGACGGTGATGTTGCAGACCGGGCCGGGGATGAGGTCGGTCGTTCCCTTGAGGGCGATATTGCCGCAGGGCCTGGGCATCAGGAACTCGTATTCCTTGAAATCCTTGACGACCTTGAAGACGAAAATGTCGAGAGGCTTGGCGCCCGCCCATTCGACCTCCCGCGCTACCTTGACCTTGTCCTGGGACCGGAACAGCATCCAGAGGACGCGATCGCCGACGGCGAGCTGCTTTTCCTCGAACTTGGCTGTTTTGAGCTGGTCCATGAAGGGAAGATAGAGATCGCCGTTCCCGGCCAGGTCGAAGCCGTACTTGATATCGCCCGAATAGCGATCAAACAGGGTCTTCATGACTTCGGGAGTCGGGACATTCCCCCTGATGCGCACGAACGTGTAGCGGCCGATGGTTTTGAGCTTGGTGGCGGCGAAGGTTGATCCGGCACAGATAATGGCGAGAAGAACCACGGTAACGATTAAGACTTTTCTGTTTCTCACATAAACCTCCTTCTTTGTCGTCTCCAAACCTTTACTCGCGTAAAAGCAAGATAATTATAAGTCAATAGGAAAACGTTTTCAAGCGATATTCGAATCATTTTTTTCCAAAATCAGGCCGTTCGGCCAAGCGGCCTGGCCGCCATGAAGACGGCCGTGATCCTCTTGATCAGCCCCGAATCCCTGGGCTCTCCCTTGAGGCCGGCTTCGAACAGGGCCCGCCGGACCGGGCTGCGATCGGCGAAATTCCGGAGCAGCTCCCTCCCCCGCTCGACCGATATTTCGGGATGGATCTGAAAACCCCAGAGCGTTCCAGGATGGACGCTTCGGACCCGGTTAGTATGATGTGCGTATAGCCGTCTCCGAGATCCGGGAGCCGTCCGTCCCCGGCCCGGAAGGAATCGAAGGGGACGCTCAGGAATTCCCCCCAATGGGCGCAGGGCGGGTAAGAGTCGGGATCGATCGAGTTGTCGATAAGGGCGAGTTTGACGGCTTGGGTCACGGCCATGTCTCCCGGATCGAACTGAAAACTTATTATAGGCCTTCGACTCGTCCTTTTTCAAACACGAAGTCTCTTGTCTGGGCCGGGCGATTTGATATAATACTCGCCTGTGAACAAGGAGGCTTGACCGTGCACGCAGTCAAAGAGGACACCGAGCTTCATATCGTTGTTCCCAACGATCCCGGTATACTGGGCCGTGTCCTGGGGACCATGGCCAATGCCGGAGTCAACGTGAAGGCCATGTGCGTCTCTTCCGAGGGCGATCGGGGGCATTTCCTCCTCGTCACCGACAACTACCGGAAGGCCCAAACCGCCCTCAAGTCCCTCCGCTATAAAGTCATGCTGAATAAAGTCGTCACGGTGGCCGTCACCGACCGGATCGGCGCAGGCGCCGAGATCGGCGCCTTGCTCGGCAACGCCGTCATCAATATTCTCTATGCCTACGGATCCTCCGGGGGCGCCGGCCAGTCGCTTCTCGTGTTTCACACCAACAACAACAAGAGGGCCCTGGAGACCTTGAGATAAAGACGGCCCCGGAACGGCTCCGGATCTTGAGGACGGAGGGGACGCGAAGAAACCCATGGCGAAGCGCATCCTGGTTGTGACCTCGGACGTCCCTTTCGTCGAGGGCGGGCACCTGGTCATCGCCCGAGGGACGGTTCGGGCCCTGCGCGAGGCGGGGCACGAAGCGGAACTCCTCCTAACTCCCCAGAACCGGTTCGGCCGGCAATTGCGGGCCTACGCGGCCACCCGATTCACGGATGTCGGGATGGACGGGCAGGGTCGTTCCATCGACCAAGTCATTACCTTCCGTTTCCCGAGCTACGCCGTCCGGCATCCCGCCCACGTCTGCTGGCTGAACCACCGGATGCGGGAATACTACGACCTCTGGAGCCTCCTTTACAGCCGCCTCGGCTGGAAGGGCCGGATCAAGGAGACGGTCCGCCGGACGCTCATCCGCGCCATCGACACCCATCTTCTTAAGAGGAATGTGACGAAGCTGTACACCATATCCAAGACCGTCCAGGCCAGGCTCCGGCGCTGGGGACGGATCCCTTCCGAAGTCCTCTACCCTCCCCCTCCCCAGAGGGCGTACCGGACCGAAAGCTACGGGAGCTTCATCTTCACGGTGTCGCGTCTCCACAGCCTCAAGCGGATCGACCTGCTCGTCGAGGCCATGGCCCTGGTTCAAAATCGCGCTCTCAAGGCCATCATCATGGGCGAAGGGCCGGAGCGTTCCAACCTGGCCGCGCTCATCAAGGCCCGTAATCTGGAAGGCCGGATCGTGCTTCTCGACGAGACCGACGAGGAGACCATGCTGGATCGCTACGCGCGCTGTCGGGCCGTCTTCTTCTCCCCTCTCCAGGAGGACTACGGGTTCGTGACGGCCGAGGCCTTTGCCTCACGAAAGCCGGTCTTAACGGCCACGGACAGCGGCGGCCCGGTCGAGCTCGTCGAGGACGGCCGGACCGGATTCGTCGTCCCGCCCAATCCCGCGGAGATCGCCGTGAAGCTCGACCTCCTGGCCGAGGATAAAAAGCTGGCCGAGAGGCTGGGGGGAAGCGGATATGACTTCATCTCCGGGATAACCTGGGAGAACGCCGTCGCTAAGCTCATCCTCGGGGAAAAAACTCGTTGACAAATCCCCACCCTTTGCCTAAAATGTTACTCTATTGGCGTAGTCCAATATTGAGGAGGCGAATATGTCCCATGCCGAACCCAACGTCGTTCCCCTCTGTGACGTACTTCTCGTCCTTCTGATCATCTTCATGGTCATCACGCCCCTTGTCCAGAAGGGGGTCGACGTGCAATTGCCCGAAACGGTCCAGGGAGGGACAGATCCGCAGAATGTCCAAGGAGTAATCGTCCTGACGGTTAAAAAGGGCAATACGGTCATGATCAATCAGCAGCCGATCGAGCTCCAAGCCCTCCAAGAACAGCTCCGCCAGTACTACGCCGCGCGCCAAGACAAGACCATCTTTGTCCGGGCCGATTCCAAGCTCCCCTTCAGCAAAGTCATGGAGGTCATCGACATCGCCAAGGGTGCCGGCGTCGAAAAGCTGGGGATCATTCCCGAACTCTTCACGGAAGAATAGGCGGCCGTTCTCCTTGTCCCGGAGACCGGACCCGATGCGCGCCGTCCTCTCCATCGGTTTCTTTTTTCTAATCTCTATCGTATCCCTATCGGGAACGGCTTATTCCCAAGAAGGCCAGGTTGAAATGGTCGGTCCGTTGACCCAGGAGGAAATCCTGCAGGCCCTTCCCGATTGGCAGGATAGGATGGTCGCCTATGCTCCCAAGCTCGGCGCCGTCAACGAGTTGAAAGCCTTCCCGGATTTTGTCCAGGTCGAGGTCTATCTCGGGACCTGGTGCTCGGACAGCCAATCCCACGTCACGGCCTTTTTCCAAGTCCTGAACTTTGTCAATTCCCCCCAAATCCAGGTCTCTTACATGGGCGTCCCCAAGGACAAGCCGTCCCGTGAGCCCTATATCGCCGGAAAAGATATCGAGAAGCTTCCGACCTTTATTGTCCTGGTCAACGGAATCGTGAAAGGCCGGATCGTGGAAACCCCGACCCGCACGGTCGAGGAAGACCTCTTGGCCCTTCTCCGCCGCTGAAGGCGGCTACTTCGCGTCCCGGACGGGGCCGACCACTTCGTGGGCGATGACCAGGCGCTGAATCTCGTTCGTTCCCTCGTAGATCTGGAGCAGCTTCGCGTCCCGCATCAGCTTCTCCATCGGATAGTCTTTCATATAGCCGTACCCTCCGCAAATTTGAAGGGCTTCGGTCGTCGTCCGCATGGCCACGTCGCTGGCAAAGCACTTGGCCATGGCCGATTCTTTCCCGCAGGGTTTTCCCCGGTCCATCAGCCAGGCCGCGTTCCAAACGAGATGGCGGGCCGCGTTGATCTCCATGGCCATCTGGGCGATCTTGAGCTGGTTGGCCTGGAAAAGGGCGATCGCCTTTCCGAACTGGACCCGTTTCTTGGCGTACTCGACGGCATAGTCGAGCGCCGCCCGGGCGACCCCGACTCCGGCCGCCCCGACCGGGGCCCGTGTGTTGTCGAGCGTCTTCATGGCGACCATGAATCCCAAGCCTTCCCGCCCCAGCAGGTTCGCCCGCGGAACCCGAACGTCGTCGAAGAAGACCTCGGCCGTGTTCGAGGCCCGGTGACCCATCTTGTCCTCGACCTTTCCGACCGAGACTCCGGGCGTGTCGCGCGGGACGATGACGGCGCTGATTCCCCGCTTGCCCTTGCCGGGCGCGGTCAGGGCGAAGACGACGTAGAGGTCGGCGATCCCGCCGTTGGTGATGAAGCACTTGGACCCGTTGATGACGAAATCGGAGCCGTCCTTGAGGGCCCGGGTCTTGAGGCCGCCCGCGTCCGAACCGGCTTCCCGCTCGGTCAGGCAGAAGGAGGCGAACGTCATCTTGCGGGTCGCGGGCGCCAGGAAGCGCTTTTTCTGTTCGGGCGAACCGAACAGGATGAGCGGCGTGTAGGCCAGGGAATTGGCCATGATCGTCGTGTACATGCCCGCGCAGCCGGCCGCCAGCTCTTCGCTGACGATGACCGTGTCGACGTTGCCCAGCTCTCCCCCGCCGTACTCGGCCGGAATGTTGCAGGTCATGAAGCCCGCCTCGAAAGCTTTCTGGAAGACGTCGGTCGGCGTCTCGTGGCCTTGATCGTACTTGGCCGCCTTGGGTTTCATCTCTTTTTCGGCGAACTCGCGGGCCATTTCACGAAGGGCCAGCTGTTCTTCGGACAAGCTGAAATCAATCATTGTCTTTTCCTCTCCTGGAGCTCGGACGTTCGCCGAGACGTTGACCTTTTATACCCGAATCGGGAGCCTCTGTCAATTTGGCCGTTTCCCCGCGCGGCGCGGCGGGGAGCACGGGCAGGAACCGGACTTCCTCACGGGCCATATCGTAGACCTGGTCCTCGAGGTTCAGGAGCTCGAAGACGACATCCTGGGGCCTGGGCGCTTTGCCGGGGCCTTGCGGGATGATCAGGACGAGGATCCGGGGAGGGCCCGACATTCGAATTTGGAGTCCGGACTCTCCTCCCTTGTCCTCGAGAAAGCGCCGGATCAGGGCGGAGAGCCTGTCGGCAAAGGAACCGTCCGGGATTTCTTTCCGGGCGCAGGCCGTCCGGACCGCTTCTTCCGCTTCGGGTCGATCCAGATTCAGCGAATAGACCATGGAATGGACCGCCCGGGATAAAGGCGGCTCCGAATCGGCTAAAAGCCTAAGCTCAAGAAAACGGACGCCCTCCGGGGCCGATGCGTTGAGGCGAACGATCGTCTCTTCGGCGGAGAGGGCGGTCCTGGATTTGAGCTCCAGGCAATCCTTTTTGGCCTCCATCCCCAGGGGAAGCGCGGGGAGAAACGAGACGATCATTTTGGGATGGAACCCTTCGGACATGGCGACCGAAAGGCCGGCCCTCCGGAATATTCTCTGGAGGACGTTGATGAGATCGAGATGGGACATGAAACGCGCCCGTCCTCCCTTTGAGTAAAAAAGACGGTAGCGAAGAGGCTGGGCGGAATCGCGGCCGAGACGAGGGAAAGGCTCTTCTCGATCGCCGGCCTCCCCTTCCTCGGAGGACCTGTCCAGGAAAGCGGGCAAGTCGCAGCCCCGGCAGTCGG
>Ga0315274_10001421_pt1 | contig 36730 bp, 32 predicted proteins | sample YL17G02_20_MG_FD_203700 | JGI IMG/M metagenome (GOLD analysis project Ga0315274, IMG submission 203700) | Sediment microbial communities from Yellowstone Lake, YNP, Wyoming, USA - YL17G02_20 | ecosystem: Environmental > Aquatic > Freshwater > Lake > Sediment | place: USA: Wyoming | collected...
CGCCGGATGCGGTCAAGCCCGTAAAAACCACAAAACTCTATTTTTATGATGCTTTTGGAGACTTGAAAGTTACCGTTCAGAATATTTCAAAGAACTCATCCTTGTCCGCCCTCCAACCTGCGTTTCACTTCTCCGCTGATTCTTTATGGTAGATCCAGATTATATCCCTAAACATCGCCCGAGACCGCATATTCTTCTCCCATTCCCCAGCGGTATAAACCAGCACATCAACAGGAACTGGCAAGTCCAGCAAATCCCACTCCCGGGCTCGCTCCACAAAGGGTTGGTTTGTTTGACTGACTATCAACACCACGTCCAAGTCACTGCCCACACCCCAATTCCCGCGAGCGTAGGAGCCAAAATATCCGATGCGCAGCACATCAGAACGCTTTTGTGCCGTTTGGTCAGCCCAACGCCGGAATGCGGCGACAACTGCGTCAGGTTTGGGCCATTTGAGAACGCGCGAAGTCAAGGATCTCACGGGCATATTTTATAGCCTGCTTACTTTGCAAATCGCTGAAATGCTCAAAGGGCGCCCCCTCGGCATGACTGTTCGGATAACGTGGCGCGATATAATAGCCATCAAGTGTCATCGCTTTTTTTACAAGCGCGCGCGGAACTTTATAAGGCAAGGCTTTGAGCAGCCTGGCGATTACGTGCCCCCATGCTTCCTCCCCCTCGCTTAGATGCAGTGCCTTTACGGCTTTTTCAGCCGACTGTTGAGCAGCAAAGCAAGCCCATTCAAAGTGACCGGCTTCGGCGGAAATTTTCGCGAGATCCAAATCGCGTTCCGCCTGTTTCAGCCATTCCTGTGAGCGGTTAGCCATTAACATTCAGAGTTGGCGTCGGGTTTCACCACCCGATGCCACAACTCGCATCTGGAGATTGTAAACGGAATTGAGTGTCGTTAGACCCGCTTGTCCACGTCGGCGACGGCGCCCTTGACTGCGTCCAGCGATTTTATCAGGGCAGCCTTTTCGTCGTCCAGCAGCTTGACTTCAATTACCTTCTCCACGCCGCCCGCGCCGATGATGACGGGGACGCCGAGGTAGTAACCTTTGATGCCGTATTCGCCCTCGAGGTAGACAGCTGCCGGCAACACCCGCTTCAGGTCCAGCAGGTATGATTCCGCCATCGCAATCGCCGAGGCGGCGGGTGAGAAGAAAGCCGAGCCGTTACCGAGCAGGTTCACGATTTCGGTGCCGGCTTCGCGGGTGCGGTGGACGATGGCGTCAATCTTCTCCTTGGGGAGCATCTCAGTCAACGGAATCCCACCAACGGTGCAGATCCGGGGCAGCGGGACCATCGTCGGACCGTGTCCGCCCAGAACGGTCGCCGCCACGTCCTTCACCGATACGTTCAGCTCCATCGCGACGAAGGAACAGAAGCGGCTGGTGTCAAGGACGCCGGCCATTCCGCAGACCATATTCTTGGAGAAACCGGTAATCTTGCGGAAGGCATAGACCATTGAATCCAGCGGATTGGTAACGATGATGCAGAACGCCTTCGGGCAGCGGGCTTTCACCTCACTGGCAACGTTGGTAACGATTTTTACATTAACGTCAAGGAGGTCATCGCGTGACATCCCGGGTTTGCGCGGCAGACCGGCGGTGACAATCACGACATCTGAGCCGGCGATGTCGGCGTAGTTGGAAGTGCCGCTCATTTTGGCGTCGTAGCCGCTGACCCACTGGCACTCCGCCATATCCAGCATCTTTCCCTTGCACATCCCTTCCTTCTCGGGGATGTCAAGCATCACAATATCGCCCAACTGCTTCTCCGCAGCGAGCAGAGCCAGGATGCCGCCGATTTGCCCCCCGCCTATCAGTGCGATCTTCTTACGAGCCATTTGGTTTTCCTCTTCAGAGTTAAAAGTTGAATGCCGAACTATTTGGGACTTATTATGAGCGCTACTTCAGGAAAATGGCGCGGGTATTGAAGCTCCGGTCGCGGGTGTTTAAACGGACGATGTAAGCTCCAGCACCCAGCCCATCCGGCGCCACCCATGGAACATTGTGCTCGCCGGGGGTGAAGATGCCATTCGCGATGGTTGCCACACGCCGGCCGGCGAGGTCATAAACCGCCAGGTCAACGGAAGCAGCCGCAGGCGAGACGAAGCGGACAGTCGTCCGGTTGTTGAACGGATTGGGGTAAATCCCGCTTAGACGCCAATCCGCCGGCGTTCCGGCGCCAACCTCTTCGTTGACTTTCTGCCCGGTGACGCCGCTCAATACGATCTCGTCAATCAGCAGCGAGGCGTCAAACATTGAGCCAGTATTAACTGCGTAGAACAGAAGCATCACGACGATGGCGTCCAAGTCATCATAATACGGTTCCCAGACTGCTGAAGCGGACTGGTAGTTGGGGCTGTGACCATTATAGATCACGCCGCCGGCATCAATGATCTCGCCGCCGCGATATCCTATTATGGTTATCTCACCCTCTGTGCTGTCGGGTAGTCCGGCGTAATGCAGCTCCAATGAAACCGATTCATCCAGATTGGACACCGCAATCTGCTGCTCGATATAATTGGCATTGGTCGTTTGATTGATCATCATTCTGACGGCATAGCTGCCTGAGTAAGCCTGGTCGCTACGCTCCACAACATGGGGGAAGTAAGGGGTGTTCCAGGTGACCCAGCCGACCAGACTGTCGCCCTCCCACTGCTCAAAGCCGGGGTTGACGAGCTGGGCGAAACCGACTCCGGTAACAAGCAGCAACGCTGCCAAAGCGATTGTGGTTTTCATTTTGAAACCTCCGAATAAACGCTTACCGCGCGACGACCGCGGTAGTTCTCAAATTTAACCTGTCCGCCGGTCAAGGCGAACAAAGTGCCGTCCCTCCCCTTCCCGACGTTGCGGCCGGGATGGAAGCCGGTGCCGTGCTGACGAACCAGGATTTCTCCCTCATTCACCACTTCACCGCCGAACCGTTTGACGCCCAGCATTTTGGGTTGGGAGTCGCGGTTGTTGCGGGAGCCGCCGCCGCCTTTCTTGTGCGCCATCAGTTATCTCCTTTCTCAATCGCCTTGACCTTCACGACTGAATACTGCTGGCGGTGACCATGCAATTTACGCATCCCGCCGCGACGGAAGAAGGTATAGTGGTAAACCTTGGGATATCGCTTGTGGTCCAAAACTTCCAGCCGGGCGCGGTAGGGGAGGTAGGGTGCGCCGATCTGCACCTGTTCGCCGTCAGCGACCAGCATCACCTCCGATACCGCCACTTCGCTGCCCGGCGGCGCATCCAACCGGTTGACCTTCAACACCGCGTTGGGCTCGGCTCGGTATTGGCGACCGGCGATCTTGACTATGGCATACATAGACGAATTATCTCCTTTTAATAGACTTTCAATATAAAGAACATCCCTGCACCAGTCAAGCGTTAACCGCCTTTCCACCCTTCTTACCGATATTGCCTGTCATATATTCTGCGGTCACATCCTTCTTTTGTTTGAGGGACTCGGCGCGGAAATCGGACAGGCGGAGCGATTCGTCGGTGTTCAGAGTTATAAACAGCCGGTTGCTCCACATAATCCGGGCGATGCGGCTGCGCAGCCCTCCGGTCAGAAATGCCTTGACTTGGGGGTTGACCGTCATAATCAGGCGATGCTCGTGGGTTTGGGAGGTAAAGCGTTTTATCCATCGTTCCAGCGATGTCACCACTGTCTCCATTGAGGGCACAAGTCCGGTGCCGTCGCAGTGGGGGCAGGGCTCGCGCAGGGTGCTGACCAGCGACGGGCGGATGCGCTGGCGGGTCATCTCCATCAAACCGAAGGGGCTGATGGGAGCCAGATCCCACTTGGAGCGGTCCATCCGCAGCGCGTGGCGCATCTCTTCAAAGACCTTGCGGCGGTTGTGCTCGTCCGACATATCAATAAAGTCAATGACGATGATTCCGCCGATGTCGCGCAACCGGAGCTGGCGGCTGATTTCACGGGCGGCGCGGAGGTTGACCTTAAGCGAGTTATCTTCGTGGTCCCGGTTACCCATAAAGCCGCCGCTGTTGACGTCAATCGCCACCAGAGCTTCAGTGGAATCAAAGAAAATGTAGCCGCCGCCGGTGAGCCAGACTTTATGCGCCAGACTCTTTTCAATCTCGGCTTCCACGCCGTATTTATCAAAAATGGGCATACGATCCTTGTGAAGGATAATCTTGTCCCGAAGCCCGATGGCGACGTCCTCCACATAGGAGACGATCTCCTTGTGCATCTTGCGCGAATCAACGACCAACGAACTGACGTCGGGGGTGAACAGATCCCGAATGATGGATGATGCCATAGTAAGGTCGCGATAGACCAGTCCGGGACCTTTCTGCTCCTTCAGCGTCCGCTCAATTCGCTGCCAGTCCTTGATGACGCGCTGCACATCGGCGCTCATATCCGCCTCAGTTTTGGTTTCTGCGACGGTGCGGATAATTATCGCGAAGCCCCGGGGACGAACCGCCCCGCCCATCCCTTTCAAGCGGCGCTTCTCCTTAAAACTTACGATTTTACGGGAGACGCCGACGTAGCTTTCATTCGGCACCAGAACCAGGTAACGTCCGGGGAGCGAGACTTGGGAGCTGACGCGGGGACCTTTGCGTCCGATGGGTTCTTTGATGACCTGGACGAGGATCTCCTGTCCGACTTTCAAGTCCTGCCCTTCCCAGCGCCGGTTGCGGTTCCGCTCCTCCTCCGCTTCCAGTGAGGAGGCTTTTAGGATTCTGATGATTTCATTACCCCCGCCCACGTCGGAAAAGTGAAGGAAGGCGTCCTGCGCCAAGCCGATGTCCACGAATGCGGCGGACATTCCGACCATAACCTTCCGCACCACCCCCTTGTAAAGACTCCCCACCATTCGCTCGTTCTCGGGACGTTCCACGTAAAGCTCCACCAGTTGGTCGTCCTCGAGCAGCGCGATGCGCGTTTCACTGGTGGTTGAGTTAATGATTATGTCCTGTTTCATTGTTGTTTGTGTTTTCTAAAAATCCTGGTTGCAGTTCAGTAGGTTGCGGCGGTGCGACTGTCCATGGCAATTGACTTTTGACCGATGTTCTCCCCCACTCTACTCCGCCAAATGCGGGTGACACTCAGCAGCCTGAAGCCATTCTCAGATTGCGAGTCGTCATCCGGAGCGGCTTTCTGAAGTTCGCGTATTTTAGCGGGCAGAGCGCGCCGGTCGTCAAGCGTCAATGTCAATACCTTCCTGCTTGTAGAAAGCTGACAGGCAGCCGCAGCGGGGATAATTTCCCGCAGCCGCGACATCAAAGAACCGTTCAAATTTGAAAGTTCCGTCAGGTCTTCAGACCTGACGGAGTTATCTGCAGTCCGTTCCTCTTCACCAATCCCATCCGCAGTCATTGGAAGTGGGATGGGCGTATTAAACTTAAGCCGATAACCTTCCTGACTGGACTCCTTTCCCCCGCCAGCAAGCTGACTGGGGCACACGAATTTCCCGCCAGCAAGCTGACTGGGGCACACGAATTTCCCGCCAGCAAGCTGACTGGGGCACACGAACATGAATTCCCCTGCTGTCCCCGACGCTGTCTCCAGACGCCACGGACGCAGACCGGGCGGCATTTTTCGCCGAATGCGAGGAAGCCAATCTTCAGCGACCAGGGCTGCAGTGGTCTCAAATGCCAGCCACAGGTAGAGCCCTCCCTGCCCCAACGGCAGCGCGGGACCGTAGCTGAACTTGGGACGGCGGCTGAAACCCTCCCGGTAGCGCAATGGCACTCCAGCGCGATGCAGCCCGAGCTCCACCAACCGCATAACGTCGTGATGGCCCAGGTAACGCATCCGCCTCAACTTGGCGAACCAAAGACGGTAGCGGCAAGTGGTTTGGGGTTCGGTGGTCGCAGTTTGAGGTCCGTGGTTCGTGGTTCGCGGTTCCACCAGCTGATTTTTACCGAACTCGCTTGCTTCGTCGCACAGCTTCATCAGCCCGCACCGGTAACATTCGTCGTCGCGGCGGTCAGGCAGGATATGCCCAGCGTTCGCCGCATCCCGGTCCTGGCGAATGAACTTCGGCGCAATACCCTTCGCGAGATGTGCCCAAGGGCGCGGGGCGCCGTCAGGTATCGGTTCAAGAATGTTCTGCCAGTCAGGGAGATGGCAGCTCAGCGCTGTCAGCCATCGCTCGCGCGAGAACCAGTCGCTCCAAGCCTCCAATCCTGCACCGGACTCTGCCACTGCTGCAATGACCGGCGCCAGCCGCCGGTCGCCGCGGGCTGACAACGCTTCAATCTGGTAACGCTCCGGGTTTGCGAAGTCCAGCTTGACACGGCGACTGTTGACTCCCCGACACAACCGCCGCTGCCTGGTTTTCAGGTCGTCAACATCCACAAAACGTTCACCTTCAAAGACCGTATGCGGTTTAGGGATGAACGGGGCGACCGAAATATGAAGCTCGCGTCCGCGGGGCACAAGCTTCTCCACCCGCCGCAGCAGAGCTGAACCCTCGCCCAGGTCGTCATCGGTTTCAGTGGGCAGACCGACCATAAAATAGAGCTTGATGCTGCGCCAGCCGTGCCGATAGCCCCGCTCCACCGCCGTCAGAAGTTCGTCTTCGGTCAGCGACTTGTTGATGACGTCGCGGAGCCGCTGACTGCCGGCTTCCACAGCGAAGGTCAACCCCGACTTGCGTCCGCCGGCGTCAATCCGGGCGGTTTCCTCAGTGAATGACGCCGGACGCAGCGACGGAAAAGCCAATGAAGCGTGCCGGTGCGCCAACTCTTCCGACAGAACGGTCAAGAGTTCGGTCAGACGGCTGTAGTCGGAGGTGGACAGCGAGAGCAGCCCAACCTCGTTGTATCCGGTCGCTTCCAACCCGGTGAGCACCTGTTCCACGATGTCTGAAACCGGTCGCTCGCGCACCGGTCGGTGGAGCATACCAGCCTGGCAGAATCGGCAGCCCTGGGTGCAACCGCGCATAATCTCCACCGTGAGACGGTCGTGAACGCCGCGTAGAATGGGGACGATAGGATGCGTCGGGTAGTGGTCGGGTTTAAGGAGAGGGGTTACGCGGGCGCGTATCCGCGACGGCGCGCCGTTCATCGGGCGGACGGCAACCGGCTCATCCACGGCGGGAGTGTAGAGCGCGGGAACATAGACGCCGGACAGTCCAGCAAGGGCTTCCCACTTCGCACGGCGGGGAACTCTCCGGAAAGCGTCGGATTTCAGCAAGCCCACGAGTTCGCCCACGGCTTCTTCCCCATCGCCGATGAGGAAGGCGTCAAAGAATGGCGCCACCGGCTCCGGGTGGAAGGCGCAGGGTCCGCCGCCGATAACTATTGGTTCGTCGTCGCGACGGTCGGCAGTTAGTCTGGTAATGCCCGCCAAATCCAGCGCCCGAACCACGCCCGGGTAGTGCATCTCAGTCTGGAGGGTGATGCCGACAACGTTGAATCCTCCAACCGTCGCTCCGCTCTCAAGCGTGTAGAGTGGGATGCGGCGGCGGCGCATCAACGACTGCATATCCGGCGCCGGCAGGTAAGCCCGTTCGCAGACTACCTCCGGAAAACGATTCAGAAGGTGGTAGAGTATCTGAAAACCGTGATACGAGATACCTATGTCGTAGAGGTCGGGAAAGAGCAGGCAGAAGCGGTAAGCTCTTTCCGGCGAATGCTTACGGGCGTTAAGCTCCCCGCCGAGGTATCTGCCGGGACGTTCCACCGACAGCAGTTCAAGACCGATTCCATTCCGCCGGTCATAGCGGGTCATCCGAGATACCTGACCAGAACCTCATAACGGTCCAGCCCGCTACGGGCGTTGAACGGCGCGACCTGGTAGTTGTAAGCGAGGTCGGCGGCGGGGTTGGCGAAACCAACCCTCAACCGCGCGCCGGTCGCCTGGCAGAGCGCGCCGGAGACCGGGTTGAAATCGGGCGAGAGGTCAATCGCCAAATCCGCTTCCAACTCCGCCATTCGCTGCCGAAGCCGCCGGACGGGCAATCCCAGCCAATCCAGATGCTCTTTTTGGATGCGCAGCGCCCGGTCAAAGAGCGTCGGCGGCAGCGATTCGGTATTTCTCCCGCCAACCACGACAGTCACACTGGTATCGGGAAAACGCGATTTTAGATGGCGGAGAACCAACTCCAGTGCCGAAAGCTCGCTGCCCAATCCATCCAGGCTGAATACGATGCACTGCCTGATTCCCTCCCAGCAGGAATTGACATTCAGCGCCTCGGCTGGGAACCGACGACTACGGTGACGCAAAACTCGCTTCTGAATCTTCTGGCGGAGTCTGCCAAACAGCCTGTTAAGCACCCTCGAGCGCCCCCTTCTCCTTGGTAATTTTTACGCGGATTATTCTTTTTCCGTGAACCTCCTCAACTATGAAACGGTAGCCTTGAAACTCAAACTCCTCCCCCTTGTGCGGCACGATGCCCAACTGGCTGAAGACGAAGCCGCCCAACGTATCGTAGGCGTCGCTCTCCTGGATTAGCTCCTCCCCCAATTCTTGATTCAGGTCGGACGTTCCGATTAGGGCATTGGCGACGACCGACCGCTCATCCAAACGCTTGAGCAAAGGTTGTTCGCGGTCGTATTCGTCCTGAATCTCGCCAAAAATCTCCTCTATGACATCCTCCAGCGTCACCAGACCGGCGGTGCCGCCGTATTCGTCTACGACGACTGCCATATGGACTTTGGCGCTCTGGAATTCGCGGAGCAGGTCGTCTATTTTTTTCTCTTCCGGGACGAAGGTGATGGGGCGCAGGATTTTCATCAGGTCGTATTCGTCGGGCGCCTGGACGACCTTAAGCAGGTCTTTGCCGTGAATCAGACCGATGATGTTGTCCACGCTGCCGTCGGTGACGGGAATGCGCGAATGCCCGTGAGTGACGATTATTTTCAGCAGTTCGTCCAGCGGTGCGTTCTTGTCCGCGGTTACTACATCCATTCGGGGGATCATCACCTCGCGGGCGATGGTGTCGCCGAACTCCACAATGGAGTGGATTAGGCGGCGCTCTTCCTGCTCGAGTTCGCCGCGTTCGTGGCCGAGTTCAATCAGTGAGCGGATTTCCCCTTCGGTCATCATCAACGTGCTCTGCCGTTCAATACCGAGGAGGCGCGACAGCAGGCTGGATAATCCGGCGAGCGGCTTGGCGAGCGGGTAAAGCAGATACCAGAATCCCATCGCCAGCGCCGAGGAGCGCACCGCCCAGGATTCGGCTCTGCGCAGTGCGAATAACTTGGGGGTGAGTTCGGAAAAAACGAGGATGACGGCCGTGACTACCACCACCTCCAGCGCCACCGCTAAAGTGGGATTGACGCCGGCGGTCAGGGCGATGTCAATCGCCACCAATGCGGCGAGGGCGGCGGCGATCGTGTTGACCAGCGTGTTGCCGGTGAGGATGGTGGTGAGCAGCCGGCGAGGGTCGGACATCAACCGCGCGGCGCGGCGGGCGCGCGGGTCGGAGGAATTTCGCAACCGGTCGAGCGTCGCGCGGCTGAGCGAGAAATAGGCGCTCTCAAGACTCGAGAAGAAAGCGGATGCGGCAAGCAGAAGGACAAACGCTGCGAGCTTTAACCAGATATCAACGTTCAATTATTTAAACTCCCAAACAGACTCCACATAGCGGTCCCCGCGGTCAATCATCGCTTGTAGTGAAGCATCGTCGTTATGGTCCCAGCCCCAGAGGTGGAGCAGCCCGTGAACAGCCACGCGCAGCAACTCACGCGGTATCGTCTCCCCCCGCGCAGCAGCCTGCTCGCCAACCCGGTCAAGGCTGATGTAAATGTCACCTTCCAATGGACCGGCTTGCCCGCTCAATTCAAACGCGAGCACGTCGGTCGGTTCGTCAAACCCCAAGTATCGGCAGCTAAGCTCACGCAGCATCTCATCGTCGCCGATAATTACATCCAGACGCCGCCAGCCCTTTCTTTCTGTCGCAGCGGCATGGATAAAAGCCGTTCGCATCCGCCGCGCGACTCCCGTCGGACGCCCGGTGAGGTTGTGTATTGCCACTACCCCTGTTTTGTGGCGGATGAGCTTTCTAACCGGCACGGCGCAAGTTGGGCGCGCCCAACGGCGTCTCGTTCATCGGGCGCTGTCCCGGGTATGCTATCCGCTGGTGATAGATGCCCGAAAGCACCTGCACGAAGGTCTCTTTGATTACGCTGAACTCCTGCAGCGTCAGCGGGGCTTGGTCAAGGTCGCCATCAGCGAGCCGCTTCCTGATAAGGCGGTCAACAGTTTCGCGCAGTGAAATAAGGTCATGCTCGCCTTCCGAGCGGGTGGCTGCTTCTACCAAATCGGCGAGCATCAGAATGCCGGTTTCTTTGGACTGTGGACTTGGACCGAGGTACCGGAAGCCGTTGTCCGGCACTTCGTCGCCCGCCTCCCGCTGTGCTTTGTCATAGAAATAAGCGAGTCGGGTGCGTCCGTGGTGCTCGCTGATGAAGGCTTTGACCTGCGGCGGCAGACGGTGCTGGTCGGCGAGTTCCAGTCCGGCGCGGACGTGTTCAATGACCATTTGCGCCGATTTTTCGGGCGCGAGCCGGTCATGGATATTGGCGCTGCCGAGCTCCTGGTTCTCAATGAAATACTCCTTGCGCGCCATTTTGCCGATGTCATGGTAATAGGCGCCGGCGCGGGTCAGCAGCGCGTTGGCGCCGATGGCGCGCGCGGCGGCTTCCGCCAGTGTCCCGACAATGATGCTGTGGTGATATGTTCCCGGCGATTTCAGCGCCAGCTCGCGCAGCAAAGGGCGGTTAAGGTCCACCAGTTCCAGAAGCGAGAGCTCAGTGGTGATTCCGAGCGCGTTTTCAAAGAGATACACCAACCCTATCACCAATACCGGCGACAGCAGGGCGTTGACGCCGGCGAGGAGCAGGTCGGAGCCGAGCGCGTTGCCTGGTCCGTAGTTGATGAAGTGAAAAGCCGCCACCAGCGGGATGTAGACAGCCATCAGATAGAGGGCAGCGCGCATAATATCGCCGCGTCCTTGAACGCGTTTGACAGCTAAAAGCGCGGTCGCCCCGACTGCGAGGACGCCGAATGCGACGCCGAAATCGTTGCCGCCAAGGAGTCCCGCGAACAGCGCCAGCGCTGCGACGCCGCCTGCGGCGACGACGCGTCCGACCAGTATCGCCAGCAGCATCGCCCCGACTGCCGCCGGATAGACATAGCTTGACCATTCGTAGTGCAACTGCACCAACGACTGGAAAAGCTGCAACAATGCCGGAACCGCCGCTGCCACCAGCATCAATTTCCAATCGTGCCAGACGTTGGGCGCCGCCATCGCAATGAACAGCCACAGGAGTGTGATTATCAATCCCGCTAACAGCAGGTGTCCGGCTGGCGGCAACAGGGCTCGGACGCTCCCTTCTTCAGCTCGTATATCAACTCGCTTAACCGCCAGAGAGTTGAGCTTGGCGAGGTGTTCCCGCGTTACCCGGATGTGGCGGTCAATGATGAGTTCGTCCTTCTTGACCAGCCCCTTCGCGAGTGGCACGCGGGCGATTGTTGCGTCACGGCGGGACTTTGTTTCCTCCGCGTTGAAGATGACATTTGGCACGACGAATGACTGCAGGATGTCGTAACCCGCGCTAACCGAACCGACGGGTAGGTTATGGACGGGGGTTAACTCAGTCAGAAGCCGGGAAATATGCGCGTTCGCCTCTGAAGCCGTCCGCAATTGGGTAATCGGGGCTATAGTCTCTTCGCCGTCGCGGATGAGAATCACGCTGTCGGAAGGATGCACCAGTGAATCGTGCGGGACGTTGACAACGCCGTCTTCATAGACCTTACGAAGGACGCCGCTTAACACCGAGTCAAAGAAACGCGGATAGACGCCGGGATCACCGCGTTTATCCAACTGGTCAAGGCGGAGCAGGAAGTTCCAGGTCTCCGTCCCCAGCCGGAAACCGAAGCGGCGAGACAACGTGCCGGTCAGGTCGCGCATCTCGAGGGAGTCCTCCGCAGACAGGTGTTCCAATCGGTTGGAGAGAGCGGAGAAATGAATCGGGGAGAGAGTTCCCAATAACCGGTGTGATTCCAGGGCAAAACTGTGCAGTTCGTCAATGTAGCCCTCCGCCTGCGAATCCAAAGCAAGCACGACGGGCAGCACCATGGCGGCGGCGGCGGCGCGCTCCAGCTCCAGCTCTTCGGGAAATTTTAGGATTTCAAAGTCAATGGGGGCGATAACCCGGGAGGGGGAAATGGTTCCTTCGGTGAGGTTCGCAAATTCCAGTGACTTTTCGCGGGGGGCAAGAACGACTGTCAGCGCGGCTAATGCCAGGCCCAGCGCAATATGCCACCAATGTAAAACGGGGCTGGAGTGCGTCTGTATCGCGCTTTCCACCCGGCTGTTCTCTCCGTCATTACCGTTGGCAGGGGGAGTAATTTTAGGGGACGGTTCATCCATTATTGTTGCTCCCACCGCGGTTTTGGTAGGCGCGCAGGATTTCCGCGACCAGCCGGTGGCGCACTACATCGTGCTCGTCAAACTCTATGAAACCTATGCCTTCTATATCTTTCAGCAATTCACGCGCCTGGATAAGTCCCGAAGCTTCGGGATTGGGCAGATCAATCTGGGTGATGTCGCCGGTCAGAACTGCGCGCGAAGCCACGCCCAACCGGGTGAGGAACATCTTCATCTGCCCGGAGGTGGTGTTCTGCGCCTCGTCCAGGATGACGAAAGCGTTGTTGAGCGTCCGACCGCGCATATAAGCCAGGGGTGCGATTTCAATCAGACCTCGGTCAATGAAGCGCCGCACCCGTTCGTGGGACATCATATCGTCAAGAGCATCATATAGCGGGCGGAAATAGGGATCCACCTTCTCCAGAATGTCGCCGGGCAGGAAGCCAAGGTTTTCGCCGGTTTCCACGACCGGGCGGACGAGGATGATTTTGTCCACCTGCCGGCGCTGGAAGCGGTCCACCGCCATTGCGACTGCTATGTAGGTCTTGCCGGTGCCGGCGGGACCGATGGCGAGGACGATGGCTTCGCGCTCCATCAGGCGGATGTATTGCTCCTGGCGGGGATTGCGGGGCTGGATGGTGTTGCGCGGAGTTTCCAACGTTAACCCATTGCGGCGCGCGCCGGGTTCCACCTCCCGCTCGAGCCCGGTTCCGGCGAGGCGTAGGATGGTGTTGATGTCATCCCGCGTCACGTCCGGCTGGGTTTTGTAAAGCGCTTCCAGATCGGTCAGCGCGCGGCGGATGCTTTCAAGCTCCTCAGCCGGTCCCTGGACGGTTATGCGCCCGCCGCGGGCAGTGAAACGGGACTGAAACTGACTCTCTATAAAACGCAAATTGGCGTCCCCATCGCCGAGCAGACGGGGGAAAATCTCATCGGCAACCTGTATTTCCAACTGTTCCGAAGCTATGCTATGGGCTCCAATAAAAAGATGCCCCTACCTGCAGAGTGATCCGCAAGCAAGGGCATCAACCAACGCAACGGTTCACCTACCAAGATCAGCTACGCTCCCCCAACCGTACCGGCATCCGACCGCGCTTCAATCGCGCGGGATGGACAGTACCTGTTCCGGATAGATGAGGTTCGGGTCGGACAGGAACTGACCGCTCTTGTTCGCCTGATATATCTTGGTCCACTTGAATGGGTCGCCGTAAACCTCAGGATAGCCGGCGATCTTCGCCAAAAATTCACCCTTGACGACCAGATGATCATCGCGACCAAACTGGCGCGGGATGCGCAACTTCTGGTCGGGATAAATCAGGTCGGGATTGTTGATTTCGGTGCGATTGGCGCTGTAGATGCGCATCCACTTCCAAGGGTCGGAGAAGATATCCTTCTTGCCGGATATTTTCCACAGGTAATCGCCGCGGAGAACTGAATAGATGTCGTTCTTGGGCTTGGGGAGCGAGTTCTTGAGTCCAACGATACGGGCCGCCAGCCGGGTGAGCCGGTCGTGGGGCTCGGTCAGTCGCGCGACTTTCAACGCCAGCAATTCGTTGACTTTCGCTTCCAATTGGTCAAGCTCTTTGGCGTTTTCAAGCAGTTTATCCGGCGACATTCTCGCCAATTCGTCCACGCGCGCTTCAATAGCGGCGATGGAGGCAAGGAACGCCTGGTATTCTTCGCGGGTCATCCCGAGGGCGGCGAAGATCTGGTTCCAGGTGTCTTCAATCTGCGCCGTAACGGCAGTTATCTGGGCGCGCAGATCGTCAATGGCTTTGCGTTCGGCGACGATGGCGTCGCGCGCCGCCTGTTCGCGATCCTGATACGTCTTAAGCTGGGCCTGATACTCTTCGTAAGTCATCCGGTCGGCTGCCAGCGCCACGCCGGAGAGTATCGGGATAATGATGAGGCTCAGCAGCGCCAGAATGACAATGGGTGTTCTTTTCATTTTTGTCTCCTTTGCTGCCTATGGAGCCTGAACCTTGGCGAGGTCAGCCTGGACCGCCTGCAGCTCTTTTTGTTTGTCAGCGAGTTCCTTTTCCACCTGCTTGTGCTCGACGCGCACCTTGTCAAGCTCTTTCTCGGCGGAAATGGCGGCTTGCTTGGCTTCCTCCAACCGTTTTAGGTCGTCCGGGTTGGCGTATTTGGTGCAGCCGACCGACAGAAGCATTCCGGCGGTGAAGGCGGCGACCAATGTTAGAGTCGTAACCCGGCGGATGAGTGTCATACCTTGATCTCCCGCATGTGGGTGAAATAATTCCAATAAGACAGGTTAAACATAATAAACAGAATGGGCTTTGTCAAGTGTTTCTATGACTTTCGGCGCAACTCCAGCCCCAACTCGGCCAATTGCGCCGCGTCTATTGGGCTGGGAGCATTGTCCATCGGCGAAAAACCAGTGTTGGTCTTGGGGAAGGCGATTACATCGCGAATGGACGATTCACCCGCCAACACCATCACCAGCCGGTCAAAACCAAGGGCGATGCCGCCGTGGGGCGGGGCGCCGAAGCTTAGCGCTTCCAATAAGAAACCGAACCGGCGGCGCGCTTCTCCCCTGTCAATTCCGATGACGGCGAAAACACGCTCTTGCAAGCGCGGGTCGTGCATCCGGATGCTGCCGGTGGCGACTTCTATCCCATTTAGAACCAGATCATAAGCCCGACTGCGGACGTCCAAGGGCGCAGATTCCAGTTTATCAATATCTTCGGTTACCGGCGCAGTGAACGGATGATGAACCGCGGTCAATCCACCAGCTTCAACGGATTCAAAGAGCGGGGCGTTGGGAACCCAGCAGAAGTGAAGGTCCTTGGGTAACACTAATCCCCACTTCTCGGCCAGTATCCGACGCAAGCGTCCCAACGATGCCAGTGTGCCCCTCGGAACCCCGGCCGCAAAGAGCAACAAGTCTCCATCCTGAGCTCCGAGACGCTTTCGCAGTCCATTTATGTTATCGGCAGATAGCGCCTTCCCTAACACTCCGGACAGCCCCTCGCCCATTACTGGTGCGGAAAACAGTCCTGCCAAACCCTCGGTGCGCGCCAGTCCTTCCAGCTCGTCGCGCTCTTTTCGCGACAGCCCGCCCTTTCCTGCCGCGTTTATAGAGAACACTCTGCCCCCACCGGCAATAGCGGCAGCGAAAGCGTTGAAGCCTCCAGCGGCAAAATGTTCATCCACGCGCGATATTTCCAAATCGTAACGCAGGTCGGGGGCGTCGCTGCCGAACCGGTCAAGGGCGTCGCGGTAGTCTATACGTGGGAATGGGAGTGCAATTTCAATGCCAAGGGTATCTTTTACCAGCCGTTGCATCATCGCTTCGGTGTGGGTGAATACGTCCTCTTCCTCCGCGAACGCCATTTCCAGGTCAATCTGGGTGAATTCGGGTTGGCGGTCGCGGCGGAGGTCTTCGTCACGGAAACAGCGCGCCATTTGGAAATAACGATCAAAACCGGCAATCATCAGAGACTGTTTGTAAAGCTGCGGCGACTGGGGGAGGGCGTAGAAATTCCCCTGGTGGATCCGGCTGGGAACAAGGTAGTCGCGCGCGCCTTCCGGTGTGCTGCAGATGAGCATCGGCGTTTCCACCTCCAAAAACCCCCGCTCGTCATGGAAGCGCCGGACTGATTGCAACGCTTTGTGCCGCAATATGATGTTTCGCTGCATCCGGGTGCGGCGCAGGTCAAGGTAGCGGTAGCGCAGCCTAAGCTCTTCGCCGGCTTCGGACTCTTCCTCAACTAAAATCGGCAGCGGTTGGGCGGGTGAAAGCACATCTAACTTGTCGGCAACTATTTCTATCTCGCCGGTCGCCATATCACGGTTGATCATCGCTTCGGGACGTTTTCTGACCAATCCCTCAACTCTCACGACGTCTTCGGGATGCAGGTTGCGGAACTGCTCTGCCACCGGTGCGGCGCGGTCGGTAACGACTTGGGTTTTACCATAACGGTCGCGCAGGTCAAGGAACAGCAGTCCGCCCAAGTCGCGGACGCGCGCCACCCAACCGGCGAGTGCGACCGGATGACCTTCATTCCCCTCGTTAAGTTCTCCGCAGGTGTGTGTCCGATAGCTCACGAAATTTCCTATTTAGTTGCGAGGAGCGAGTTGCGAGGAACGAGTGTCCGGACTCGCTCCTCGTTCCTCGTTACTCGCTCCTTTGATACTGAAAACGTCCAGCGCGAACAAGCTTAAAAAGAGGGCGCTCAAAATGCAAAGCACTCTTGGCGTCCAGAATATCAGCTTCTTTACCGGACGGTTCATTTCGGCTACCTCCTTTGTGGGTTATTCTTAAACGAAACGGGGCTACCGTAACCGGCAGCCCCGTGGTCTTGAGTTCAGATGGTTGTTGTGTGCAACCCGATACTACTCAAAGATATAGGTCGCGCCGGCGGTTACATTGCCCTCCCCTTCGGAGATGGGATCAAAGTGCCAGGAGGAGATGATGTTCTGGACGCAACGCTCCACATCATCGCCGAGGCGGTTGCCGGCCCAGTTGTGTTCGGCGAATCGGACGCGGACGACTTCACCCGCAGCGGAGATGGTGAATTCAACCACGACGCGACCTTTCAGGTTGGCGTCGCGGCGTTTGAAAGTCCAGTAGCAGTATTGGACTTGATTCTTGTTCTGCAGAACGATGTTGGATATCGCCGTCTGAGAGCGCTGGGCAGCTTTGGTGCCCTTACCCTTGGCGGTAATGGTGCTGCGGTTTAGTTGCACCGGCGCCTGGGTGAGCATCATTTCCAGGTCTTCGGCAGGCATGGCGAGTAGTTCATCCAGACTGATGGTTCCAGCTTCCTCGCCGATGATGCCGCCGCCGCCCCCGCCGCCGCCGGGTCCGCCGCCGCCACCTTCGCCGCCGCCCCCGCCGCCGGCGCCGCGCAACATTCTGACGCGCTCGGCCAATCCGGCATCACCAACTATGGCACCAACATCCCCAAGGTCGGCGCCTCCGACGGAGACACCGCCGCCGCTGGAGGCGCTGAGGCCGACGGCCGAGCCACCGGCAGCCGCACGATAACGGGCTTGGCCTCCCCGGGCCGTAGGACCGGCAAGAATCCTGATTCGGTCGGATATCCTGGCGCGCTGGGTAGCCTGACGCTCCTGACGGGCGGCACGAGCCGCGGCACGGCCGCCGGTCATCCCGGTTCCGCCGCCGCCGCCACCACCGCCGCCACCGCCGCCACCGACGCCAACATAACCACCGCCGCCGCCCTCCTGACGACGCGACTCACGACGGGCGCGACGCTCTTCGGCGCGAAGCTCTTCAGCGGTGGGCGCCTGCGACTGAACAATGGGAGCAGTTCTGGCTGTCGTCTCCACCTTAACCCGGTAAACCGACTCGGTGTATTTCGCAATCTGTTCCTTGGTGAGTTCCTTCACCGGCCGGCCTGACATAATCACCGTGACGATCACCGATATGAGAAAACTCACCGCCCAGATCGTGAAGAACTCGCGATCCATATCGCGGAAGAAGTGCCGCTCCAACTCACTTGGGAATGTCATCGCTTGAGCCACGGTCACTCCTCTTTAAGTTGTTTCTTTTTTAATGACGACGAAGTCAATCGTCGCATATTCCGTCTGACCGCAAGTGTTGATCACCTTCAGCAACCAGTCGTAGGAAATCTCTTTGTCGCATTGAATGGTAACCACCCCCTTGAACTTCCGACCCAAGTGTTCGCTGAATTCCTTTTGCTCGGTAAGAAAGGCTTCCAAGCCGGGTAGGACGACGTTATTGGGGTCGGCGACTTCCTCGCTTGAGGACAGCATTCGCGGGTTCTTCTCCATATCCTCAAAAATGCCCTGGGGGTTGACCAGGATGGAGAGAGATTTCTCGGGTTCGGCTTCGCGGATGGCTGCGGGCAGAGCGACGTAAGGTGAGGGGCGCATAATCGCGCCGGAACTCCCCATCACTTTCAGAAGGAAGAGAAGAATGACGTTCATCATATCCAGCAGGGACGCAAGGATCAACCCTCCCTTTTCCTTGCGGCGATGCTTGGCGCCTTTGGATGGTGCAAAAGCCATCTATAATAACCCTCTTTGATAATGGACGCGCCCGCTGGCGGGCGCGCCGGACAGATCTTATTGGAACTGTTTTAGCAGGGCAACGGGGAACAGTTCCTTAGTCTCACCGTTGACAACGCGATTGCGACAGGCGTCCATCGTGAAAACGATGGTCTGAAACTGAGTCTCCCCCATCGCCGTGATGGTTACTTCACGCCCATCACGGTAGCGATATACGGGAAAGACATCCATCCTGCCGCTGGCGTCGTTCAGCAGCGAGTCAATACCAATTGGGTTGCCCACCTCGCGCGCCTTAAACTCCGCCAGGCTGTCGGTGAGCGTCTTGAAATCGTAGTCGCCGCCCGGAAGTCGCGGGATTTCATAAAAGTATGGACCCGGATCCAGATGTCCGAAGAGGGACACCTGCAAGCTGCCGCTGGCAACGTTTACCAGGAGGTCAATGGTCGCGTCGTTGTTCCATTTGGAAGCCTCGACCGCCGGAGCCGACTCATCGGTAGTCTCCACCGCTTCCGCAGGCGGCAGATACTCCAGCATCGAGATACTCGTCATCTGGGCGACCCCGAGGAGCAGAACGATCAAACTGCAGACGATGTTCATCATCGGCAGCAGGTTGATTTCAACCTCCTCCTCCTCCCGCTTCCGTTTTTGGGAAGGTTTGAAAGCCACTATCTATTCCCGGTAAGGAGGTGAATTAGTTTGACCGAGTGTTCGTCAATCTCGTCAACCATATCGTTGGCTTTGGCGTTGATGATGGTGTAGCCGAGGATGGATGGCAAAGCCACAACAAGTCCCATCAGGGTGCAGAACATCGCGGTGGAAATACCCGCGGCGAGGGTCTCAGCGCCGCCGCCGGTGGCGCCGGCCGCCTCAAATGAAATGATCAGACCATACACCGTGCCGGTCAGACCGGTCAGCGTGGAAAGGTTGCCCAACTGGGCGAGATAGCCGGTTCGCTTCCCCAGTCTGGGGATAATCTCCAGCGCCGCCTCATCCACGGCGTTTTGGACGGCGCGAAAATCCACGATCTCCTTGCGCTCGGCTTCAATGAGTGCCGCGAGCACCACCTGAGGCAGCGCTTTTTGACCCGCCGACTTGCAGAGGGCGACGGCTTTCTTGAAATCGCCCGCCGAAACCAGTTTCCTGATTTCCGACATAAACAGGTTGGCGTTCACATTGGAGCGCACCCAGAGGAAAAGCGTGCGTTCAATAATGATGGCCACTGCCGCGATTCCGAAGAATAGCATGATCCACATAAACACGTAGCCATCAAAGCGTGGAGTGAAGGCAAAGAAGAATTTGGAAACCATTAAGTTTTCCTCCCTCTCGGGTTCGGTTATGAAATGTTCGCCGGCGATCCCCACCGGCAGTTATTTTCAAGAGAATGCTTGCCGTCCAGCTGCTGGGTCTGCTGGACAACCTGATAATTTACTACTGGCTTCGCGGTTTCGCAAGTAGTTTGCGGGGATCCTCAATCCGGCTCACTGTGGCTTCGGCTTGACGCGGTTTGATTACCCCGATCTCGTCCAGCAGCAGCCTGTCAGCAGGACGCTTCAGTTCACCGGTTTGGATCGCCGGGTTCTGGCGTGAAATGGTCACGGTCACCGTCGGCAGTTCCGGCTCAACCTTGATGGTAATCTCCTCCAGCATTATGACCTCTTCGGCGCCGGCTCTCTGTTGCGTCTGCGCTGTGACAGGGAGACTCAACAGCAACGATATGGTTGCTAAAAGGATGGATACGAATAGCCGCGACATAGTCTGTATCCTGTCAGTATAGTTTATTCTTTACAATTATACGTTGCTCGCGCAACTTCCGTTGTGCAGCCTCGTCTTCGGCTGCCGGCGCCGTCTCTTTTGCGCCTCCCCCGCTGACCATCAGCTGCCGTCGCTGCTGTTGCTGTTCCACTTCCCGCTCCGTCATCTGCGCCAACTGTCTCTCCAGATCCGGCACAGTCTCGTAAACCAATCCCACCTTTAGTCCCTGTCCGGATCTATCCACGTCATAGGCTTGAATCGCCAGGACATTCCTGCCCGGCAGGATGATGCCGCCTAGGTCGTAGTTGTTCACCGTCATCCAATCCAGGGTGTCTACGCGATCTTCGGCGATGAAGATGCCATTGAGGAAGAGGGTGTAGTTGTCGTCGGCGGCGATTAAAATGTGTCCACCGGTTGGCTGCTCTTCAATGTCAAAGGAATGCCTGAACCAGTAGTAACGCCTTCCCAGGCTGTCGGGTTCAGTCCAAGCGCGATAGATGGAATCCAGGATGGCAGCCTTGCGTAACGAGGGATCGTCAGTCAACGCTGAACCTTCCTGGGCGCACACTGATTGGTAGACGAAGATACAAAGCGCTGCCGCGAGAACGATTATCATCAGCCTGGAAAGGGATGGTGTGGCCGCCCGTGACAAGCCGTTTGAGTTTGTTTTTATAATCATCGTTCTTAGCCCTCCTACTGTCCTGGCTCGGGTTCGGTTTCACCCGGCGGCGGGGAGGTCTCCTCTGTTGGCGGAGGCGGCGTCTCGGGCGGCGCCGCTGCGGTGACGATTATCGTGACCATCGCCTCCGCCGTCAAATTGCCGTCGGACAAGGTGAACCTGGCGGAGTAGGAACTCGCATCGCCGGCGGCGGTTGCCCAGTGAAATACGCCCGTGCCGTTGTCGTTATCGCTGAATTGTGCGGCAGCCGGGATGCTTCCGCCGTCGTAGTTGATGGTCAGAGAATTATTATCTGGATCCAAACCGGTTAACGAAAAGTCCACTGCCTCCCCCTCCGCAACGGTCATCTGCTCGGGAACGGTATCCCAGAAAGGCGCTTGATTTTCGCGCATTACCGAAATCTGCACGTCGGTGGCGGCGGTGAGCTGGCCATCCGACAGGGTGAAGCGAGCGGTGTATGAACCCGCTGCCTCGCTGCCGGGAATCCATACGAAGCGACCAAAACCATCGCCGTTGTCGGTGAACTGGACGGCATCCATAGGCAGATTGTCAGAACTGAAGGCGATAGTCAACGGGCTACCATCCGGGTCGCTGCCTGTAACCGTGAACGATATCTCCTGACCGGTGGTTCCCGAGACCGAGCCCGGCACATCGGACCAGACGGGTGGTTTATTGGCAGCGCCGACGGTGATGGGGACTTGAGCGTCAACCGTGACCGTTCCGTCGGATAGTGTGAATCTGGCGTTGAAGTTGCCGACATCCTGCCCGGTGGTCGCCCAGGCGAAGGAGCCGCTGCCGTCGCCGTTGTCGGTGAACGCCGCTGCAGCGGGGATATACTCGGAGCTATAAGTTATCTTCAGCGGATCGTTGTCTTCATCGGAGCCGCGCACCGTGAAGGAGACGGATTCGCCTGTTTCTATAGCGATGGAAGCCGGCGTCTCGCTCCAGACCGGCGGATGGTTGACGTTGCCGATGGATATGGGCACCGCAGTAGTAATGCTTTTGACGCCGTTGCTGAGGGTGAAGTTTGCGGTGTAGTTGCCGCCGTTCTCAAACGTCGTCTGCCAACTGAACGTGCCTGTGCCGTCCTGATGGTCGGTGAATTGGGCGGCAGCCGGCAGATTGTCCGATTGATAAGTGATCTGCAGGGGTCCGGCATTATCCGGGTCAAAACCGGCGACGTTGAATTCCACCAGCCCGCCCTCTTCGGCGTTGTTGGAAGGGGGAACATCCACCCACTCCAGTGCCCGTTCCATATTTTGGATGGTGATTGGGATTCCCGCCATCACGGAGAATTCACCGTCGGTCAGGATGAGAGTCGCATTGTAGCTGCCGGAATCGTTATAGGTTGGCGACCAGGTGAACGTTCCCGAACCGTTGCCGTTGTCGGTGAAGATTGCTAACGCGGGCAGGTCCTCGGATTGGTAGCGAATGGTGAGCCGGCTGGGATCGGGAGCGGTTCCCGAGATGGTGAAAGCCACTGCCTGCCCTTCCGCGCCGGCTATTGAGGTCGGCATGCTCGTCCACTCCGGTCCCTTGGGCGGGGCGGTGCGCGCATACCAGATCGCTTGAGCCCCGAGGCTGTCAATGGCGCCCATATTCAGGCCGGCCGGATAGTTGCCTGGCGTGGCGCGTTCCCATTGGGAATCGTCAAAGTCGGGATTCTGATAGTCAGCCTCGGCGCGAGGCCAGACCAGCCAGTCGGTGTTGCTGACCACCGCGTGTTCAACCGGCTGCACCCCGACCACAGAGACATATTCATCCGGCTTCAGAGCCACCAGAATCTTAAGGATTTCAATACCCACCGTCCCGGCAATGGCGTATTTCTGCCGCAATCCGAAGCCCTCTTCAAGCAGGCTCATGCCGTAATCGCGGAAGTTCGCCAGGAAGTCGGCGCAGGCGTAGGTGGCGTCATCATATTGCAGTTGGTCGGTCTCTTTGTATTGAGCTACATACCGTCCCCGGCGTCCTTCTATCTCCTTGATATACCCGCTCATATCGTTATACTGCTTCAGCACAAACTCCAAAACGCTGGCGTGACCATCGTCGCCGAAACCGGCAGGCAGCGCGGTGTGCGCGGCGAAGGTGTCCAGCAGGGCAACGCTCACTATGAGGAAGTCATGGCTGAAGGTATTCCAAAAGTCAATTTGTTCAAGGATCTGGTTGGACATATCCTCCAGATAGAACCCCTCCCTGGTAACGGCGTCTTCACCCTTGGGGAGAATCTCATCATATTCTTTGAGATATTTGTTCAGCCGGTTTTGGGCAATCAGGATCTGCGCCTCATACTGCACCACGAGGGTGTCGGCGACGCTGTTAAACTTCTGCTCTAGAGGCGTCAGCCACTTGGGCTCCACTATCGGCGCACCGCAGGCTGTATTCACCGCCTTCAGATATAGCCCGGCAACTTCGGGCGCCGGCGGCGCAACGACGTTGTTCAGCCACGCTTCGCGGAGCAGCATTCGGCCATATTCATCACGTTCAGCGGGGCGCCAGGCCAACTCCTCCGCCCAGAGTCGCGCGAGAAAGTCGCCGTTGCGCATCGCGACTTCCGGCACTCTTTCGGCGCAAGCGGCAGCCAATTTCTTCGCCTCGGTGACGGACGAGTCAAGATCACTGACCACCAGTTTCATATCGCTCAATTTCATCGTGGAGTCTGCCAAACCGACCACCATGCCGGTGTCGGTCTGCATCTTTTCCACGATGGCGGCAAATTGGTCGTATTCCTTGCGGTTCTGTTCCAATATCGTGGCGAGTTTTCCGGCAATCGCCTGAAGTTGGTCGTAACCGAGCCGGTAATCGGCGACAGCGCCGTCATTCAGCAATATGGCATCGGCGATGATACCGTCAAGCACCTCCAGCTTCTTGTTGAAGTCTTTTATCTCCGGCATGTCTTGATTGATAGTAGCCAGGGCGTGCTCCTCAACCAGGCGGCTGATGTCGTAAAATCCCCGATATCCTTCCTTCTGCCCCATCTGGATCAGTTTGCCATACTTGGAGATAAGGGCGTCGCGCCACTCGGTCTTGCGCTTCTTGGCGGCGTTCAATTTGTCCATTGGAAGACGGAATTGCAACTGGTCATAGTCGGTGCGTTCCCAATCCAACAGCTGAACGAGCGCCAGCGAGGCATAGCGCGGTGAACCAGGCAGATCGCGCGCGATGAGCGCCGCATTGGCGTCCACCGTCGCCTGATACTCCTTGGCGGCGGTAGCTTTGTCTTTGTTCTTCTCCAGGGCATACAGCCCCCGCTCATAATGCACCTGAACCGTGCGCGGATCGTCCGGGAACTGCTTGGCAAAGCGGTTGTAAATCTCATCCGCCCTGGCGGGATCATTCATTTTAAGATAGTGCCCGGCGCAGTTAAACAGGTATGACGCGGCATCAGGCTCTTTGGGGAAGGCTGCGAGATACAGCTCGTTGATGCGGATCGCTGAAATGTGATCCTGAACCTTACTGTAGAGAAAACTTGCATTTGCGAGTGCCACCTTGACCAGCTCCGCCTTGGGATAGGCGGTGGAGAGCCGTTCAAAGGTCGCCGCTGCCCGCGCGGTGTCCTTGATGTCGTTCTGGTAGGTGAAGGCGACATTGTTCAAGGCTTTGGCGGCAAAATCCGACTGGGGGTAGCGGTCAACAAGCATCATATAGGCGTCCACAGCCTTGGGGAATGCTTTCGCCTTGCCGAACTCGGCGCCCGCCTGGAAAAGTGACCGGTCAGCATATTGAGAGTTGGGGGTCTCCTGTGCCACCCTGAGAAACTCCTCCGCAGCAGCGAGGTGATCTTCTCCCTGAACCATCCGGGTGGCATTGTTGAAGATGGAGACCGATTTGCGGTCGTAAGCCGCTGTTTTTAAGGTGTCGGAGACATTGGCGTCCGCAATCCGCTTGGAAATTGCCTCCACCCCGACGAGATCGTTGCTCCTGAAATACCCTTCAAGCAGCAATTTATAGGCATCCTCAATGGTCTTGTGCTCGGGGTGTTCGGCGATCAACTTCTCAAGGTAAGGTCGTGATTCCGGTATCCAGTCGTGGTCATAAAGGATGCTTCCCGCCTGATACAAGATCGTCGGGGCAAGCGGCGCCATCGGGAAGGCGCCGATGTAGAGATCAAACCCCGCCAGTATCAGCTCTTCGGAGTGCAGGAGTGGTGAGCGCGCGAGAGTCGGCGTCTTGGCGGCAGTGTCGGCAGCAGCGGTGTCCTTCGCTGCCTCCACACCCACCGGCGCGGCGGCTGCCGGCAGGATTTGACCGTCGGCGGCTACATAGATTTCCCTGTCCCGCTCCTGCTTGACGAAATCACGGGTGATGGCGACGATGCGCTGGGAGGCAATGTCTTTGTAAGTGGTATCGGTGTAACCGGTCGCAACCTGCCAGTATTCACGGAGAGCGTCTGCCGGGCGTTTGAGATTGTTCTCCAGGACACTGGCGAGGTAATAGTGAATCTGGTAACTGCTGGGACCTTGGGGCCAGAAGCGAAGATACTGCCGGCTATAACGCTCATAAGCCTCGTAGTGGGGAAGTTCGCCGGTGTCCACACCCATCACCAGCTCTTCATTGATAAGCGTATCCAGGTAGGATGCGATCAATGGGAGTACAGCGCTGCGGACCTGCGGGGAAGTATTGGCTTGCCACCACGGGCTGTCAGGGCCATAGGTGTCAAAGAATACGATGACTTCATTGTGCGCCTTGGCGAGGTCATAGATTTGCCCGGTGCGATAGATATTAACCAGGCTAAGCTGAACCATCGGCGCACGCGGTTCGTTGGGGAATAGCTCTATGAACTTGCTGTATGCCTGCACCCCCTCGGGATAGCGACCGAGTTCGTTGCGCAGCACGTTGCCGAGGGAGATGAGCAGGTCGCCGCCATAGTTCTTCAGTCGGGCGGGGTGGGCTTCCAGCCAGGCTACGAACTTGTCCACGCCGGCGCCTTCCCATTCGCGTGGGTCAACCGAGAAGGCAATGCTGATGTATTTCATCGCCTCCACGTCCAGCCGGCGGATGGATTGCTGCGGCAGTCGGGTGCCGTCGGGAGCGAATTGGGTATCCAATGTCTTGGCGAAGTATTCCACCGCGTCGGGCAGCTTGGACATCCGGTAGTAGCACCAGCCCTGCATATAGAGGGCGTCAGGGTAGTATTCGGTATTGCCGAATTCGCGGGCGATGCGCTGGTAGATGCCGAGCGCCTTCTCAATATTATTCACCGGCGGCAGGAAATAGTATTCGCTGATGCGCTGGAGGGCGTTCAGAGTGTAACGGCTGTTGGGATAGAGATCAACCAGCGTTTCAAAGTATTGATTGGCGGTCGCTTTGTCGTTGGGGTCGTCCGATTCGGATGTCAGGATGGCGATGTTGTAGAGCGCGTCCACACCGTAAGGGGTATCGGGGAACTCGTCTATAATGTGCTGATACATCCCCAGCACCTTGCGGTAGTTCGGCTTGGGAGGTTTCAGTTCCGCGGCGGCTTTGGGGTCGCTCTTGGATAGCTCGTTCAGCCGGTTGACATAGCGCTCCTGCTCGTCAAGGAACTGCTCGCGCGTCTCCTGATAGGTCAGTTCCGCCAGCCGGAAGTAGATGTCAGCCACGACCGAACGGCGGTGGGGAAACTTGCGAAAGTAGGGGTCGCGAAGCTGCTCTTCAACAGATTTGGCTCCCATCTCAACCAGCTTTTGGCGTTCGGTGCGGACATCTGCCGCGAGCCCTTGCTTCTCAGTTTCGTATTCATTTAGCAGTTTTTCAAGTTGCTCATCACCGGGGAGTTTGAGGACGATGGTGAGTTCAATCTTGTCCAGCAGGGTGATGAGGTTGTTCAGGGTGTCGGTGTAAATTAGGTAGCCGGCGCTGCCGGGTTGCGGAGGGGTGCTCCCGACCACTTCGGTTAAGCGACCAAGCTGGCGGATAACTTCTTCGCCCTCGAGGATGTATTGCTGGGTCTGCTCGTCGGTCACCTGCTCTTTCAGGCTATTCCAGCGGGTCAGGATATCGGCGGGGATGAGGTTTAAGCCTGCCTGATAGGTGCCGTCAGACTTGTCTTCCGCCGCAAATATCGGTAGAACAGCGGTGGACAGAAGAAGCCCTGTCAGGGCGAATATTTGCCAGATGAACGCGGTTTTAGGCTGTCTCATTGCAGCATTTCCTACTGATTTCCACCGCCGACAGCCGGAGGTCACCCTGTTTGAGTTCACCGCCGGTTAAAAGCCCTTTTCCCTCTTTGGGTGGGGTATCGGTTGGCGGCTGTTCCGGCGTCCCTTCGGGTTGACTGCCGGGCTGTTCAGGGCTTACCTGCCCTTCGGGCTGAGTATCGGGTTGAGTCTCAGGAACAGGGACAACTTCGCCGGGAGTGCCTTCGGGACTTGGCTGAGCGGTTGCGCCGGTGTCGGGTGGAGCAACTTGTTCTACCGTATCGGCAGGCGCGGTGGCAGCCGCCGGGGGTGTCGGCGAATGCCACATTGGTGCAGGAGGGGCGACATAGGGCGCTTCGCCGGGTTGGCTGTGCGGGACAAGACCTTCGGGCAAAGCGGCTTCCTCCACCCGGGAGGCGCGGCGGTCGTTCAAAACTTCGTTGATAGCGGCGATGTAGGTATCCAACTCATTCAGCCGATTCTGCTGGTTGTAATAGTCGTCAAAGCGGACGAAATCCTTGCCGTGCCGGCGGTAGGCGAACCACGACCACCAGTCCAGGTTACTGACAACAGGGGTCAGGGACAGGTCGCCGAGTGACTCCCGACTTTCTACGATTTCATCCTTGACTAAATTTAGGTCGGCTTCCACTCCCGCCAGGGCGAAGAGTAATTCGGTATCACCGTTGTTGGCGGCGGATTCGGTGAGTGACCGGAGGCTGCTCAAGCTGCGCACCGAGCTGTCCCACTCGCGGCGCAAGCGCGTGGTCAGCGAATCCGCCATCATCCTTTGAAAAGTCTGCTCTTCTTCCCGCTGCACCAAAGGTCTGCGACTTAGGTAATAGCGAATGCCGCTCACTATTTCATCATTCAGGTCAGACAGCAGGATGGCGAGGTCGCCGTATTCCTGCGACAGCTTGACATCCTCGGATTTGACGACTTCCCCACCCATATCACTCTGCTCTTTAAGCAAGCGTGCGACTTCACCGCGCTCGGCTATCACGTCCTGCAGCCGTGGGTTTGCTTTAACGCCGACTGCCAGGTGGACATTCTCGCCGAGAAGAACCAGCCGGCGCTGCAAGCCTAAATACTGATTAAAGAACTCGTCCTCGCCTTCCACAAACAGCAGCGGCTCCAACCCTTGGAGCGTGGATATGGCCTGCTTAAGGGACTGGTGCTCATAATTAACGTCGTGGTAATCCTGGCGGTTGTCCATAGACGTCATCACCACCTGATAACCGGCGGCGGAGTCGGCGGGCACACCCAAAATTTCGTCGCAGAAGCCGATGAGGGTGTTGGCTTCGTAATAGTAATTGGTTTCGGGATACTGTTTAAGCAAGTCGGTGCAGGTATTGCGCGCGGTCTGGTAGGCGCCCAATTGATACCAGCACCAGGCGCTGACCAGCGCGGCTTTCTCGCCCAATTCGCCGCCATTGCCAACCTCATTCAGTCGGTCCAAAGCGGCGTTGAAGTCGCTGCGCAGGAAATTAGTGTATCCCAATTTAAGGTTCGCTTCAGGACGGGATTCAGTTAGGAGCTTGGCAGCATTTTTATCGGCCGGCTGCAGTATCTGCTGATAAGTGGCATCTGCCTGGTTAAGGTCCTGGAGCGCCAGCGAGCAGTCGCCGCTGCGGATAAGCGCGTAGCCGTAGCGCTCGGACGTTTCGGGAATTTGATTGAACAGGTCGCGCGCCGTCTCCCATTTCTGGTGGGTCATATAGTAGCGCGCGGCAAGTTCCAGAATTCGCCAGTAGTCAGGTGAGGTTGCGCCGCCGCTCTCGGTTTGATAAGCGCGCCAATAATCGTCCAGCCCGTGCTGGTCGCCCAAGTCGCCGGCGATGATGATTAGACGCTCATCAGCCTTCAACCGATAATCCGGGTCGTCCTGGTCCAGGACTTTAATATAGTCGTCGCGCGCCAGGTCAAGCAGGCGGACGGCGAAGAAGGACTCGCCACGATAGAAATAGAGGTCGGCCAGATTGGAATAGCCATAGTGGTCTATGGTTTCCGAGAAACGGGCAATGGCGTTGGCGTAACTGCCGTCGCGGAAGGCGAGAATGGCGGATTCCAAATCCCAGCGGAACATTCTCAGTCGCTGCTGGTCGTTGGCAGCCGCAATCAGGCGGTCCTTGATGGTGCGCGCCTGATAGAACTTGTGGTTGAATTCGTCCCGCTGGAGCTTCTCCCACGCCATATATCGGACGCGGATCGGGGCATCGTCCAAGTCGGCCGGGAGAACATAGCCGGTGTCGCTCACACCCGCCAATTCGGGCGGGGCGACGGCTTCAAGAGTGCCGCCAGGGTCTTCCTGCATCCGCCGCAAGACCTCGGCGTTTATCCCTTGATACAGCCAGGTTAATAACCCTTCGTCGCGCAGCATCTCCCATTGGAATTCTACGCTGCGCTGGAAAAAGTAGCCATCGCTGTAAGCCTGGAACAGCTCATCGGAGGCGCCGGCTTGGGACGCCAATTCGGCCGATGTGCCTTGAATTGGAAGCGCGGAGCAGAGCGCCAGAAGGATGATAACTGGAATCAAGCGGTGAAGTTGCATCCGCCTTTTCACAATTAGCGTATTAGTCTGCCATCTTGAGCTGACGGGTTCCGGACACGCCGCCGGCTCCATAATGGGAACTGTAAAGTATACGCTAAAATTCGGTTAATGTCAAGTCGTTTACGCGGTTGACGCGAAAATCTCAACCTTGTTGGTAATTGGAATGGATTTGCAGACGGTTTATAGCTCGAGCCAGAGCGGCTTTGGCTCGGGCGGTGTCAATATCGGGGGTGTGGGCGGCGAGCCGGTCCAAGGCGCGTTTGCGGGCGGCTTCAGCCCTGTCAAGGTCAACTTTATCCCCGCGTTCAGCGGTCTCCGCTAAAATGGTCACCCTCTCCCCCAACACCTCCGCGTAGCCGCCGGAAATGGCATAGCGCTGCCGACCCTGGGCGGTGTCAAGCTGTAATTCTCCGACCCGCAGTGTGGTCATAAACGGTATGTGACCAGGGAGCACACCAAAGTCGCCTTCACTGCCGGGGGCGCGCAGATGGCGGACATTATACTCCTCCTTAACGCCGCCCGGTGTGACGATGGTCACAGCGAAAGTTTCAGTCCGCCCTTGTGTGCGGATTTCAACCAACCTTCTTCATCTCCTCGGCGCGCTGGAGCACTTCGTCAATGCCGCCCGCCATATAAAACGCCTGTTCCGGCAGGTGATCAAGCTGCCCGTCCACTATCATCTTGAACCCGCGCACGGTTTCCTTGATGGGGACATAAACACCAGGGCGGCCGGTGAAAGCCTCCGCCACGTTAAACGGCTGCGACAGAAACTTTTGAATCCGGCGCGCGCGCTGAACGGTTTCCTTGTCTTCGTCGGAAAGTTCGTCCATACCGAGAATGGCAATGATGTCCTGCAGGTCTTTATAACGCTGCAGAATCTGTTGCACCTGCTTGGTGACGGTGTAGTGCTCGTTGCCGATAATCGCGGGATCCATAATGCGCGAGCTTGAGTCCAACGGGTCAACCGCCGGGTAGATGCCCATATCCACGATGGCGCGGGAGAGCACGGTAGTGGCGTCCAAGTGGGCGAAGGTGGTCGCCGGGGCGGGGTCGGTCAGGTCGTCGGCGGGGACGTAAATCGCCTGCACCGATGTGATTGAGCCGCGCTTGGTAGAAGTGATGCGCTCCTGCAGTGCGCCCATCTCGGTCGCCAAAGTCGGTTGATAACCTACCGCTGAAGGCATACGACCAAGCAACGCCGACACCTCGCTGCCCGCCTGGGTGAAGCGGAAGATGTTGTCTATAAATAGGAGAACATCCTTTCCTTCCACGTCGCGGAAGTATTCGGCGAGCGTCACCCCAGTCAGACCGACGCGGGCGCGGCAGCCGGGTGGTTCGTTCATCTGCCCAAAAGACATTGCCACGCGTGATTTGGGGAGGGAGGCTTTGTCAACCTTCGCCAGGTCAAAGCTGCGCATATCAAAGGCGTCGCCGTAGTTGACAACCTTTGCCTCAATCATTTCGCGGAGCAGGTCGTGACCTTCGCGGGTGCGCTCGCCCACGCCGGCGAAGACTGAGATGCCGCCATGCTGTTTGGCGATGTTGTTGATAAGTTCCATTACAATAACGGTCTTACCCACCCCTGCGCCGCCGAAAAGACCGATTTTGCCGCCTTTGGAGAACGGCTGGATAAGGTCAATGACCTTGATACCGGTCTCCAGCACCTCGCTGGAGGTATCCAGGTCAACCAGCGCCGGCGAGGGGCGGTGGATGGGGAAGTGGGTTTCGGTGTGGATTTCGCCCAAGCCGTCAATCGGGTCGCCGATGACGTTGATGAGCCGTCCGAGGGTGGCTGGTCCAACCGGGATGGTAATGGGACCGCCGGTATCCACGACCTTCTCACCGCGCTTCAGACCATCGGTGGAGTCCATTGCGATGGTGCGCACCATTCGGTCGCCGAGGTGTTGTTGGACTTCCAGGATGAGCGCCCCCTGGTCGCCGCGGTCAATTTTGAGCGCATTGTAAAGGGCGGGTAGTTCACCGTCCGGGAACGCCACATCCACCACAACGCCGATAATTTGTTTGACTGTGCTTGTGTTAGCCATAATCTGATGTATCGTATACTTTAGGTAAATAATTTCGCCACTCGGTAGCCGGGCTTGTCCCCAAACCCGGAAAACTGTCCCTGTGCAGGTAGCCGGGCTTGTCCCCAAACCCGGAAAACTGTCCCTGTGCAGGTAGCCGGGCTTGTCCCCAAACCCGGAAAACTGTCCCTGTGCAGGTAGCCGGGCTTGTCCCCAAGCCCGGCATTACTCCAACGTCGCCAATCCAAACCTTTTTCTCACTTCAGTGTTGGCTGATGAGAAGGCATAATCCTCAGGATTCTTCACAAGTCCAGCCCTCACCGGATTGTGCCAAACGTATTGTCGTTTGGTGAATAATTCCTTCTCAGAGCCAATCTGCACATCGTAGTAACCACCCAACCAGATACTTCTTTGCCCAACGCCCGAAGATGCGTTGACCAATCTGGTAATACTTCGCTTGAGCTCACCTATAATTTGTGCGAGCTCCAGTGATAGCGGAATTACGATTATATGAAAATGGTCCGGCATCAGAACAAACTCATCCAATTGAAATCCGCCCTTCATCAGACGGGCGTGAAGAACATTGAGAGCAAGATTGGCTAATGATTCATCGATAAAAATGTTGTAGGGATTTCGCAGTGTGGTGGTAACAAAATACCAATTGCCGCTCTCGGAGTAGTGTCTTAGTTTCATGCGTTTGCGATTATTGTCGGGCTTGAGGACAAGCCCGACTACCTCTAGCAGTGTATTGCTATGAGCTTGAGGATAAGCCCGACCACCTCCTCCACCCCGCCTACAACTCCATCAAATGAATCATTTTCGTGAAGTCCGACTCGTGCATTATGAAAGCGTCTTCGGGCATCTCCATAGAGACTTCAATTATCACGCGGTTGCCGAGGAAGATTACCTTCATCCCCCGCCTCTTTTCATTGTCTTTGCGGTAGTGGTATTTGATGAACCGCCCGTCGCTGTTGCTGCAAGATATTGTGCCGCGGTCTTCAATCGCGAATTCCAACCGGTCGCCGTAATCGCTGCCGTCAAGGAAGGATGGGTAGATTTCATTGGGGCTGATGTCGGGCGCGACCGGGATGGCACGGACGATGATTTCACCGCCCGGCACGGCATCCGGCAACGTTCCGACAAGAAAGTCGCTGGCGTCGCTGGAGCGGTCCCAGACCTCCCAGTAGTCAGGGAAGGTTGTCTTGAATTTGAACCGGTCGCTCTTATAGCTGAATCCGCCCCATTTCCCGCAGCCCCCGAGGAGAGCGAGAGCCAGTAGGGAGATTACCCATTTCCTCATATATACCTCAATTTTGTGTCTGAAGAACCAATAACCTGGCGAGCATCCTCTACTTCAACCCTTCCGCGCCGCCGACGATTTCCAGCAATTCTTTGGTGATAGCCGCCTGCCGCGCTTTGTTGTATTGGAGAGTCAGCGCATCGGACAGTTCCTCAGCGTTGTCGGTGGCGTTGTCCATCGCGGTCATTCGCGCCCCCTGCTCAGCGGCGTAGGATTCCAGCATCACACGCCAGATCTGGATATTGACGTGCATCGGCAGCAACTTATCCAGGACGCCTGACGGGCTCGGCTCGTAGATGTAATCCACGCTGCGCCAGGCGGTCAGCCCGGCGTGCGGCTCCACCGGCAGCAGATGTTCGCAGATGATTAGCTGCTGAACAGCGTTCTTGAATTCGTTATAGACTAGGTAAATCCGGTCAAAGCCACCGGAGATGTATAGCTCGGTGATGGCGCTGCCAACTGCCACCGCCTGCCCGAAGTTCAGCTCTTGAAAGACGCCCGGGAAGTGCCGGTAGATGGGGACGCTGCGCTTCCTGAAGAAGTCATTCCCCTTGCGCCCAATGGTGAACAGCTCCACGTCGCGGTCTTGGAACTCGTCCAGAACTTTCTGGGTGCGGCGGCAGATGTTGACGTTGAAACTGCCGCATAGCCCGCGGTCGGAGGTGACGGTCACGATGCCGATGCGGCTTGGGTCGCGCACCGCCAAGAGTGCGTGACGCTCGGTGCCCGAATGCGCGGCGAGAGAGGCGATGACTTCGCGCAGTTTCCAGGCGTAGGGGCGCGCCTTTTCGTCGTTCTGCTGCGCCTTCTTCAGTTTCGCCGCCGCCACCATTTTCATCGCGCGGGTGATTTGGGCGGTGCTGCGGACGCCAGCGATGCGGCGCCGAATCTGTTTCAGCGAGGACATCGGCTACTTCTTCTTGCGGTGTTTGGAGCCGTGCTGCTCACCGTGTTCGCGCTCGCTGCCACGCGCCAATTGAGGCTCAAATTGAACTTCCACACTTGCCGCGCCATCAGCTTTGAACCCGTCCATAAAGGCTTGGCAGGCATTCTTAAGTCGCGCTTCCAAATCGTCGTCCAACTTCTTGCGATCGGCGATGTCTTTCAGGACGTCGCTGTGGGCGTCGTGCATCCGGCGCAGGAATTCGGCTTCGCAGCGCTTCACCGAGGGCATCGGCACCGGATCCAAATACCCTTTGCCCGCGAGATATAACACCGCAACCTGGTCGGCGAACGGATAGGGGGTGTATTGAACCTGCTTGAGCACCTCGGTCAAACGCTGACCGCGGAGGAGCTGTGCCAGGGTGGCTTTATCCAGGTCGGAGCCGAACTGGGCGAACGCCTGCAGTTCGCGGTATTGGGACAGGTCAAGGCGCAAGCTTCCCGCCACCTGCCGCATCGCGCGGAACTGGGCGTTGCCGCCGACGCGCGACACCGAAATGCCGACGTTGATGGCGGGCCTGATGCCGGCGTAGAATAGCTCCGGCTCCAGGTATATCTGCCCGTCGGTGATGGAAATGACATTGGTCGGAATATACGCGGAGACGTCGCCCATTTGGGTCTCAATAATGGGCAGCGCAGTGAGGCTGCCGCCGCCGAGCGCCTCCGACATTTTCGCGGCGCGTTCCAACAGGCGGGAGTGCACGTTGAAGACGTCGCCCGGGTATGCCTCGCGTCCCGGCGGGCGGCGCAAGAGCAAAGACAATTGGCGGTAAGCCCAGGCGTGTTTAGTCAGGTCGTCATAGACCGCCAATGCGTGTTTGCCGTTGTCGCGGAAGTATTCCCCGATGGCGGCGCCGGTATAGGGAGCGAGGAACTGGATGGGCGCCGGCTCCACCGCCGTTGACGCGACCACGATGGTGTGGTCAAGCGCGCCCTTGTCTTCCAAAGTCTTCACCACCTTGGCGATGGTGGAGCCTTTCTGACCGATGGCGACGTAAATGCAGGCGACGTCTTGTCCCTTCTGATTGATGATGGCGTCCACGGCGATGGTGGTTTTGCCGGTCTGGCGGTCACCGAGGATAAGCTCACGCTGCCCGCGCCCGATGGGAATCATTGAGTCAATCGCCTTGATGCCCGTCATCAAAGGTTCTTTCACCGGCTGGCGGAAGATGACACCGGGAGCTTTGCGCTCCACTCGGTTGAACTGGGTGGTTTTTATGGGCCCCTTCCCGTCCAGCGGGAAGCCGAGCGGGTTGATAACGCGCCCCAACAGCGCATCCCCAACCCCCACTTCAACCACGCGGCCGGTGCGCTTGACCTGGTCGCCTTCGTGGATGAACTTGTCCTCGCCGAACAGCGCGATGCCGACGTTGTCCTCTTCCAGGTTCAGCGCCATTCCGAAGACGCTGTTGGGGAATTCAATCAGCTCACCCGCGAGGCAGTTCTCCAGCCCATAGACGCGGGCGATGCCATCGCCGACCTGGATGACTTCGCCAATCTCCGCCATATCGGACTTGGCTTCGTAGCCTTCAATCTGCTGTTTGATTATGCGGGTGATTTCTTCGGGTCTGATTTGCATTATTGCCCTTGACTAATTTTCCTAATCCAGTTTACAGTAAGTTATTCTGTTCGTTTGAAGAAACGTCCTGTTTGATCTTTACCTTTTTGTCCAGGATGTCCTGGGCGGTAATCAAATTGATATCCACGCCCTCTTTCTTTACTCTGGCAACTTCCTCATAAGCGCCCTTCGTAAAACTAAGAGCGACGACGTAACCCTGAATTACTTTTCTGGGAACTTTGCAATATCGTCTTAGCGCTGTTTCAAAGTTGTCAATCACATTCCTCCCCACACCGTCTTGCTGTTTCACCTGAATCGGATAGTGATTGAACAGCGAGAAACCATCAATCCCCATATCGCCGGTTTTTTTGGAACTGGGCTCGCCGTGAAGTTCATGAATTACCCAATACTGAAACTCATAGGGCTTGAATTTCTTTAAGTCTCCGACTCGTTTCGGCATTCCAATGATTTCAATATCTTTCTCACTCAAGCCAAGGTTGCTCAACCGGTTCTTGATCAGGGCAATTGCAGACGGCGAAATGTCAATACCTATCCACCTCCTGCCCAAGCGCTGCGCCACCGACAAGGTTGTCCCGCATCCACAAAAAGCATCCAAAACGAGGTCGCCCTTATTGGATGATGTATTTATAATCTTTTCGAGTAGGGCTTCAGGTTTTTGAGTGGGATAACCGAATCTTTCCTTGGAAACATTGATAACTGCTTTTACTTGCCACCAATCAACAGGTAATACATCGGCATAGTATTTGCCATGTTCGTCTTTTTGGTCCGTAAAGAATGGTTTGTCATAATAGACTCGCTCCTTGTCCGGATGAAAAGCGTAAGTTTGTGATTTGGTATAAAAGAAGATCGTATCGTGTTTTCTGCTCCACCTTTTCTTTGAAGCCCCGCCCGTCCTATAACACCAGACGACCTCATTCTGGAAATTGTTCTTACCGAACACCTCATCGCACATAACCTTCAAGTAATGCCCCGCGTGCCAATCACAGTGAAGATAAAACGAGCCGGTCGGCTTCAAGACTCTGTAAAGTTCCATCACCCGCTGCTTCATCCAATCAACATAGACGTTTATCCCACCTTCCCACCGGTCTTCAAAACTCCGAATTTCCGCTTCGTCGCCCCAGATTATCTCGTAATTCCTGTTGCTGAAAAAAGGCGGATCAACGTAGATTAAATCCACGCTCTCCTTTTCCATAGTTGGCAACTCCACCAGGTTGTCGCCGCAGACAAGCCTGTTTTTCTTTAGGACCATTGCGACTTAGCCCTCTGCCATAGACTTCCTCAACGCGATAAATCTTCCCCGAACCGTTCCATCAATCACCTGGTTGCCGACCCGGACGAGGACGCCGCCCAAAATTGCTGAATCCACTTTGAAGTCAAGCTGCAGTTTGCCGGCGTAGAACTGCTCCAATCGGCGGGCAATCTGTGCCTG
>Ga0315274_10001424_pt1 | contig 36670 bp, 40 predicted proteins | sample YL17G02_20_MG_FD_203700 | JGI IMG/M metagenome (GOLD analysis project Ga0315274, IMG submission 203700) | Sediment microbial communities from Yellowstone Lake, YNP, Wyoming, USA - YL17G02_20 | ecosystem: Environmental > Aquatic > Freshwater > Lake > Sediment | place: USA: Wyoming | collected...
ATCATCATGAAACATGGTGGGAATCCTTTTTTGATTGTTTATAAAAATCGCATAATAACAAAACAATCATATAAAAAAGTTCCTACCATTTCCATATCAATTTACATTAAATGGACAAAGTCGAGTATACAGGAAAGACCCGGAAAGATGAGTTTTCGATTTTGGCAGGAAGGACCTGGTTATGATCGCAATATTACATCTGTTGAGAAAGTAGTTATAGCGGCTGATTACCTTCACAATAACCCTGTCCGACGTGGATTATGTCAATCACCAGATCAGTGGAAATGGTCAAGCTGGAAACACTATCATGAGCCAAATGAATCATGCGGCACTGATTTACCTAAAGTTCATGGTTTCCCAAAATAATGGTTGTAGTTTATTACACGAGGATTGTTTGAATATAAATGACGTTATGCCGATGCTGATATTTGATGGTGAATTGATAAAACGTTGATCTGTGATCTGTGATATGTTGTGTGTTATGATGTGTGCTACTGGCAGCTTGCCTGCCAGTGTTCTAAGTTTTAGTAGATAAAAAATTTTACAAACACAAATGCTTAACTTATAACACCATCAACATAGCACTATCAATACAGCACTGGCAACGAGTTGCCAGTGGCACAATTACACGATTTGTGTAGTTTTGTCTAAATGACAAAGTAATATTAAGAAAACATAGGAATATGAATGATGAAAACTTATACTACTTTAGGGAAACGAGTTAAAAGGGCTGATGCTGTGGCGAAGGTCACAGGGGAAGCCAAATACGTTGCTGACATTATGCTCCCTAGAATGTTATACGGCAAGGTTCTCTGGAGCAGTTATCCTCATGCAATTATCGTCAATGTGGATAGCTCAGAGGCGGAGAAATTACAGGGAGTTCGGGCAGTTGCATTATTAAAACCCATTGGCGACAAGGTCAGATACCACGGCGAAGCGATTGTTGCGGTTGCGGCGGATGATCCATACACAGCAGAAGAAGCATTGGAATTAATCAAGGTTGATTATAAGGAACTTCCATCGGTCTTTGATCCCATAGAGGCGATGAAGCCCGATGCCCCTTTGATCCACGACAATAGTCCCGGTAACGTCTCTGCATCAGCTAACCACGATTATGGTAACGTTGAGGCTGGCTTTAAAGAAGCAGATCACATCTTTGAGGACACGTTCATTATCGGTATGGGGCATCAGGGGTATATGGAGCCACATGGCGCAGTTGCTCAGGTTGATGCCTCTGGCGAAGTTACAGTCTGGACGACTACGCAGGGACACTTCGGCACACAGTCAGGACTATCGCACATATTCGGCATACCTGCAAGCAAAATAAGGGTCATAGCGACGGAGGTTGGCGGTGCTTTTGGCGGTAAGACTTCCATGTCTGTTGAGCCTGCGTGTGTCGCTCTGGCAATGAAAGCCCATCAGCCTGTGAAGATCATTCTGAATAGATACGAGGACTTTATCTCCTCACACCCGGGTCCAGCCTGTACAGCACACGTCAAGATCGGCGTTAAAAATGATGGCACTCTCACAGCAATGGAAGTCAAGCAGATATGGGATGCAGGGGCTTATGGCGGTGTATTCGTTGGTAGTTTCCCCCGTACCCGTGGGCTATATAATATACCTAACCTGAAAGTTGACATTGTTTCTATTTTTACCAACAAACTCGCACCCGGCGCATACAGAGGTCCTGCGGCGCCAGAAATGACCTTCCCGATTGAATCTCTGATGGATATGATTGCATCAAAAATGAAGCTGGATCCCATAGAATTCAGGATGAAAAATGCTGTCGGTGAAGGTGATCCAGATGTGAACAGGATACCATATAAAAGAATAGGCTTTAAGGCTACTCTTGAGAAAGCTAACGAGTATCTAAAGGGTCACCCACACACGAAGAAGGGGTCAAAGGCTTTCGGGATAGGTATAGCAAGCGGGAAGTGGATTAACGGCGTAGGCACGTCAGGCGTTTATCTAAGGCTCAACGAGGACGGTAGAATAAGCATGACGACAGGCTCAATAGATTTAACAGGCGTAAAGACTGTATTTGCCCAGATGGCATCTGAGGAGCTTGATATACCAATAGACACCATTGACGTTGGCTTGGGTGATACGCTAACCGCACTGCCCGCATCACTCACAGGAGGAAGCAGGACGACTTATGCACTTGGCTTAACCATCAAGCTTGCGGCTGAAGATTTCAAAAATCAGTTGCTAAACGCCGCATCTCACATCCTTGATGAGAAGGTTGATAATTTGGAATATTCAAAAGGTAAAGTTTTCATTCGTGGAACGTCACAGAACACAACTATGCAGGAGATCGGCGCAGCAAGCATGTATCTGCCAACAGGCGCAGTGATCGGTAAGGGAGTAACTTCAACTGCTGGATGGCTGTGCCAGGACCCGACCTTCATAACCCAGATCGCCGAAGTAGAAGTTGACAAGGAAACAGGGGAAGTGAAACTGCTAAAGTTTATTTGCGTTCAGGACGTTGGTATGGCTGTAAATCCGCTGTCACTGGAAGGGCAGATTCAAGGCGGAGCGGCACAGGGCATCGGATGGGCGATTATGGAAAAAATGATCTTTGATGACGGTGTGTTGCTCAACCCGGGATTAATGGATTATTCTATACCAACATCTCTTGATATTCCGAAAATAGAGCCTATAATAGTAGAAGTGCCTTCGTCAGATGGACCCTATGGTATTCGTGGCTCCGCTGAGATGCCTATGATACCTGTGTTAGCGGCTGTGGCTAATGCCATTCACTCAGCAACAGGTATAAGGATCAAAGAGATACCGATAACACGGGATAAGATTATAAGGGGGTGAGAAGAAGGTATAAGTTCTCAGTGCTTGTGTCAAATATTAGACTTACAATGTCAACCCCCTAAAATATAGGAAAGTTGGTTAAGGATGTGATTAGCAATGGAAGCAAGATGCTTGAATTGCTCTCGTACCGCTTGACCTTTATACGCCATAGTGATATAATGATACCATGTTAAGTTTATTCGAAATCTGCGGGGATAAGTTTGTATGAGTATATACTTCTGGAATGACATTCCAGCGTTATAGGATGAGCTATGAGCAAATATAAGTTTTTCTTTGTTTTAATCTTATTATCACTAATAATTTGTTCACAAAGTGTTGGCAAAAACGTTTGGACAGTTGTTCGCCAGTCCAAAACTGAAACGCACTTCAGCAGTATCCAGTTCCTAGATAAAGATAATGGTTGGGTAGCATCATGGTCCGGTATTATGGCAAATACCAAAGATGGCGGAAAGACGTGGACTTACTACCAAACCTGCACCAGCCAAAACTTTGAGGATGCATATTTTATCAATGCTAACCAAGGCTGGGCTGTTGGCAGTAATGGCACCATTGTCTGTACCAAAGACGCAGGGAAGACCTGGAAACTTCAGAGGAGCAACACCGGTGATGATTTAAAAGGGGTATATTTCATTGACTCAAAAAATGGATGGATTGCAGGCGGCGGAGTAGAAGGTATAATCCTTCATACTGTTGATGGTGGAAAAAGCTGGATAAAACAGGATACTGGTACGAAGAACGAATTATATCAGGTTCGTTTCATTAATGCTCAAGAGGGCTGGGCAACAGGATTATGGGGAACGATTCTGCACACTCAGGATGGAGGCAAAACGTGGGAAACACAACCTACCGGTCTAAGCCAATCCCTGTTCGGGCTGAGTTTCGTTGACAGTAACACTGGCTGGGTCGTCGGGACATTTGGTACTGTGCTTCACACAACTGATGGCGGTAAAACGTGGGTAAAACAGCCAAATTGTACCGATCAGCACCTTTGGGCTGTGGATTTCATTGACTCTAATCATGGTTGGGCAACAGGATGGGAGGGAGTTACGATCCATACTGAAGACGGCGGGAACCTCTGGCTGTCGCAAGCTGGAAATGCAAGCACTGATATTCTAGGAGTAGACTTTATAAACGATCAAGAAGGCTGGTCTGCTGCAAGCACAGGAATGGTACTTCACACAAAGGACAGCGGACTTACGTGGGAAACGCAGTCCAAAGCGGATGATGTCCCGCTTAAAGGTGTTTTCTTTATCAAAAGCCAATACGGTTGGGCAGTTGGCGCAAATGGACTAATACTCAACACAATTGATGGTGGTAAGAATTGGAATAGACAGAGCAGTGGAACAAACAACGAACTACACAGCGTTTATTTCGTTAATGAAAACACAGGATGGGCTGTCGGGGAGCAATACACTATACTTTATACTAACAACAGCGGAAAAACTTGGGAATCCCAGACCAACAACATGCTAAATCCACATGCGACGTTGGGCAATAATCTCAAGCTGTGTCTGGATGGTTACAACGCACTGTATGACGTACATTTTGAAAGCGACAGCGAAGGCTGGATAGTCGGATATTACGGACTCATTTTACACACAACAGATGCAGGAGAGACATGGCTGGCTCAAGAGAGCGGAACTGAGGACCCCCTACTGGGGGTGGACTTCATAAACAACAAAGAGGGTTGGGCTGTCGGAAAAAATGGAATAATTATACATACGTCTGACGGTGGAAACAAATGGGAAGCTCAGGAATCAGGAGCAATTGAGCCTTTCCTTGACGTATATTTCCTTGACTCTAGGCGTGGATGGGCTGTCGGCTTTGGGCCCATCGCAAGCACAGAGGATGGCGGGAAGACGTGGAATTGCCAGCCTAACGAAACAAGCACTGCGCTTTGGGGTATATATTTCGACAAACAAAATCAAGGATGGATCGTTGGGGCTAACGGTGTAATTCTCCACACCAAAGACGGCGGAAAGATATGGGCGCCGCAGGAAAGCGGTACAAGCAACTGGATATTCGACATTTGCAATTCTGGAAACAAGCTATGGGCAGTTGGTTTAAAAGGCACAATCCTGAAATTCTCAGAATCCGCAAAGTCTTAAAGTTTTTTGATATGTTGGAGAAAAAATGAAGACTTTAGAAGAAATAGAAGAGATACTGAAACAGTATAAGCCTATCTTGAAAGAACGTTTTAAGATTAAAGAAATAGGAATTTTTGGTTCTTATGTAAGAGGAGAGGAAACCCAAGAAAGTGATGTAGATATTCTCATAGATTTTAGCGAACCGATTGGTTGGGAATTCTTTGATATTAAAGACATTCTTGAAGAAGCCATAGAGAAAGAGGTGGACCTGGTTACTGTAGGAGCTTTAAAACCTAGACTAAAAGATATTATCCTTGAAGAAGTAGTATATATATGAAGAAAAGATCTTATATTGTGTTTATTGAAGATATACTTTCATCTATGGAAAAGATTGAGCGTTACGTCAGTAATTCTAATTATGAAACGTTTGAAGAGAATGAGATGATTGTTGACGCAGTGATTAGAAATCTTGAAATTATAGGTGAAGCATCGAAGAATATACCTGATGATATAAGAAAAAAGATATTCTGATATTCCATGGAAAAGAATGGTTGGATTGAGAAATGTTGCAATCCATGAATACTCTGAAATTGACCTTAAAACGATATGGAGAATCATAAAGGAAAATTTACCAGAAACAAAACAAGAAATTTTAAAGATACTTGATGCTATGAAAGAAACCTTGTAAACAGTTTAAATAAAAACCATTAAGGAAGGAGAAAGATACTCTAAAGATGTTAAAAGGAAAAGCATGGAAGTTTGGAGATAACATAAGCACTGATCTGATAGCACCCGGCAGGTATTACCATCTCAGGTCGAACTTGCCTGAGCTTGCAAAGCACGTCCTGGAGGATGCTGATTCTGAGTTCGCAAGCAAGGTGAGTAAGGGAGACTTCGTTGTCGGAGGACGAAATTTTGGTCTCGGCTCCAGCCGTGAACATGCACCGGTAATAATCAAGCTTGTCGGTGTCAGCGCAGTCATAGCAAAGAAATTCGCCCGCATATTCTATCGCAACGCTATCAACGTGGGTTTGCCGGCTATCGAGTGCGATACAGACCTGATCACTCAAGGTGATGAACTGGAAGTTGACCTTTCATCCGGCAAGATCATCAACAAAACGCAAGGCAATGAGATACCATTCAAGCCACTTCCATCAGTTATGACAACGATACTCATGGATGGCGGGCTTGCGGCACACATCGCCAAACATGGTGACTTCAAGTTGGAGGGTTAGACATGAAATTTGATAAACTCATAGTGCCTTCAGATGGAGAGCGGATCGAATTTGATGGTAAAATATCCGTTCCAGATGCACCAATAATACCGTTTATAGAGGGAGATGGCGTTGGACCTGACGTTACTAGAGCCATGAAAATGGTCGTTGATGCCTCTGTCCTGAAAGCATACAGCGGCAAAAAAAGTATAGTCTGGTTTGAGATATATGCCAGTGATAAGGCTGACTCGATTTATAAAAACTCACTCCCGGAAGATACATTGAAGGCTATTGAGTATTTCCGTGTCTCCATAAAAGGACCTCTCACAACACCTGTCAGCGAGGGTCACAGAAGTTTTAACGTTGCTATCAGGCAGATATTGGATTTATATGCCTGTGTACGTCCTGTAAACTATATCAAGGGTGTGCCTGCCCCTGTCAAAGAGCCTGAGAAACTTGATGTAGTCATATTCCGTGAAAATACTGAGGATGTCTACGCTGGTATAGAATGGGCGGCAGGGACAAAAGAGGCAAATATGGTGATCTCCTTCCTGAAAGATAACTTCAGAACCAGCATAAGGGAAGATTCGGGCATAGGCATCAAGCCCATGAGCGCATTTGCCACAAAAAGGCTTGTTCGTATGGCTATACAATACGCCATAGATCACAACCATCGCAGTATAACCCTTGTTCACAAGGGCAACATTATGAAATACACCGAAGGCGCATTCAAAAACTGGGGTTACGAGGTTGCAAAAGATGAGTTTGCAGGCAAAGTCATCACAGAAGAAGAATTGGGGTCACAACCACAAACATCAGATAAGATAGTCATAAAGGACAGGATTGCCGACAGCATGTTCCAGCAGGTATTGATTCGTCCTGAAGAATATGACGTTGTCGTTACTTCCAACCTGAACGGTGATTATTTATCCGACGCCTGTGCCGCACAGATTGGAGGCTTGGGAATGGCTCCTGGAGGGAACATTGGCGATGGCGTAGCAGTATTTGAAGCTACGCATGGCACAGCACCAAAATATGCAGGAAAGGATATGGTCAACCCCGGCTCACTTATACTTTCAGCAGTGATGATGCTGGAATACATGGAATGGAATGAACCAGCAAAGATGATCACCGATGCTCTGGGAAAGACGATCCTTCAGAAGCGTGTGACTTACGACCTTGAGCGGCAAATGGAAGGTGCAACCAAGCTATCAACTTCACAGTTCGCTTCTGCTATCATAGAGAATATGTAAGCCTATGACTAATTGGTTTGATTACCAAGTCGTACAACTTTTCCAGTTATAGTACCCCGAAAGCACAAAGATCACTAATATTACCTTGACAACTATGATTTTTTGCAAATCTGGTAGTCGCAAGCTTTAGACGAATAGCACTGACTTAAGAGATAAAGGTTATAATTTTGTAACAATATCATTCATAATAGTGCTAGTTCTTAGCTCCAGAGGAGCGTTATATTTATGGATATGTAAAACCAGCAAAACCCCATAGCTCCGAAGGAGCGACATATTTTCAAAGGTCTAGTTTATATATCGCTCCTTCGGAGCTTAGATTTGTTGTTTGCTCGTTTTTCTATAAATATAACACCCCTCTGGGGTTAAAACTTCCTTAAGTCAGTGCCATTCAGCTTTAGACTGCGTTTGTGCGCTTGGTGTCTTTGCGTTTTTAATTCCTTTTTATATAGTAAGTGAAAAACTCGTATTAGTCAGCATTAGCGATACTTTTTACTTTACGATTTCTCTTACCAACCAATACTAAAACAATCAGCGCCCCCATACCAACGCCCAAGAAACTCGTGAAAAATCTCCATATCAGCGTATAAACACCAAGTAAACTCAAACTCTGGTCTACACTTACAGACGCCATGACCCAATAATTACTAAATTCAGCTAAGCCACTGCCACCCGGTGTAGGGCTAAAATACGCTATAAAGAAAATAATAAACTGAATAAGAAATACTTTCAGCGCATCCTGCTGGATATTCAATCCTGCAAGCAATACCGGTGCCACGAGGGCGTTTAGGCTATAACAGATCATCGTAAGCAAACCAACAATGAAGACCCTGTATTTCTTTGTTCCTGCAAATGTCAGCATGCACATGCTGTATTGCTCTAAACCTTGCATCAGCTTTTTAGTTACTGTAAATCGTTTCTTTATTCTGAAGAAACGGAACAGAAACAATGCCGCTTTACCAAATATGCGTTTGATTAGCTTTATCTTAAATATAGATAGCATAAAGATCAGGGACATAGAAAGGAACACAATAAATGCAACGATAAAAACAGCACTCATGTGATGCCCAAAATGTATTCTAAAACTAGATTTAAACAGAAGTACAGCCAGATTCGATATAACAAGGCAAATAACGGATAAAACAGCACCCATCAAACAGCCTGTAAATGCTTCAGCAACTGGAATTCCAGCTCTAGTAAGAATGTAAATTTGTAGAGCCCCGCCACCGCTTTGAGAAGGTGTCATTGCTGACATAAACACGTTTGCCATATACGCATTGAATGAAGTCCAGAACCCAACTTTCTTCTCAAAACTGTTGATTAATATCTGGAAACGCAGTCCATTCATTAACCATTGAGCTACTACTAACATAATTGCAAGTAAACCATATTCTGGTCTTACCTGCTTGAGACCTGTCCACGTATTCCTGTCAACACCAAGATAAAGGATCACCGCTGCGCTGACGATAGTGATAACCAGAAATATCGTAAACCCAACTTTGATATTATATGTTCGTTCACCTATACGCATTTTTTTATTCTCATCAGGAAATAATGGTAATAGCTATTAAAAACAAGCATTCGTTCATAGCGGCGAACTCTAACCGCCCAGGCTTTTAAGGCTTTTTACCTCTTCTGATGTGAGATACCGATACTCACCGGGACGTAAATCATTCAGAGTGATCGGACCCAGTTGTATTCGCCTTAACTTTATGACTTTATGCCCTATTGCCTCACACATCCTTTTAATCTGTCGCTTCTTTCCCTCGTGTATGGTTATTCTAAGGCAGGTACTACTATTGTAGTGACAGGTCTGAAACCTGTCACTACCTTGCCGATCAAAATCCTTTTTATGAGTATATATAGAATTAGTTTTATTACCATAAAAGTTTTCTATTTCAACAATGGCAGGCGCAGTCATACCATATTCCAGCATTATGCCTTGACGGAACTTATCAAGAGACTCCTCATCAGGCATTCCTTCGACCCATGCCAAATAGACTTTATCTACGTGATGCTTGGGATGAGTAAGACGATACGTCAGATCACCGTCATTTGTAACAATGAGTAGACCTTCTGTATCTTTATCGAGGCGCCCTACTGGATAGAGCCTTTTGCCAGTGTGAGGAAGCAAATCCATTATTGTTGGAACTCCGTAGGAGTCAGAAGCGGCTGAAAGATATCCGGGGAGCTTATTTAGGAGAATGTAGATTTTCTCGGCATCAGGATCGTATAAAACACGCTTGCCTTCAACTTCAATAACGTCACTTTCCGGGTCAATCTGCATACCAGAGCTTTCAGCTACTTTCCCGTTAACTTTGACACTGCCTGATATAACTAAACTCTTACTGCGACGTCTCGAACTAATACCAACATCAGCCAGAAATTTCCCTAACTTCAGTTCAAATCTCCCTTTCTCAGCTTAGTTTTTGAAGGTTATATTCTTGACCTCTTGCCAATAAAGAATTACACATCAGTGTCACAATTATATATCATAAGAACATCAGAGTCAAGCTTATTCTTGGATTTATCGGTATTCATTGCCTCAGTAGATTCCTTATTGACGACCCATACACAGGATGATATACTCTATCTCAAGATAGTTAAAGGTGTTCTTATCACCAAAAAACATCATATTTTTGGGGGGAAGGTTATGAAATTCGGATTTAGGACAGGCGGTTTCAGTGAATGGAAAGTTGAGGACGTGCTTAAAGAACTGGCAGGGATCGGGTTCGATGGGGCAGAATTATGTCTGGAACCAGCAGACATGCGCCCTGAAAATTTTTCCAGAGATAAAGCCAATGATCTCAGAAAGTTTGTGGGTAAGATTGGTCTTGAAATCGCTTCCGTGAGCTACCACGCCGACTTTGAACAACTAGACCAACGCATCACAAACACGTTCAAATCCATTGACATCACAAACTGGCTTGGTGCTGACGTGTTGATCATAAATTCAGAACGGCTTGACGAAAGCAAAAAGGAAGAGCAATGGAATGATCTTGTAATCAGACTTAAACAGTTGACAACTCACGCAGATAATCTTGGCGTCAACGTTGCCATTGAGCCTGAACCACTGCAAATTATAGGTGATACAGATGATATGATTCGCATGATGGAAGCCGTTGATTCTCCAAACCTGAGAGTGAATCTTGACGTTGGACATGCCTACATAACTGATCCGAACCTTACTGAATCCATAAAAAGACTTGGCAGTACCATTATCCATGCGCATATTGAAGATATAAAGGACAAAATACATAATCATCTTGAGCTTGGGCAGGGCGACATAAATTTCGCTGAAATGCACTCAGCGTTCATGGAGATCGGCTACGAGGGATATTACGTAGTTGACCTTTTCCGTCTTGGAGATGATCCTGTCGGCGTCGCAAGCAGAACGATACAAGCCCTTCGTGAGGGATTCTCTTAAAATATAAAACCGAAGAACCCGATTTTTAAGTTTCCCTTGACAATACAATATTGCAGTGCTAGGATTCCTAACGAATATAGGTTTTACTGTATACTTTTCGGCGGTGGTAATTGATTGAAACTAGCCCCAAAGGTTATATAAAGTTACATCAGAAGGAGTATACTAGAATGTTGACAAAGAAACTAATTCTGACTTGTGGTGTATTATGTTTTCTAATAATAAACTATGGCAACGCATTTGATCCCGAATCAATACAGGGTGCATGGCTGTTTGACGAAGGCAAAGGCGATCAGGCGCTGGATTCATCAGGCAAAGAACATCATGGAACAATAACAGGTAACGATGTCAAATTTGTAGAAGGCCAATTTGGAATTGCTTTGGAATTCTTAGGAGGTGGTAAAGTCACAGTACCACATGCAGATGGCTTCACTACACCAACCTTTACAATCATGGCATGGGTCAAGGTCCCAAAAATCCCGAACGATTGGGGTATGATGATCGTAGGGAAGGATGGTTGGCCCAATCGCAACTATGCAATGTATGTAGCACAAAATACTGGACAACTACATTTCGCCTTTTGCGCACCGGGTAAGCAGGATATTGGTAACATGAATTCCACCAAGGTTATAGCTGATAAACAATGGCACCACGTTGTCATGACCTACGATCTGAAGATGCGCAGGATATACATAGACGGAGAACTCGATACAGAAAACCCGTCATCAGAAAAACCAATGGAGAACACGGTTGACATTGAGATTGGAAGGGGTCTTGTGGGGGACATAGATGAGGTTTTAATCGCTAATCAGGCTTTTTCTGCTGATGATATAAAGCTGGCGATGGATTTTGGATTGGCGAATTTTCTCGGTGGTAAAGCTGTCTCGCAATCAGGCAAAATGGCATCCACTTGGGGCATCTTAAAAAAGGAGACAGCAAAATGAGTTTATGGATGATAAGAGCTGGTAGATTCGGTCAACAAGAAGCAGTAGCCATTGAACAGAATGTGGTAACAATTGGTTGGGACGAGTTACCTGACCTATCATCTATCAAAACAAGGGCTGAATTGCAGAAATTATACAGTGAAGTGTATCCAGAATACAAGAAACCAAAGATGGCAAATCAAGTAGGACAGATATGGCGATTCATACACGATATAAAGATAGGCGATCTTGTTGCATTGTCATTAAAAACACAATCCATTGTTAAGTTTGGACAAGTGCAGAGCAATTATGAATTCAAACATCTTGCGGATAATGTGAATCATATCAGGCATGTTAAATGGATTAAGGATATTTCTCGGTCGTCAATTGATCAAGATTTGCTCTATTCTCTAGGTGCCATCATGACTGTCTGTGAAATAAGTAGAAACAATGCAGAGACTAGAGTAAAGCAAATGTTAGAGAAAGAGATTATAGTTCCACCTTCCGATGAAGAAGGCACAGAACAAGATATAGACATTGAAACGATTGCAAAAGATCAAATAACCAAGCATATCAGTAGAGTATTCAAAGGGCATGAGCTTGCAAGACTAACTGAAGCAATATTGAAGGCACAAGGGTATCTGACTAGGTTATCCACACCAGGTCCTGATGGTGGAGTGGACATTTTAGCATCAGGAGGCCCATTAGGTTTTGATCATCCCAAAATCTGCGTTCAGGTGAAGTCCACATCTTCTCAAGTTGACGTTAAGGTTTTGCGCGAGCTAATGGGCGTTATGTCAAAAGTGAAAGCAGATCAGGGATTACTGGTATCTTGGTCAGGATTCAACAATAATGTAATAAAGGAAGCTCAAGATAACTTTTTCACCATTCGTCTATGGGATTCTGGATACGTTATCGAAGCAATTTTTATGTATTATGACAAGTTCAGTGACGAATTAAAAGCGGAACTACAATTAAAAAGGATATGGGCATTGGTTTTGGAGGAGTAGTCAGCTATTTGTTTAGTAAATATAGAATTATTTGGAGATAAAGAATGTTTGAAATCAAGAAAAAAGAGCAGTTAGCACCGATCATCTACCAGATGGAAATCTCGGCGCCTCGTGTCGCAAAAAAAGCACTTCCCGGACAATTTATCATAATCAGGATTGATGAATATGGGGAACGTATTCCATTGACAATAAAGGACAGTAATTCAGAAGCAGGCACTATAACCATAGTGTTTCAGGTTGCAGGCAAGACTACGACGCAGTTATCAATCCTCAACGTCGGTGATGCCATACTCGATCTGGTTGGGCCTCTGGGGAATCCTACAGAGCTTCCAGAGGGTAAATCTAACGTTATATGTGTAGGCGGCGGAGTCGGAACAGCCTGCATGTTTCCACAGGTTAAAGAGCTTGCACGACGTGGTAGCTACGTCACCACAATAGTAGGCGCACGTACAAAGGAACTGGTTCTGCTTGAGGATGACTTCAGGAAATATTCCAGCAGGCTTATAGTATGCACAGACGATGGTTCTTACGGAGAGAAAGGGTTTGTGTCAGATGCCCTGAAAAAACTATTGGATGCAGGGGAACGACCCGATCTTGTTATCGCCATAGGACCGCTCATGATGATGAAAGTGTTAGCTGACGTGACGAAAGGGTACGGCGTACATACCATGGTAAGCCTTAATCCGATAATGGTTGATGGAACGGGCATGTGCGGAGGATGTCGTGTAACGGTTGGTGGAGAAGTCAAATTCACCTGCGTTGATGGACCTGAGTTTGATGCTCACAAAGTTGACTTCAACGAGCTATTGATGAGACAGCGATATTATTTGGATGAGGAAAAAGTATCGAAAGAACAACACGTTTGCCGTCTGCAAACAGTGATCAGTAAACAGTGATCAGTGATGAATGTCTTGTATAAATGGTTTTTGCTGATTACTGTTTACTGATCACCGATTACTGGGAGAACATTTAATGCTTGAGAAAAAGATAAATATGCCTGAGCAACCGCCAGAGGAGCGAATACGCAACTTTGAAGAGGTTGCACAGGGGTACACAGAAGAACAAGCCCTTCTTGAAGCTTCACGATGTCTGCAATGTAAAAGACCTGCTTGTGTAGAAGGCTGTCCTGTGGAGATTGATATACCTGCATTTATTGCTAAAATCAAAGAAAAAGACTATCAATCCGCCATTAATATCATAAAAGATAAAAACAATCTGCCAGCAGTTTGTGGACGAGTATGCCCACAAGAATCTCAATGCGAAGAGATGTGCATAATGGGCAGAAGACATGAGCCTGTCGCTATCGGGCGACTTGAGCGATTCGCTTCTGACTGGGAGTTAAAGCACGAGAGTGTAAAACCAAAACCATCCGAAAATAAAAATGGAATGAAAGTAGCAGTTATAGGTAGTGGGCCCGCAGGATTGACAGCCGCCGCAGACCTTGCAAAAATGGGTTACGACGTTACGATATTCGAGGCTTTCCACACACCCGGAGGAGTTCTCGTCTATGGTATACCTGAGTTCCGTATGCCAAAAGATATAGTAAAAAAGGAAGTGGAATACGTAAAAAGTCTGGGAGTCAAAATAGAAACAAATGTAATCATTGGAAAAACGGCGACTCTGCATGATCTGCGAGAGGAAGGATTCAAAGCATTCTTCATATCCACAGGAGCCGGGTTGCCTTCGTTTCTGCGTATACCCGGCGAAAACCTCGCTGGCGTATACTCAGCAAACGAGTTCCTTACGAGAGTCAATCTGATGAAGGCTTACAAATTCCCGGAATATGATACTCCTATAAAAGTAGGTAAAAGAATTGCTGTTGTTGGTGGTGGCAATGTCGCAATGGATGCCGCCAGAGCGGCAAAACGTCTTGGTGCAGAGGAAGTCATTATAATATACCGACGCTCCGAAGTCGAGATGCCCGCCCGCCACGAGGAGGTAGAACACGCCAAAGAGGAAGGTATCAAGTTTATGATACTCACTGATCCAATAGAGATACTTGGCGATGACAAGCTCAGAGTGAGAGGGGTGCGGTGCATAAAAATGGAGCTTGGTGAGCCTGATATGAAAGGCAGACGCCGACCAATACCAATTCCCGGCTCTGAGTTCGAGTTCGAGATAGATAATATAATTGTCGCCATAGGAACGGCACCTAACCCCGTTATTACGAGAAGCACTCAAGGGCTTGAAGTGCAGGTGTGGGGCGGAATAGTCACGAGAGATGACACAGGATTGACTTCCATTGACGATGTTTGGGCTGGTGGCGATATTGTAAGTGGTGCCGCAACTGTGATCAGTGCAATGGGTGCTGGTAAAAAAGCCGCAAAAGCCATTGATGAATATCTTACGAAAGGATTGGGGGTCTCGGGGGCTTGCCCTGAGAGGTAAAAATGCCTGATAAAATTGATATTTCAATTGTTCTGCCTGTTTTTAATGAAGAAGAAAACCTTAGAGAACTACATTCGAAGTTAACGGATGCGTTGAGTAAACTCGGACTTGAATACGAGATAATAACCATTGACGATGGCAGTACCGATGATAGTTTCAAAGTGCTTAAAGAACTCAGTCAGTCCGATCCAAAGCTAAAAGCTATCAAATTCAGACGCAACTTTGGACAGACTGCGGCGTTAAGCGCAGGATTTCATCATGCTAAAGGTGATGTGGTCATAACGCTGGACAGCGACCTTCAGAATGATCCAGCCGACATCCCTAGATTACTGGAAAAGATCAACGAAGGGTATGATGTTGTCAGCGGATGGAGAGCAGACAGGAAGGATAAGTTCATTTCACGCCGATTGCCATCAATTCTGGCTAACAAACTCATAGTCAAAATGACAGGCGTGAAAATCCATGATTTCGGCTGCACACTGAAAGCTTATAGAAAAGAAGTCGTTGATAACATAAACCTTTACGGTGAAATGCACAGGTTTATTCCTGCGCTGGCGAAATGGATCGGTGCAGAGATCACCGAGATCAAAGTCCAGCATCACCCAAGAAAGCACGGAAAGTCCAAATATGGTATCTCAAGAACCACCAGGGTCGTGCTTGACCTTATAACCGTCAAGTTTTTGCTTTCATATTCAACAAAACCCTCAAGGCTTTTTGGCATCATGGGATTAGGATCGGGGTTTTTAGGATTCCTGATATGCCTTTATCTATCAATAGGAAAATTGTTTTTCCCTTCAGAAGCAACCTCTTTAACAAGGCGTATGCCAATGTTGCTTTTGGGCGTCCTTCTAATACTCGTAGGTATACAGCTTCTCACTATGGGGCTTCTGGCTGAGCTTATGATCCGCACGTATTACGAGTCACAGCACAAGCCGATATACTATATAAAAGAGATAGCCGGAAAAGACTGATCTTCTTCACATCATTGCTCATCCCAATTTTCAATAGAAACACTACATATAGGTAGCCGAAGGCTTTAGCCTGCAGAAGCGCACCCTAAAGAGATACGACTGCCAATGTTGTATTTGAATTAGCAATTGGTATGACATTATAAAGGAGAAATAAAAACCATGCATTCATTTGCCACGCTTAACATTCCCAAAGGTTCGGTAGGTATACACTGGTTTGAGCAGAATAGCTATGCGATAAAAGATTCACACAGCACAATAATACTGATCGATCCCTATTTTCCACACAATCGCCCATCAGACGTCTTTGTACACACCGAACCGCCGTTGGACGAATCACAGCTTCCGACGAACTATGTTTTGATGACTCACGCACATTTAGACCATACTTGTCCAGAAACTCTGATCAGAATCAACAAGAATTGGCCCGGTGCTAAATACGTCGGACCTAAGGAGAGTATTAAACAGATACTTGAAGAAACACCGATTAAAGAGTCTCAAACGATAACCGTCTCCGCAGGCGAATCTGCGAAGATAGGCACGATGACAGCTTATGCAGTCTACGCCAAACCACCAGAAGGCGACCCAAAGGCAGGTATAGGCAAGCCAGATGTAACGCATCTTGGGTACGTTGTAGATGCTGATGGGGTAAGGCTTTATTTCACAGGAGATGAGATTAACACATTTGCGGATAATGACGATCTCGTGAAGGCTGTTGCAGATTTGCACCCGGATATTGGCTTCATAACTAGCCATCCAATTGAAGGGGAGTTCCCATTCATTGATGGAAGCGTCAAGATGGTTCAGCGCATTGGTTTAAAAACCGCTGTTCCGGCGCACTATTCCTGTTTTGTGAAGAGAGATTTCGATCCAAAGAAATGGGCTGATGCGTTTCCGTCAGATGGACCCAAGCCGTTGATTATCCCATCAAATTCTCATATAATATATCCATAGTCCTAGTGGTCTGCTAAGGTTTGATATACAAAGATTTTTCTGCTATGATATAAAGAAAGTCATCATACATAGTAGGAGAGTCTTCTATGAAACCGTTAAGGATTTGTAATTAAATAACTTACCTAATAGGAAACACACCCCCTAACCCCTCTCAAGAGGGGAGTTTAGGCGAATTCCCCCTTTGGAAAAGGGGGGATTTGATTAAATAAACCATATATCTAAATATCTCAAAATAGGGAAGTTATTTAATCACGAATACTTAATTATGCGCACACCTCAGTTAATTCAGTTTAGTTAGCTCATCTATATTATCACGCAACTTTTGAATTGCCCTGATTATTCTGTCAACATTTCCTTTTTCCATAAGGAAATCCTTGCCCATAGCAATAACCTCAGAGTTATAGATCCGCTCTGCCTCCGGGCAATGAACCTTTGCGTAATCCATCTTGCTCCCATAAAGCAGGCTTCTCTTTATATTCTGAAAAGCAGGATTCATGTATATGGGGTCATTGTGGGCAGTTCCAGTGTGAACCCCTTCTGCCGCAAGTGCTTCTCTAAATTTGTTTCGGTGAATCCCTCCCCATTTTGATGAATCATATCTCAAAAAATAGAAATAGTATCCTCTTTTGGTTATTCTTGGCTCTCTCTTCAGGGCAGATATTCCACCTATTTTCTCTAATTCCTGAGCAAAGTATTCACCGTTTCTATACCTTGTATCAGTCTGTTCTACGTGGCGTGAAAGCTGAACTACGAGAAGAGCGGCAAGAAATTCTGACATACGGAAGTTCCCTGCTGGAACATAGTGAACGTATCTTTCTCCACCAGGGACATTACCATACCGTGAGTAAGAATAACAACTTATTGCAAGTTCATCTTTGCTGTAAGTCATTACCCCGCCATCGCCGCAGGTTAGGTTTTTGCCCATCTGGAAACTAAAACCACCTATATCACCAAGAGAGCCTACTTTTTTGCCGCGCCATTCTGTACCGTGGGCTTCGGCGCAATCCTCAACGATGAATAGGTTATGCTTCTTTGCAATTTCTCCGATACGATCCATGTCAACAGGATAGCCTCCGTAATGCACCGCTTCTATAACCCTCGTTTTATCCGTAATCGCCGCTTCAACTGCGTTTGGAGACATTTGATACGTCTCAGGATCAACATCCACAAACACAGGTACTCCACCGGCTAACACTATAGCTGAAGCAGAAGCAACAAAGCTGACTGCTGTGACGATTATCTCATCACCCGGCTCTATGTCACATGATCTAAAGGCTAGTTCCAGTGATGCCGTTCCTGAATTAACACAAGTAGCATATTTTGTCCCAATATATTCAGCAAACAGCTTTTCAAACTGTGCTACTTTACTGTTTTCACTCCACATACAGCACCAGTTACCGCTTTCCAGCGTATCAAGCAATGCCTGCCTATCTCTATCATCAAAGATGGGCCATCTGTTTGGCACCCAATCCGTAACTGCTGGATTTCCACCGTTAATTGCTAGTTTTGCCATATATTTTCTCCTTCTTTATTGTTTTCCTTACAATTTAATATTACGAACCAGCATTAACCATACTAACAAATTCTTATTTTATAATCAATAAGATTTTCGCTTTTTAATATAATTCGATGCTCTATTTTTATTCTGCGTTGTATAATATTGTAGCTATTGGATGTTATTAGATTTTGTGATATAGTATTGTAGAATTAACTTTACAATGTTAAATTTCAAAGTAGCCCAAGCTTCCAGCTTGGTTCTTGATGCTTGCCGAATCACTCGTGGCAGGCTTTTCCTCGACAAAGCTCATAACGAAGAAATCGCAAGATTTGCTCTGGCTTATCGTGCTTTGCCCAAAGAGAAGTTTGAGACAGTTGGAACCAAAACGGATCCCGTTGCTGTACGGACTTTAGTATGTGATAACAAGCGGTATGTATATGCAGTCAATAGGGATTATTATCCCATTGAAGTGGAAATTTCACTTGACCGATCACCTGAGAGTTTAATTGACCTTTCAACAGGAAAAAATATGTGCAGTGAAAATCTTTTGCGATTGGCTCTTGCCCCTTATGAATTGCGGTCATTTTCCATGAGTCCTGAGATAAAAATTATTGGTTTTGTCGCTACTCCACCTGAAAGTATTGCATCAGCGTTGCTGGAAAACGCTAAAGGTGCATTATCAGACATACAGGCATTAAGTGATTCTGGTTATTTTATACCGGGAATGGAACAGATGGGACAAGATATTAAGTCTGCTATGGCTGAAGGGCGATTGGCATGGTTACGGCGTGCGCTTTCAGGCTATATTATCCGTAAATGTCGTGATTTGTTGAAAAGTGAGGAATAAAATGAAAATAGGCTGCATGATCTGGCGTATTGGTGACATACTCGATTTTTATGGACAGATAGAATGGATAAAGTTAAATGGTTTCGATGAGGTTGAATTCTGGACTTTACCCGGCGCACCCGGTGCATGGCAGGGCTTTGATATACAGAGAGCTTTGCCGGAGGATATACTTCGGTTAAAACACACTTTAGATGGGTTCAGGGAAGTTGATATACATGCAGGATTCGATGAGACTGGGGCAGGATTGGCTGGCTTAGCTAAAGGAAACACGGATATGAAACGCACCTTTGAGTTAGCAACAGAAATAGGTGCAAAGGTGGTTACTATTCATCCTGCGCAAAAAACGATAGAAGTTTCTGAAATAGAATCTTTGGAAAAACTTAACGAATTGGGTGGAAAATACAGAGTACGTGTGGGTATAGAAACTATGGGCGGAACCGAAACCGAGCGCAAAATGCTGATAATTTCGCAGCTTAACTTGAAACATATCGGCATTACTTTAGACACCGGCCACATACACTTTGAAAATGGCATCGCCTTTGAGAGCTATGGCGGGCTTGGCAATTTGATTGATAAGACCAATGCAAAAATCGTCCACGTTCATGCGCATGATTATGATGGAAACAATGATCACATAGCCATCGGAAAAGGCTACATTGACTTCCCTGATATTATTGCAGCACTATGCAGAGCGAAATTTTCTGGTAGTATCTGTCTCGAAATAAACCCATATCGAGAATCACCTGAAAGTATTTTAGAGAGCAAAAAGCTTTTGCATGATATGATAGAACGAATATGTGGTTCAATCTAAACAAGGATGAATTTGCCAACATTCTTGGATTCAATATTGGAGTATACCGAAAAGTAATTGTCTCTTTGATTATATTGTGTTAAATTAAAGGAGAAACATGGAAGGATGTTAAGATGAAAATCACATCAGATTGGCACATTCATTCACGAAACTCATGCGATGAAGCCAGCATGGAGATTAATGTTTTAATTCGTATGGCAAAAGACAAAGGCATAAGTGATTATGGCTTGACCGATCACATTCATACACTTTTTAATCTGCCTGATTTAGCTTCATCCCGAAGAGAATTCCTTGAAAGCAATCTTCCGCAAGGTTTCCATTTCAGTGTGGAGGTTAGCTGTGTATCACAGTGGGAAATTGACGAGATTGCCACAGGGAAGTACCAAAAACCTACTTATGGTTTACGCTCAGGCGGTCCTGTAAATGGGAATCTTGCTATTGGCTTACATGAAAATGATATTGAAACTTATCAAATTGAATACGTGGTTGGAGGAACTCATTGGCCAATGTACGTGCCAATAGAGCGAAAAGCGATTATAAATGACTACCACAGACAGAATATGTTTTTGGTTACGCATCCGTTAGTAGATATAGTTGCTCATCCGTGGTGGTGGCACGGATATTGGCAGGATACTGATGGTTGTTTCCGTTCTGAACCATGGTTTGATGATTTTGGCAAGATTCCAAAAGCGATGCACAATGAGTTTGCGTCAGCGGCTATACAGCATGATAAAGTGGTAGAGATTAATATTGGCGCAATACTAATGAATCCAACCTATCCTGAGCATTTCAAAAAACAGTACCTTGAATATTTATCGGAACTGAAATCTCAAGGAGTCAAACTTTGTATAGGCTCAGATTGTCATTCACCTGAATATGATATTGATTTTGACAATACGGCTTCTATGCTTGAGAGTGTAGGAATCAGGAACGAGGATTTATGGGTACTATCCGGGAAAGAGTAAAATATCAGTGGGAGTCTGAAGCCTTCCACATCAACTTCGTAAGAAATAACTAAAGGAGAAAATGATTATGGCGTTGCGTTGTTTTGGGGAAGAGGAACTTTCAAATTTGCGTGAAGTGCTTGAAAGCGGGGAACTATGGCGAGGCGCAAGGGGTAACTTTGTGCCAAGATTTGAGGAAGCGATCGGGAATCATACTGGCAGACGCTACGTTCAGGCTGTCAATTCTGGTACATCGGCAAACGAGGGTGCCGTTGCAGGTCTTGGACTGGAACCCGGCGACGAGGTTATCTGTCCGGCGACTGTGCCTATATTTGTCTCGTTTCCTGTCTTTGCGGCTGGATGTATTCCAGTTTTTGCTGATGTCAATCCAAGAACACTTATTATCTCACCCGAAGGGATTGAAGCATGTATCAGCGAACGCACAAAAGCAGTCGTGGTTGTGCATCTTTTCGGTCAGCCTGCGCCTATGGATGATATTTTTCAGGTTGCACGCAAACATAATCTGAAAGTCGTTGAGGACTGCGCACAGGCTTATGATTGCTATTACAAAGGGAAAAAGGCTGGTACTTTCGGGGATGTAGCATGCTTCAGCCTACAGCAAAGCAAACACATTACCTGCGGTGAGGGTGGATTCGTTGCCACCGACGATCCGGAGATATATAAGCGAGCAAATATGTATTCAAATTCTGGTATGCCCTGGTTTCTCTATGGCTTGGAAGCACCAAAAACCAACCCTGTGAGCAAGATCCCAACACGAGGGCATTTCTCCTTTGGGCATGATCACCGCATGAGCGAAATTCAAGGTGCCGTTGCTCTGGCGCAATTAGCCAAGATTGATCAATTTAATTCCGCAAGGAAAGAGATTGTTAAGATCATTGAGTCTGAATTACAGGACTGTCCGGGTATCATGCTGGCACACAAGCATCCTGATCATGTACCAAACTACTGGGTATATCCGATTCAACTTAATCCTGATGAGACTTCGCTGACTGCTGTTGAGGTTAGCCGTTTTTGCCGTGAGGAACAGGGTATCGGAGTCGGTTGCTACGGTGAGATCAACTACCTTGAGCAGATATATCAGGATATGGAGAACAGCGGAAAAACTCCCTTTGGCTTACCATTACCTGAGTACGTGCATTATCGTCCGGGCTTGTGTCCCAAAGCTGAAGATGCCGCAATGCGAACACTCACAATCGTCACACATCATTCTGCTGACCCGGAGAATATACGGAAACAGGCTCAAGCATTGAGAAAAACGATGGAAAAGCACATATAAGCTTTTAGGAGGTAAGAGATGTCAGGCCAGATAAGAGTATCGTCTGAGTTATTGTTTGATGATAACATTTCACCGCTGATCTACGGTGATTTTATCGAGCTTCTCAACGATCTGATACCGGGCATGTGGTCGGAAAAGATCGTGGATAGGAATTTTGCCGGCGTTTTACAGCCAAACTACGTCTTTCCTCCGGGTACGAACTGGGTATATCCTCGCTGGACACCCATCGTCTGCGGTCAGCCTCGATTTGACAGATGGTTCGATTCACACGCAGATACAGATACGATCAACGCTGCCGCTGATCTACAATTGGATTCAGATAACCCATTCATTGGTCAGCAATCAGCAAAAGTAAGTGTGCAGAATAACGACAACCGTCCTTTCATTGCTGGCATCGCTCAAACTGGCATCTCAGTCAAGCAGGGACAACGGCTGAATCTGGAATTATATCTACGTGGGTCTGATATGAAAGATACCCTTGTTAAAGTCTGCATCGGTAGGAATTACGGTGTATTCTTCAGGTCTTATGATGAGATTGAATTCAAAGGCATAACGGAAAATTGGCAAAAATTTACAGGAACACTAATTCCCGAAGTCTCAGATAGTGATGCCACTATTGCCATAGGGATTAACAAAGGGACCTTCTGGGTTGACAAAGTATCATTAATGCCAGAAGATAACTTAAATGGCTGGAGACCTGACGTGATAGATGCGATCCGTGCCATGAAGCCCGGTATAATCAGATTCGGTGGATCATCATTAATCTTTTATCAGTGGCAAGATGGCATAGGTCCTCGTGAGAAAAGAGCGCCCTTTGTAAACTATCCATGGGGTAATATGGAAGAGAACGACGTAGGTTTACACGAGTTTTTGCAATTCTGCGAGCTTGTTAATGCAGAACAATTGATCTGCCTGAATTCAAATTCCGCAACCCTTGAGCAGATTATGGATGAGATCGAATATTGCAACGGATCGGTAGGTACTCATTATGGAAGCATTCGTGCTGAGATGGGACACCCTGAGCCATTCAACGTGAAATACTGGCAGATCGGCAATGAGCAACTCGGTGAGGAATACGAAAAGACAATGGCTAATTATGCAGGCGCTATCCGTGAGCGATACCCGAATTTAACCTTGCTTGCGTCATACCCATCTGATAATATATTGTCTAACCTGTCAGGTGAGATTGACTACGTTTGCCCTCACTTTTATGCTCCTTACACAAAGTATGGAGAAAACGAACTGCTTGGACTCATAGAAAAGATTCAAAAAGATGCGAAAAACAAGAATTTAAAGCTTGGTATAACTGAATGGAATCACACCGCCGGTAGCTGGGAATGGGGCAGATCGTGGCTTTTAACACTATACAACGCTTTGAACGCCGCCAGAATGTATAATATGTATCATCGGCTTGGCGATATGGTGAAGATCGCTAATCGTTCAAATATGACGAATAGCTGTTGCTCAGGCGTTATCCAGACCAACCGAGCGGGCGATATATATTTCACACCGTGCTATTACGTTCAGAAGGCTTATGCGAACCTGTCGGGTGATAAGGCGTTAAAGACGTATAGTGATGAGAATGATCCTCTGGATATATCCGCAACCAAGCGTGAAAACGAGATTGCTCTGTTCGTTGTAAATTATCTGGGACAGGCTTATAGCAGGGAGATTGACATCTCCAGCTTGAATATATCAGATGATTTAGTGAATGTATGGACACTTTCAGGCGATTCATTTGAAGTTGTGAATAGTTTTCAGGAGAAAAATCACGCAGCACCTGTGGAATCTGTGATTGAGTTCAAGGGAAACACCTTTGAATATGAGTTTCCAGCTTATTCTGTCACGATTTTCCGCTTCAAAATAGTATCGTTTGACACAAGCTGTCCCTAAACATTAAAAAACAACCCTCTTGGCAATGATTCTTGGTGTATGTGGAACTAGAGGTGAAACAAAATGGATAGAATACAAAGTATAGATTCGTTCTTTATTAAGAAAAATATGAAAATTTTTTCATTGGTTCCAATCTTAATTGGAGTATTAGTATTACAAGTTTCAGCAACTGAGAATGATGTATGGATTCCTAATATACCATCAAAGGAAGTTTGCTCAGCCACGGATCTGATAGAGGCTAATATTATTTACGCGCTTAAAACAGGAAGGCATGTCTTTGTATACAAACGTGACTTGATGAGTGGTAAGCAGGTAAAAATCTTCGAGTATGATGAATCCGTTGAGTATAAACCCGATTCTGGGAATTGGTGGGAGGCAATGCCAGCAGGCATCGTTCTATCACCTGATAAACAAGATCTTGCTTTCGTGGATAAGCAGGCATTAAATATATATAATCTGCCAAATGGGAACCGAAGGAAGCTGATTATTCGCAAAGACGTATCTTCATCTTCGGATCTTGAAGTTGCACCAAGCTGGTCAACTCCATCGCGCGGAGAAGTGGTAAAAGGCGGAGAATGGTTTGGTCTTTGTGGTATAGTAATTAATGGATGGTCACCGGATGGGAAATATATCAGTTTCTTTGAGGCTTATACCGAAGGTGTTGGAGAAGGTATCATTGAAGTACAAACTGAACGTTGGTTAAGATATCACAGTGGTTCTGATTATATGTCGTGGTCTTCAATGAAGCCTTCTCTTTTGATAGCGTCAGGGGATTATGCCTTCGGTTATCCAGGACTGTATATTGTAAGTCTGGAAGGATCAAAGCAGGCAAAAGCTGCTTCTACCATCAAGCGTCTCGATGAAAAATTCGGGCTTGGTAAAGATAAAACCTTCCTTTTTTCAGATGCAACTTTTTCACAAGACGGACAGAAGATTGTCTTTCTATTTGATAAAATGCAGATTGAAGAAGGACAGGAATACACACTAGCAGTTGCCAATTCTGATGGAACAGCATTTAAAATCTTAGAAGAAGAATCCTGTTTGTTAAAACCCATCTTTTCGCTTGATGGTAGCAGTATCTTCTATATCCAACAAAGTGATGAAAGGATGATTTTAAGGAAGTGTGATTTATCATATAGGAAAAAAGTTGATGTTGCAATCCTACCTTCTGACTGGCAAATTAGATTGCCTGTCGGCATTTATAATAGGCATTATAGGTTATTCTGGACCAAAGATGGATTCTTATCTCTGGTCGGAGGGGATGCAGATAAACTAAGGTTGTTGGTATTAGATATTGGCCAAAGAAAACTGGTATATGCAAGTCCCATCTTTAGCTCACCGCCAGCAATTGCAGGATTCATCAGGTGATATTGTATATGATCTAAAGGGGGATTTGACAATGAAGTATAAGATTTTTCAATGTTCATTAGTGTGCCCCTACGTTATAAATATCCGCATGAATATTAGCTTTTCAATTACGAGAATCAAAAATTGCGAGACTATAGTAATAAAGGAACAAGGAGAATTAATTAATGGAAGAAAAAGGTTTTGGAACAAATGTGATCTGTCAGATAGGGATTGTCGTTAGGAATATTGAGCGAACTGCCAAAATCTACGCCGATGTATTCGGTATGGAAGTGCCAAACGTAATTATCACAGACCCGGAGGAACAGGCGCATACGAAATTTAACGGCGCACCAACGCCGGCTCGTGCAAAGCTGGCATTCTTTAACATGGGATCGTTATCCCTTGAGCTTATTGAGCCTGTTGGTGGTCCCAGCACGTGGAAAGAGTTTCTTGATACTCATGGCGAAGGGGTTCATCACATCGCCTTTCAGGTCAAAGGCATGGATTGGGTGATTGAATACCTCGATGGAAAAGGCATAAAATCTGTACAGCGCGGTGACTTTACAGGCGGGAGATATGCTTACGTTGATGGTACGGAATCTCTGGGTGTCATTCTTGAATTATTGGAGAGCGTTACAAAGTAAGCATTTCCATAGAAGGAGGAGAAGATGTCAGATTTGAGTTTAAAGATGCCCGAAGTTCCCTTCGGCAAATACTCGATTTCACGATTGATAGCAGGAGGAAATCCCATAGATGGCGGCTCTCACCAAACCCATCTGATGGATATGCAGATGTCCGAATATTTTACTCCAAGCCAAACCCTGGAGTTTGTGAAAAGATGCAGAAAACAAGGTATAAATACATGGCAATCTCATTATAGCCAGAAAATTGCGGATACTATTCGGCAATATCGTGAGAGTGGCGATAACATTCAATGGATTTGTCTATGTTCGCCAGACGAGGTGGCAAATAAAGACAAATTTTCTTTAGTTTTGGAATTAAATCCAATAGGGGTTGTATTTCATGGCGAAACAACTGATGTCCTATGGCGAGAAAAAAAGGCTGATACTATTCCAGATACTCTAAAAAAGATAAGAGATTCAGGCGTTATGGTTGGATTGTCAACACATAACCCAGAAGTGATTAATTATGCCGAAAGTGAAGGCTGGGATTTGGATTTTTACATGGCTTGCGTGTATAGAAAAAGTCGTAATCATGCTGAACTTATGGAAATCATGAAAGAAATCCCAATCGGTGAAATCTATCTGCCTCAAGACCCATCCAGAATGTGTGAGACAATAAGAAAAGCAACTAAGCCTTGTCTTGCCTTTAAGATTCTCACAGCAGGACGAACCTGTGATAGCTCAGAGCAAGTGCGTAAGGTATTTGAATTCATATTTAGCCATATCAAATCTACTGATGCGGCAATCGTTGGAATGTATCCACGATATACAGATCAAATCAAAGAAAATGCTGATTTTACAAGGATGTATGGTTAGCTTTACGAAAGATTAAATAAGGAGAGATGTACTATGAAAATCTACATTCATACTGATCTTGAGGGCATAAGCGGAATTGACAATATAGAGATGATCGCCAATGATCACCAAAGACATCGGGAGGCAGTGGAAAACCTTATGCTTGATCTCAATGCCGCTGTGGACGGTGCATTCGCTGGCGGAGCAGACCACGTAACCGTGCTTGACAGTCACGGCGGTGGAGGCAATTTCATCCTTGAGATGCTTGACAAACGAGCAGAAAACGATACAAAGCCCAATAAAAAATGGTGGGGCGTCCTGGATGAAAGCTATGATGCGACTTTTTTCATCGGCGCACACGCTATGGCTGGCACGATGAATGCTTTTCTGGATCATACACAATCGTCGCTGACGTGGTTTAACTACTCCGTAAATAAGCGAAGGATGGGTGAGCTTGGACAGTGGGCAATAGTGGCTGGTGCTTTTGGCGTTCCATTGGTTATGGTCAGCGGGGATGAAGCCGCCTGCGTGGAAGCACGTCAATTCTTCTCTCCTGTTGAGACTGCAATAGTCAAGACGGGCGTAGGGCGAAACCGTGCCAAACTCGTTGATCTTGAGGAAGCCCGTGCCAGAATTCGTGAGTCTGCTCGCTGTGCCATACCCATAATCAAGGATGCGCATCCCTTTGTGCCAACCAAGCCAATGGAGATTATATTAGAGTTTACCAGAGCAGATTATTGCGATGGCGCCGCAACACACAAGGGTGTAGAACGCCTTGATGCCAGAACTGTCCGTAAGGTAACGGATGATTCTCTTAGCTTATTTCCATGATAAATTCAGGAATTTCTAGAGGTGAAAAACGATGATTGAAGAAAAACTGGTTATGCAAATAAAAGCATTGGAAATACAGTTAGCTGTACTTAAAGAACAGTTAAAGCGTTTAAGTTCAGAAAAACCTGCCAAGTCTTTTGCAGACCTCTATGGTATATTGGCAGGTAAAGTAAGTTCGAGCGAAGAAGAAATAAATGCAGTTAGATATGGCTTTGAATGGGAAGGTACTAAGGAAAGGTGAGTAATGTAATGATTTACGTTGTGGATACTCATGCCATCGTTTGGTTTTTAGAAGGTGATGCACGGTTAAGCAAGGCAGCGTATAATGCTCTTATCAATATAGACGCTCAGTTGGTAATACCAACAATAGTTTTGGCGGAGATTACGTTTCTCTATGCCAAACACCGTGTAACAATCGGTCTAGCTGAAGTGATTGCTTATATCACCAGTGCAGAAAATTGTGTTATTTATCCATTAGATGAGACAGTAATTGACCATATTCCGACCTCGCTTGATATACATGATGCTATTATTGTTGCGACTGCTCTTGTATTCCGTGATGTGCTAGAGGAAAACACAGCAGTCATTACAAAAGATGGTAAAATTGGCACAAGTGGACTGGTAAATGTAATATGGTAAAAATAGTTGGCAAAAAACTTAAAACCTTTTCAGGTCTAAGGAGGTTAAGATCATGGCTGATAAAATACGAACCGCTGTAATTGGTTGTGGTGGACTCGGAAGGTCACATGCCCGAACAGCCAAAACTAACGAAGGAGTTGATCTGGTCGCTGTCTGTGACCCGATCCTCGAAAACGCAAAAGCCGTCGCCGCTGAGAACGACGTCAAAGGCGTTTATTCAGATTATAAGGAATTGCTTGCCAACGAAAAGCTCGATTGCATAATTGTCGTTTCGCCGACTTACACACACGCAGAGATAACCGTTGACTCCGCTAATGCGGGAATTCACGTCTTCTGTGAAAAACCAATGGCAATAACTCTTGAAGAGTGTGATTGTATGATCGAAGCCGCCGAAAAGAGCAAGGTATTTTTGATGCTTGGCTTTGTTCGGCGATTCCAGCCAAATTACAGGGAACTGAAACGAAGGGCAGAAGCAGGCGATATTGGAGAGATTAAGCTTGTTCAAAGCGTCAGGATGGGCGGACGCCCGCCTGCCGGGATAGGCGATTGGAGGCGTGAAAGAAGCAAAGTCGGTGGGCTTCACTCAGCTTACATCCACGAGATGGATCAGATGCTTTGGGTCGGAGGGGATGTAAAAACCGTAAGCGGTGTCGTTAATTACGGAGCCTTCGAGGACAATGACGTTGAAGATAATATATGGATGTGCATAGAATTCAAAAATGGTGCGGTCGGAGCTATGGGAAGCAGTCAAATATACCCGGTCGGATGGTATGAATATGGGGTCGGTGGAACCGAAGGCTGTATGCGGGTCGAAGGGGAATCTCTGATTTTTATGCGGCACGGCGGGAATGTCGAAAGGCTTGAGTTTCCTCCGAATAATATGATGGTAGAAGAGATAAATTATTTCTTCGACTGCGTGCGGAAAGGTGAACCGCCTTCAGTCACAGGTGTAGACGGCAGGAAAAGCCTTGAGGTAGTTCTGGCGGCGTTTAAATCCTCTGAAACCAAACAGGTCATCACCTTGCCGTTATAGGAGATGTGATTATGAGACTGGCGACGCATTTTGGCGTGATCGGAAATGATGTAGGTAAAACCATAAAATATTGTCATGCACTTGATATTAAATATTTATGTTCGGGGCATTGGACAGATAACCTGTCTGCTTTTAAGGAACAGTTTGCTAAAGAGGGTATAACGTTAGCTATGATGGAGCTTGGCTGGCTGAGAGAGGATATGCTGTTCGAAGATGCGCCGAAAAAATCTGAGTTGCAGGATTTCTTTGACAAAGTGAAACGGATCGGCGATGCCGGTATCGAGATGGGACATGTATTCTGCGCCCTCAAAACTTCTGGAAATCTGGATGACGAATGGAATCACATAACCAGATTCTATCTGGAATTGGGTGAACTTGCAGAGAAACATAACGTCAAGATCGCCAATCACGCTGGTTGGGCGCCAGAATACATAGTAAAGGATAATAATACCTTCAAGAAATTTCTAGATGCCGTACCGAATAAGTATATTGGCATAAATATGTGCCTGGGATGCCTCCAGATCGTATCTCCTGAAGACATACAGCAGGATATAGACAAAACACTGGAAACGCTTGGAGACCGTATGTTCCTTATACATATACGTGACATTCGAGTTGAAGAAGGAAACAAATGGGTTGACGTGGCTATGGGACAGGGCGAGATCAATCTACCTCTCCTTATTGATAGATTCGTTGAGGTATCCAAGCGTACAGGTTTAGACCCGATAGTTCTTCCTGAACATGCACCGAAAGTAGTAGACGAGAAAGCTAACGAGATCGCTATGGCGTGGGCATTAGGATACGTCAGCGGGATGCTAAAACAAAAAGAATGGATGAGTTGAGATGAGTAAAAATATTAACTAGGCGACACTTATAATTCAGAGACAAAATACTACAGGGATCGGATGTCAGGTGGAAGAATACAGATGCCCGATGCCTCTGAGTTCTACAAAACGTATCCTGATGCTGAAATTATACCCCTGCCTGAACCTGATCTTTCATCTCAACCAACTGAAACATTGACATTCAAACTATATTAGGGCATAATATTATTAGGATCGGGTTGCTAACATACGAAAGGCAGTGATACGCTATGAAACCAGGATTGATTTGTTTAATTATCCTGATTATCTTTTTGGCTTTACTATTGCCCTTTGTTGCTCTCTCTGAAAAAGATGAAAGCCTTAAGATCGGAGACCAGTCTCCAAAATTCACTCTCAAAGATGCTGATGATAAAGAGTATAGTCTGGATACGATACTTAAAAAAGACAAGGATCAGTTGCAAATTCTCATTCTCGTGATCGGAGATCCATCTACACGTAAGAATGGAAATAAATGGGCTAAAGAACTCGATAAGCTATATAAGGAGAAGAAAGAGGTTTCGATATTCATGATTGCTGACCTTCGAGGCTTGCCCTTTTTTGCTACCGAGTCAATGGTAAAATGGGGAACAAAAAGAGAGAAACTGCCTGTGACTATCCTTCTCGACTGGGGTGGTAAAGTCAGCGAGCTATATAAAACTCAGAGAGGCGAATCGAATCTGTTTATAATAGGTCGAGAGGGTAAAGTCAAATATTACTATGCAGGGCAATGCAAACCAGAGAACGTAAAAACCTTAAACGTGAAAGTTCAGGAAATCCTTAAAGAGAAAAAGACGTTATGATCAGAAATCCACTCTTTGAAGGGTGGTTTTTCTGATACGATTTCCTCTATTTTGATATTCTTTAGGGAATCGTATCTTGGAATCTGGTAATGGTTATAAACAATGTGCTTCACCGATAGGTGAGGAGGGGGAGTCAATGAAACAAGCTATGAAGATAACCCAATGGATCCTTGGTATCTCCGCTGTTCTAAGCCTTATTGTAGGCTTTATTTACAAAATTATCTACGTTTTTGCGCAAGGTATGATTCCTTATACAAGCCCTATGGGGTTTCTTATATTTGCTATTACCTGTTCGCTGGTATCAATTGCTCTAAGCTTAATCAAGCTGGCTAAACTTATGGAAAAAGAATAATCAACGTACCATCTAACGTCGGGCTTTCGGTGGTTAAAAACTGCTGTAATACCCATTTGATATAGAAATGAGACTTAAGTGTCATTCTAAGTAACCAAAGGGAGCGAAGAATCTTTATCTAAACGTTAATAAGAAGATTCTTCACTCCGTTCAGAATGGCAAAAAGAATGAGTCTCATTTCTAACTGAAATAGTTATAAGCCCTTACCGTATTTGCATATTTTCGTAGGAGTTAATGTAAATGCCGAAACTTGAGGATTTTGAAGTTGAAATTATTAAACTTAAGGACAGAATGAATAGACTTCTTGACAATTACTCTGAAAAACAGATAGAACCATTAAACGAAGCCGAATGGGAACCTGATCTGGATGTATTGGAGGATAAAGACGATATTATAGTCAAAGCTGATATACCGGGAATGTCCGCAGATTTGATTGACGTAACAATCTCTGAAAAATTACTGCGTATTAAAGGTGAAAGAAAACGGCATATAGGCAGGGAAGATGAAAATTATCATTACATAGGGCGCAGATACGGCAAATTCGACAGGAGAATAGCTCTGCCTGTGTCTATAGATGCTGAGAATGTTAAGGCTTCGTATAAAGATGGAATACTTACTGTTCGACTACCGAAGCTGGAAAATAAAAAGACTGGAGAACTTAAAATACAGATGGAATAGATATAACTATTACCCGTGAGTTTTCTAAGCTTGCTGGAGTAAAACATAGAAAGCCTGAATTATGAAAATAGCATATTTTGATTGTTTTTCTGGTATCAGTGGAGATATGACTCTTGGTGTTCTGGTTGATCTTGGTGTGGACCCGGAATTGCTTAAAAGCGAGCTTGCAAAGCTAAAACTTGATGGCTATGAACTCAGCTTTACTAAGGTAAAAAAACACGGCATTACTGGCACTAAAGCTAACGTTGAACTGTACCATCACGAACATTCAGATCATCATGATCACCATCACGGCAGACATTTGAGCGATATACTCAAGCTAATATCGGATAGTGAATTAAGCGATGACGTAAAGACAAAATCAAGTCGTGTTTTTACGAAACTCGGTGAAGCGGAAGCTAAGGTGCATGACGTGGATATTGAGGAAGTGCATTTCCACGAGGTCGGGGCAGTAGATTCGATAGTAGATATTGTCGGGTCGGTTATAGGGATCTCTGTTTTGGGAATCGAGAAGATATACTCATCTCCATTGCCTCTGGGACAGGGATTTGTAAGATCATCGCATGGCATTATACCTGTCCCTGCACCGGCTACTGTGGAATTACTGAAAGGTGTACCAAATAAACAATCTGAAATTCAAGGGGAACTTGTTACACCAACAGGTGCGGCTATAATCAGTACTCTTGCGGAGGGATTTGGCACCATGCCTGAAATGGTGATTGACAGGGTCGGTTACGGCGCAGGAACCAAAGACCTGACCGAGCAACCCAATCTTTTGCGTGTTATACTCGGTATGGCAGAAAGTTCTTATGAAAGTGATATTATAAACGTCGTTGAGACAAACATAGACGATATGTCCTCTCAGATATACGATCTGCTGATTGATAAGCTACTCGCAATGGGTGCTTTGGACGTTTTTCTGACACCGATAGTGATGAAGAAAAGCCGACCGGCTATTAAACTGACTGTGCTGGTTGAGTCAACCCATCTTCAGGAAGCCTGTGCCTGTATATTCGCTGAAACCACGACTATGGGTGTGAGGATATACGAAGTGAATAGAAAGAAACTTTCACGTGAGATGATCGAGATAGAGACTGAATACGGAAAAGTAAGCGTTAAGCTTGGTAAAATCGGTGATGAGGTGTTAAAAGCCCTGCCCGAATACGAAGATTGTAAGCGATTATCTGAGAAGTATAACGTGCCTATCATGAAGATACATCAGGCTGTTCTGAAAGCATTTTTCTCTTAGAAGTAAGGCTCTTTGAGATTTAGTGGGGGAATGAATCTTGCGTAAAGATGAACCAAATCATAAAACAATTTCCAAGAAGCCTTTCATTTTTGTCCCTAAATTCTGGCTCCAAATTTTCTTGATAGCTTGGAATGCACTCTGTCAAGATAGAACCCTAGAACCATAAAGAATATGCCAACGCCCAATATGCTAAAACCTGTCATACGCCCACCTAATGGATAATATTCCCGATATACTTCCAATGAACCTAAATAATGCTTATCTTTTAGCGGGAACATAATCCAGACCAGACCAACTACAATAGCTATTATTGCCAGAGCAAAAATAATATTTACAATAACTCCTAATATAACAACTAAAGTATTCATTTGAGCTATCTCCGTGAGTTACTCATATCGCAGGGCTTCAATCGGATTGAGTCGAGCCGCTTTTCTGGCTGGATAGATACCAAAGAATATTCCTACAAAAGCAGAAAATAAAAAGGCAAGCAGTATTGCATCTATAGAGATAACAGTCTGCCATCCTGCAAGTTTGGATATTAATCTTGCTCCGCCAACTCCAAGACCTATACCTATCGCTCCACCTATTATGCTGAGAAACATTGATTCGACGAGGAACTGCGTAAGAATATCACGCCTTTTGGCGCCAACAGCTTTTCTCGTTCCGATCTCACGGGTGCGCTCTGTAACCGATACAAGCATGATATTCATTATCCCTATACCACCTACTACAAGTGATACTGCGGCGATTCCAGCAAGCAGATAGGTAAAGCTCTGACCAGTTTTTTCTAGTGTTTCAAGGAATGACAACTGATTTTGTACATTGAAATCTGAGTCCTTAGTTGATGGCAGTTTGTGCTGTCTTCTAAGCAATTTTTCAATCTCTGCTTGAGCCGCGTCCATATCTTTTGCGCTTCTGACTTCTACGCTTATACTGTTTAAGTAATCTCTGCCGAAAAGCCTTTTCATAGCTGTTGTATATGGAGCAAATATCCTGTTATCCTGATCCCATGGTCCCATGCTTCCCTTCTCTTTCATTATACCCAGGATTCGGAAATTAATATTGTTTATCCTGATCTCTTTACCTATGGGATCGACATTTCCGAATAGATCAGTCACTACCGTTTTTCCAATCACGCAAACTCTATTCCTGTAAGTTACATCATCTTCAGTAAAGAATGACCCTTTAACTGGATAATGGTTTTGAACTCGCTGATACTCAGGAACGGTTCCGACAACCTCAATATTGCTGTTTTTGCTTTCATACTTCACCTGCGTCCGTCCGGTTACCTCTGGTTCTATATAAGAAAGGTAAGTCGCTTTTTCCCTCAAAATATCAAGGTCTTCCTCTTTTAGGGTTGTACCTGAACCACGTTCAAAACGGACCATACCAGATCGGGGAGCCCCAGGGCGGATCGTAAGCACGTTTGATCCCATAGACTTTATACGGTTGGATATGTCAGACTTTGCCCCTCTGCCTATTGAGATCATGGCGATAATGGCTCCTACGCCTATTACTATCCCAAGCATCGTCAGGAAAGATCGCATTTTACTGCTCATAAGACTCCTTCGAGCGATGCGAAAACTTTCTTTTAGCTTCATATTTATTCCTCTCCCTCCACCATACCATCCCTTATATGTATGATCCTCCGGCTGTAATTCGCTATATCTCTTTCGTGAGTCACCAATATTATTGTAATTCCATCGTTATTTAATTTCTGAAATATATTCATTATTTCTACACCTGTGCGAGAATCAAGGTTTCCTGTTGGCTCATCAGCCAGAAGGATTGCGGGATTGTTAACCAGAGCTCTTGCTATTGCCACTCTCTGCCTTTCTCCACCGGACATTTCATTTGGTCGGTGCTTTGCTCGTTGTCCTAAGCCGACTATATCTAACACTCGCAGAGCTGTCTCTAAGCGTTCTTTCTCTGAAACATCGTTGTAGACCATCGGCAACTCTACGTTATGGATAGCATCCTCACGGGCAAGCAGATTAAACGTCTGGAATACAAAGCCGATCTTCCTATTCCGAATCTCAGCTAACTGATTGTCATTTAAGCCATCAACAGGTATATTGTCAAGTTCATATTTACCGGCAGTTGGAACGTCAAGGCAACCGATGATGTTCATCAGCGTGGATTTCCCTGATCCCGATGGACCCATGATAGACACGAACTCTCCTTTATTTATTAGCATAGATATTGATTTAAGGGCGGTTACGTCAACCTCGCCCATTCGGTATACTTTCTCGACATTTTCCATAACAATCATAATTTATAACCTTCCTTAGAATATGCTGCTCTAAGAAATATCCGTATTATTCAGATAAAATTACTTAAAACAAAACCCCGCTACCACCCATACCGCTGAATTGCTCTCCAGGAATTTTAAGCGGTTCTAACTCAGGTAGCTCCATTTTTTTAAATATGGCAAGCTGATCTTCATTAAGGACAGCCTTGATTTCATCCAAGTATGTCTTTATTGATGAGAGATATTCTTTTCGTTTACTACGGAGTTCATCTCGTTCAGTGAGTATTTGTTGTATCATCTGTATGAGTTCAGCACGGTCATCACTATCACCCGAAGCCAAGCCTTTTCTCATTATTTTATCTATTGTATTGTTAACGCTCTCATCAAAATCATTCTTTTCTAATTCGTATTTATCCACAATTACCTTGATTGACATCATTTTAGGCTCAACAACTTCCCGCTGTTCTTTTGAAAGATTTAGCTTTAGTAAGCTTTTGCTTGTATCTATAAGACTTACGGCACAGGATGATATAAACAGTGTCAAAACCAGCAAAACATAATATTCAAAATGGAATACTTTATTAGAATTCCTTTTCACTATTATCTCCAATTATGGCTTAATTCGAATGGCACTGACTTAAGAGATAAAGGTTATAATTTTGTAACAATATCATTCATAATAGTGCTAGTTCTTAGCTCCAGAGGAGCGTTATATTTATAGATATGTAAAACCAGCAAAACCCATAGCTCCGAAGGAGCGACATATTTTCAAAGGTCTAGTTTATATGTCGCTCCTTCGGAGCTTAGATTTGTTGTTT
>Ga0315274_10001425_pt1 | contig 36666 bp, 38 predicted proteins | sample YL17G02_20_MG_FD_203700 | JGI IMG/M metagenome (GOLD analysis project Ga0315274, IMG submission 203700) | Sediment microbial communities from Yellowstone Lake, YNP, Wyoming, USA - YL17G02_20 | ecosystem: Environmental > Aquatic > Freshwater > Lake > Sediment | place: USA: Wyoming | collected...
TATATGTTCCGCTTCCTAACAATAATGTATCTCCAGCAGTTGCATTATCGATAAATGATTGAATATTTGCATCTAATGGAACATTAATTACTCTTCCACCAGTCCAATTAACATCATAATATGAAATTCCATGAGATCCTAAATTAACATCCTTTATTGCTCCAGTATAAGGTACAGCCAATTGTCCTATCCATATATTAACATCTGGTTTTAATACATAGAATCCATTAGCATCAATTTTAGTTAAATACCAAGCATTGTAATCTAATGTTAACTGAGCGTCTAATTGACCTGCCCAAATATTTACATCTGCTTTCAATGGATAAAATCCATTAGCATCTACTTGTAATAAATAAGGAACTAATTTTTGATTGATCCAAATATTTGTATCAGTAAGTTTAGTGTATGTTGCCTTCATATTAGCATCGAATACAGTCCAAGAAGTTTGCCAGTTTGTGTCTGTAAAATGTGCAACAAATGGATCCCCAATCACTCCAATTCCAGTAATTGTTATTCCGTCTGCAATTTGATCTCCAGTATTTATTCCAAATAAATTATCTGCACTTAAATTTCCATTAACATCAAGTCCTGTAATATCCCATGCGCCTAAAAGAATTGCAAAATTATTATTATCTCTTAATAAACCATAATACATTGTATCATTATTAACAACATAAATCCGCTTCCATTCCAACTACTTGTTGTTTGTATTATTGTTCCAAGTGATGCAATTCCATATCCTGGAACATTTGCGAATGGAGTTCCGCTTTTAGAAGTCAATGACCCATATGATTCATCTGTTCCTGCACTAATATGTGCATAAGAAATCAAATGGCGTAATCCTAAATTTACATCATTAATAGCACCAATATATGGAACAAATGTTGCACGCATATTAGCATCAAACACAGGCCAAGAAGTCTGCCAGTTTGTGTCTACTATTCCAGATATTCCTGCTATTTTTTGATCTATCCAAATATTAGTATCATTAAGTTGAGTGTATGTTGCTTTCATATTTGCATCAAACACAGGCCAAGAAGTCTGCCAGTTTGTGTCTGTTCCAGCAACAGAAATACATGTGAATGATGTTCCTAAACTTTGTAATGCATACCCACTAGAACAACTTTGTAAAGAAATTCCCGCATTCAAATCTATATTAAAATCTGATTTTAATTGGTACCACATGTTTCCATCAACTTGTTTTACATACCAAATATTACCATCGGTTTGTTTTACATACCATGCATTACCATCTGTTTGTGTAACAAAGTAAGTTGAATATGTTGCTTTAATATTTGAATCGAACACGGCCCAAGAAGTCTGCCAGTTTGTATCGGTCATTAATACAGTATTAATAGGAAGATATCTTTGATCTCCCCACAAATTAACATCTGATTTAAATGCATAAAAATTATTAGCATCTGTTTTTAATAAATACCACATGTTATAATCTGCTTGATTAATTATATCTAATTGTCCAGCCCAAGTATTAACATCTCCCTTAAGTGGATAAAATCCATTAGCATCTGTTTGTAATAAATAAGGAACTAATTTCTGATCGATCCAAACATTAGTATCTGTTTTTAAAGTGTAAAATCCATTAGCATCGACTTTAGTAAGATATGGTACTAATAATTGATTTGTCCAAACATTAACATCTGAATTTAATGCGAAATAATATCTCATATTAGCATCGAATACAGACCAGCTTGTTTGCCAGTTTGTGTCTATAGGAAATACAGTATTAATAGGCAAGTATCTCTGATCGCCCCATGTATTAACATCTGTTTTATATGCATAGAATCCATTTGCATCTACCTTAGTTAAATATGGAACAAGTAACTGATTTGTCCAAACATTAACATCTGAATTTAATGCGAAATAATATCTCATATTAGCATCGAATACAGACCAGCTTGTTTGCCAGTTTGTGTCTATAGGCAATACAGTATTAATAGGCAAGTATCTCTGATCGCCCCATGTATTAACATCTGTCTTATATGCATAAAATGCATTCGCATCTAATGCCAATAAATAAGGAACTAATTTTTGATCTATCCAAATATTTGTATCTGTTTTTAATGTGTAAAATCCGTTTGCGTCCACTTTAGTTAAATATGGAATTAATTTTTGATCGATCCAAACATTAGTATCTCCTAATTTAGTATAAGTTGCACTCATGTTTGCATCGAATACAGTCCAACTAGTTTGCCAGTTTGTGTCTGTAAATGTTGTATTAATAGGTAGATATCTTTGATCGCCCCATAAATTAACATCGGTCTTATAAGCGTAAAATCCATTTGCATCCACTTGTAATAAATAAGGAACTAATTTTTGATTTATCCAAACATTAGTATCTCCTAATTTAGTATAAGTTGCACTCATGTTTGCATCGAATACTGTCCAACTAGTTTCCCAGTTTGTGTCTATGAATGTTGTATTAATAGGTAGATATCTCTGATCGCCCCATAAATTAACATCTGTTTTATAAGCATAAAATCCATTAGCATCTGTTTGTAATAAATATGGTACCAACTTTTGATTTATCCAAATATTAGTATCACCTATTTGTGTATATGTTGCTTTCATATTAGCATCAAACACAGACCAACTTGTTTGCCAATTTGTATCAGTAAATCCAGGTGCTCCTATTGGAATATATCGTTGATCTCCCCATAAATTTACATCGGTCTTGTACGCATAAAATCCATTAGCATCAGTTTGTAATAAATATGGAACCAATAATTGGTTTGTCCATAAATTCACATCTGATTTTAATGCAAAATAAAATCTCATATTTGCATCAAACACATTCCAACTAGTTTGCCAATTTGTGTCTACAAATCCAGGTGTTCCTATTGGAATATATCGCTGGTCTCCCCATAAATTAACATCGGTAGTCAAAGCAAAATAATATCTCATATTGGCATCAAATACATTCCAACTTGTCTGCCAATTAGTGTCTGTATATCCTGGTGCACCTATTGGGATATATCTTTGATCTCCCCAAAGATTAACATCAGTAGTTAATGCGAAATAGTATCTCATATTTGCATCGAACACATTCCAACTTGTCTGCCAGTTTGTGTCTACAAATCCAGGCGTTCCTATTGGAATATATCTCTGGTCTCCCCATAAATTTACATCGGTCTTATAAGCATAGAATGCATTAGCATCAGTTTGTAATAAATATGGAACCAATCTTTGATCTATCCAAACGTTTGTATCGGTCTTCAATGTGAAAAATCCATTTGCATCTACTTGTAATAAATATGGAACTAATTTTTGATCGATCCAAACATTAACATCAGTCTTCAATGCATAAAATCCATTTGCATCTACTTTAGTTAAATAAGGAACCAATAATTGATTTGTCCATGCATTAACATCAGTATTCAAAGCAAAATAATATCTCATGTTTGCATCAAATACATTCCAAGAAGTTTGCCAATTTGTGTCCGTCATTAATACAGTGTTAATTGGTAAATATCTTTGATCGCCCCATAAGTTTACATCGGTCTTAAATGCATAAAATTGATTTGCATCTGTCTTTAATAAATACCACATGTTTGCATCTAATTGTTGTACCACATCCAATTGTGCAGCCCAAATATTAACATCAGATTTTAAAGCATAGAAACCATTTGCATCTAATTTAGTTAGGTATGGAACTAACAATTGATTCGTCCAAATATTAACATCTGAATTTAAAGCAAAATAATATTTCATATTGGCATCGAATAAACTCCAACTAGTTTGCCAATTTGTGTCTGTAAGTACAACATGTAAAGGATTTGCAATCGTTCCATTACCAGTTAATGTTGCATCTGTTTCAACTGTGGATAAATAATTTCCTGCTGGAGATGCAACTTGTGTAAGTTTTGTTCCAGTTAATTTATCTATCTGAACAATATTCCAATTTCCTCCCCCGCCCCCACTTAATTGAATTATAACTCTATCAATAAATACAAATTCATTTGTAAAATTACTAATCTGTCCAAGATTTAAACTTGTTGGAGTTATTGCTTGTATTGTAGATAATGTTGGACTAATACTTTGTCCCATTACCCAAATATATCTATATTTTTGTGAATTAGTATCACTAGTAGTTGGAATAGCAACTAACCATATTGCTTGATAATTATTATTAGGCATTGGTGTTAATTGCCAAGCTCCGCCAGTAAACTGATTATAATATGGTATATTTCCATTAACTAAAATAAACTCTGCAGTATTTTCAGTAAATACTGAAGTTGCATTAGTGCCAGTTACATAGTATTTAGTATAAAGAGCATTATTAAGATCTGGATTTGTTGTTTGTAAATCTTCATCATTAATAGTTGTAGAAGAAACGGTTGGTCTTCTGTTAGTAGCTACTGTTGATCCAAGAACATACCCATTTAGATCTCCGCCCGCAGATAAAAATGTTCCAACTGTTTGATGAAATTCTTTATGCGCTTGCCACTGCATTAATCCGTGCGTTTCTCTAACACCAAATGTATCAAGTGCGGCATTAGTATCGTAAAAAACAGCTGCTATTTGGAGCATATTAAAAGTCCAAGTTGTTTGTGACCATATAAAATTTGTACCATCATAATATAAATACCATGCACCATTTGTTGCTGTGTGTGAAGAAGATTCCCATCCAGAAACTAAAGCTGGAATAAGATTTCCATCCCAATATGCTACAACTGGGCCAGTTAATTTAATTGTTCTTGAGATTCTATTATAATCAATATTTATGTTTGACCCATCAGTAAATCCTGTTGGTTCACTTGTCAACACATTTTGTGATAATGGAATATATCTCATATCTCCCCATAGATTTACATCGGCTTTATATGCATAAAACCCATTGGCATCAACTTTAGTTAAATATGGTACTAATTTCTGATTTATCCAAATATTTGTATCGGCAAGTTGAGTATATGTTGCCTTCATGTTAGCATCAAATACCGTCCAGCTAGTTTGCCAGTTTGTGTCAACTGTTGGAAAGTTTGCTAATTTTTGATCTATCCAAACATTCACATCTGTTTTTAATGGATAAAATCCGTTAGCATCTACTTTACTTAAAAACGAAGCATTGATATCTGACTTATTATAATAGAATCCATTAGCATCAACTTGTAATAAATAAGGAACTAATAATTGTTGAGTCCATAAATTCACATCTGTTTTAAAAGCATAAAAACCATTCGCGTCTGTTTTTAATAAATATGGTACTAATAATTGGTTTGCCCACAAATTAACATCGCTCTTAAAAGCAAAAAACCCATTAGCATCTACCTGTAATAAATATGGCGCAAGTTTTTGAACTATCCAAATATTTGTATCAGATTTTAATGTGTAAGGAACTAACAATTGTTGTGTCCAAATATTTACGTCCGCCTTTAAAGCATAGAACCCATTAGCATCTGATTTTGTTAAATAAGGAACCAATAATTGATTTGTCCATAAATTTACATCTGTTTTAAAAGCATAAAAACCATTTGCATCTACCTTTGTTAAATAAGGAGTCAGTGCCGAAGGAACTAAATATCCTTTATCGTTAATCAATTGCGAGATCGGATAAATATTCAAATCTCCATGAGATGATTGGAATACCTGTCTTAAACTTGTTCCAAAATTAATATCTTTTCCATTAATTTGAAGGGCATAGTAATAATATTGCCCATAATTTACATCCAAAGGAATACCCGATCCTAAAAGAACATCAAATAATCCATTTTTAATAGCTCCGGTAAAATCGCCCACCGAATCATAAATTAAACTACCACCAGATTGCGCGGTGTATAATTGTATACGCACATCCCCCGTTGTCATTAAAAGGTTTCCATCATATGCTTTTCCGTGCAAAACCATTAGGTTGCCCGCAAAGGCCATAGGCATAAGACAGAGTATTATGCAGAATATGCCAAATAAATGTTTGAAATTCATACCGGTGCCTTTATATACTTAATAACTATAACATTTCTTTATTTATAATCCTTTCCTTTACTGTCGTCTTCTGTAATAAACAATAAACAACAAGAACCCTCCAATTATAAATATCAATGCTAAAAACATAAACCAATCTGGTTTTGGAATTATTATTATTGATTTTCCTCCTCCGCCACCCGGAGTATAATTAAAATCACAACTAACTGATGTAACATTCATCGAATTACTTGCAAAAACTGTAACAACATTTGAAACATTTGGAATTATATTGGGATCTATACGCTGGCATGTTTGATTTGAAGGATTTCCAAAACAGAATCCTGCTAAAGATAATCCTGGATTACCATTTAGATAATAATTCATGTCTGTGATTGGTGTTCCGCCCTGAGAAAATACATTAAATTCAATTGCGTTCGTGATGTTATTTATATAACAACGCGGACTAATCAATGTTATGAATAACTTATAATTTACTAATTCAAATTCTGTGAAAAATACGCCGACAACAACGCGGTTTCCATCGGTTGTTATAAAGGGGCCGGGAGTTAATTCATCGCCCGCAAAATCAATTATATAGTTTCCATCCGCTAATAAATTACTATCCCCGACATCTGTCATATATACTAATTCAACGCGCGTGTTTCCATCGGCTGTTTGTCCACTAGCCGCAAACGCACCAGCTGTTAATAAGAAAACTACTAGAATTGTTGCAAAGATTTTCATGTTCATAATACGACCTTGTTCAGGTATATATAACTTTTTTCTAAATATAAACCTTTAGTTTGAAGGTTTATTTATAGAATAATAGCGGTTGCTTATATTTAAACCTTTTGAATGAACGATAGGTTTAAAAGCTTCACTATACTATATTATGTAATGAAGACTACAAAAAAATTAATTAATATTGGTGGTAACTGTTTAGGAGTTATCCTTGATAAACCACTACTCAAAAAAATGGAATTAAATGAAGGCGATCTAGTCGAAATAGATTTTAAAAAGGTGGAATAAAAGATGCCTAGTGGAATATATGTTCGAACAGATAAAATAAAGACATCATTAAGTGCTGCTAGAAAAAAGAATTGGCAAGATCCTAATTGTAAATATAATTCTGAAGAATTTAGAGAGAAACAGCATTTATTACATCTTGGAGAAAAAAACCATAATTATAATAAACCTGCAACGGAAGAAAGAAAAAGAAAACAACAAATTTCGATGAAAAAAATTAGAGCTGATCCTAATTCAATTTATAATTCTATTTCATGGAGAAATAAAATAAGTAAACAACACAATGATTTAAATTCAATATATCAAAGTATTGAATATAAACAGAAAATTAGTAAAGCAAATACAGGTAAAGTACATTCAATCGAGGCAAGAGAACGCCATAGAAATGCACGAATGAAACAAATTCTTCCTCAAAAAGATTCTATACCAGAAAAATTGGTGCAAGAAGAATTATCTAAAAGAAATATTGTATTTGAAAAACACGTAAAGTTATTAGGGCAACCAGATATATTTATTAAACCAAATATTTGTATTTTTTGTGATGGTGATTATTTTCATGCTAATCCAAACAAATATGAATCAGAACATATTATGTGGAAAAAGAAAAATATATTAGCTAAAGATATTTGGAAAAAAGACTGGAATGTTACTTTAAAACTTACAGAAAAAAATTATTTTGTAATGAGATTTTGGGAAACAGATATTTTAAAAGATATTAAATCTATTGGAAATACGATAGAGAAACTTATTTAATCTATTGTTTATTGCCCCACGTAAGTTTGCCGGGTTTGGAAGTCCGAGATCACCGACATAAAAAATAGAATAACCATGATAATTCCCGACATACCTACGAGCATAGCTATAATGTCCGCGTTAGCAAGAACACTCATATTTCCACCAATTATGGTAGAAACAATTGCATTAGTTACCGGCAATAGTGCCGCAAGAATAATTAGTCCCATTACTAAAGTAAAAAAGCTCATCATTGAGCCCTGTCCTTTTTGATTCATTTTTGGTAGTTTCATTTTTTTCACGCTTTCAATATATTATTTATACTGTTTTCTTATTTATAAACCTTTCCTTTTAATTAAATCGGTTCTCCCGTTTGCCCGCCTTCCATAAAATGATCGGGCTCTTGACTTTGTCTAAAATATAACATAAATGCTGCAACTAAAATTAATACAAACATTGTTGATACCATCATTGCTACTGTACTTCCCATTGTATCCTGAATATCTGGAATTAATCCAATCCCCACGGGCAATAAAACTGCAAATGCTATTAATCCTGTAACAAAAACTATTGTCGCTTCCATCCAACCCATATAATCACTAACTATATTAGATATTTATTCTTTATAAACCTGTTGTTTTTAGACTTTTATATCAAGGAAACTTTTATCGGATGGTTTTAAAATATTTTCTTCAGCCCTACTTTTTAATAATCTTTTTTCTTCTCTTGATATTTGTTCCATTGTTGGAACAACATCATATCCAAAGAAAGTTCCTCTTTGCGCAATTATGTTTTTAAATGCTCCTAAGTCTTGTTGATTTACTAATAAATCTTTTTCTCCAAATGCAAATTTACGGAACAGTGAAGATTTAAATTGTATTAATCCTTTTGTTTTTTTGCTCTTACCATCTCTAGTCCCTTTCTTTCCTGTTGGACCTCCAACTGGTGGAGCACCATATTGTGCTGGCATTAAGTATCCGTATGGAGGTGGAGAATATGGATATCCATATTTTGGATATGGATAATCTTGTGGATATTTATCTGGATACTTATCTGGATATTTATCTGGATATGTTGGTGGATATACTGGTGGATAAGTTGGTGGATAAGTTGGCGGATATGTTGGTGGATAAGTTGGCGGATATGTTGGTGGAATTACTGGTGTGTATGTTGGTGGATATGTTGAATCAGATGGTGGTGTATATTTTGGAGGAACAATTTCATCTGGATATTGTTTAGCAGGTGGGCTAATTAGAGGAGAAATATCATATATTTTAAATGTATCTGGATAAAATGGTAGTGGTCTTTCACCTGCAGCATATTTTATTCTTTCTATAGCTATTTTTTCTTCTGATTTTAATTTTTCACTTTTAACAACAGGGTCAGAAAACTTAAAAAGTGGATTGGTGTTTACATTAAACATTGGATATTTTGCAGCCCAATCTCCAGGTATAGCTGGTGTTGCTCCAGATATAATTGGTATTTTTGAAGGTGGGCCCGCAATTGATTCTGGAGTTCTCCATGCTCTTGTTCCTGTTGGAGTATTAATCATGTCAACTCTAAATTTTGAAGCTGCTGGCAAATCTAATTGCATTATTCTTCCTTCGGCCATATAAATTTGTTGAAGCTTTGCTTCTTTTATTGGAGATGATGCGGCAGATGCATTAATTATTTCTTTTAATTTTGTAACATCGGCACTACTTCCAAGATAATTATTTATATTAATTGATGATATTGTTTTATTTACAGATCCAGTACCATAACCAGGATCTGCCAATGCTAATTGTCCTTCTAATTTTGCAAATCTATCAAATTCAAGTTGGTTTTTAATATTACTAGCTTTTGTTATTATATTTTGAACTACTGGTCCTTCTTTAATTCCAATAATTTTTTCAGCAACTGATGTAGCAGCCGTCTTTAAAATATTATCTGATTTAGAACTTGGTACAGTAACTCCTCGTTCTGTAAAAAATTGTGCTAATTGTTGATCTCTTGATAATGGAGTTGTACTTGGTTTAGCTGATGGTAATTTTTCAAATGTAACATCTGCTAATGACCATACTTGTTTTGGAAATCCTGTATCTATTGTACCATCTGGTAACATTTGTCCTAGTGTACTTTTTTCAGGCATTACTTGTGTAGGTGGTTTAATAGTTGATTCTTTTCCAATATCTTCAAATCTATTAATTATTGGTACCATGCTTGCTGGTGGAGCTGGAGCCAATTCTATTGTTGGTCGTGTCCATGTTGTAGTTCCAAATGCTAAAAAATCTTTTGGATATTTTGTTAATATTGCGGCTCTATTTGCTAATGCTAATGGCGTACTTATTTGAGTCATATATGGATCAGGTAATTTTTCAAATCCGGGCTTTCCAATCATTTTTCCATATTCTGGTCCATAATATGTACCTATATCAAAAATATCTTCTGGGCGCATATCTAATTTTCTAATAAATTGTTCTTTTGCTCCAATTATTCTTATTCCATCAGGATTTCTTTGGAATGCCCCTCTTAAAGTATCGCCCCAATTTTGATATTTTCCTATAAGGCCTTTCATTGATTCAGAATATGGATGAACCGATGCCAAGTGAGTTCCCATATATGTAACTTCTCCTTTTGCGAAATCAAAATTATAATTTGCTTTTCCAGGGGTTGGCCCTTCACTAACTGTATATCCAGCTGATTTAAGTGTATTTACCCATTCTCTCATTCCTTGCTGTTGAGACATTCCTTCGGTTCTTAAGCGCAATGGATCTGAAAAAGTGAGGCCATCAAAATCAGATAATGCTCTTCTTGATGCGGCTGTATCTCCACCATATGTTTTTCCGCCTTTATTTCCAGTAAGTCCCCAATCAAATTTCTTAAATATTTTTTCCATTATTGTTTGGGATAATGAATCTTTTTCTATTGAAGTTCCTTCATAAGTAATTTTTCCAGGTTTTAGTTCAGTTAATTTTTTATTCAATGCTAATTCATATGCGCCAGCAATTCTTTCTTTTGGCATATTGGGGTTTCCTATTTTTTCAAATCTTGTTGTGGTTGTTGGACCCCATGTAGTTTCTTTTGTTTTTACAGTAACATACGGAGTATCTCCTGCTGCAGCCTGTTTCATTCCTTGTGTTTTTAAATTAAAGTTTGCAAGTGTTTTTCCAGCAAGAATATCGCCTACAGGCATTGCTAAATTAAATGCTGCTAAATCTGATTGGAATGTTTGTCGGGCTCGTTCATATGCTTCTACACCTTGTGTTTTTGCAATATCTGCAAGTTTAGCTTCTTCAGTAACTACATATGCACCATAAGCGGCAGGAAATCCATATTTAGCAACTGCTCCTCCTACTCCTTCAATATTTCTCCAAAATGCACTTTTTGGAACATAATTAACAACTGGCTCAAATCCTAATGCTGTTGCTGGTGCACCTATTGGAATTTTTCCACCAATTGGTCCACCCTGCCCAGTTGTATTATATGCTAGTTTTCCAAATATTCCTCCAGAAATTGGTTCATCAGTTAATTTAACAACAACTTGTCCTGGTGCAACTTTTGAAGAATCTTTTACAGCTGTTGCAAGAGTTCTATATCCACCTGTTTCTGTTGCAACTCTTTGTCCTGCCACTTTAGCTAATCCTCTATCGCCAGCACTTCCAACAGTTTTTAATGCTCCGGCAAGTACAACAGCAGAAATTCCTGCAGATAATGCGTCTCTTGGTTCAGGAGATTTTAATAGTGATGCTCCATAATATCCATATGTTAATAATTGTGGAACTTTTCCAAGACCTCCACCACCTGCTAATAATCCAATTCCCAATGCAGATATATCACCAGCCGCTCGTGATGTTGCTACATATTCAAGTTCTCTTGCTTGTGATTTAGGAACATTAATCATTGTATATTTTTTATCTATTTCATTTTCTTTTCCTTCAAGAACTAATTTTTTAATATCATTTACTATTTTTAATTGTTCTGGTCGCATCTTGCTAAAATCCCATCGAGTACTTCCACCAACCGAAGTATACCTATCTATTCTTTGTTGTGGTGTAGATTTATATCCAAATAATCCTGTATTTGGTGCGTCTCTAGCAGAAACAAGGTCATCTCTAAGTTGTGATGCAAATAAAGCTGCACGAACTTGATTATCAATTGTTATACTTCCAGTTTCCATTCCAGAAACATATCTACCTGCTAATTCAAATGCTGTTCCAGGTGCATTTGAAATTGGAAATGTAATTGGTGCAAGTGGTTTTTCTATACTTTCTCTAAACCATGTCATTGATCCAGAATCAAGTAAAACATCTCCTTTATCAACTACTCCTGGCATTAATATGTTTCCTATCCCAAGTGTTCCTGCATTTGCTAAAGTTCCAGTTCTAAATGGTTTTGCTTCACCAGTTATTGCTTGAAATCTTTTTACTTCATTTTCTGTTGTTGGCGCATCAGTAACTAATTCTTTATACCCAGGCATGTCAGGGGTTGCATTTGCACCCGTTACTTTTAAATAATCTTTTAAGGATATATTAAATGCTTTCTGTTCAGCTGCTTTTGCTTCACTTACTAATCTAGCTTCAAGTTGTGCTGGATTTTCAAGCCCATACTTTTGTACATATGCGGCTGTTGGAGTACTTGCCAAAGAAATTAAATCCTTATATTTAAAAATATCTTTATTTTGTGCCGTAACTGCAGTATCTGCCATATTATACATAGATGTTGCAAAATCATATTTTTTTAATGCAACACCATGCGCATCTTCAATCGCTTTTTGTAAAAAATTTGATTCTTTGAGTGATTTATCTAATACTGGCTGCATTGTATTAAGAGTTCCAACCATATCATCAATTTTTGCATTTTTTAAATCTCTTAAATAAAATGGATATGCTTCTGAAGATATTACTGGTTTTCCATCTTGAAGTGATGTAGCATATGCATATTTTGTTGTAATTGCATCTGCTGCTGCTTTTAAATCTGCTGCGGTTTTATTATATGCTTCTAATTGTGAATTAACATTCACACTATCATATTTATTTTTTGCATCAATTAAAGATTGTACTTGTGCATTTGCATTACTTGATGCTGTTGCTGCTATAGTAGCCCATTGTATTTCTCCACCTGGTCCTTTTTCCCATCTAGTTTGTTGAGCAGTATACCAAGCAGGTTCTTTTCCAGAATCAATTAATTCACGATCAGTATCAGTTAAATATGGATTTCCAATTGGATCTCCTTCATAATCTAATTTTGGATCTCCAGTTTTTTTTGGTTGTGCAATATCTAATCCTTTTCCATATGCAGCAACAATATCTTTATATTCTTGTGAATCTGCTGCAGCTGCTCTAGCTTTTATAAAATCAAACGCCACTTTAGATTGCGCTGCTGCTATTTCTGGAGGAACTGCAGCGGGAGTAGAAATTTTTTGATCTAAATTTACCATGGGTTTTGGAGTTAATACACTATCTGCAATCATGTTTGAAATAGCTGCAGATGTTTCTGAACTAACTAGTCCAGATGTTTTTGGTTTTTCAGTTACTATTGTAAACTTTGTTGAAGAATCAATTACTGGAGAAGTAGTTGGCATTGCATATGGAACTCCTTTCCAATCAGATGATGGTTTTGTACTAATAGTTAATGTTGCTGGTTGTGTTGGTTTTGAATCCATTCCAAATTTAGTTTGTTGTGTATATACTTTTGTTGGTATTTCTACCAATGGAGGTTTAGTTACAATTGGTGCTACTGATTGTGGTTTAAAAGTAAATTGACTAAGTGGAGTTGTGCCCATATTAAAATAACTTAATCCTGTATTAACGCCACTTGTAGATGGCATAGACATTCTATTTTGTGATTGTAAATATGTTTCTTTTATATATCCAGTGCCAGGATCTTTTAGTGCAGACATTCCTTGTTTTGTTATTGGATTATAATATTGTCCTGGGCCACGATCTAATACTACTGGTGGAGTTGAAGTTGATTGTAATTTTATTTTTCCTTTATTTAAATCTGCTTGAAACTGAGCAACATTTATTTGTGTTGGTTGAAATGGCGATGGTATATTTGTCGATCCTAAAAATAATGGTGTTTGTGTTGTAGAAACGTCCATAGTTTTTGGAGCCATTGTAGATTGTGGAAGTGATACAGATTGTGAAATCGGAATTGATTGAGAAGTATTAGATAAATTAGTTAAATTAAATGGATTTCCATAATTAGGTAAATTAAATGGATTTGCTGGATTAAATGTACTAACCATATTAAATTATATGGTTTTCTTATTTATAAACCTTTGTGATTAGAGCTTTATTATCTTTTAAGAACTAAAGATCCAGGAAGAGCTGTTCTTGCTGATGCACCAAGTCTTGCTTGTTCGGTAGCAGTTAATTGTGAAAAAGGTATATTTGTTTCTCTTGGTGTTGATGATGTAGATGTTCTTTGCATTATATATTCTCCAGATCTTGCTTCTGTTTCTTTTAATGCTGCATCTTGTAAAACTTTATCTTGTTTTGTTTGTATTTCTGTTGTTTTTGCAGCTTTATCTTTTTCTTGTAAATTTTTCATATAATCTCTAACAGTAGCATATTTATCTACTTTCATTGATAAAATTTCAGTTGCTCTTTTATATGGTGCTTGATTTACTAAATTAATTCCACCAAATAATTTCATTTGTTTATCTTTTCTTTCTGCAAGAGCACTAATTAACTGATATTGTTTTGCAAATGTTCTATCATATTCTGCTTTTTTTGCATCATAAATAGCTAAATACGGAGCTAACTCTGCTTGTAATTGTGCTAAAAGTATTGGATCAACTCTTTTACCATCTAAAAGATCTTGATATATTTGCCATTTTTTAGTAGCATCTTCTTCAGTATATCTTGAAGTTGTTTGTTCATCCCACTGTACTTTTACAATTGGGTCTACTGGTACTACTGGTTCTACTGGTCCTGGTTTTATTCCAGTATCTTCACCAGTTCCACCTGGTGTTTTTGTTGGTGTTGTTGGTGTTGTTGGAACTGTTGGAACTCCTATTAATCCACCCCCAGTTGTATATTTCATGTCGCCAGTAATTGGTCCTAAATAAGTTGTTGTTGATCCTGGTTTAATTAAAACATCATAAGTTAATGATCCTATTGTTGTTGTTCCAACTTTTATATCTCCCGCAGTTGGCATTTTACTTTGTGTTGGAGCTGTATAAATTCCAAATGGACTATCTGAAGTCTTTGTTCCAAAAAATGTTGTCGATGCTACTGGTGTTGCTGCTGGTGCTGGTGAACCGCCTCCGCCTCCGCCTCCGCCTCCGCCTCCGCCTCCGCCAGATATTACTACTGGTTTTGGTGCTGGTGTTGGAGCTGGTGCTGGTGTTGGAGCTGGTGCTGGTTTTGGAGCTGGTGTTGGAGTGAAAAATGGTGTTGGTGAAATATTAAAAAAATTTGTTACTGGTTTTGGAGCTGGTGTTGGAGCTGGTGCTGGTTTTGGAGCTGGTGGTGGTGTTGGTGCTGGTTTTGGTGCAGGTGCAGGTGCAAAATAACTTCCTCCCAAACTTCCTGTTCCAGGAACATTAATACCAAAAAAACTTAATTGTCTATCATAATCAAAAGGATAACAATCCTTCATATTCATTACTCCGTCTCCATCAAAATCCATTCTACCATATTTTTTTCTATATTTTTCTGGAACCGCTGACCATGGAGCATTCATATATTTTTTAGAAAGAGATGATATTTCGCGTGCATCTTCAGCCGCTTTTTTTGCTTGTGTTTTCTTTTCTTTTAATTCGTGAATTAATTCTGTTATTTGTTTTTTGTTTAATTCTTTTGATTGTGCGGGCCCAGTGTGCAACATTTGCTGAACTTGTCTTCCCCATGTATTTTCATATGGATCAAATCGTTTCTTTGGCGGCAAAAACATTGATTGTTGTTTATAAGGATCATAATTTGCTTTTACTGGTGGACTAAATGCTCCAATATAATCATAATTTCCAACACTAAGTGGACTTTTTTGTTTTGGCATAAAATCGTTGGCTAATTTATCAATAGATGAGAAGTAATCTGTCTTTCCCACGATATTATTTGCTTTCTTCATATTAATTATAACGGTTTTCTTATTTATAAACCTTTCTATTTAAATAAGAAGAATAAAAGAACTACCATACAAACAATTATTTGGATTCCACATAAAATAAGAGTTACTTTTGATTCAGTAAATTTATTTTTACCAACCTTCATAACCCATTGTGTTAAAGACCCACCCTTTGGATTTGCTGAAAGCGTGCCATCTTCATTGGGTATACCAAAGCATTCGCTCTTAAGTCTATGCTTTGCTTTAATTATAAATTCAATAAAAAATACCGCAGTTATTAAAAGCCCATATATTTCAATTCCCCCAACAATACTCATAACTGCTAAATTTGCACCAATCATAAGAGTTAATGAATCTCCACCAAATATCTTTGCTGGGAACCAATTAAATTTAAGGAATGCAAACAATGCACCAATCATTGCAATACCAAAAACAACCGCAACAATACTTCCACTCATAAATGCGATAATAGTTAGTGTTGCAGTAAGAATAATTCCTTGCCCGGCCTCAAGCCCATTAAATCCAGCCAACATATTAATAGCATTACTTGCACCAGTTACAGCGAGGGGAATAATTATTAAAGGATAAAATATTAAAAAATTAATTTCACCTAAAATAGGAACAACCATTGTTGTATGCCCAACATAAACACATATTAAAGGAATTGCTGCAATAACTGGAATAATAAAATGCTGCCACTGTCTAATTCCTTTCTTCCACCCAATAATATCATCTATTACTCCAATAAATGTTATCATTGCAATTGTACAAAATCCTCCTAAAACAACCATTAGATTAATAGTAATTAACTGTAAATAAGTTGCAAGTAAAATTGATATAAATATTCCCGCACTAAATCCTAAAAAAACAACTACTCCACCAAGCTCCGCTACAGGGGGCTTAGTAAATTTATTCATGTCTTTTCCAAGTAGGCCTTGTTCGTGCATTCTTCTAATAAATGGCGGCGCCAGTAAAAGCACGGTTAAAATTGCTATACAGAACGAGATAAAAAATATTATCATAAAAGTAATTATTTTTTCTTTTTAGATTTTGGTTTCTTAATAAGTTTCTTTTTTACTTTTTTCTTTTTTGTTGGATGTTTTGCTTCTAGTTCTTCCATAACTTCATTAATTAATTTTGCTTCGTGTTCAGTAACTTTTTTTGTTGTTAAATATGAAAAACATTTATCTAAAGAAACTTTATTACGAGCCTTTCGGTTCTCTTGTCTAGTTAGGCGCCAGCATTTTAAACACAATAGACCATCTTCGGCCGTTATGCGTGCCTTTTTACCACACCGTTTACATATAATATCAAATTCAGGCAAACTTACACCAATTTTTTTCTTTTTGTTTTTAAAATAGATTCGCGGTCAAAGTCTTTAAACACATCATCTATTTCTGAATAGATCTTTTTGAAAGATGGGGATTCAAATTCCCAACCGCATGTGAGGCAAACTGCGCCAAAAACGTTGCCGTTTAAATCGCTAGTTATCAACATATTTTTTGACTTACATTCTTTGCACTCGTTAAACTTCATATTTATCACTACTATACTATACTTTTTGTCTATATATAATACTTTTCGGTTAAGAAAAGTAGTTATAATCTCCAACATTTGCATCTATTGCTGTTACACAATTTGTTTTCAGTGTTAATACCTGCAAAGTATATTGTGCTACACCAAGTCCTGTATTAAGATCATAGCCATATTTTGTTGCGCAGTACGCATTGTTATCAATACATTTTACTGCTAAATAACAAGGATTTGCATAATTATATAATCTATGCGCTCTTGTATTATAATCATTACTAGTACTAAAAAGAATATTTCTATCAATACTTAATATATTATAATCAAATACCAATTTATTTTTATCTATAATTAAAGCATTTTTATCTAGTCTTAATTGAGTTACTGCAGTATTATCAACTAACAATCTATTATTATCAAATAAAAGAGTTGCGTTTGTTGCCATTAATGTTGCTTTTTCGGCGGTCAGTGTGGTATTTGTTCCACTTAAACTTGTAACTTGTGATTGCGCCGCTGTTAATTCTGCTTTATTAGTATTATAATTGGTTAATAAATTATTATAGTTTGTTTTTACATCTAAATTTTCTGTTATTAAAAGAGCTCTCTCATTTGCTAAAGTTGTAGCAATACTATTCATGTCTGCTAGTTTTGTTACCTTATCATTAACAGTTCCTGTAAGCATTAGTGTAGCTACTCCAAGTATAATTAGTAGTACTACTAACAGTCCTATTGGCAATATTGCATTTTTCATTTCCACATAAACACCTCATTAATATATAATATATAACACGAAACCTTTTTAAACCTTCCTTTACACTAAATTAAAGATTTATAAAAAAGATCTATAGTTTTTTCTCCAAACCCCTCTAATTCAAATGTTTTATTCAACACATTGCGCGAAAATTCTGCCCACGTTGGATATTTGGCTATAATGCGCTCGGCTTTTGATTCTGATACTCCAGGATATGATAATAATAAATTAAGATATATTTTTGCTTCTGTTTTTGCTCTTTTGAATGCGGGCACAGTAAATACTTTACCATCTTCAAATTTATTAAACAAACTATTCACCAAATTCATTGTTTCTTCCATTGAATTTGTTTGAACTATTTTAGTATTTGTGCGTAATGTAATAGAACTCATTATTCCCATTTTAGCTGCCGAACTAAAAAAATTAGCGTTTTTCACAAATTTAGCGCGTTTGAGCTTTGCGCGTTTTTTAAAATATAAATCCCAAGATCCTTCAATAATTAATATAGATCTCGCATAAGTTTCATTCATTTTTTCTACTTCACTATGAAGTCTACCATTCATAGTACTTAGTACAAAATCTTCGCATGTTTTGCGCTCTATAGCTAATGTATCTCCACTTGGAGCTTTAATTAGTATATCCCCCACGGGAAGCATCTGTAATGTATATGGTAACCCATAATTATCAAACGCTAATTTTAAACAAGCAGACTCAGAATTCTCATGCCTTTCACGAAAATCGAGTAAAATTTCATTTACCATAGAAATCATTGTTTGTCTTTTCTGCCAAACATCCTTTTAAAAATAGATTCTTTTTTCACTTCATTTTGAGTTGCTTTAAAGTCTCTCCAGGTATTCTTTGGAACACCCTTTCTAAAGAACCATCTTTCTTTTATTATTAGAAGAAGTGCAAACAAACAAATTATTACTAACGACACGACCTGTGGGTACATTAATATTATTATTACTGCAACAACGAGTAACATATTTTCTTTTATCCAAACATATAACCCCGGAGCATATTCATTAATTCCTTTCCCTAAATAAATATCTGTATAAATTGAGTATATAACTCCTTTCACTATATAATGAACGGTTTTCTTTATACCTGGAGAAAGATTTGTATCTGCAAATTGAGAATCTACTTGATTAGTTACATTAACATCAAGTTGATCCAACATTGTATCAAAATTGGGTGGTAATATATTGTAATCTTTGTAATATTGAACGTTGTCTGGATTAGTACTTGCATCCATAAAAGTTCCGGATACAATAATACCAAAAAGTATCATGATTGTAACAATACCTAAACCAAAACCATAAGACATTATTTCACCGCAGTACCACTAACTAGAACCACGGCACTATCATTAGTCAATGCAGTGATTGCAAATCTTACATTAATTATTCCATTTGCGCCTAATCCTTCTGCATCTTTAATCATTCTTTTTATCGCTTCATCTTTAGCATCGCCAAGCATTTGAGAATAAGATTTTAATTCCCAACCAAAGAAATTTCTTATGCTGTTAAAGAAATCTTTGTAGAAAATTCGACTTGATACATATTCGCCAGTAACAAGTCCAATTTCTGTTCCTATGTGTGTTGATGTGTTTTTAATAATCATTGTTTATCACTTTGCAGGTTGAATACATACTGGGAATCCTTCGTATCTATTCAGATCTGTATTAAATGCTGTTCTAAAACTTGATAACAGTCCTTGTCTTTCACAAAATCCGCCAACAAACTCAAGTTGACTTAAATAATTTCTATCGGCTGCAGTAAATCCACTAGATATAGGATTGTTATTATTGTTTTGCCCAATATAAAATCCTGCTACAAATATTACTACAGCTATTACCATAGCAATACCAATTACTATCCACGAAGGATTTTTTGATTTTTCATTATCCATTATTTACCCACCTTTTTATTTTTCCAAACTCCTTCTAAGAGTTTTATAAGAATATATCCTATAAATCCCCATACCACTAATATAATTATTTCGAATAAAATTCTTGCAATAGTAAAAAATGCTTGAACTACTGCAAAAATTAATACAATAAGAATTATTATTGATACAATAACTCTTAATATTTTATCGAAATCCATATTATCACTTTGTGTTAGTATCTATTGATTTAACAATAGGTACAGAATCAACATTTCTAAACAATGTTAATCCCTGTGAATCTATTGGAACATAAATTATATTTGGATTTTCATTCAATTTACTTATCCACAAATATTGCAAATATGCTTGTGTTAAAGTTCTATTAATTATATCTTGAGAATCCCTTATACCACCAGCTTCAATAATTTTTCTTTGTGCTTCTTTTGTTTCTTTCTGAAGAACAAATTCCATTTGTTGAGCCTCTTGTTCTGATTTTAACTTTGCTTCAATTGCATTTTTGACTTGATCTGGAATTACAAGTTCTCTCAAAAGAACCTTTTCAATAATAATTCCTCTGCTTGCTAAAGTTGGTTCAATTTGTTGCTGAATTTCATTCGCAAGCGCATCTCTTTGTCCACTATACAATGCTTTTGCTTCATATTTCGCAGTTACTTCTCGAATAGCACTTCTTAATGTTGGTGCTACAACAACATTTTGATAATCCATTCCAACTGTCTTATAAATTTGAACTGCTTTAGATGGATCTACTCTATACAATACTGACATATGTAATCCAACCATTAATCCTTCATTGGACGGAGTTGATGCTTCTTCTTTGATTTCAACTGTTTTTGTTGTTATATTAACAACACTGGTAAATGGAAATTTTAATGATATTCCAGGATAGAGAACATTGTCTGATACACTTCCAAATGTATCTTGTACTCCAACATTTCCTGCGCCTACAAAGGCTAAACAAAATAGTCCAAGTATTACGACCACAAGAACAATTCCTCCCATTAGATATACACTTAATTCATCCATTCATATCATCTCCATTAATATAATATGTTCTACGAAATCCTTTTAAACCTATCTTTATTCTAAAATTTGTCACTTTTAATTAAATTTTCTTTTGCCCACAACGGTTGTATATTTGTATAATGAAAGCATTTTTGCTGTTCTTCTGGTTTACTTAAATCAAAAGCAGCACAAGGCTTTATATGATCTATATGCCATCCAGTATGACCATAATTAGACCAACTCATTCCTATTTTAAATTGATTTTCTAAATGATGTTTTGCTTCTTCAATTGAACATCCTAAAAGCTTAGTGGTATGATCTGATTTTATTTCATTAAATAATGCGTTCGAAATTCTTGATCTTAAATTACACAATATTTTAAAATGTATATTGCTTTTTCTTTTGGATATTTGATACTTATTAATGTATCCTTTTTGATATTTTTTAAATTTTTCTTTATTCTTTTTATAATACCCTTTATTATATTCATTTTTTTGTTGTTTATTTATTAAATTATATGTTCGTGTATTTGTAAGAATTCTTTTTTTGTTTTGTATATAATATTCTCGTTTTTTATTAAGAATATTTTCTTTGTTTTTTATATAATGCCCTTTTCTATAATCTTGTTTATTTTTTTTATGCGAAAGGTAATAATTTTTATCATATGCATTTTTTTCATCTATATTTTTGTATGGCATAATATCACTCTAATATCATAGTTTCTATTTGTTTAATAATTTCAATTGGTTCTTTTTCTATTGAAACAATTAGGTCCAATAGCTTTTCATTCCATCCAGCGATACAAACAACGTTCTTTTCTCCTTCTGGAAAAACAGTTGTTCCATATCCCGCAAGATCTACTAAATATAATTTAGTATTAGGATTAATTTCTTTTAAGTATTGGTGCCATAATTTTTGGAAATCCCCATTTGGGTTTGAATAATCATTATACGTTTCAGAATTCCATAATTGGCAATCTGTAAAGATTATTAATCTATCAAGATTTAATTTCTTCGCAATCATATATTCGATAATTTTGAATCCGTTTGTTGAGCACCCAACGTCAATATCAGCAACCTGTGTTGCATTTTGAATAATGCTTCTTTTAGAAAGTTGTGCAACTTGGAATGTATCTCCAAACGCTCCGCATATTGATTTATCACATATTTTATTTGAAAGCGCCATTAAAACGTCCCCAACTTCTTTATAAGACATTTTACTTTTATCAGATAATGCAGTTTGCATAGATCCAGAATGATCTGTTACCAACATAGTTGTTCCAGCTAAATGTGGAATATTTGTAGCACTCAATTCAACAGCATCTTCTAAAGCATCTAAAACTGTAGCCGCATTTGGATTATCGTTTTCTTTAACAACCTTATATGCAGAATAAAATCTAAATGGATACATTTTACTTTTCTTAATAACTACTTCATTAGAAAGTTTAGGTAAATATAAATCAGTGTCTACTCCAGTTTTTAAGAAGTTATTTAGATTTCTAATTGTTGCAAATATAGGCATCTTTGGGGCAATATGTTCCCATGTTTCTTTTGTAGATCCTTTTGTAGATATATAAGTTTCCCAAGTTTCTGGAATGGCTAGAGTTCTTGAATTAATTCTACCAAACAACATATCTTCTTCGCTATCGCGTGGTGTTGGATGTGAAAGTCTAAGAGCATCTCTTAATTTCACTTCACCATCCTTATCATATTTTGCTAATTGATATTCATCAAATCTTTGGAACGCATCAGCTAAAGACAATTTAAGTTGTCTTGGAACTGAATTATCAAAGTACTTTAAATGATAAGATAGTGCTTCTGTAATTTCATCCGCTCTTCTTATAATATAATTAGCATATTTTCGTACAAATGGTTTTGCTTCCACACAATTAGCAGCTTCAACTAAAATAGCAATTGGGACAGATCTAAGATATAAATCATTTCTTAAAAATACTGCAAGTTTTAATACATATTCTGGATCTTTCTTTAGAACCTTTTTAACAAGTTCAATAGTTTCATTTGTAGTATCTCCATAAAATTTATCTTCTTTCATAAGTTGTGATGCACACATTAAATAAAGTTTAATTTTATCTGTAGGAACATAGGCTAGCGCACCTTCTTTATTAGTTGTTTTTGAAACAATTTTTGCTGGTTTATTAAATCTCATATCTTATCACTTCAAATATTATGGAGGCAAAGGCGAACACGGAGCGGTCCTTTCGGACCAAGATTCCAAGTGTATCGAAGTATCCGTATTCTACAGCACTCCGTATATATTGTGTTACAAAAGGTTTATAAAGCTTTGTGTATAACTCCAACAACGATAGCGTTGGCCGCATTAAAGGGAGTTCCATATTCAATGGTTTTTAAATCATCTAATTCACATTCTTCCCATCGATTATCTTTTGATATCCTTCTTAAACAATAAAGATCATCAAAAAGATTATGCATTGTTTTTTCAAGATTTTTATTATATCCTATTGGAATTGTACAAACAAATGTTCCGCCAGGAGCAAGCATCGTTCTAACTTTTTTAATTGCCATGCCCGCTTTTTTTGGATCTGTTGGAGAATCATCGAGTCCCACATGTTCGATTGTACTTATTGATATAATTAAATTAAATGGATTTTTAGGATGATACCCAATAATATCTTCATTTAAAACATTAGGAGCAGTCTCATATTTATCTACTATAGTATAATTTGAACTAAATTCTTTTTTTACATCAAAATAATGTGATAACACATTACCAATTTCTAAAATATTTTCTCCAATATAATCATTCAAAAATTCTTTAACAATAGGCACTTCAATAAAGCGTTCATTTAATATAGTTATATTATAATGATGATAAAAATAATCGTGTTTTGTTGAATTAAAAACAAAACTATCTCGTTTTTCAAATGCATACCTAATTATAGTTTGCAACTTTTCTTTCATATTCATTAGAATCACTTCCCAAAGCGCCGATGTCTTTTATCATAATCAGCAATAACTGCATCGATATCTTTTTCAGTTATCTCTGGCCAATATTTATCTAAAAACGCAAGTTCAGAATAGGCGCTCTGATAAGTTAAAAATCCAGAAAGCCGTTGTTCTTTTGAAGTACGAACAATTAGATCCGGAGCTTTAAAATCTGCATATAAATATTTTTTAAATTCATCAACTGTAAGATTATTTGGATCGGCAGCGCCCTGTGTAAAATCATATAGATATCCTTTTACGGCATCAACAATTTCAGCTTGGCCATCATATCCGATCGCAATGTTTACTTGTTTATTATGAAATTGTGATGTATATTTTTCTATAGCTTCCATTCTCGTTTGGAATCCTTTTGAAAACACATCTCTGCGCCCAATAAATTTTATATTTATTCCGTCTTCAATTACTTCATTTCGTTTCATTACTTTTTCAAGTTCTTGCTCAAATATTTTTAATAGAACCATTAGTTCTGTTTTTGGGCGCTCTAAATTTCTTAATGATAAAGTATAAAAAGTTACAGTTGTAATATTCGGATATTTAGAAAGCCAATATAACACATCCCATGCTTTTTGTGTTCCTTTAACATAACTCTGGGTAAAAGAAGTTCCTTCGGCTGCAGCAAATCTACGATTTCCATCTGGAATAAAAGCGATACTTTCTAACATGAGATGATACCTCTATATAATTATACATTTATGTGTTTAAGAATGATTTTGGTACAATTATGCACTTTTTCCATTGTCAACATTGCCAGATAAAACATTATCCTGTGCAACATTATTAAAATGATTCATATCATTGTATGGCCAATTATATTGTGCTGTATTTCCAACAATTGCGTTTCTGTGGCCAAGTATTGAAATAGCTTCGCCTTTTCCATAATTAAACCCATTCCCAATTATTCTATTGTCGTTTCCTTTTAAAATAATATATGGGGAAGTTCCACCTTGATGAAATATATTTCCAATAAATGATTGATTTTGAGCCGTTTCTGAAACCGTAATCATTGTAAAATTTAATGGATATGGTGTTGTTCCATGAAATTTATTATCTGTAAAATGATTTGCCCATGCATAATCACCAATTTCAAGAGTTGTATATAATGAAGATTCGAATAAATTATTATTAAATTTTAACTCGTTGTTTGTAGTTGTCCCAATATTAATACCATCGGCAAGTCTAACTGCGGGCAACAACTGATCAGAGCTTCCAGAATCATTTATCCAGTTGTTTGAGATTACTCCATCCCATGCATCATTGAAATCCATAGCTATACCATTAAATCCAACAATTCTTAATCCAGATAAAATAAAATCGCTTGCTCCATTAACTAATATACCTGTTTGAAATTCTGTTCGATTTCCAACCAAAATTAAATTTGATACCCCACTCCAAGAAGTATGTTTTCCACCAACAATTCCATTCAATTTAATACATGGTAAATTATCTGTTAATCTACAATCTAAATAAGTGTTATTTGTTCCAGCCCCACTACCAACTAACCATTGTCCAGTTTGAAGATTTATTGTTTCAAAAATAGGATAATATCCAGATTTAACATAAATAGTTCCTTCCATTTTTTTCATTAACTCTAAACACCCTTGTATCGATATTGCATTTCCTGTTCCATCTGATGCAACAATACATCGAGCTGTTTGATATCCATTAGAAGATGTCTCATAAGTTAATGTATTTGAAGAAGACTGAAATATAAATCCGCCAGCTATTACCAACGTTAGCAAAAGTACTGCTATTATTGTCGTTTCTGCCCCCATTAAATCAGACTCACTATATATTTATAAGACAATGCCTTTAAAAACCTATCTTAGTACTTCTAAAAACGGCCACCTGCTCCGCCACCAGAGAATCCTCCGCCACCGCCGAATCCTCCAAACCCACCACTGGATGAACCCCCAGATGAACCTCCAGATGAACCTCCAGATGAACCACCAGATGATCTACCAGATGAACCTCCATAAGATCCACCAATTATACCACCAGAATATCCAGTATCACTAACTGAAATAATTATAATTAAAACAACAATAATACAAATAATCATTAACCAAAACATAAAGGACCCAGAATCTAATGGATCTCCAAGATTTACTGGAAGATCTTCATTATTAGCAACACTACTAAAATCAGTAATCGCTAAAGAAAGACCTGTATAAAAATCCCCTTTCTTAAAATTTGGATCAAAGTCTTTTAATTCGATATCGCGCACTTCTATATCTGTCCACATTGTTTCTGCGCCCTTCGCAGTTGCTACAAAATATTCACGATCTTTTACTGCAATAAGAATTACCAGTCCATCAAAACGACCTTTATTACCCACTCCAAATTTATTGCCCAATTCAAGGGCATAATCAGAAATTGGTTTTCCTTCAGTTGAATCAATAAGCCATACACCGATCTCAATATTAGAGTCGGTTGAAACCTGTTTAAGTTGAGAATTAAGTTGAGAAATTTGATCTGGAGTTAACGTTCCAGAATAGTCATTTAAATAATTTGTCGGAGTTGGGATTGAGGCGATGCTTAATGAATAAGCACCCACCAACATTAATAATATCCCAATTATTATACATATTTTACGAAACATTGAAATCTACCACTGGAGTGTTTTCCGATCCTGGTTTTGATTCATAAAACTTCTTTGGAGTAAATCCAAACATACCAGCAATTATATTTCCAGGAAATACTTTAATTGCAGTATTATACGATTGTACTGATGTATTATATTCACCACGAGCAAAGCTTATACGATTTTCTGTTCCTTCAAGAGAAACCATTAAATCCTTATATGCTTGAGTTGCAGTCAGTGTTGGATATGCTTCTACTGTTACTAACAATCTTGATATTGCAGAATCTAATTGATTTGCAGCATCTACTTTTTGTTCTTGTGTGCCTGCACTTGCCCACGCACTACGCGCGTTAACAACGGCAGTTAATGTTGTTTGTTCAAAGTTAGCTACACCTTTTACAGTTGAAACTAAATTTGGAATTAAATCTGCTCTTCGTTGATATTGTGCTTCTACAAGCGACCATTTTTGATCTACTTCTAATCCCTTAGTAACAAAACCATTATAGGATCCCATAAAAAATAATGCGATTCCTCCAACGATTAGTAAAATTATTACTAAGATTATTGCTATTATTGTTCCTGCTCCCATTAAATCACCTATTCTTTTATTCCCGGAATTTCTCTGCATTTTACTACAGAAAATCCTGCTTTTAGATATTCTATTTTTTCTTTTTCTCCAACAGCAATTTCATAACATCCTGATGTTATTGCTGTCCATTTATATCTCCACATTACATACGCTAATACCATTTCCTATCACCTACAAATAATATTATACAAAACGTTTAAAAAGGTATGTTCATCCAAAAAACGATACCAATGTTGATTGTGAGTCCTTAATAAAGTATTCAAGTTCAGCCCATACATTTTCAAGATTAATATCAGTTATTTTCATTTTGTGTTTCTCAAATTCTTCCGCTGTACAATATTTTTTATCTTTACCAACTCCAACCCCACGAAGATTAGGAATTAAAAAATGTATTCCTGGGCCATATTTAGTTGAAATCTGTGCTTGAAGTTGTGATGGCATTTTATAATCATCTGCGCTCTTCACACTAAATCTAATTTCTGCTAAAGATAAATCTTTTTTTAATAAATCATATACGGTATCTCTTAAATATGCTTCAGAAAATTTAACTCGGCGCTCTTCTGTTATTTTAGGAACAAGTACTTCCCAGAACATTTTTCTACTCAATGTACTTAGAGATTTCTTTCGAACACCAAGATTCTTAACAACAATTTTTCCTTCGTTTGTTCTATAGATATAATTTTTCTTTATAAACTTCTTTGGTTTGTTTATATGGTCATACTCATCCATTTCGGAATCGGTTTCTTTATCTCCAACATTTCCTTTAAAAAACCACATGTCTGAAATTTCGGCATCTATTGACATATCAAATTTTTCATATGGAAATGGAACTGCAGATTTTATTTCTTTTATTATACCTTCTTTAAGTTCTAACATTTTTGCCTTATCATCATATATATCAATTAGATATACAGAATCTGTGTCTGTATAAATTACATTATATCCCGCATCAGCAAATCTTTTCCTAGCTAACTTTACCCACTGTCTTCCTAATCTAGTTACATCTGCTGCAGAAGTTCTATTATAAAGATGTGAGAAAGACGGATTTCCAAGTAATCCATATGCTGCATTCAATTGTATTTTCAAAGAATATTCGCGAGGATCTTTTTCTTTTTTGTATTGTAATCTCCATTCATACCATTTTTTAAATAATAGTTCAACCTTTCCCTGCACTTTATTATTATATATTCCCTCAACAGTAAACTTACCGCCACCAGTCCAACCTTCTGTAGCAGGAGAAAATATATTACATTGATGCATAATAGATGGGTATAGTGATGCAAAATCTAAACAATATATTTTTCCAGAAAAATGTTCTCCAGCAGGAAAACTTACATATCCTCCACCATAAGATTGTTTATCTTTTACATTTGAATATTCTTCTTTCAATTCCAGAGATTTACATATACTCTTATATGTGAAAACGGCCGTTGAACAAGTTAAATATTTTTTAGAATCAATATCCGATGGTAGCACGTATTCTTTAAAACTATCAAAATAATCTTCTAACCACACATATAATTTCTTTGTTACTTCTAAGTCTCTCATTGTGTATTCTTCAATCAATTTTTTTTCATCTACGCTCCATAAATGTGATTCTTTCTTTAAAATATTATAATCAAAGTCTGCTATTTTTGCATCTGCATCATTAACAACACCAACCGTTCTTGAAATAAAATCAAGTGAGTGTCTTAATAACAAATCATTAAGCATCCCTTTTTTTACTTTCATTGCGGAGGCGCGTTTCTTTATAACCATCATTAAATCAATGTTTATCTTTTTACTAAATCTGAATGTTCCATTTTTATCTTTATTTATAACATCATTAAAACCATTATAAAATAACAACTGATTATCATATCCTTCAAAAAAAGTTTTTTGATGAAATCCCCCTAAATTGTTAAACCCAACTAAAAAATGATGTCTATTTATCATATCTCTAATTTCTTTATCGTGGTATAAAAGATAGTATTTATCATCATCAAAACTATAACACCCAAATAATCTTAACTTATGTGTTTGGGTAGGTGAACGGTATTCTGCAGCTGCTTCACAGTCGTAAATTAATACGTTTTTAAATCTATCTTCAACCATTAAACGCACCCAGTGTAGTTGCAAAAATATTGGCTTTTGCGAAATCTCCAAACAACAATATTAATTTGTAATAATCTTTTATTACAAAATACTCTACTCCATCGATTGAAGCAAACTCAATCCTATAATCTTGTTCGAGTTTGTGTTTGTCGAGTCTATCAACAATTGAAGCAACTCCACGATTTTCTGGTTTATAATTACTATTTGCAATATAATCGTGCAACTCTCCAACATATATTGTGCTCTTCTTTCCTTTTTCTCTGATATAATTATATATTGAAGAAACAACTGCTTTCATTTCTAAATTCTCGTTATCAAAGCTTGCTTTAAGCCCAGCACTTAAAAACTTATTAACATCTGGATTATCAACAACCTTTTCAAAACTTCGTAAATTAATAGATTTACATATATCTAAATAATGTCTTGATTTTTCAACAATTCTAACCGCATCATAATTATTATTAATTATATCATTCATATAATCAAGGCATGCTAAACGGAATGCTGTGCCATTTGTGTGCTTATAACTATTCAATGATCCGCTCATAAACTTTCGAACGCTTTCTACACTTGCTTTTTCTGAAAATGCGGATATTGTATCAGCATATACTTTATCAAATGGGCTGTCCAAGAAAGCGCGTATTTGTGGGTCTCGTAACATTTTTGTAAATACTGGGGCCGCTATTTTTCTTATATAGTCTACTTTAGCAAATAATATCTCAAGTTCATCCTCATTGAATTTTTGTTTTCCAGAAATACGATTAGTATCTGGATCAAATACAATTAATCCTATTCTACTTCCAATTGCTGCAAAGTTGCTTGTAATTGATTTAAGTGTAGAATCAAATTGTCTTACAATTTCGCTCATTGATTCGGCTTTTTCAGAAAATTCTTTTATTTCTTTTGGGTTTCCTAAAAAAGTAATTGAAGATAATCCTTCACAAGTTATACTTTTCTTTCCAACATCAATATTTACTGTAGCCATTTCTAAAAAACTTAATAACTTTCCATAAAGAGATTTTGGTTGTTCTTCTTCAAGCTCATCAATATATACTGGTCGCACATACCTATGCAATGTTCCGCGATTAATTTCATCTCCAGTTGCAAATCCCATTAAGTTTTGTATTGATGTTCTTGCCGCATTATGCCCCATTCTCATTGATATGGTTGTTTTTCCTGCCTTTGTGCCTGTATAAATAACCTTATGATTATTATAAAATTGGTAGGTATTAAAATCTGCAGTAGAAATATCTGGCAATAAGAAATCGCTTTCCATTGCTAATTTAACTCTGTTATCAACATTTAACCCAAGAGTAACATAGTCTTCGATAAGTTTTTTAGTATCTTCATTACTTAATGATTTGACATCGTCTTCATCAACACCAGAGCCCAAACATCTAAGGTATGAATTTATATTTTTCATATCTTCAGTTACAAGCCAATCAAAAAGAGTTCCATCGGGTGCCATTTTTTCTGCTTTCTTTTTATCCATACCAAAATTAACGGCCATCTTTATTTGTATTTTTTCTTCTGGTGGATGTTCTAAAAATAAATCATATAGTTCGTGATTACTTTTTAATGGAGTTACGAATTTTAATTGATCTCCTTCTCTTACTTCTGATTCATCTAAACAAAGAAGATATCTAAAAGGATTTCCAACAAGAATTCTAGTTTCAAATAAATTATATACAGGCACATTTGTTATAACATCGTGTTCCCCAATAAGCGTTTTATTTGCTTGGAAAAGGTTCTTCATTATAACAATTTTTGCTTTATCGGCCTTCTTCGTAAATCCAACTTTTTTTTCACTATATCTAAAGTTATTATATGGGCATTTAAAACATGGATCTTTTATCCCTCTTTTTTTACAATAATTATAAATTTCACCGCAGTTAAATTTCTTTAATGTTCCCGCGTTAAAAGAATCATCCCATCCACCGAACTCTTTTAATTCCATTCCTTGAAATTTACAGAATGATTCTCTTAATTCTTTATTTCCTGTATAATTAGTATAAACAGAAAGATTTTTAATTAAAATACTATGTCTGTCTCCTTCGGGAAATTTTTCACTTAATGCAACAGTATCAAAAAATCCACAATGCCGCTTTGCTTCTACTTCTGTACTAATTGTTTCAGAATCATTCATTTTTATACTAATTGGGTTTTCTTTATATAAAGTATTAATCAGATCTATAAATTCAAAATTATCATTGTATCCTCTATAATCAAGCCATCGTGATATTTTCTTTGCACTAAGATTAAATGTACCAACTACTCTAGAAACTCTAGATAAATTAAATGTTGCGGAATCTACTCCAAATTTATCAACTAAGTGTTGTCGTAAAATTTTAAGTTTTTGTTTCCATTCTTCGCGATTATCCTTTGTTATAACTACTGCTTTAAATGGAATTAAAACATGATATCCTCGCCCACTAAATGCGAGAGAAGCCGCAATATTATTATTACTAAATCGCAATACTAAATCAAGTGCTTGTTTTTCTACTTCTTCAATAGATTGTTTTTCGTTGTGTGCATCAAAATCACACATTATACATCCAAGCCGTTTTACATCATCGTCTCCACCTTTAAGATGTTCTCTTTCATTAAGACCTGCAGAAATATTCATTCCTTTATCTAGATTATCTTCAATTGTACTTAAAAATTCATCCTTAGAATGTACAAAGAAGTTTCTTGCTGGAGAGTTATGTTTATTATTATACAGTCTTAACTCTGTCTCCGATTCATGATGTAAGAGATCGTAATATTTCTCAGCATCTTCTCGGCAATAATTATTGTTCTGTTCCACGGAAATCGTCCCCATCATTTAACTCAACATAGTCAATGATTGCTTTTAGTTTTATCCCCCTCCGCTGATGTTTCAAGTCGATTCCATTTACAAAGTCTTCATCAACGCTTTCTACTGTTAATGTATAGATTGAATTTTGCTCATAGCCTTTGGAGACCATAAGTTTGTATGTTTTTCCTATTTCAAATACCATTTTATCACCTTTCCAATTTCCTTCCTTTTTCAAAAGAAGTATTAAGTATTATTTGTGTAAAAAGCTTTTTAAAGCTATGTTATTTCTACTAGAATTTATAAAAATCTTTCTCTTTCTTGGCCTTTTTTATATTTTCTTCTTTTTCAATCTCACTTTGTTCTATATTCCAATCTGTCTGGCAATCCATACAGAGTCCAGTCTCACTATAAATAGAAACCCGATTTTCTGAGGCCCCACAAAGCTTACATCGCTTCATAGATAATATTACATCTTTGATGTTTATATATCTTTCGATGTTAATCCTAAAACAGCAATTATTCCAACAATAATATACATTACTAAACCATATACACACGCTGGTATATTAAGAACAAATGGGCAAGATCCACCTAAAACACATACTTGGTTGAATATTTCATTATATGAGAGATATCCAGAAAAACAAATGCCACATATAGCAATTAATAAAATAAGTTTAAGAGAAAGTTGTTTATTCATACATAATATTAGATAAATGTCCTTTTAAATCTATGCTAATTCAAAAGTCACCGTAACAGTTGCATCAACACTTACTTCGCCCGGAGTAATTTGCGTTGGTGGTGTATAAGAACTTGTAACCATCACCGCATCTTCGGCATATGATTTCATCATAGGATAATAATTATAAGAGTTTTCTGAAATATTTAAAACCTTTCCTAAAGTAACACCAAGTCCGCGCGCCATTGAAGTTGCTTTTAGTTTTGCGCTTGCAGCAGCTTCTTCAAGTGCTTGTGCCTTTATTTCGTTTTGTTTTGAATCAGTAAGCCCAAATGAAACATTTTGAACGCGATTTGCACCGGCTCTTACCGCGGCATCAATTGCGCTTCCAGATTTGGTTAAATCTTTTAAAGTAATCTGTAAAGAGTTTACAGTTATATAACCATTTTTATCTTGTCTACTATAAGAAGAATTCCATATATATTGTTCATTTTCATAATAAGAAAGAGTTTTTACATCTGTTACTCCAATATCAGTTAATGCGTGCCTCACAGCATCAGAAATTCTTGCATTGTCTTCCTGACTCACTTGAGCTGATTCACTCCATGTTTCAACATTTAATACAATTTCTACTTTATCTGGCATAATTTTTTTAGATACCGTCCCAGAAGTACTTAGTGTTTTTTGATTTGGAGTTATAGGATTATTATCATTATTAAAAATCATTCCCATACTAAACGCGGCTACAATTAAAATAGCAGCAGTAAAAATTGCAACAAGTATTAACATATTATAAGGCGGCGCCTGTGGTTTATCAATAGTCATATATATAATAAGGCCCGAAGTGTTTATATATTTATCGGTTATGCGCGGTTAAAACCATAGTGTTCATCACTTAGTTTTAAACTCAGATCCAAATTTTTCCATTTGATAATCTACGAATTCTTGTGGATATTTTGCGCGAAGCATTCTTTCTAAAACACACCGTATACAACGAAGTTCTTCTTTTATTTGAAAATCGGTGGGGGCATCTTCATTATATGTATTAGTCATAACATCACGGCCTTCCTGCTAAATACATTGATATCATTCCCAACACAAATACTGGTAAAAAATTAATATAATCTTTAGTACATATAAGGAATGAGGCAATTATAAATATATATATTAAAAAAAATTTCATCCCATCGCCTTGTATTTTTTATGAAGTTGTTCCATGGTTAATGGTTTTTTCCTTAATTCTACCTTTAGTTTTTTTGCTAATTTTTGTTTTAAGTAGGTTCCCATTAATTCTTCTCTATATGGCCCACCAACAAAATAATCATCTATAACCATACATAATAATTCAACTAGTCCTTCATTTGTTATATCGCCATAATCTTCAATGACTTCTTTTTTCCCATTCATGGTAGGAAAAATATAATCATTGCTTTTTCCATTAACATATGTTAAAGGATGCCCATATCTCAAAAAACTCATAACATCATCTCGCTTGTGTATGGTTGTGGCGCCTTAACAAATCCTGAGGTGATTTACTCTTACACACAGCGCCACATTAAGAGTGTGCTCTCGACCATACAATATATTAATATATAGATCATTTTTTAAAGCTATTCTTTAGGACTTCTTTTTCTTTAACTGCATAACACCCCAAATGTTGAACTGAAATAGCTCCAGCTTTATTGGCCAATTGTACAGACTCAATTAATGGAAATCCTTTATTTAAAAAATGAACTAATGTCGCAATAACTGTATCACCAGCACCAGTTACATCTTTACATTTGGTTTTTAGTCCAGGAATTAGTGTTATTCCATCATTATTAAGTAATTCCATTCCTTTGGATCCGCGTGTAACAAGTATATTTTGGAAATAATTATCATCTAATCCTAATTTTACCATTTCAACAAATTCTTTTTCGTTTGGTTTTATTAAATATGCATCTTTAAACCATTTAAAATGGGTTGGTTTACAATCAACAATAATTTTAGATCCCGTATTCATTATAGTGCGGGCAACTTTTCGAGTAATTGCTCCTTTATTATAATCACTTACTAAGATATAATTATATTTTTCGGCCAAAATATTATTAATTAACTCTTCTTCTTTTTGCTTAAGCGTCTCTTTGGAATATTTTGGTGTTTCATCATCAACACGAAATATATATTTATCTCCATTAAATATACGCATTTTTGTACTTCTTTCACCAGAATAGAAAAAATCTACTTCGGACCCAAGAGTTTCTAAATTCTCTTTAACATTCCCGCCACCACCAATTTTCATTTCGTGCTCTTTAGTAGCTATATAACAAGGGATGTTTCCTTCTGGATTGTGCCGAGGTTTACAATTGAAATATACATCTAGTATGAAATCTCCTACTACACAGATCTTATTCATTGTTCCATCTCCTTTAAAGCTTCTTCCAAGCTATAAAATTTATCTGTGTATCCTGCTGCTCTTAATGGGCCCAGATCTGCTTTAGTTCCAACTTGTAATTTTCCTTCTAAATTGATAGGCATATCAATCATGTTTGGTGTCTTTCCTATATATTTAAATAAATCTGAATAAGTAATACTTGTTTCTGTACCAACATCATATATTCCTGGTTTATAATGTAATCTAAAATAATCAATAATTTTAACTACATCTTTAATATAAATATAGTCTCTAGACGATTCTTCAGTTCCTCTAAAAAGTCGAGTATCTCCATCAATAACTTTAGTTATAAAACTTCTCATTTCTCCTTTATGAGATTCGTTGGGTCCATACACATTAAAAAATCTTAAACCAACAGCACGATTATTGATTGTAATATCGGCCATAAGTTTTGATGCGGCATAATAATTTAATGGCGTCCCATTATTACCATATACAGATGCACTACTTGCATATATAAATGGGATATAATGCTTCATAGCATTAAAAAATAATTGTAATGTATATTTATAATTATTATCATAACATAATTCACTACTAGCCATAGTATCTGAAGTGGCGCCTAAATGTATTATTGCTTCAACATTAGTTAAATCTGTAGTGTTATTAAAATCATCTTTATCCAAATAACTTGTATATTTTAATCCGTTAAGATTTTTATAATTATCTAATTTAGAATCAACAACAAGAATATCTGTTATTCCTATGGAATTTAAATATTTAATATAATTTGATCCGATAAATCCTGCTCCACCTGTTACTATTATCATTTATATTCAACTCCTGCAAACCTAATTAATTCTACTAATTCTCTACCACAATGTTTACATCTATATACTTCATGTTGTGCTCCATTTTTTAGTATATCGCATATATATTCAACTTGCCCATTGCATTCTTTGCAATATGCTACCATTTAATCTCCCCTTATAATTCTATAACTATCTGATTCAAAGTGCTGCGTAGATATTTCAATAATATCGGAATCACACATTGCTTCAACAGAATGGCACATTCCAGGAGTTATATGAAAAGTGTCTCCTTCACCAAGCACATGTTTTTTAATAATATCAATCCCCTCAACAACATAAAGATTAATTGTTCCTTTTAATATATAAAATGTTTCATCTTTAATTTTATGATAGTGTAAACTACATTTTTTCCCTTTATTAAAATGTAATATTTTACCACAATATAGTTCATTATTAACTAACCAATTTTCGTATCCCCATCCTTTTTTATGTATCTCAGTCATTTTCTCTTCCTTAATAATTTTTCTATTCTTCCCTGTAAATGCCGTTTATGTAATTGTACGCGCCCGATAACTTCATCGAGAAAGGCCTCTTCGTCTCTAGCCCATGTTAACAAAATTCTTCGTTCTTTTTCATCCATGGTACGTTATTCCATCTACATGTTGGGCAATATAATTTACCTGTTTCTTTATCTTCTTCTAATTCACAATAATGTAAATCGCACCAGGCACAAAAAACTTTACCCATTCAACATCATAATCCCGGCAACGAACATCGCGCCCATTGTAAAACCAAGACCATAATCTACAAGCATTTCTTTATTTGTTAAAATC
>Ga0315274_10001426_pt1 | contig 36658 bp, 34 predicted proteins | sample YL17G02_20_MG_FD_203700 | JGI IMG/M metagenome (GOLD analysis project Ga0315274, IMG submission 203700) | Sediment microbial communities from Yellowstone Lake, YNP, Wyoming, USA - YL17G02_20 | ecosystem: Environmental > Aquatic > Freshwater > Lake > Sediment | place: USA: Wyoming | collected...
TTCAGATTCCTCGCATGGCACAAACCCGGCTTCTACTGCAATGGCAGGAATGGAGATTCTGGAGATACCTTCTGATAAGCATGGCATGATTGATATTGAGGCATTTAGAAAGGCAGTTGAAGATAACAGAGACAGGTTTGCCGGGTGCATGTTGACTATTCCAAATACACTGGGGATCTTTGAGCCTGATATACCTGAGATTTGTCAGATCACTCACGAATACGGCGGCTACGTTTATATGGATGGCGCCAATTTTAACGCCCTTATAGGTCAAATAAAAGTAAGAGACCTGGGTATTGACGTCATGCACTTCAATTTACATAAAACTTTCAGCACGCCGCATGGTGGAGGTGGACCCGGTGCAGGACCAATAGCTGTAACAACCGAACTTGAGCCATACCTTCCCATACCAAGGGTGGAGTACGATAAAAAAAGCAACCATTACTGGCTTAATTACTGTGGTTATCCGTATAGCGTGGGCAAGGTTGGTAGCTTTTTTGGTCCGTATGGTATAGTCATTAAAGCGAATGCTTACCGAATGGCTTTGGGTGAGGAAGGTATGCGCAGAGTGAGCGAAATTGCTATTCTCAATGCCAACTATATGCTAAAAAGGATCATGAATGAGGCTGTAGATGAGAACGACAAACCTCTGTTCGCTGTGATTTACAAACAGGGACAATACTGTACTCATGAATTCGTTATATCCAGCAAACGTTTTGATGAGCATGGCTTATCTGCAATTGATTTTGCCAAAGGTATAATTGATTTTGGTGTCTACGCCCCCACAATTGGCTTCCCCTTGTTTTTCGATCACGGACATCATGCCATTATGGTTGAACCCACAGAGACTGCAAGCCGTGATGGTATGGATTACTTCTGCGATAAGTTCATAGAATTAGCTCAAAAAGCATGGCAAACTCCTGAGATTTTGAAGATAGCGCCATCCAAGCTGCGCTTCTGCAGAATTAATGTGGCAGATGCAGACAGGAAACTTGATGTCCGCTCAAGTGTTGGCGAACTAATCCCGGATTATACTCCCATCTCCGCAGGAGAGGCAATAGAAGGAGAGGCGGTTTCTTTCGTAAAAAGAGAAGTGGCGACACAAGTAGAGGGTTTGGATATACCAGATATTCCAGAAGAGATTGATCCTGCTAAGGCAAAATTCATGGAAGAAGGAGAATGGGCTTTCGATTTAGGTGAAGGGTTTGCTCTCTGTGGACTAAGTAAAGAAACTGTTGCAATGATCAAGAAGCTTAAATTCTCAACTATCCATTTGCCAAAGCTAGGTACCAAAATAAAGCAAGGTGAAGACACTGGCGCTTCCGTTGACTTTGATAAGGTCGCTAGCGCCATCTACGCCCCTGTAAGTGGCAAAGTGGTAAAAGTTAATCCATTGTTTTTAGACGAAGAGAGTCTTGACATACTCGTTAACGAACCTTATAAACGTGGCTGGCTGTTCGTTGTTCAGATGGATGATTCCGAAGTTAATTGATTTGTGGATCACCTTAAATAGAAGCCGACAGATATTTCCATCGTCTTTAGCCAGTTATCAGTGAAGCCATCACCGGGACCAGAGGGATTCTTTTCTGTACCTTTTGCTCCTCCTCCGATATAACGGACATTCAGGAAGCCATCAAGGTAATCAGTAAGTTCAAACCCGGTTCTCAAAGATGCGTCAAGGATAGCACCCTCAAAGTCATTACTGCTTCCAGTGATATATTTCCCGGAGGCGTAGAATCCATCCATCTCACCACCGATCCATAAGCCATTGCTGAATGGATACCTAAACCTGAACTTAAAAATAGGGACAGGTCCAACATTCCTGTTGGAACTCAACGTGGTTCCATCTGAAGATGCAAAATCAATTGTAGCATTTCGCAACTGAAAGGAAAGTCCAATCCCAAGCTCCCTATCATCAGCTTTCCAAAAATCATATAGGTAACTTAATCGGTAATAAGTGAAACCATATCTCAAATCAATCGGGGTATTTTTCTTAAAGGCGATGCCATTAACAACTATATCTCTTTCCAGCAGTGCCTTAGTTCTAATATCAAACGGCTGTATGAGGAATATCAGGTTATGTCTTTTAGACATATTTATCTCTGCTGTGATGCGTGAGAACGGGAATAGAACTTCCTGCCCGCCTTCTTTAACGTAATCAAAAACGCTTCCATTGGATCCAAACTGTATTTTATGGCTCAAAATGTCGAGAAAACCAAGTTCATAGCTTGCTTGCAGTTTATACCAGTTATCCTCTTTGTTTATAAATGACTTGTCCGTTTCAAAGCCATAACACTCAGAAATGTATGGAGTAAGTTGTGTCAGCAACAAACAAAACAATAAAGCAAGGAAAAATACATTTATCCTAAATGTAAAAATCCAGTATAGCGTTTTACTGATTTTTTTTCTCTGAGACATTGGCTACTCCCTCCTCTGCTCGAATCTCCATTCTGCGGAACGGGTTGATCACAATAGATGCGATGTTTTTCAAATGAGCAATGACTCTTTTTAAGTATCCAGAAAGTAATGTATAAACAACAGCATACTCAGCAGTAAGATTCTGCTCTGACGCCAAATACTCAAGTACCTCGTCACATTTTTTAGACGTCTGCAATCGTAAACTTAAAACAATCTCTGCTTTTTGTATATTGCCTTCTTTGTAAGCATCCCTGGTTAGCTTAAATATTTCAAAAGTTTGGTCTGTTATTTCTCTGAAAAGTTTCGCATGGGTATCATTAACGATAACCTTCGGAGAAAATATTTTTTGTAATTCAAAGATACTTTTGGAGTAATCACCGATCCTTTCTATATCCCTGACAGAATCAGTGATAACCAAAGCCGCAGTCACGTCTCCTTTTCTATCGCTAAGGATCAGATGCTCCATGACTTTTCGTCTCACATCCCATTCTGATCTATCAATTTCCTTATCTTCTTCATATATGTCTATTTCAGGTGTTTTACATTCAATAATCTTATCTACCGCAGCTTTAAACATCAGCTCGCTTCTGGTAAGCATCTCCTCAACGTCCTTCATTGCTTGCGTCAAAAGGTCTTCTCTTCGTAGTATGGTTAATATCTCTTTGAACATTTCTATTTTACCTCGCAATTAATATCAATAGAACTGGGATTACGTAGAACACCCCGATCATATAGATCAAAGCAATCTTTCTTGATTTTCCAGATAATTCCGCCAGTTTGTTTGCCAGAGTGATAGGTACTATCCTGAAAGGATACCAGATAATTGTACCCAAAACATTAAAGGATAGATGAGCAAATGCCACAGTAATGCCGATCTTGCTTCCTATGGTTAGTGATGCAAGTATAGCAGTTACTGTAGTTCCGATATTTGCGCCGAGAACGTAAGGGAAAATTTGTTTTATCGTCAGAATACTGCCAGCTACCAATGGAACAATCAGTGACGTGGTTACAGAACTGCTCTGTATTATGGATGTGATAACCATCCCTAATGCAAAGCTTCTTATAGCTGTTTTAAATAGATAGGCATCAAGTAAGTTTTCAATTTTAACCATTATCATGGATTTCATAAACTTCGGCATGTACATCAAAGCCAGAAAAAGTAACCCCAAAGCACATACAAACGTGAATATAGCAAGTTTTATACCACCAGCCTGACCAAAAGGACTAAGTATTGCAGGAAACAAGTAATCATATAAAAGCTTAACAGCAGGAGCCGTTATCATTCGGAGCGGACTGGCGAATTTTAGACCACCTGCGCTCTCAAAGATATTAGCCAAAGCTTCCGCCAGAATTTGTAAAAGCCCTCTTCCGAATATAGATTGCGTGATTAAATGCAATGGCATCAAAATCAAAACGGTCAGTATATTAAAGAAGTCGTGAACCACTGCCGCTGCGAGTGCTTTTCCAAACTCCTGTTTACGGGTTATGTATGTCATAGCCACTATCATGTTAGTGACGGTAGTGCCAATATTGGATCCCATGACTATGGGTATGGCGTTTTGGATAGTCATTATCCCGCTAGCAACCATGCTGACCAGTATGGATGTAGTTAGAGAAGAGCTTTGCATGATACTGGTAGCTAGTAACCCGACGAATAATCCTACAAATGGGTTAGAAGTAGTGGCTATAAGCTGTTCGGCAAACCCTTTACCGAATCCCTTAAAAGCTGATTCTAATAGCTCAATACTTACGAAAAAAAGATAGAGAAAAAAAGCGAAGAGCAGTAAATTCTTCAAGGATTGGTACTTGTATGATGTACGGATATTTTCCATCCAAAAATTCCTTCTATTCGAATTCATGATAGGAGAGTGAATCAACATCACAAGTCAGCTTTGGTAAATTAATCAAGCAATATGATGAAAAACATTAGATATAATATTATCCACTATATAGGATCATAATTATAGCATCCTCGTATCTATTCCCATCTTTGGCTTTCCATATCTTATAAAATATTGTATCATATTCTTACCAAAACTGAAATATCTATTCTACGATCAAAAGAGAACAGCACAAAAAATCTTGTGGCATAATTTCCGTTTCTGTTCCTTATAGTATGAAAACCAAAACTCTATGGAGTAAGCATAATGAATGACGATATTTTGGTGGAACAGACCCTTGCGGGAGATAAGCAAGCGTTTAATAGTCTGATAACGGGTCACTATGCAGACATTTACAGTATGATTCTGTCTTGGGTAAAAAATCCAGAGGACGCGAAGGACTTAACGCAGGACGTATTTATATCCGCATACCTCGATCTGCCTTCTCTGCGGGATCATAAACTATTCTGTTCATGGCTTAGACAGATAGCAAGGCACAAATGCCAGAACTGGAGAAGAAAGCAGATTGATCTTGTTCCTCTCGACACTAATCTAATCTCAAGAGAACCCTCTGCTGATGAAGTGCTTATCCTGCGTGAGACATTGGCAAAGGTTATGGAAGCCATAGATAATCTGCCAGAATCGGAAAAGAGATTGCTTAAAGAGCGTTATCTTGATGACGTGGGCTATGACGAGTTGAGAGCGAGACATGGAGTTTCCGCCAAAGCGTTAGTTATGCGATTAGTCAGAGCAAGACAAAAAGTTAAGAATCAATTGGAGAAAACGTTATCAGCGTTTGTAGCGTTTCTCCATGATCACATTGAAAGCATACTGACAGGAGGAGTAGAGACTATGAAATTGAGTGTAAAGACAAAATTAGTAGTTGGTGGAATATTGATAATACTTATATTAGGCGGTGCAGGTGTTTCAATAGATCGCTATTATGTGCAGAATAAATCAAAACAGGAGGTTTCGCAAACATCACTGGAAAGTTATTCAAAATCGCTTGCAAAATCAGTTTCTGATACCGAAAGATCATCTAAAAATGTCGGCGGTTTAGACCAAAAAGGAAACATTCATGAGAGGGCGCAAACAGATGAATATAAAGCGAAAATGCCCACGAAGAATGAATTAGAAGATGATAAATCTGCAAAAAATGCTGACTCTTTAGAGACTTCAGTAATTTCTGCTGGTGAAAGTGCTAATGAAAGCAAAGAGCTAACACCAGAGGTGAAACAGAAAGTTGAAGTATATACTGAATTAGCTTCCTTGCTTCCTGAATTTAAATATATGCTTTTAGCAAGTCAGCAAACATCAGAAAACGCAAATAAATCAGTAACACATCCAACAGATCTGGGTTATGAGCAATTTGTAGCAGCAAAATTGCATGATAAAATTATCCGCCTTTCTGAGCCATATCTTGATTCATCTGCAATTATAAGAGATGACAAAGGAGATTTAACGTTTTTAAATATGTGTTCATTATTTACTCAGATGGGAAAATATTTGGGAAAAGAATTGCCATTTGAGCAAAATATGAATTATTTCTCTGCGAAAGATTATCGAGATGGATTACCCAGTTGGTATTCGGATGTTCTTAAAAACTCAGTCGGTAAGGGTAATGGAGGATAACGTTTATATTAACGAAAATGGTAAAATTATTAAAGAATGAGCAAGTCTCAAAAAGGGATTTTAACTTTTTCTGGATTCCCGCCTGCGCTGGAATGATAAGGTCGGTGCTGTCATCCCTTTGAAAACGGAAATCCAGTCAGTAGGTTGGGTGGGTTGAGGAACGAAACCCAACAATAAAGTCTATATTCGGGTTTCATTGCTTCAAGCTAATCTACCGATATTTCTTTTACGATCATCATAAAATTACCTAGCAAAAGACGAGATTTCTTGCTCTTTGCCACGAATTGTTGCTTTGATTAATGAAGATAAGAATTCGCTGGCGTCAAGGATTTCTATTAACAAAACTTCCCCGTCAAGATCATAGTGCATTATAAATGAATCAGTTTGTTCTGCATGATCAATAGTGCCTTTATCTTTCATCTCAATCATCAATATATCTTCTTCCCGATCATAGCTAATCTTCATAGCGATCCCTCCGTCCCGGGTAAAGCGTTATTACAATATGTCTAGTCCCTTCTTTCCTGTAAATAACTCTCAAAACATGATCTTCTGAAATTCCTTTTTGAGCAATGTATCTTCCACCAGATTGTAGCAATAATATATCAGGATTGGTGATAGTTTCTTTTACTTGGTCAGGCGTAATAACAAAACCATGTCTGTTTAGAATGTCAAATTTGCCTATGGCATGATGTGTATAATCAATTTCTATCATGTAAACTTTTTCTTATTTCTCGGACATATTCATTGGTATCATGAATATCATCTCTATCTGACCATATTCCTCTTGCCATTCGCATTTTAGCCAAATTTGTATTACGATCTTCATTGATAGAAAATAACTGATCTACTGCAACATTCAATATTTCTGAGATTGATCTATTATATTCTATACCCAGATTCCTTAAAGTATCAAATTGTTGATCGGACAACTCTATTTCTACCGTCTTCATTTTATATTCACCTCTAGGTATATTTTATCATAGGCTCAAATGCTGATCAATATTTAATTTTATTCTCTTTTTATCACAAAATCGCAATCCTCAATCACATTGTCATCGGTATCAAGACATTTAATATTCCATTCTCCAGATGGCAAGTAAACGTAGAAAGGTTGTCGTGGTTCATTTTTCGCCTTAACTATGATAGTATCCTTTGCCACCTTAATATCTAGTATTGTATCATGTAAATGAATCTGAGTGATCTCCAATTCCTTCCAGTCTTTGGGCAGATTCGGGTTGATCTCGAAGCCATCAGCACAAGGTTTAAAGCCAAGAAAGCCGTTAATTATGATCTGTGGAACGAGTATGCTCTCGAAAAACTCATGATCAAGTCCAAGACCGCCTGCTGTTCCTCCGCCTTGAAGCGTTGTTCCTTGCTTTCCATCTTTGTAATATTCACGGTATCCGCCAGCGTTTTGCACTTCGTTAAACCAGTCGGTTATCTCTTTTAAGCGTATCCATGCGTTGTCTGCACCGTAGACTTTTATTCTTGATGCTAAATCGTGATACGAGAATCCGAGAACTGCGCCGCCATCCTGTACCTGACCACCCCATTGGATAGTTTCGGGACCACTCCAGAACCATCCGTAATAATCAATGTTGCGCTTCGTAGTTGCCCTAGGACCGAATCTCCAATGATATATGTCTTTACCCTGAGACGTATCTCCGTCCACAATTCTTTCACCTGACAGCCACGCCATGATTGATTTGGACTGTTCATCAGTAGCAAAACCGTAATATATTGCCTCACAGTTGACGAATGTGAAACCGTAATCATAAGACTTACCATCAACGTCAATCCCGCAGACGAAACGACCGGTTTCATCATTCCAGAAGATTTTGTCTGCGTAATCCTTAACCTCTTGAGCATGATGTTTAATATTCTCAGAAGATACCTTCAAAGGTCCGGCAGGTATATTCCATTCAGGATGTGATTCGATGTCACGTTCAAGCTGTTCCATGTAGTTGAGCGCATCATAGTAATGGATAGTTGCATAAGCATCCTTATAGCCCATAGGCAACAAATCCCAATAGTTATTGCCTATTCCCCATCCAGAATGAATTATCTTTTTTCCATCGGGAGTGATCTCGATACCGCTTTTTCCATTGTGGCCTGGAAATGGAGCGAGAATACATTTTTCAGACCGTCCTCCAAGCACATCCATCATGTAGAGCAAAGCAATTCTTATCCGCCCGATATTGTCACGCAAGAAATTCAAATCATGAGTCCACCAGAAATATTGACAGCACCCACGTATGAAGTTCTGGTTATTGATGTTATGTCGTGTATCGTATTGTGTAAAAAGTGCCTGTATTCCGACCGTTGCATCCTTTGGATTGTCAAAGTTGATGCCCAGACGGGTGATTTTCCCTTTCCATGCGGGTGATTTATATACGGGGATCATTGTGTAGATCATTCCCTGCGATTCACTTATCGGTGAAAAATAGAATCTTTTGGATGGATCAAATTCAGGCTCATCTTCGGTAGTCCATTCCAAATATGGCTGTGCGTTGTCCATGCCGTTAGCTTTCCAGCGTAGTTGTATAAACGGTGATTGATCTGGAAAGATCATCAATGAAGGTGTCCTGACGTACGCATCTGCTGACGTAAATTCAATATTCCACGCAAAATCAGAGATACCTTTGTCAGCACCACCACTCAGTTCCCATCCTTCCTGTGTTTTCTCCTCCGTACCATGCCAGCCTGACGGTACACCGTTTAGAGAGAAGTGCCAGCCCCAAGTTCCGGACCCACCCTGTTTCCAGAAAGGGAATGGCCATCCGTCCTGATGGGCTATAGAACTGTGCTGATGCGTAGCAACGTAACCTTCGGGGTCTATGCGTCTCGCTGAAAGTGCCTGCGCCCAACGCACCCTTATGGACTCCATCCTGTTATCTGTCTTTACCGCAGGCCACAATGACGATCCCGAAAGCCACTCGTCCCACAGCGTAGCCAATGGACCTGCTGGCACGTAATGAAGATAATAAAGCTCACGTAACAAATCCATCTCCTTTTCGTAAGCAGGAACTTCAAATTTTGGAAAATCGTCAGGAACGTTGACTTGCACTCGACCGATTGAATGATAAACTAAATTGTATAATACTGCTGAAATAGCAAGGTTTATTATCATCTAACTGTCCTCCTGAAAAATAAAGTTATATGGTGTGGTACTTTAATATAACACATCTTGACAGTGTGATTCAAGTGTAAACACATTCAAACAACTATTTACGATCTCATAGTAGTTGTGTTATAATCTCTTATGACATAAAAATTGGTTTGATTAGTTTTAGAAATGAAAGGAGATTAACATGGATTATATTTTAGCACCACCGGGTAATGCGGTGAAACTTTTCAACGAGAAAGACCTTGGCAACTGGCAGACTCGCAACGGTAATCCAGCGGGATGGGAAGTTAAAGACGGTATAATGCACGTCGTCCCCGGCGCTGGTGACATCATGACCAAAGAGAAATTTACGGATTTCTATCTTCATCTGGAATGGATGGAGCCTGATATGCCCGATGCAAAAGGTCAGGGAAAGGGTAACAGTGGTGTATTCCTTCAGGGACGTTACGAAATACAGGTTCTCGATTCCTACGGCATCCCGGTTCCGGGGAAGGGTGATTGCGGAGCCGTTTATAACCAGTATGCCACTTTAGTCAATGCGTGCAAACCACCGCTTCAATGGCAGGCTTATGACATTATATTCCGTGCGGCACGAATGAGCGCAGATGGAAAGCTAGAAAATGCAAGGATCACAGCGTTCCAGAATGGTATGGTTATTCACAACAACATCATCGTTGATGGAATCACAGGTGGTTCTGTTGGCGAAAAAGTATTGGAGCCGGGTCCATTGTTGCTTCAAGATCATGGCAACCTTATAAAGTACCGAAACGTCTGGGTTGTGGAACTCCCACTTAAAGGTTCGGATAAGTATTAAAAATTTAGCCACGGATGAAACACGGATTTATAGGTCTATGAGTCTATGGGTCAATAGGTTAATAGGTTAATAGGTCCATAAATTCAAGCTTATAGACCCATAACCCCATAGACCTATAGACCTATAGACTCATTAACCTATAGACTAACTTCCGTGTAAATCCGTGGCTAATAAAAATAGCTCAATCCTTCCAACCACCGTACTCTTTTACAGCCTCGACAAAAGCGGCGATGTTCTCAATAGGCACCTCTGGGGCAAGGACGTGTGTGGGCCCAATGACCAATCCCCCGCCTTTACCGACAGTCTCTATCCTCTCTTTAACTTCTTTTCTGACGTCATCAGGCGTACCGAATGGCATTGTGTGCTGAATCCCGATGGTTCCCCAGAAAGCAAGCTGATCGCCGTATTGCTTTTTCAGCTTTGCAGGATCCATACACTCAGGCTGGACAGGGTTCAGGACGTTCAGACCGATCTCTATCAGCTTTGGTATGATGGGTTCAACGTAGCCGTCGCTGTGGTAGTGTATAATGATGTCTGGCTTCACGTCCCTTGCGGCTTTTATGACCTTCGCAAGCCTTGATCCTAGCCATTTGTACCAAACCTCGGGCGACATCATCAATTTGTGTTCCATACCAACGTCATCACCCAGGCTGAGTATATCCGTACCTGCTTCTGCATACCTCTTTGCCATGAAGCATCGCAGTTCAGTTATCCTGTCAAGCAGACATTCCGCCATATCAGGATTATCATAGTAATCCATCATCAATTCATTGAATCCACGTATCTGCCATGCAACCTCAAATATAGTGCATTGCATCCCTGCCAGTGCGGCGTAATCAGCATCGTGTATGCTTTTTACCGCACCTTCCAGATGCTCGTGACGGTACGAGGGCGTAGCGTCATAAAGCGGGTAATCCTGAATCTCCTTGACCGTTGTAGCGTAAGTCAAAGGTGCAACAAAATGATCGTAAGCAGAATTTGACCCGACTATAAAGGCGGTTCCCCATTCATTAAGTGGAGTGCCTTCAGGTAAATTCTTATGGTACGGTCTATGATCAATCGTATCTCTACTTCCAGCAAAACCTACACCTTGCCAATCGCCATCAACACCGAAATACTCCCAGTGGTTATGGGAACCAGTCTTTTCCACAAACAGCCTATATGCCTCACGGTTAAATCCACCAAGGTCCATCGGTACTCTATCCGCAGGTTTTCGGGACAGAACGGTTAATATTCTCTCTCTATGGGTCATTAAGTTTTCCTCCGTGTTATATCAGTCACAATCAGCTATTACCTGACAATTGGCGGCGCAAATCTCCAACCCCGACCCCTTTATAATCCTGCAGGAGATTACATAATCTTGCTCCCGGTTATTCTGTTTTTAAGGCACCCCACGAAGCCGCCAGCTTATCAGTCGGCTCAACAGCAAATTTGCCATTCTCAAGCTCTGCCACCCGGAAATGATCTGGTGAATTCCAATATCCCCCGGCAGCAGTCTTATCACTGGGCAGACGTGCCTCGCCTTCACGCTCTTCAACCGCTTGACCCTCATTATCCTGATCTGTGTCTCCTGAGATAAACATGATGCCCACAATTCGACCTAGAAGATCTTTTTCATTATTCTTGACTCCAAGAACATCCCAACCAATGGCAGCTTCGACATACCAGCCATCACCTGTAGGACCACTTTTGGAATTGATGAACTCTGCGGCGGCATCTCCATCCAATTTGGGATGCCCTGCACCGCCATAGCTGGTTTTGCTAACTTCCCGCATCTGAGGATTCCATTTACCATCCTTATCCTGAGGTGTCCAGACAAATGCGTATTGGGTTTTTGTAAACACAGTAACTCCTTCAAAATCATCCTCGGTAGCAATATAAAAACGGATGTAATCCGAGTCCCGGTAATCCGCCTCCGCAATATCTGATGAAATCACAACATCGTCAACTGCATCACATGCAAAATAAATGTTGTTTTTATCGTAGCATACATATATGATGTAATTACTATCGTTATCCAAAGGGCCGCTCGCGGCATTGATACGCTCGGTTAGCTCAAAGGCTGTGCATATATCCTTAATATTAGCATCCTTGACGCCGTCAATTTTGAGCGTTCCTATCTTAATGGTGAATTCTGGTTTACTCGCCGCAAACGCATTAGAAACACAAATGGAGAAACAAGCAATCACCAATAAACAAATAAAGTTTTTCACTTTGCAACCATCCTTCATAAATAAACTATTTCTCTAGCAGAGAGAATATCGAAACGATCCTGCGCAAATATACATACCATGATTACATAGACACCAGAATCAGATTAAAGTACCGAAGTTGAGTTAGCATGATTTTCAGTTTATACTGTAGGAAGTCGTAGAAAGATCCGCAAAAGGTATATAGAATAGGAACTCAACTACAGGGATGCAAAGAATATAGAAAAAAGCTTATTTCTTCCCTTCTGCATCCTTTACATCCTTGCCTGTCTAGTAAAAAGACATGGGACCAACTCGCATAATAATCTGGTCTTCGGGTGGACTAACTATTCTTTCAATCCGCCCCATGTGGTGGTTAGCTTTGCCGCAGGAAATACCGCAGAAACAACGTCTGCCATAGCGAAAGTTGCTGTGCGAAAATGATCGGGAGAACTCCAATACCCGCCTGCCGCTGTTGCGTCAGACGCCAACCTTGCCTCACCTTCACGCTCATTTGTAGCGCCGGTAGGGTCGTTATCCACATCAGTATCTCCGGATATTATCATTATGCCGATGACTTTGTTTGTCAGATTCGTTCCGACTGGGAGTCCTATAACAGTCCATGGGATTGCCGCCTCCAGATACCATCCTTTAGCGGTTGCACCACTGGCTGAAATGACAAATTTTTCAGCCAGATCACCATCCAGTTCAGCATGTCCAACACCGCCATAACTGGTTTTGCTAGCTTCCCGCACCTGTGGTTTAGGTGTCCACACAAAAGCGTAGTGATTTATGCCCATTGTTTGGACGCCCTCAAAGTCCTCTTGAGTGCCGATGTAGAAGCGTATATAATCAGAATCTCGAAAATCTGCCTGTGCCGTGTCACTCGTGATAATGACATCGTCTTCAGCATCACAAGCAAAATAAATACTTCCTGAATCGTATGAAACATAGGCGATATAAGCGCCACCGTCGGGAACACCGCCCTCTGTTAAAGGAAAGACTGTTGTCTTTGCTTCTATGTTAGTGTCTTTGACACCATCAATAGCTAGAGTTCCATGTTCGATCACAAAATCGGCGCCGAGTACTGGCGCTGCGCCGATTATAAGGATTAATAGAATCGGGAATAACACTCGTTTCATTTTTGGTTTTGTCCTTTCCTTAAGTCCATCAAGGCACGAAAAAATGCTGATCATTCCTCTGCCCCAATGGCACAAATTAAGACTTGACAGCTTTCGCTGCCTACTTCATAGACTCAAATCACTGATATTTTACAAAATGTCATCTATAAAGTCAACAAAAAAACGCTTTCCCCTAAATTAAAATTCTCTAAGGCGGACTCCGTCCTGAAAACCTACCGACTCGATATTGATCTTCATCGCTCATGATGAAATATATGTTTTTCGAGTGGTGATAGCTTCAACCCAAACTACACGTTGAGCATAATCTATACGAAATATAATACGCCATTTACCAAGACGATAGCGAAAACTTCCTTCATACTGATCACGCAAAGAACGAATATTCCGATGGGTTAGATTTCCCTGTTCAAATTGCTCAAAGACTCGGTCTATTCGTTCCATTGTTTCTGGATCAAGACGGACGTAGGCACGCTCCGCTTGAGGAGTAAGTTTAACCTCGAACACGCTGTTGTACCTCCCGCCATTTATTTCCTTCTCCACGGGTAGATTGCTTTCTTCCTTCATCTGCGTCCTGTCGCATAGAAGGATCATTCATCAATTCAAGAGTTGCGTCCCATTCTTCACGAGATTTAAGGTATTCGGCATAATCAACTAATTGCTCTAGCTTTTTAGGTGGAAGTTCTGCAATAGCTGATTTTAGGCGTTCCTGAATATTCTTATGTCTGCTTGACACTATTTATCACTCCTCACGTCTTAATGAAAGATTCTTCGGCCATGAACCATAGCTATCAACAGGAAAATTCAAAGGTGGACGTTTTCTATCTTTTTCAGGTTCAATGATTATACGTACCTTTGTATGTTCTTTTATGTCAAGAGGTTCTAAAGGCTTTAAAACTCCCTCTTCATAAATTGCATTAATAATCTGAGTCATATTTTTACACCTTCTTATTAATGTTGGATTTTGTATATTTATACCGATATTGCATTATCTATTTATCTCCACAATAGTTGGGTCTCGTTCCTCGATCCAACCTACGCACTGCTGAAGGCAAACCTTGTAGGCTTTTTGGTATTTACGGGGATAATATTGTAAGGGCGAAGCATTTGCTATTGTGAACTATTATATAATCAGCGTTTATGAGGCAAATGCTTCGCCCCTACAGAAAGGACAGATCAAAGTTAATAATCCGCCAAGTGATGAGAAGTGGCAAGTGATTTGGTGGAATTACGGAAAACGCATTATGTAAAGCCTTTGAATCAATTTCTCATCAACGGTTGTGTATGACTTTAGAGTGTATTTGAAAAAGACTGAAACTATGGGCTTACCAAAGCAACTTGACGGAATAATCCGTAAATATTGGATCATTACTGATTAAGACAGCGTCTTCAACTCTCGCCTGAGCAATCAATAGACGATCAAATGGGTCCCTATGGTATGCGGGTAGGTTGTCTAATTCCAGCACATGCGATAGGATAATAGGAAGCACCTCAATTCCATTCGTTTGTTGCTGACTTTCTATCACTTTTGCTAAAGGCAGATTAAGTCTGAGTTTACCAAGTTGAAGCTTAATCTGCATTTCCCAAATGCTTGCTACGCTTAGTAACACAGTATTTGCCCGATCTTGACAGAATGCAAGAGCTTGGTGTGACAGCTTGGATGATTCGCTATCCCACCAAATAAACGCATGAGTATCAAGGAGTAGTTTCATACTTCAACCATCCAGAATTCGTCTGGTAATGGTTGATCAAAATCATCACTCGTCCAGATCGCACCGCTATGCAAATTCGGCAAACGTGATGAAGTGGACGACGAAACCGGAACCAAACGGGCAATGAATGTGCTGCCTTCCATTAGAATGATCTCCGTGCCTGTCTTTACCATTGACAGTAGCTTCGTCCATTGTGCTTCATTTATATCAACTGTTTTAATTAGCATTGCTCATTCTCCAATCTATTTACAAATATTGTATTATGATCATAGCATGATGGTCTGAGTAAGTCAAGAAAATTGAAGAAAAAAACTGAGTATCTATGGTTTGACAACGGTTTCGCTATAATGACTGTTGTTTTAGATTAACTACGCACTCGGTATTTTCGGGTTGACACAAAAACCGCCGTCTATTATGTGTGACGACGGTAAAAAAGTATGTGTCTTCTTTAGTTCTTGCACACCGATATTGCATTATCTATTATCTCCACAATAGTTGGGTCTTTATGTAGCATTTCAATTGGAAAATGGTATAAGACTTTATTTCTACTCATGTTCTATACAAAGCTACAATATCAGCGAAAGTCTTTATACTCGTACGATTTGCATTGAAATCTTCCTCTTTGACGTAAACAGGAATATAAGTTCCTTCATTCTGAACAGCGTTGACATCCTTGCACCATTGTTTGAGCCTTTCAATCTTTCTTATATCCTCTAAATCTTCCCGTCCCTTTGTCTCAACAATGTATATGTGAGCTTTTGTCTTTACAAAGAAGTCAGGGAAATAGTCATGTATATTGCCGTCAGTTCCTTGATATTCCATCTTGAAATATATGCCGTTATGGTTCTTTGCAAAAGAGATAATATCATCACAAGTATCAAGAAATGATGCAAACTCTAATTCAAAATGGCTATCACCTGTTATCTTGCTATAAACAGATTTCTTTGGGATAAAGTATTCCTGATTGTTTACAACAATCGGTTTAGTGTTACTGAGTTTGATAAAGTTTCTGACTTCTGCTGTTCCTTTATCACTTATTGTCAGACTATCAATGGCTTTCTTAAATGATTGATAGATGGTGATTTTTGCCTCAACTTCACTTAGATTCCTGATAGTCTGTGGATTTTCTAAATCAGCTTCTTTGCCAAAGAGCTTTCGCTTAATGAAATCTTCTACTTTTGGATATAAAATATCGAATCCGCTAAAGAGCCGTGATTGCATCAAGATATTTTTTACAAAGAAGGCGATAACGTTGCGATAATCGGGTATGCTGTCATAAAAGAGTGTTTTGTGCGATATTTTATCGTCAATGTCCTTAAAGACTATCTCCTTCAATTCATTTTCAGAAAAAGTCTTATATCCAACAGGCTTGAATTCTAACTTGTCAACGTCAATCAGATCAAGGTTTTTATATTCTCTGTAAATACGTGGCGAAAGCACAGGGATAGTAATATCAAGAGAATCAATATCCTTTTTAACGTTTTCTCTGTCAACTTCAATTATAATGGGATTTTTGCCACGAACATTCAGTCCCATAGGACGATATTCAAATTCAACGCCTTCTGTTTTTAAGGATTCAACAAACTCAATAAATGCCTGTGTGCCGACAACGACTAATTCCTCTTCCGAGTTCAGACCAAACATTTTACGGAGTCCACGTCCCAACGTTTGCTCAGGCAATATCTTTGCTTCTGCTTTATATGGACGTAATCCGATTATTGTCATTACATTTTTAACGTCCCATCCTTCACGCAGCATAAGGACTGATACAACCGCTTTGTGTGGTGAGAAATCCTCATCAACTTCGTCAGCCGCTTTTCTGAGTTTATCAAGCTCATCCTTGTCTTGTTTGCTCTTTGATGTTTCGTTTATGTCACCACTTTTGTTGGTGTGTATGGTGAGAACTGCTTTACCCTTTAGCTCCGGGTATGTTGCTTTAAGATATTCTGCTGTCTGATCTGCCTCACTTGTATTTGTGGTCATAACAAAGAGAATCGGTGTTTTTAGCTTTTTTAGCTCATCATATTGCTTTTTCCATTCAATATAGCCAAGATGGATAAAGTCACGATAGCGCTCAACAAAGTCATTACTTGGCTTTTCAGATATTTTGCTTCTGGATGCCTCATCTGGTAGAACTGGTGATTTAACTACTTGGTGACGGATTGCTTCAACTAAGGGATAATCGCATATAGTTTGCACAAAGATACCCCCATCTGTATGTCGTGGAGTCGCTGTGCAGTCAATTTGTAATGATATGCCATTGCCAAACCTGAGCTTTAATTTATTGCTTATTTCCTCTATGCACTTGAACCATTCAAGTTCAGGGTCGTGGATATGGTGTGCCTCGTCATTCATAACGACTAAATCCTTGAGCTTTCCGCTTCTCAATATTTTTCCTAGATCAAGCCCTTTTGACGTATCCGCATCCGCTTTCGGTTTTGGACCAAGGAAATCTTCTTCCGGCGTTGTTTGTTGATCCTCTTGAAGATAGACACGGTGAATATTCGTCAAAAAGAGATTTCCGCAATCAGTGATAGGTTTTACGTCATCCTGAATATGGACAGTAAGCTGAAAGTCGTTTTTCCAGTCACGATCATCAAATCCGTTATCCGGGATAAAAGGTTCTTCACGAAACATTGTTAAATTATCAAAATCTTTTTTCAAGCGATTTAAGACAATTATATTCGGTGCAATGATAAGAAAGTTTTTTGATAGCGGGCTTTCGGCTTCATAGAGTTTCTGAAAATAGCTCCAGACAAGAGCAAGACCCATAACTTTTGTCTTGCCTGTTCCCGTTGCCATTTTTACAACATATCGGGTCCAAGTTTCCTGAAACATGCCTGTGCTGATACGCCCTGAACTATCGAAACGCATCAATTCAAATTTATCTTTTGCTTCCGCTATCTCGTATAAATAGACAATTGATTCAATAGCTTCCCTTTGAGAGAAATAAAACTGGAATACATTATCACCGTTTTTATGCTCAGTGTTGAACCAGAAATTGAAAAGTGATTTTGTCGTCTGGCTTGCACTCTCGTAATTATTATCACGCCATTTATAAACAGCTTCTCTGATCTTATGCACCAACGGCGGAAGCAATTGTTCATACTTATTTTGAAAAAAGTCCATTTGTTCACGAGTTGGGACCCATCTCTCATAAGGTGTTAAGATTTCAAAAGGATTACGATTTTCCATAAAGCCCCTCCCAAACAACCCCCTTAATGAACTAATCTTTACCCATAAGTCTATAAACCGTTGTGGGGAAAGGATTTGTTATCCCCTTTTAGCTAAAAGGGGGAAGGGGGAATTTGATTAAATAAACCATATATCTAAATGAATCTATTCAAAGGTATTTTTATATCTCATTAATTACACCATTGATATTTTTGAGCATCTCTTAAGCCGATAGCCTTAATCAAATCCCCCTTTATCCCCCTTTAGCTAAAGGGGGAATTGTCATACTTTTATTTCACTGTCACTTCAATAACCTGACTTGTATCAATGCCTAAAATGTCAACGACTTTCACCATGAGCTTGTATCTTCCCGCTTTATCGTAAATATAAGGTGCAGAGGTAAACTCTATCTCCGCTTTTTTTGTCCTGAAGCTCTGCCATTCATTTTCAAATATGTAGTTGCCTGTCCATTTCTCTATAATCTCACCATTTTCGTCATGTATCTTGATTATCTCTTTTTTGTCGGAGTAATCAAAATCAACTGACCAGTAGTCAATCCAGTCTGACCACTTGTCCGTCAGGACTTCACGCTTCCTTATATCGTCTTTGTCTTTAGTCAGCTTGACGATCTGACCGTTTTCAATGACTACTTTTGAGCCTGATCTCATGGATTGCTCTATGTCCTCAATGTCGTCCTGTGTGTAATTCGTGATGAAATCCGTCAGCGTTACAGTAACGCTTCTTTTGGTTACTATTGGTCTTGCTGAGAGATAAGAAACGTCATAGAACCTTGCCTGCCCTTTCTCTACTACACGCTTGTCAAAGACTTCTTTTGGGATATATCTTAGCCGAATATCAACACCCTTTTCCCTCAATTCCTGTTGCATGTATGGGACAAGACCCATCTCAAACTCAAAGCCTAGAACGTCAACAGATGTGTAGAGCTTTTCTTTGCACTCCTCGAATATGTCCTCAAGGCGGGTCTTTGTCACTGGAACGTCAAGGGGTCCGACATGGATCATGCGATTTGCCTTTTTACCGTGTATTGTCCGATGGTTTTCAATAGGCTGTGCCTTGTATGCCTCTAGGATAAGCGAAATATAGGCTTGCTCACGCTGGCGGGGGTTATCGGTGAACTTTGTCATGAAGAACTGTCGCTCATATTTGCCGAGATTAAGGACTTCAAACGCCCTGAAATCTTTGCTATCCTCTTTTTGTTGACGCTGGATAGCGATAAGGCGTTTCCTTGTGGTATGGATGGCGAAACGTCCTAAATCGCAGGCTATCCATTTGCGATTATTTTTCTCTGCAACCGCCGGCATTGTGCCACTGCCACAGAAGAAGTCAGCGACAAGATCACCCTCGTTAGTTGTGGCATTAAGAATCCTTTCTATTAGTTTCTCTGGTTTTTGTGTTGGATATGGCAAATGTTCAGAACCAAGTGTAAAAACTGCCGAAATATCCCAAACATCATCAACTTGACTTATTCTATATTCTCCATATTGATCTTTACCTTGTTTCCGTCCTTCAAATGATGATTTGAAATTTGGTCCATAAATACAAAAATAATATTCTTTTACCTCTTGTGGACTAAATTTATATTTATCTGATTTTGAGAAGAATAAAATAATGTCATGCCTCCTCTGAAATATTCTGTTTGCCATATTCCCTGTGCGATAATGCCAAATCACATCATTAATGAAATTGTTATAACCAAAAATACTTTCTAATATAATTTTAAGATAACTACTTACTCGCCAATCACAATGGACATAAATGCTCCCATCATCAGCCAAAAGCTGGTGCATGAGTTTCAGGCGTTCATACATCATAGCAAGATAGCTTGATATTCCATGTCCCCACGTATCACGATATGCTATTTCCTCAATGACGCTCTGCTTCTTCTCTGCGGATTCGCCGTTTATCTCAATGTTAAAAGAAAAATCTGCACCAACAGCAAACGGCGGGTCAATGTATATGAGCTTTAATCCGCCTTCCTTCTCTATTTCATCCCTCATAGGTCCGTTGACAAGGCTGGAAAGGACAAGCTTGTTATCGCCCCATATCAGCTTATTTGTCCATCCCATCAACTGCCTGCCCTTAGTGTCAAGGCTGAATAAGTCTAGTTGGTTATCTTTGCGGGTAACGACTTCTTTACGTGGTTCGTCAATATGCTCTATGGAATGAAATGGTAAGACAACGTTGGTAACTTCCTCGTTTCTGCCGTTCCAGAATAAGAATACATCTTCCTCGTCAGCAAAGAGTTTGTAGATATACTCCTTTGGGAGGGGTTCGTTGTTTTTGATAAAATCTATGATGGTTTCTTTTTCTGTATTGTTAAGGCTCATTCGTTACCTCTCATTTCAAGTCAATCTTGTGTTTGTTTCTTTAATAACCTCGTCAACTGCTTCTTTTGGTATCGGTTCTCCTTCAGTAAACATCCCTTCCAGACTAAACTCTGATTCTGATAGCTTTCTCTGCGGACGTTCCTCACCGTTCCCTCTTAGATTCCGATCCACGTATTCTTTAAGGCTTTCCTCTGGTATCCTCACAGCACGCCCTATCTTTAGCGATTTAATCTCACCCTTGCTAACAAGCCTGTGGATAGTCATTCGGCTAACTGATAACGTTTCTGCGACCTCATTCATAGTCATAAACTTCATTCTAAATCACCACCTTTATTAAATATTAAGCTTGTTAGTATTATACCACAAGAATTAATCCCTGTAAATATCTCAATGTTACTTTATATAACCCAACATTACTGATCAAATGTTATTTTTGTGGTTATATGTCTGCTATACAAAAATGATTATACTAACCGTCAACTTTTTTCTTTAATTCCTGCAATTTGTTTAATGCCTGAAGCGGTGTCATGTTATGTATGTCAATAGCGTTTAACTCGTCTACGAGGTTATCTGCTTTTGAACCGAAAAGCGAAAGCTGTATTGGTTCGCTATACTTTGACGGTAGCTCATGCACTTTCGGCATTTTTGCATTGGCGATCGGTTTACCGTTATCACTCTTTTCGAGTGTTTCCAGTATCTCCCTCGCCCTCTGAATAACCAGATCGGGAAGTCCTGCTAGTTGTGCAACGTGGATGCCGTAGCTCTGGTCAGTTCCACCTTCAACAATCTTTCTGAGAAATGTTATTTGTCCGTTCCATTCCCTGACTGCAACGTTGTAGTTCTTTGCACCCGGATGCGTACTACCCAACTCTATGAGTTCGTGATAATGGGTCGCAAATAGCGTCCTTGCACCTATCTTTGTTTTGTCCAAAATATGCTCTGCGACTGCCCATGCGATACTGAGTCCGTCATACGTGCTAGTTCCTCTGCCGATCTCGTCAAGTATCAAAAGGCTTCTACGGGAGGCATTATTAAGTATGTTAGCAGTCTCGTTCATTTCAACAAGGAACGTGCTTCGTCCCATGACGAGGTTATCAGAAGCACCTACACGGGTAAATATCCTGTCAACTATGCCGATTGATGCCTCTGATGCAGGAACAAAGCTTCCAATTTGTGCCATCAGGACAATGAGAGCAACCTGCCTTAATATCGTGCTTTTGCCGCTCATATTCGGTCCTGTAATTATAATCATCTGCTGTTCGTCACAGTCGAGATATAAGTCATTCGGCACGAATCCCTCACCTGAAACAAACTTCTCAACCACTGGATGCCTTCCATCTTTTATTTTTATCTCATCGCTGTCGTTGACGTTTGGCTTTATATAGTTATTCTTCGATGCCACGTAAGCCAATGCACTCAAAAAGTCAAGCATGGCAACGATTGACGCAACCTTCTGGATACGCAGGGTACTTTCTGCAACCTTAGCCCTTATCTGACAGAAAAGCTCGTATTCAAGCTCACCGATGCGCTCCTGTGCATTGAGAATTTTTGTCTCGTATTCTTTCAAATCTGGAGTTATAAAGCGTTCAGCATTAACTAAAGTCTGCTTGCGGATGTAGTCGTCTGGAACGAGGTGCAGATTTGATTTGCTAACTTCAATGTAGTATCCAAAAGCATCGTTATATCCAACTTTAAGTGAGCTTATCTTTGTCCTTGCACGCTCAGTTTCCTGTAATTTCGTTATCCATTCCTTGCCAGAAGTGCTTATCTTGCGCAGTTCATCAAGCTCTTGATTATACCCGTCCTTAACGAGATCCCCCTCAAGCAAAGTAGCAGGTGGATCATCGTGGATGGAATGCTCTATTAGTTCAACAACGTCTGATATATCCTCAAGTTCCTCATTTAGCACACATAGCATCGTTGACTCACAGGTGTTTAATTTCTCTTTTATACGTGGAAGCAGTTTAAGGGAGTTTTTTAATGCCAGCAATTCTCTAGCATTTGCAGTACCCAGCCCGATCCTTGACATGAGACGCTCCATATCGTTTATGCTCTTCAGGATTTCTCTGAACTCATCCAGAAAGACTATCTTGCTGTGGAATTCCGCAACTGCGTCAAGACGTGATCGAATCTGCCCTGTATCCAGAAGTGGCCTAAGGAGGCAATTGCGCATCTTACGCCCACCCATAGCGGTTAGCGTCTCATCCAGAACCTCAAGCAGTGTGCCTTTTAAGGAACCATCACGTAAAGCTCGCATTAGTTCAAGGTTGCGCTGAGTATCTGCATCGAGGATCATGTATTCTTCGAGTGAATAAGTGCTTAAAGAACGGATATGCTGAATTTCCTGCTTTTGCGTGTCTTTCAGGTAGTATATCAGTGCACCAGCGGCAGTAATAGCGGATGGCATATTCTCACAGCCGAATCCATCAAGGGAGATAGTATGAAAGTGACCCAGTAATTCTGATCTCGCCGCATCATAAGAGAAAACCCATGTTGGTACGTGGTTGATGGCTGGATTAACTGATGTAGTAATATATTTTATAAGTTCCGTCTCTTTCTCAAACTGCTCACTGACAAGACATTCCGCAGGATGGATGCGCTCAACTTCAGCTAAAAGCTTATTTTGCGTATCGAGTTCCGTTACCGAGAATTCACCAGTTGACAGGTCAACGTGGGCGAAACCATAGCTGTCATTGATTTTGCTTATGGATGCGAGGTAATTATTAGATTTCTGATCGAGCATGTTTAGCTCAGTGAGAGTGCCGGGGGTGACTACTCTTATAATTTCTCTTTTAACTATGCCTTTAGCTTTTTTGGGGTCCTCCATCTGCTCACAGATAGCGATTTTGTAGCCTGCTTTCACGAATTTAGAGAGGTAAGTGTCAATAGCGTGATGTGGAAACCCGGCAAGAGGGACAGGCTCACCCCTGTCTTTATCCCTAGCGGTCAGCGTAATTCCCAATACACGGGAAGCGATCTTGGCATCCTCGTAAAACGTCTCGTAGAAGTCACCCATCCGAAAGAATATAATGGCGTCGGGATGCTGACGTTTAGCGCTGTGATATTGTTTCATTAATGGTGTTAGGGTTGGCATCATATAATTTTTTCTATAGTTAAAAAGTCTTTAGCCTTCACATTCCTAGACTCATGGATAATTTTCTCTATATCTTCCTCTGTAAGTACCGAAAATCCTTTTTGTTTTGCCAGATTTTCTGCGTAAGAATAAATATCATCACTTTCCAAAGGGATTAAGATTACTTCAAAAGTCTTTCCTATATCCTTAGTCATATCATCTGGTAAAGATAAATGACCATCTGACAAAATTCTGCTTATGAATCTCTTAGCTTCCATTTAATTATGACTCCTTTTCGTAGAACATCCCGTAAAAAGTCACCCATCCGAAAGAACATGATGGCATCTGGATGCTGGCATTTAGCACTATGATATTGTCTCATTAATGGCGTTAATGTTGGCATTACTTAGTTATCTTTATTTACTTCGTTGAAGTTGATAATATCCATATATTCCCATTCTCTATAAGCCATTATATACAGACGCTTTTTATTAGCATAATTGATCACATCATCATTAAAAACAAGACCTACAAAGATTGGTATTAGTTCCTTATCATTATATTCAGGAAAGAATTCTTTGAATCTTTCTGCTTTCTCAAGTATATCATCAACGTAATTGTATCTAGGAGTTGACCTTACCTCTATCATAAATACTTTATCTTCACTAACGGCTAGAACATCTATCTCAATTTCTCTATCTCCTTTTCTTCTCCTAATGCGTATTCCCTTTGTCAATGGTTCGCATTTGAAATAGTTGTTTAAAACAGGACGAACGGCAGGAGAAACAATGTCTTCGTCCATTGTTCCCATTTTATTGGCAAGCTCACCCCATTGTTTATTCATGTTTTTACGATCTTTCTCTGATTCCTTTTTGAATTCGCTCATTTCGTCCTTGAAATCTTCCATTTCTCTTTCAAGTCTGGTTAAAGCCACATCAGTATGGACGATAAACTCACCTAGTAAAGTTTCAAGAGTTGCAACTCTTTCTTCAATTAATTTCATATTTGCGTCCTTTCATTATCTCAGATCGTTTTTCAGTTGACTCCAAGTAGTAGCAAGCTTGTCTGAAGATGAAACATCCACATAGAATTTTAAGCCATTATTCATAAGATATTTAATGTCTTCTTCTGTTAAAGCTACGTTGAGAATGGCAAAATCATCAATAGTACCGTCAAAGTAAGTGTCTGCGTTTCCATCGGATCTTCTACCAATGTTAATTGTCTTCTTATCACCGGGAGAAGCGGGAGTAGTGCCTGTACCTGCTTGCAAAACCCCGTCTAAATATAGCTTTATAGATTTTTTACCTGCATCCCAGACGCCAGCTACGTGGTACCACGTATCAGCTTTAATTGGAGAAGTAACGATTACTGTACTTTCAGCACCTTCACTCATAATATTGATACCCAATTCCCCATTATTTATCTGTATAACAAACTGAAGATAGTTAGTGTTGTCGTATCTAACCTCAATAATTCTTGTCCATATCGTTCCGCTTCCTGATATATCCTGAACGTTTATCCAGTATGCAATAGTAAAGTTATTTTTAGATATGCTATTAAACACTTCTGGTAAGCTTATCTCAATGTAATCATCTTTACCATCGAAATCAACAGCCTTGCCAAATTTGCCAGCGACCCATTTGGGACCATTATTCAGTGTTCCGTCACCGCTTTTTCCTGTCATATCTTTAGCTTTTTGACCGTCTCCCTCATCAAATAGCCACACACCGACAAAATCTGCCTGATTAATCTCCGCAAAACTTATGCCTGTCACTATAAGAGAAGTAAGCATTAAACAAATACACACTTTTATTGATATAATCTTCATATTTTAAAACCATCTCCTTTTTTTGACACTGCGAAGATTTTTAACACTAAGAACACAAAGTCTTTTTATTCATTTGTGATATTTGTGTATTTAGTGGTTTTCTCGCTAAGTTTGTTATGTTTATTTTAGGACATGCATCAGCGTGTAACAAAAATAGCGTAGCGGCACGCTGATGCGTGCCATTTTAACTATAAGGTATTTAGGTATTTAGCGAGAAAACCACTTAGTGTCTTCGTGTTTATTTTTCTTTCTACCAGAGACCCCAGAAGTTATCAATCTGTGATTGGTAGCCGTTTACCTTACCGCTCAGAACGTCGTCGTATTTGACTGCCTGACCGCAATATGCAGATTCAAAGATTGACTCACAGATAGCCTTTGCACGCATACCGACTTCACCGGTTACTTCTGGCTGACGGTTGTTCTGTATGGCATCGAGAAAGTCATAACATTCTATGAAAACACCATTTGTAAACCCAAGCGGGAACAGACGATTCTTCTCGTCTTCGGATAGAGTCTTCATATATTCGTCAACGACTTCCTGGAATGGGCGTTTCTTGCCATCCTTCATAGTAAGTTCAGCATTACCCCATGGACCATGAAAAACGTCGCCATCCTGCAAAGAGCCTTCAGAGCCATAGTAGAGAGCATGACTAAATCCCTGACCCGGTGCTGACCACGTAATAGACCATAATCCAATAACACCGTTTTTGAAATTGATGGTTGCGACCCACGTATCTTCCTGCCAATCTTTGATGATCTTGCCATCTTTAACGGTTTTTCTCTGCTCAAGTTGTTCAACTCTGGCGTATACGGTATCAACATCGCCGAACAGGTAGCGAATCGTATCGCAGAAGTGTGCGCCTGAATCCATGACCATACCACCACCACCGAGCATGTGATCGAGTCTCCAGTGCCATCCACCCGGTTCCAAACCTCTCCACTGAGCCATTTGGGAGAAGAACATCCTCGGATCGCCGATCAGCTTTGACTCGTTGAACATCCAGTGAGCCGCTCTCTGGCTTGGACCACGCCTGATATTTTCAGCACATGCGGTGATCTTGCCGTTACGCTTACCTGCTTCGATCATCGCCTTACTTGCCTTTATTGTCACGCCAAAGGGTTTTTCAGTCATGATGTTGACGCCATTATTCAAACACATTATGGCATTGGCGTGGTGATCGGAATGCCTTGAGCATATATCTGCGGCGTCAAGGTCTTCATTCTTCAGCATCGTTTCAACGTCTGTGTAGATTTTTGGTGCCTTCTCCTGAGTTTTGGCAGCTTCATTAGCGAAGTTTTGCGCTCTTTCTGCTACAGGGTCACACATAGCCGCAAACTCGAATTTATCTGGTTCCCCTTTTTTGATATTGATGTAACCATCGAGATGTCCATGAGACATCCCACCGCATCCGATGATAGCTAGTTTCAATTTTTTTGCCATTTGAATTCTCCTATTATGCCGTAAACTGGTAATTTAAACTCAAAACTAAATACTAAATGTGATTATAGCATCAGTAATAATATAAGTCAACAGGCTGATTTCTATTGACAAATCACCTAAAAGAGTTTATACTTTATCAGGATGTCATAGACATGTAAGTATTTTTTGTAGCAACGAATAAGGAGAGTAAATATGACTAAAACATTATTAAAATCTATTATTCTTGTCTCTTTCCTCTTGTTATTCACAGCTTTTCCTTTGCTAGCCGCTCCAACCCAACAGCAGATTGATCAAGCGATAGTATCAAACGTGTCGAAAACTGTAGATATAACTCTTACTGCGACAGGTAGTGAGACAGCTAGAACTCTTGTCATTGGTGAATCCATTGGGATACCCGGTAAGGACGTCACCGTTCCAATAGGCATGAATAATGTAGATGGTGTCGCTGGTGCAAATGTAACGGTATTGTATGATGAGAATGTTTTAACCATTAAAGAGGTTAAAACTACTGCATTAACCACTACCGCTAGCCTTCAGACAAATACAAATACGCCTGGGGAGATACTGATAGCCATCGCAGGAGCTAAAGCCCTTTCGGGTGGCAGTGGAACATTGATAGACATGGTGTTTACGATCAATGACAGTGCAAAATCAGGTACTGAGACACCTATTAGTTTCAAGGAAGCAGACGTATTTGACGCTACACCAAAAGGAATTGATGTAGTTAAAAAGAATGGGAAAGTAACAATAGGATCGGCTTGCTTAAAAGGCGATCTTAATGATGATAAAATCATAGATGTTAAAGATGCAATTATTCTTCTACAAATTCTCGCTGACCTTAAAAAGCCAGAGGACGAACGGCAAAAATGCGCCGCAGATGCTAATGGTGACAATAACACAAATGCAAGTGACGCTCTGTTTATCCTCAAAAAAGCAGTGGGTTTAATTCCCGGCGCACCGGGCAAAGAGTTCAGCGATGGGCAAGTTAAAATCGCTCTTGAAAATGTATACGGTAGCGAAGGCAAAGGGGTAACAGTGCCGATCAAAATTGATAAGTTCAGTGCTGTCGGCAGTGGTGAGTTCTGCATCACGTATAATAGCTCTGTTCTTCGTACAGTTAAAGTTACACACGATAACGACGTATTACTGGCAAGTAATATAGCACAACCCGGAGTTGTGAAAATTGCATTTGCTAGTGGTGAAGGGCTGAATTCTGATAAAATAGCCAGCATTAGCTTTGATGTGCTGACTGATGATGTTTCAGCTTTGTCATTTAAGGATGTCGAGTTATATAGCACTGATATGACGATAATGAAGTCTATAACCATAGACAGAAAATTCATATCACCATTAGCACGACCGCAATACAACGCATTACTACAAAACTTCCCGAATCCCTTCAATCCTGATACGTGGATACCATTCCAGTTGAAGGAAGCGAGTGAAGTTACTGTCCACGTATATAGCTCATCAGGGGAGTTGGTTCGCCAGCTTGAATTAGGATATAAGCCTGCTGGCCTATACGTAAGTCAGGATAGAGCAGTGCATTGGGATGGTAAAGATAAGTTTGGTATGCCTGTCACTAGCGGAATCTACTTTTATAGTATTCAGGCAGGGGACTTTTCTGCTGTCAAGAAACTGATCGTCCTGAAGTAATTCAACCCTGTAATCGAATTTAAAACAAGTAGTAACGTGTCACTACTTATGTAAGAACCAAAGGTATTTTCCGTAATGTCGAAGGAGTATAAAATGCAAGCGAAGTATTTATTCATCCCTGTTCTATTACTTATCTTTTGTGTTGGAGCTTATGGAATTGAAATAAGTGTGCCTGAGCTTACAGCAGAAAAGGGCGCTACAGTAACCGTTGGCATAAGTGTAGACAATGCCACAGGTATCGCTGGAGGCAATATAACACTCGAATATGATTCGGCTATTGTGTCTGTCAAAGAAGTAGAACTGACCGATCTAGTTAAGCCGTTAATGATAGTTCCAAATTCTACCATAGCAGGCAAGGTTAAATTTGCTATGGCGGGTTTCCCTGGAATCGAAAGTGGAAATGGTGATCTTTTCCAGATAAGCTTTGAAGTGAAAGCAGATAAAGGAATAAGCCCTCTTAAATTGGTAGATGTGGAATTTTTCGATAAAGACGGCAACACTTTGGCTGTAACTACGAAGGATGGCAGTATTACTGTGAAAGAGAAACCGGCAATTCCACCAAAGGCTTTGACTGCCGTTAGCGCAAAAGGATTTGTGGATGAGAATATCCAAACTTCTATTGATATTGGCGATGTAACCAGTTTAGCAGGGGGGAACTTAGTTCTAAAGTATGATCCCAAAATCGTATCCCTGGTCGAAGTGAAAGCTACTGCTCTTTTGACAGGTTTATCTGCCATCATCAATACTGAAAGTGCGGGTAAAATCTCTATCGCAATGGCAGGTGCACAGGGCTTACCGGGTGGTACAGGTGCAATAATCAACGTTACGTTCAAAGGGCTTGCAGTTGGTGTAAGCGACTTTACTTTTGAATCAGCTTCGTTATACGATCAGGATGCCAAAGACATTGCTTCTACGACAGTAAACGCAATGATTACTGTTGAAAAGAAGACATGCACAACTCCTATTATAAAAGAACATACGGCAGATAGCAAGATACTTGCATTGCAGACAACTTATACCGAAGCAGACGTTCATGGACACACCTACGTTGATATATGGAAAGGTGAGTTTACCGTAGCCGCTGGTCAGTTCCTCGAATTTCAGGAAGCGATGTTCTCTGGTAATCCTGTGTTTAGCGGTTCTGTTGACCTGATCACAGCAGATGGCAAGACACTCAGAGATTCAGGAGCCAAAGATCAGAACGATTTGAGCGCGCATCCATCAGCCAATCTAAGTAAATTTGCCCGTGATTCGTGGTATCACAGAAAAATCTCTCTGGACGCTCTCGCTGGTAAAAAAGTTACCGGTGCTATGATAGCTACCGATAGCGACAAGCATCTTGCTGGTTTGTTTAGGATTTACGTAGATAACATCCAGATCACAGACGGTGAATGTACCCTATTGAGCATATACATAGACGAGGACGTTGTTCCGATCACTGGTAAACCAACGGCTAGCGATACAACTTTCGCTGGTACTGCTGGCACGAAGGATTCTTCAGTCAGTGTAGTTGGTGCAACCGCTGTAACACCTGCTGGCAAACTTGCGTCTACGTGGGGAAACATTAAGAAATTACAATAATGTTATACTGACATTATAATTACATAAATGGGCGATCAGATTTGATCGTCCATTTTTTTATAAATATCAGTTGTATGTCAGTTCGATCTATTATATAATATTGTTTGTAAGTTTATAGGTTGAAACGAAAAACTTGTATATGAAGGGAATATAATATATGAATCATCGTGAGCGTTTTATTCGATGTATGCACTTTCAACCAGTAGATCACATTCCAGACGAGGAATTTGGTTACTGGTCTGAAAACCTGGAAGTATGGAAACAGCAGGGGGTGCCAGATAACGTTACGAATCTGGAAGCCTATTTTCAGTTTGCTCCTCGAAGTGGTGTTCCTGTGGGATTAGGACTTTCACCTGGGTTCGAGTCAAAAGTCGTCGAGGATACCGGTGAGTACCGCATAGTCATTGACGGTAACGGCGCCAAACAGCAGGTATTTAAGAACGGTTCGTCATCAATACCACATTTTATTGAATTTGGATTGAAGGGACGCAAGGAATGGGAGGAGCTTTACAAACCTCGCCTTAATATCAATGATGCACATCGCTATCCTGAGAACAGAAGCGATTGGGAGCAGATAAAGGCACGATTTAATGATCCAAACTGGGGCATCCCTGTTGGCATTGGTATAGGTAGTCTTTTTGGATGGCTGCGTGACTGGGCTGGCTTTGAGGGGATCTCCGTGCTGTGCTATGACGACCCGGAGTTAATCGAGGAGATGGTGACACATCTAGCAGATATAGTATGTGCAGTGATAAAGCGTGCAGCGTCTGAAATTAAGATAGACTATGCCGCTGGATGGGAGGACATGGCTTTCAATAATGGGCCAATCATATCACCAACCATGATCCGAAGATGGTTGACCCCCAATTACAAACGTATAACTGACATATTAAGGGCGAATGGCTGTGACATAATCTACACTGACTGCGACGGCAATATCAATGCCATGATCGATCCGTGGCTGGAGGGTGGGGTCAATGGCATATTCCCCGTAGACGTAGCCCCTGGATCAGAGCCAGTCGCAATCAGGAAGAAATATGGTGATAAAGTCGTTATACTTGGCGGTGTAAATAAACATGCACTTATCGCAGGCAAAGAAGCCATCAAAGCCGAGATAAAGAGAATCAAACCTTATGTCCTTGAGGGCGGATGGATACCCCACGTAGACCATAGATGCCCACCTGATGTTACATTCGAGAACTATCTCTACTATCTCGACGTTAAACGAGAAACCTTCGGTATGCCAAAATCCGAAGAATTTGAGAACAGACCAGAAGTAAAGAAGATTAAATCTACATGGAAGGAAGCCTCACTGGCTGTTTGAGGCATTAACATGGAGGCAAAGCTGGATAATTGTAATATCTTCTTGACGAATTGATTCCCGCAATCAAAAGATATAACCTATCTAGCTTTGACAAAAAAATGAAGCTTGTCAGTATTGAATTCAGTGGTCAAGAAAGACTTGGCGCATTAGTAGATGACAAAATTTTTGACTTAAATACCTGTTATGCTCTATTTCTGATGGGAACAACTCGTGAGGGAGTAGAAAATGCGGATGTTCTGACGAAGATGACAGAGAAAGCTAATGCTGAAATGCCTTATCGCATGATTGACTTCCTTAAACTTGGAGATCAGGCGATGCAAAGGGCAGAAAAAGTGCTTCATCGTATATCTAAATCTTCCGGGGAACTCCCGAAAAATGTGGTACGCAAAGTATCTGAAGTTCGCTTCAAAGCACCCATTCAAAGGCCGGGGAAGATCCTGTGCCTTGCGGGCAATTACGCTGAACATATAAAGGAAGGCGGAAGAGAAGTTGCTGGTAAAGAAAAAATGGCTCCTCGTGTGTTTATGAAGCCTTCCACAGCGGTTATGGGAAACGAAGACTCTATAATGCTTCCCAAAGTAGGGAACAAGATTGACTGGGAAGCTGAATTAGCAGTAGTAATAGGGAAAAAGGGTAAGTATATAAAACCAGAAGATGCCTACGATTACGTTGCAGGTTACACAATAATGAATGACGTTTCAGAACGTGAACTGATCATAGAAAATGATCATCGTGAACCAAGCGAATGGAATAAGTTCTTCGACTGGCTAAATGGTAAATGGATGGATACTTTCGCTCCGATGGGACCATGCCTTATGACGAAAGATGAGATACCAGACCCGCATAATCTGGGTATCAGGCTGAAGGTTAATAGTAAGATTAAACAAAACTCGAATACTGGAAATATGATCTTTAGCATACCTGAACTTATAGAGTTCGTCTCACGAATAATGACGCTGGAACCGGGAGACGTAATTGCTACCGGAACACCCGAAGGGACCGGACATGCTATTGGACAGTTTCTAAATAATGGTGACGTAGTGGAAGTAGAAATAGATGGTATCGGTATGCTCAAGAACCCAGTAGCATTGGAGTGAATTACCCACGACTAAAGTCGTGGGCTTCTTGCTTCTCACGTTCCGCCGTGCAACGGAAGAACAGAAACGAGGGGCTAAACTTGACGAAATCAAGCTGAACTCCCCTCTCCACAAGCTTCAATTCGGGCTATCCCAGCCCTACTACTCAACTACCGCCTTGATTCTCTCAGCATCTGCGACTGATGTGCTACCATATTTTTGTATAATTAACGACAAGTTACGTTTCCCCCTATCTAATAAGTAATTTATAAATCAACACATATTTTATCTGCATGGCAATAATTCTAGCAAAAAATGCCAGATTATACAACACCTCTGATGTGAAATGATCATCCTAACCCTTGTAAAACGGACACTCGGTTTTTTGGAGATAGAAAACAGACACTTACAAAAGCCCGTTTTACCTTGCTCAATTTAATTTCACATCAAAGGTACAACATAAATTTGAAGGATATATTAAAAATCAGGTTTGCACCAGTTTCAACAGGTATGGCAGAAACTCATGTCCATACACAAATTTCATGGAACCTGATTCAGCAGATGCTTCACAAAATTTGCCTACGCTATCACTTTTTATTCTTGTTCCGCATACTGCGTAAGGCACAGGCCCATGGACGTGAGTCCTTACGGATATAGGAGTAAGATGATCAGGCAGAACCAGAAGCACATATTCTTCTCCGCTTTTATCTATCTTATTTAATACTGTTCCTACAACCTTACTGTCAAAGTCCTCGATAGCCTTTATCTTTGCTTTTAAATTACCTGCGTGTGCCGCTTCGTCAGGGGCTTCAACGTGAACCCAAACGAAATCCTTCTCCCTAAGAGATTCCAGCGCATATTCTGCTTTTCCGAGATAGTTTGTATCAAGGTAGCCAGTCGCACCAGGGACGTTTATAATATCTAATCCTGCGTAAAATCCGATCCCTTTTATAAGATCAACTGCGGATATTACTGAGCCTGTGAGTCCGTATTTTTCAGCAAAGGTTGGCATACTAGGCGCACGCCCCTGTCCCCAGGGCCATATCATGTTGCCCGGGTTCTTACCATCGGCGATTCGTTTCTTGTTGATGGGATGATCAGAAAGTATGGGCAAAGATTTTTTCATCAGATCAAGTATTATCTCTTGTCCATCACCCTTCGGGAGATAAGGTTCATACTCTCTATCAGTAATATCGTGTGGAGGAGTGCAGTCGAGTAATTCCGAACCGTTTTTGTGGACCAATAGGTGACGATAGCTGACACCTGCGTAGAAAGTTATCTCGTCATTATCCAGATTATCCTTCAGTGATTTTATCAATTCCTCAGACTCGCTGGATGAGATATGTCCTGAACTATAATCTACCATTACGCCATCTTTTACGGTTACGATATTGCATCTATAAGCAACCTCGCCCGGATTTATTCTGACACCCACACTTCCTGCTTCTAAGGGACCTCTCCCTGTATAGTATTTCATCGGATCATATCCAACGACCGAGAGATTAGCTACGTCACTACCGGGTGGTAGATTATCAGGTATGGTATTTACTGTACCAGACATGCCTTTTCTGGCGATTGTATCCATATTGGTCGTGTCTGCTACTTCCAGAGGAGTTTTGTTTCCAAGTTCAGGTATAGGGTAATCAGCCATACCATCACCAACGAGGACAATGTATTTCATATATAAACCCTTATTTAGATTAGAAGATTCAAGATTACATACTAATTTTTTAATTTTTAATCTTATTGCCTATAAGCCCAATAATTTAACGATTGCTTCCTCTGTCGCAGGTATAGACGAAGGTTTCTCCGAACATGCGATGGCACGGTCAGGATCCTTGAGTCCATGCCCTGTTACGATGCACACTATGCAGTCACCTTTTTTGAAAAATCCCTTTTTGTTTAGTTTGATAACACCGGCAACTGAAGCGGCTGAAGCCGGCTCTACAAATACCCCTTCTAATCCAGCGAGCATCTTGTATGCTTCTAAAATCTCATCATCAGTGACGGTATCAATTAAGCCACCTGACTCATCTCTCGCCGCTTCGGCTAATTTCCAGCTTGCGGGATTGCCTATCTTTATTGCTGTGGCTATTGTATGCGGGTCTTTGATTATGCGTCCCTCGACGATGGGCGCCGATCCTTCCGCCTGAAAGCCTATCATCTTCGGTAGTGAGCTAATTTTTCCTGCTGATTTATATTCCTTGTATCCCTTCCAGTATGACGTGATGTTTCCCGCGTTGCCAACGGGTATTGCATGGTAGTCAGGAGGAGTTCCAAGTACATCGCATATCTCGAATGATCCTGTCTTTTGTCCCTCAATGCGATATGGGTTTATAGAGTTGACGAGGGTAATGGGATGTTTATCCGTGATCGATCTGACCATTGTCAGTGCATCATCAAAGTTACCCTGAACAGAAACGACTCTAGCGCCGTGCATCAAAGCCTGTGAGAGTTTACCGAGCGCAATATTGCCTTCGGGAATAAGCACTATACAGTTGATGCCTGCCCTTGCTGAATATGCGGCGGCAGATGCAGAGGTGTTCCCGGTTGATGCGCACATAACGGCTTTTGAGCCTTCTTCCACAGCTTTCGATATAGCCATAGTCATTCCACGATCTTTGAATGAGCCTGTGGGATTCATACCCTCATACTTCAGGTAAATTTCCAATCCACTACCCAAAGCGTTACTGAGGTTGTCAGCTTTGATCAGGGGTGTATTGCCTTCGTGCAACGTGATAATCGGTGTTTTGTCCGTAACTGGCAGATACTCACGATACTTGTTTATTATGCCTTTCCATTCCATTTAAGTTTTCCTTTCTTTTATTGTTTCATTAACCATTGAGATTTCTCTTTAAAAAAACATCTGAGCTCATCAATAGTTAATGGTTTCAACATTCTGGGAAGAACGCTAAAGCTATCTATTTTTGCTAAGGATATTGCCAGCCAATAGTTATCCAAACCAATATGCTTTTTCTTTGCCTTTTCAACCAATCTATCAAACTGAATGATCTCTTTATCAATAAAATATATATCCACAAAGTCTTTTGGTTCACTTCTGTCAAATAAAGCTGACAACTTATTGCAAGATATATCAATTGCATTGTCTATATATATGCCTAGTTCATTATTAAATACTTTTTCATTCAGCCTATAAGGTGAATCAATTGCAAAATCACAACGAAGAAATTCATTCTCTTTGATTATGAAAAATTCAATGTAACTCCTGAAATTACGGTTTATGTCAATTTTCCCACCAAGTTCTGAGGCAATATCCATGTAATCTGCCCTTCTTCTTCGGTAAAAAAATCAAGATCATCAGATATTCGGTGTTGTAGATAGAATTCCGAAAGAGCAGTACCACCTGTAAGAAAAAAAGCATCTTTAAGGCTTGTTTTTGAGAAAGCTCTGATAAATTTTACTTGAAATGTTGTTAGAATATTCATATTTATGCTTTCAGATACCACTCCCAAAATTTTCTGACTTTTGATGAAAGATTAAGTCTATCAATATATTTATCAATCAATTCAATCGGGATTTCTTTTACATCCTTAATCGCTCCATTGTTAAGAACTCTTGATATATAGAATATCAGGACATCCTCTTTTTTAAGGTCTTGATCAGAAATATCGTAGTCCCAGAAAAACTTTTTATTGAATTTTATAGATTGCATACTCTAGCTTTAACCTTTTTTCATTTCGGAATATAATATCAGGTTTTTTTAATAAGCTTTACGGTAAATTTAGCTCTTTTCTGATCTCCCAAACAGGTGGTAATGGGTCTTGCCATAGCCATGACGGCTTTAACCAAAAGTCTTGTATGACTTCAGAATGGTATTTTCCATCAGCATCCAGAGCAACAGGATGATAGCATTTATCATCGCCAATGCGATAGAACTCAGCTTGCTTGCGAATTGGGTCTATGAGCCAGTATTCTGTAACTTCAGCGAACTCATATTCAATAAATTTATCACCCCTGTCTCGTTTTATACTCTCTTTTGATACGATTTCAATAACCATATCAGCAGGACCTTCAAGATAAGTTTCCTTTAGACGATCGAAATGGTTAGATTGTATGAAAATTATATCTGGTTCTCTACCTGAAAAAGGTAGCTTCATCTGAAATCGCTCTTGAAGCATTTCCCCTAAGTGATTTCAGATAAATAATTGGACATTGGACAAAGACTATTCTGATCTGCTTCATAATTAAGGATTCAGAATAAACCATTGTCAAAAGACTTATTTCA